>OCVV011274154.1_pt1 | contig 42174 bp, 32 predicted proteins | sample 1539721 | NCBI WGS metagenome assembly OCVV01 (sample SAMN02144230, study PRJEB22623) | gut metagenome | biome: sheep rumen | host: Ovis aries | place: New Zealand | reverse complement strand
CGAGGAAGGAGACGGACGTCCGGATATAGTATTATACCCTGATCGTCCGAAAGATCCGGCAATCATCTTTGAGATAAAGACTAGAAAGAAGTTCAATGAGATGGAAGCAGGTCTTCGCGAAGCATACGACCAGATAAGAGATAAAAAGTATGAAGAAGGCGTACTTGAAGACGGTTATATGGGCGTCAAATCCTACGGAATATGTTTTTGTAAGAAAAGCTGCATAGTGGGAGCATATGAAAGATAAAAACCATAGGAGGCAGTATGAAGGATATACTTTTTATAAATGCGTGTGTCAGGAAAGACTCAAGAACTAAAAGGCTTGCGGATACGCTGTTGTCTCAGCTTAACAAGCCGTATGAAGAGGTGACTCTGAAGGATATAACATTTCCTGTAGTTGATGAAAGCTTCCTTAATGAGAGGGACCGCCTTTCTTCCAAACATGAGTTTGATGCGCCGATATTTAAGTGGGCAAAACAGTTTGTCGAAGCAAGAGAGATAGTGATAGCAGCTCCTTTTTGGGACCTGTCATTTCCGGCTGCCCTGAAGCAATACTTTGAGCTGGTAAATGTAGTTGGCATTACTTTCAAATATACGGAGGAAGGAGTTCCGGTCGGACTGTGCAATGCAGGAAGAATCTTTGTGGTAACTACAGCCGGTGGGTATTATGTACCGGAGGAATATGGATTTGGCTATATAAAAGCACTGGCAGAGGGATACTATGGAATCCGGGATGTCAGATTGATAAGCGCTGCAGGGCTTGACATTATCGGGGCGGATGTAGAGGAGATACTTTCATCAGCAGAGAATAAAATAAGACTTATAAAGGACTGAGAGTAAATTAGTTTTTTGTGAACGATGCTTTAATATGCAAAAATGGATCTGAAACAGGCTGGTGATGTGCCTGTTAATTAAACAAGGAAAGGAAAAATATATGATAGATGTATGTCTGCTTGGAACGGGGGGCATGATGCCGCTTCCGTATAGAGCACTTACTTCACTCATGCTTAGATATAATGGCAGCAGTATAATGGTTGACTGTGGAGAAGCAACCCAGATTTCCATCAGAAGAAGGGGATGGAGCTTTAATCCGATAGATGTTATCTTTATTACGCATTTTCATGCTGATCATATAAGTGGTCTTCCGGGACTTCTGCTGGCAATGGGAAATGCTGACAGGCGCGAACCTGTAACAATAGTAGGTCCTCAGGGGATAGAGCATGTTGTCAGGTCGCTGCTGGTTATAGCTCCCCGACTTCCATTTCAGGTTAACTGTATAGAGCTGGATATAGATAAAGCTGAAGAGGTTATGGAAATCGCCGGACTCAGAGTGAAAGCCTTCAAGGTAAACCACAATATGCTTTGCTATGGATATAGCTTTGAACTGGACAGAGCCGGTAGATTTGATGCTGATGCAGCCAGAGCTCTCGGACTTCCGGTTCAGTTCTGGAGCAGGCTTCAGAAGGGCGAAGAGGTCGAGTATGAGGGTAAGATATATACAGGGGATATGGTTATGGGACCGTCAAGACGCGGGCTGAAGCTGACCTATACAACGGATACAAGACCTACCGAGAAGATAGTGCAGGAAGCAACGGGAGCGGATCTTTTTATCTGTGAAGGCATGTATGGTGAAAATGATGCTGAATCTCTCGCGAAGGCAAAGGAGAAGAAGCACATGACCATGCAGGAGGCTGCGGAAATAGCGAAGAAGGCGCAGCCTAAGGAGATGTGGCTGACACACTATTCACCTTCCATGGTGAAGCCGGAGCAGTATGCCGATTCTGTATGTGAGATATTCCCAAGAACTATTGTCAGCAAAGACAGAAGGACGGTAGAGCTCAACTTCGAAGAGGAGTAAAAGGTTACTGTTTCCGATTATTAGATATTTTTCTTTGCTTCTTCCAGAGCATCTATTACCCTGTCGCACCACTGATCAAACTCGGGATCTTCCACCTGACATTCAGGATGAGACAGAACATAGTCAAGAGCTATTCTTACGCCCTGATCAAATCTTACCGTTGTTCTCATATCGGGAACCAGTCTTTTCAGCTTCCTGTTGTCAAATACAACCGAAACGGATTTGTCTCCTGTAAGGCTTCCCTCGAAGTCGAAGCCGTACTTGTCACCTACAGCACTTAGAAATTCTGAGGAAACATGGTAAGCCTTTAGCTCTACGCCCAGAGCGTCTGCGATGGTCTGATATATCTGATCCCATGTGAGAGTCTCATCACCGGTTATCTGGAAAGCCTCTCCTATAGCGTGGCGGTTCCCCATAAGACCGGTATAGCCAACTGCAAAGTCCTTGTTAAATGTAAGCGTCCATAGAGAAGAACCATCACCCTGAATGATGACGGGCTTACCTTCCATCATTCGCTTGATCACCTGATAGAATCCCTTTTTGCCGTGAACACCGAGCGGTACATTTCGCTCATCATATGTATGACTTGGTCTTACGATAGTAACCGGGAAGCCTTCTTCACGATATTTCTTCATAAGGTACTCCTCGCAGGCAATCTTGTTACGGGAATACTCCCAGTGAGGATTTGTAAGAGTAGTACCTTCGGTTATTACATAGCTTGCAGCAGGCTTGTTGTAAGCGGATGCCGAGCTTATGTAGATATACTGCTTTGTCTTATCCTTAAATAGCCGGTAGTCTCTCTCAACCTGCTCTACCGTAAATCCAATGAATTCCCCAACAACATCAAAAGACATGCCTTCCAGTTTCTTAGCCGCAGCCTCCTCATCTGATATGTCGCAGATGAGCTGATGAACTCCATCCGGAAGCTCTGTATTTCTATTACCTCTGTTCAGAAGCCATACCTCCCAGGCAGGATCCTCTGCAAGTCTCCTGACTATTGCCATACTTATAGTTCCTGTTCCTCCAATAAATAACGCTTTCATACGTAACCTCCTCATAAAGTGTGGAATGTTTAGTTATTTAAGAATCGATGTACTAAATCAACTGCTACCAAGTATATAGCATATATATAATGAATAATACCCGAAAACAAACATAAAACAATCAGTTTTTGACATTTTAATTATAATTTCGTATGATAGGTTACTGATGAACGAGAGAGGTTTTACGGTTTGCAGAATCCTAAGACCTCCGGAATATTCAAACGATCAGGTGAATGAAAATGGCAAATATATTAGGAATAGAAACCTCTTGTGATGAAACTGCGGCAGCGGTTGTTGCAGATGGAAGAGAGGTAATATCAAATGTTATCTATACCCAGATTCCTACCCATACCCTTTATGGCGGCGTTGTACCGGAAATAGCCTCCAGAGAGCATGTGCTGAAGATCAATCAGGTGATAAAAAAAGCGCTGAAGGATGCTGATATGACCTGGGAGGATATAGATGCGATAGCAGTAACCTATGGACCGGGACTGGTGGGACCTCTTCTTATAGGAGTAAGCACGGCAAAGGCGATAGCTTATGCGAAGAATATCCCGTTGGTGGGAGTGAATCATATAGAGGGACATATCTGCGCCAATTATCTGTCTGACGGATCTTTAAATGCTGCCACACAGAATATAATGAAACCACCATATATGTGTCTGGTGGCATCCGGTGGTCATTCCCATATAGTAAGGGTGGATGACTATACAGAATATACTATAATAGGAAGAACCCATGATGATGCAGCCGGTGAAGCCTTTGACAAGGTGGCAAGAGCTATAGGCCTGGGTTATCCCGGTGGTCCAAAGGTAGATAAACTGGCAAGGGAAGGTAATCCTCATGCCATTCAGTTTCCGAGAGCAAGCGTTGGAGATTCGCCATATGATTTTTCATTTAGCGGAATCAAGTCTGCGGTTCTTAACTATCTGAACGGGGCTGCTATGAAGGGGGAAGAGGTAAATAAGGCTGATGTGGCGGCTTCCTTCCAGCAGGCGGTTATAGATGTACTGGTTGATCATACTGTTCAGGCTGCACTGGACTATCATATGGATGCAGTGGCGCTGGCAGGAGGAGTGGCAGCTAATTCGCTGCTCAGGGAAACCATGAAGGAAAGAGCAGAGGCAAAGGGGCTTGGATTCCACTGCCCGAAGCTGATATACTGTACAGATAATGGTGCTATGATTGCTGCTGCGGGTTACCATGAATTTATGGCAGGAAGACTTGCTGATCTGTATCTCAATGCTGTACCGAATCTGAAGATCGGGCAGAGATAATTTGTAAAGTTTCAAAATGGAATAGATATATAAGGTGGAGGAAGTATGGTAAGTGCTATAATTCTTGCGGCGGGTAAAGGCAGCAGGATGAATTCGGATACTGCTAAGCAGTTTATGGAAATAAATGGGAAGCCGCTTCTCTATTACAGTCTCAGGGTATTTGATGCAAGTATAGTTGATGAGATAATTCTGGTCACAAGAGGAAGTGATATAGATTATGTAAGAACTGAGATAGTGGAAAGATATGGCTTTCAGAAGGTGCGCAGGATAGTGGCAGGAGGAAAGGAGAGATTCAATTCCGTCTCCAAAGGCTTAAAGGCCTGTGACAAGAGAAATAAGATAATTATGATTCACGATGCGGCAAGGCCATGCGTTACAAACCGTATGATACTTGACAGTATCTCAGGTGCCAGAAGGTTTAAGGCATGTACAGTTGCCATGCCGGTTAAGGATACTATAAAAATAGTGGATGAAAATGGATTCGGAGTGGAAACTCCTGATAGAAGAACCCTGTATCAGCTTCAAACTCCGCAGACCTTTGAAAGAGGTGTGCTGGAGGAAGCGTATGACAGACTGAGGCTTAGTGGAGATACAGATATCACCGATGACACCATGATACTTGAACGGTATATGGATATACAGTCCAAGATGATAGAAGGTTCTTATGAGAATATCAAAGTGACAACACCTGAAGATATAAAAATAGCAGAAGCATATCTTTCGTGATGCGAGCAGGGAAAATGTAATCAGGAGAAATGCTGTCTGGAAGAAAACAATAAGGTGCAGTAAGGAATAAAACAGGAAGACAGTATCGTAGATATTGTGGCTCAGTGAATGTGCCGGAAAAATTATGGAGGAAAACGTGAAGATAGATAAGTGTAAGATTAAAAAAAATATAGCTCTGATGCTGGTGCTCATGCTGATATTTTCCGTAAGCGGATGCGGAAGTCAGGAGACCTTCTATGAAACCGGACTTGGCGGACTGGGAAGTGCAAATGGAACAGGACTCGCAAGCGGAGATGAGGGTGATGACGAGGATTCCGGAGAAGATAGCGGTGACAGCGACACTGTTGATTACGTAGAGCAGGAATATGCTGAAACAGAAAATGCTGATTTTCAGGAATTTATCTGGAATTATTTTAAGGATACTGTAACAGACAGCGCTATGAGCTATAACCAGTACATTATGTATGACGATTCCTATGATCTGGATAAGGACAGTATTGTAGCCACTCTTGGGGATGCAACGATAAGTGATGCGACCATAGCAGAAGACAAAAAAGAGGATGAGGATTTCTATAACGAACTTCTGGAGTTCGAGGATGCAGAACTTACAGAGGACGAAAGATTTACCTATGAATGTATGAAGTGCGATACAGAGATAGCCATGCATTATTATGACAATCCTTATCTGGATGATCCATTTTCACCTATGAGAGGACTTCAGTCTAATATAGTCAGTGCATTTCTGGAATACCGTTTTGATGATAAAGGGGATATAGACGATTATCTTGAGATGCTTTCTCAGGTTCGCGATTATTTTGGTGGGATGATAGAGTATGAAAAAGCGAGGTCTGAAAAGGGCCTGTTCATGAATGACAAAAATGCAGACGATGTTATACAGCAATGTGATGACATGCTGGAGAAGACAGAAGACAATATAATGATCACAGAGTTTGGCGAAATGCTGGGTAAGCTGGACTTTATTACCGCCGAGGAGAAGGCTGCCTACGAGGAGACTAATAAGGAGATAGTGCTAAGTACAGTGCTTCCTGCCTTTGAAGACCTGAAGGCGGCATTTCAGGAACTTAAGGGTACCTGCAAAAATGAAAATGGACTATATTACTTTGACGGTGGAAAGGATTTTTATCAGAATTATATCTTTCCGGTTTATTCAGGTTCTGCTAAAACCGTAGATGAGGAAATAGCTTTTCTTGATAGTCGTGCAAATACTCTTATAACGAATATGATGACGCTGTCATATTCATATCCGGACGCATATCAGGATTACTCTGACAATTATGGTGAATTCTTCAAGATATATGATGATTTGGGACCGAAGGGAATCATTGATATGCTTCAGGAAGACTATATGGAGGATTTCCCGTTTGAAGAGAAGGTTCCATTTGAGGTTGATTATATGTCGGATACTCTGTCAAAGCTGCATAAATCAACCCTTGCTTATTACAATACCAATCCGGCGGACAATCCGGACTATAACATTATCAAGGTAAATTCACTCAGCACTGAGGGCGTATTTGATACCCTTGCACATGAGAGCTTCCCTGGACATGCATTCCAGTTCTGGTATTTCAGAAGTACTAAGCCTAATCCGGGTCGTATCCTTGAAAGCAACCTGGGTTATGTAGAGGGATGGGCTGTATATAGTGCATATCAGACATGTCTCAAATGTGATCTTGACGGAAGGGAAAATGCTGATATTATCATGCAGCTCAATAATATTGATCAGGAATTTGGCTATCTGATGGCAGAACGTGTTGATCTGGGAGTTAATTACGAGGGCTGGACCTATGATGATGCCCTTGACTATCTGAGCGAATGGGGTATGGGCGAGGATGCGCTGGAGTACTGGTTTGATGCAGCAACAGGCGATCCGGGTATATTCCTGAGCTACAGTGTTGGCTACTATGAAATGAATGAGCTGAGAGAAAAGGCTGAAGATGCACTTGGAGACAAGTTCGTCGCAAAGGATTTCCATAAGGTTATACTTGATGCAGGTCCATGCCAGTATGCAATGCTGGAGAAAAAAGTGGATAAGTATATACATGATAATCAGTAGGCTCTTGATTTTCTCAGGAGATGAGAGTTATAATTTAATATGTTGTGAGTTTGTTATTTAAGATGAAAATACCGGGGAGTTGTTTTTACAATTTTCCGGTATTTGAGGTCTATATAAAGGAGAGGGAAACGTATGAAAGGGTTGAAGAAAGGTCTTGCCTGGATTCTTGCTGCGGCTCTTGTGCTGGGGACTATAGTATCTTCGCATGGGGCATATGCTGCATCAGGCTGGGGAAGTGACAGTAGTGGATGGTTCTACTATAAGGCTGATGGTTCTTATTATGCAGGACAGTGGGCTGAAATAGGCGGAAGCTGGTACTATTTTCTGGATAGCGGCTATATGGACTATGCCGAGTACCGTAATGGCTGCTGGCTGGAAAGCAGTGGCGTATGGAATACAGCCTACAGTAATGGACAGTGGAAGTTCAACAATCTGGGCTGGTGGTTCGAGGATGGTGGCTGGTATCCAACAAGTCAGTGGCTGTGGATAGATGGATACTGCTACTATTTTGGCGAGGATGGCTATATGGAGTATAGCTGTTTTCGTGATGGTTACTGGCTGACCTCCAGTGGTGCCTGGGATCCTGATTATACAGGCGGCGAATGGAAGCTGGGAGAAAAAGGCTGGTACTTTGAATCTGCCGGCTGGTATCCTGCGGATCAGGGTGTCTGGATCAATGGTGATTACTACTGGTTCGACAAAGACGGTTATTATGATGCTAAGGAGTCTGCTGCAAAGAAAGCGGCAGGAGCGGATGGAAGAACCTCTGCCGGTGCTGGCACAGGTAATAATAGTGGAAATGCCGGAAGCGGAAGCAGCGGAAACGGAAACAGTGGAAACGGAAGTAACTCCGGAGGTAATGGAAACGGCACTGGAGATACTGGAAATGGAAGCGGCTCCGGAAATAACTCCGGTGCAGATGGAAACGGTTCCGGAAGTAATGGGAATGGAAACAGTGGAAACAATTCCGGAAATAATGGAAATGAAAATGGTGGAAACAGCTCCGGAAACAGCGGGAATGTTGTAGCTTCCTACAGCTATGAGATAATACCGCTGCTTGAACCATTTTCAAGTTATTTCTATATAAAAACTGATAATCCTGATCCCAATTCCTTCTCCTTCATTGATGAAGATACCAAGTACGCTTCAGAGGGAGAAACCGGAAGCATAACTCCGACCACAACCATATATGCTGATGTAAAGTACGAGAATGAGGAGACTGCAAGGGTAAATGGCGGTTATATAGCAACCGGAAGCTATGTGGATGGAGGAACGGTCAGACTGAAGGAACGTTATGTTATTGATTCGTATCCTGTATATAATATGACCACAGGAACATCCACAACTGAATATGAGTATGGATATAATGAAACGGATGTTACGGTAGAGATTCCTGAGCTTATGAGCAATCTTGATTATCTGATAAAGACTTACGGAGATTCCTCCAAGTCCTTCTTCGATAATCTGAGTGGTATATCAAGCGGATTTGGAAGTATCTGTCTCTATAGCGGTGTGTATGTACTTGGAGATCTGAAGAGGGACCCGAATAGTTACTATGGAATCTCTTCTTCTCCTCATGTGGATCAGATATACTATATTCAGGATCCTTACTACAGAACAGATAGTAAGTCAATGCTTATGGGAGGTCTTTATCCTTTCAGATATGATTCTCTTGGGTATCCTTCGATGATAGCGTCTGCTGCAAAGAAGCTGGACAGCTCTTCGACCTATACCTGGTCTGAGTATGCACATTATCTGGTTGATATAACATATAATGGAGAAACTCATACTTATGGTGGTGCCGGAAATGGTGGTGGACAGGGCATCCATAAGGATCAGATTAAGTATTTCTTTACATTTGATGGTTCATCAGGAGATGAATATGCAAATATCAGTCTGGAAAATGTAAGAAACAGACTTTATGAATATGGTGCACTTACTGTAGAAGACGAAAGAGATCCGAGTGATATCCTGACCTGGGCCAAGGTTAGAGAAAAGGTTGGAACCAGAGGCGCCTATGCGAAGATTGCTTTACTTACATCTGTTTTTGGCGGAAGTGGAGAGGGTTATACATACCTCTATGATGATGGCTCCAAGTCAGAAGGAACCAATGGCTGGGGCTCCATAGGACATTTCTATAATTCCTGGTTTGATGGCAGATACTTTAACAAGTGGGAATATATCTATCCGGGAGTGACCTTTGAAGAGACAGTTAAGGAAGCTAAGGAATCCGATGATCAGGTTCCGCATATATTCTTCAAGGATTTTCATATGCCTCTTCCTGACGACGGAAAAAGCTACTATGCTTCTATATCTATTCCTTCATCTAGTGGCAATTCCTGGTCAGGTTCCACAAGGAAGATATCTGAGGAATATGGATACAATCCTAAAACAGGTAACTGGGAAGGTTTCACATGGTTCTTATATGACAAGGAAACAGACAGTTGGAAGCTGGACGAATTCGTCTCTTATGATAATGTGAGGATAGATCTGGGCTCTATAACAGACTATGGAAGAAATGAGCTTCAGGATGCGACATATCAGGATCTGAAGGTTATAACTATGGATGAAGCTCTTTCGATGGAACTTGACAAGAATACAAATGTTGAGCCAACGGAATACTATATCTACGATATGGAGACAGAACCCGGAACCTATCACGGGGCAGGAAATAACTAAAGCAATAAATAATATAAACATGAAGGGGCGTACTTTTTTTGGAAAGGAAGGAGTACGTCCTTTTTACTTAGCCTGTGATATGCGGATATCAGACCGGTGTTTTGTGAAGTACCAAAGATGCAGAATAATCCCTGTGTGATATGCGGATATCTGACCGGTGTTTTGTGAAGTACCAAAGATGCAGAATAATCCCTGTGTGATATGCGGATATCTGACCGGTATTTTGTGAAGAGTTAATGAATTTTGACATTTGTGGCAATATATAAATAATATCTACATGATTTTCCCTGTTATGGCTGGAACCCGGTAATATAGGGAAAAATTGATTGCTCCGAGGCATAGAGTGTAAAAAAATTATAACTTTATTGGAAAAATATCAAAAAGAAGATAAAAAATAAAGGTTTGACAGTGTTATCAGTATGAGTTACTATATAATAGATTAACTAATGGTTGACATAGCTGCCAATTTATTCTTGCATTATCAGAGGTATGATATGGAGACGGAAGAGAAGCAAAATTCCATTCAAGACAATAAAGAGAGTAAAGCTTCAAAAGACGTTAAAGAAAACAAAGATAAAAACAGCAAGAAGAAAAAGGGTGCAGGAAGATATGCGGCTGAGTTTTTTATCAAGATTGGAATTACCGCTGCGATAATATGGGCGCTATGTACCTTTGTTACCGGCATATACGTAATACATAGTAATTCCGGTTATCCTATGATAAAGGACGGAGATCTGTGTATCATCTACAGACTCGCTGAACTTCATGATGGAGATCTGGTTGCGTATTCCATTGACGGGGAAACTCATTTTGGAAGAATCGTAGCGGCTGAGGGAGACTCCATTGATGTTGAGGAAGAAAGCTTAACTGTAAATGGCTATGGCGTCTATGAGGATGCTGTTTATCCAACAACTGCCGAAGGGATATCTGTTCAGCTACCATACACAGTCCCTTCTGAATCATATTTTTTATTAAATGATTACCGTTCTGATATAAATGACAGCAGGAATTACGGAGGCATACCTAAGTCGGATATTAAGGGCAAGGTTGTATTCGTAATGAGGAGACGCGGGATATAGCGCTGTAAAGTGCATACGATATAAAGTTAGAAACTGGTATTGAAAGATACTGTTTTAATATATAATATATGTGGAGGTTTATATATGAAAAAAAGTAAAAAACTTATGGCGCTTATAGTGTCAACATTACTGCTTGTTACCATGATGGCAGTGCCGGTAAGCGCTGCGGCTGCATATACTCCGAAAAAAGGTGAAAAAAAATCATTTAAGAAGTATTTGGTTCTGGATAAGGATGCAGAGGTTCCTAATGTTACATTTGAATTTGAGATAAGTAAAGGGAACGCCATTCCTGCGGGCTCTGGTAGGATGGAGGTTATAGCTGGACCTTCAACTACGACTGCTCCTTCAATAGGAACTGCTGAATTTACATCGAGTTCTACAACCTATGATACTGTTCAGACGGGTGACACATCCGTAACACTGGGACAAAATCAGAAGTATGCTTCCGCAAATTTTGAGATAGATTTTACGGGAGTATCATTTCCAGAACCAGGAGTTTACAGATATGTGATTACCGAAAAGAAAGGAACTGCCAAAGGTGTAACGTATGATACTGATCCCAAATATCTAGATGTGTATATTATAAATGACGAGCAGGAGGCTAACAAACTTAAGATTGGTGGATATGTTCTTCATACGGATAGTGATGCTCCTTTAACAGGCGATAATAACGGAACAAAGGGAGGAAGTTTAGCAACTAAGATTGACGGTATTCAGAATTCGTATGGAACTCATAATCTTTATGTGGGAAAGCAGGTAACTGGAAATCAAGGTTCAAAAGATAAGTATTTTAAGTTTACTATTACTGTTGCCGGTTTGAACAAAGGCGATAAGCTTTCTGTTGATCTTACCCATGCAAGCGAAACCGTTGCAACTGTAGATGCTAATAAGAACGGTTATAGTGGGAAAGATAATCCAACAGAGATGTCAGCAAATAATGAAGGAACCGCTACGGCAGATGTGTATCTTAGCAGTGGCGAATATGTTGTTATTAAAGGGCTTCCTGAAGGTGCGAATTATACTGTGACTGAAGATGAAGAAGACTATAAAAAGACGGAAAAAATTGCTCAAACTGATTCTACGATAGATTATGATGAAGCAGCAGGGACTGATGCATTTAGTGATGCTGTTTCAGGAAGCGTTGGTTCAAATGATATCCATACAGGTTTCACAAATACCCGCGATGGTATCATCCCAACAGGTATCCTCCTTTCCGCAACACCTTGGATTATCCTTGGAATAGTTGCAGTAGCTGGAATCATATTCTTTGCAATTCGTTCAAAGAAGTCATACGAAAATGAATAATCACATTTTCAAATATGTCTGAAATTTTCATAAACTCAGGAGCATAACATATGGACATGCGGAAATTCTGGATAAAAATGAATATTCTGTATGAAAAGTTTATGCTCCTTGTTTTTGTTTTAGCCCTTCTGATAGTTACATACGGTCTTTATGACAGTTGGTACGTGTTTCATAGTGCTACAGATAACAGCTATCTTAGTTACAAGCCTGTCGCCGGAGAGGATGTTCCGGAGAATGGCCCTATTACAGATGACATGGTGGCATGGATAACTATGGATGGGACTAATGTTGATTATCCTGTTATGCAGGGAGAAGATAACTATGAATATCTGAATAAGAATCCTTATGGTGATTATTCACTTTCTGGAAGTATCTTTCTTGATAGCAGGAATAGTAAGGATTTTACAGATCATTACTCTATACTATATGGACATCATATGGAATATGGTGTAATGTTTGGTGCGCTGGATGATTATCTGAGTAATGACTACCTGAGGAGTAACGGTGCAGGAACTCTTCTTGTAGGAAGAACCAAAGTAAAAAGCTACGAACTGCAGGCGTTTGCCTGTATAAAGATAAATGTTTTTGAAAAAGGTGATGTGTTTGATCCGGATTTTGATAAGCTTGAGGAGTTCATTTCGGAGAATGCTATATCCTATAATGATTCTGTAAAAAAGACTGATCATATTCTGGCACTTTCTACCTGTACCGAGCCTGTTTCCCAGAACAGACTACTCGTTTTTTGTTATGTATATGAGTAGTCGGGGTGGCGTGGTACGGTGAAATATTTCAAAAGTTTTTTAATTATATTGAATGGGTAGTAAAAATGTTTTTAAAATATAATTCATCAAAAACAAAAAAGAGTTATATTCCCGGAGTCAGCGGCAGAAGTACATTTGGCAGACTAATGTTAACCATCAGCTTGTCTGTCTGCACTTTACTTCTGATTCAGAATAGTCTGGTAATGGCGCAGAATGAATATGTTCCGATTGAAGCGGTTATTCAGTTCGACTGCGCGTATGCCCAACACGTAGAAAATAATAAATACAAGATTACCATAGAAAATGAAGATGCTTCAGCTCCTATGCCGAAAAATGATACCGTAGAGGTTAATGAATCGGGAGAGGGAAGCTTCGCTATCACGATTACCGAGCCGGGGACATATGATTACCTCGTTTATCAGATCGAGGGAGATGATGATAGCATAACCTATGATAATACTGTATATGAAGTGCATGTTGCTGTAATTAATGATGACAAAGGCGAGCTGATATATACCGTTGCTGTAAATATAGCAAATACTGATCAGAAGCCTGAAAAACTCAGCTTTCGTAATATAACAGCAAATATCAATATAGATCCGGAAGAACCCTCAGAGGATTCAACCGAAGAAAAAGAAAAGGGTACTACTGAAACCGAGACAGAAGAAGCTACAGAGGCAACAACTGAAAAAGGTGAAGAGGTTACTACTGAAACCAAGACAGAGGGAGAAGTAACTACTGAAGCCCAGACGGAAAAAACCACAGAAGGAACTGCGGTAAAACCTAACGAAGAATCAGCAACTAATAAAGAACCGGCTCCTCAGAAAGCAGATGTCGAGCCGGGTGAAACCCCAAAGAAGAGTTCTAACAGTATTCTGACAGGGGATGACGCGGAGATCGTGCTTGCTATAATCGTGCTTATGGTTTCTCTGATGGGGATAATATTTATAGTGGGTAAAAAACATAGAGAAGACGATATGTAGTTGTCTTTCTCAACAAAATAAGTGTATCAAATGGTTTAAACTGTCGCTTGACTTATCCCGTATAAAAAATTATACTAAAAGGCGTTGGTGTTAGAAGTTTTTAACTGGCACTGACGCCTTATCTTTTATACATAACAGGAGGCACATCCTGAATTAAAATATAGGAGGAAAAGAAAATGGCAAACATTGATCTTACTAAGTATGGCATCACTGGAACAACAGAGATAGTTTACAATCCTTCATTTGAGGATCTGTACAAATTCGAGATGGACCCATCACTTGAGGGTTATGAGAAGGGTGTAGAGACAGAGCTTGGCGCTGTTAATGTTATGACAGGTATCTACACAGGACGTTCACCTAAGGATAAGTTCATCGTTATGGATGAGAATTCAAAGGACACAGTATGGTGGACATCAGAGGAATATCCAAATGATAACCATGTTGCTACTCAGGAAGCATGGGCAGCAGTTAAGGAAATCGCTAAGAAGGAGCTTTCAGGTAAGAAGCTTTACGTAGTAGATGCTTTCTGTGGAGCAAATGCTGACTCTCGTATGGCAGTTCGTTTCATCATGGAAGTTGCTTGGCAGGCTCATTTTGTAAAGAACATGTTCATCATTCCTACAGATGAAGAGCTTGAGAACTTCGAGCCTGACTTCGTAGTATATAATGCGTCTAAGGCTAAGGTTGAGAACTATAAGGAGCTTGGTCTTAACTCAGAGACAGCAGTTGTATTTAACATCACAAGCCGTGAACAGGTTATCATCAACACCTGGTATGGTGGAGAGATGAAGAAGGGTATGTTCTCTATGATGAACTACTATCTGCCACTTAAGGGCATGGCTTCTATGCACTGCTCAGCTAATACAGATATGGACGGAAAGAACACAGCTATCTTCTTCGGTCTTTCTGGAACAGGTAAGACAACACTTTCAACTGATCCTAAGCGTCTTCTTATCGGAGATGATGAGCATGGCTGGGATGACAACGGTGTATTTAACTATGAAGGCGGATGCTACGCTAAGGTTATCGATCTTTCAAAGGAAAATGAGCCAGATATCTACAATGCTATCGTTAGAGATGCTCTTCTCGAGAACGTTACTGTAGATGAAGCAGGAAAGATTGATTTCAAGGATAAGAGCGTTACAGAGAATACTCGTGTATCATATCCTATCGAGCATATCAAGAATATCGCTAAGAATGTAAATAAGATCTCATCCGGTCCGGATGCTCAGAATGTTATCTTCCTTTCAGCAGATGCATTTGGAGTACTTCCTCCGGTATCTATCCTTACACCGGAGCAGACAAAGTATTACTTCCTTTCAGGATTTACAGCAAAGCTTGCCGGTACAGAGAGAGGTATCACAGAGCCAACACCTACCTTCTCAGCTTGCTTCGGACAGGCATTCCTGGAGCTTCATCCTACAAAGTATGCTGAAGAGCTCGTTAAGAAGATGGAGAAGAGCGGAGCTAAGGCTTATCTCGTAAATACAGGCTGGAACGGAACAGGAAAGCGTATCTCTATTCCTGATACCCGTGGTATCATCGATGCTATCCTTAATGGTGATATCAAGAACGCTCCTACAAAGAAGATTCCTTTCTTTGATTTTGAGGTTCCTACAGAGCTTCCTGGAGTTTCAACAGAGATTCTTGATCCTCGTGATACTTATGCAGATGTTGCTGAGTGGGAGGAGAAGGCTAAGGATCTTGCTGCCAGATTCATCAAGAACTTCAAGAAGTATGAGACAAATGAAGCTGGTAAGGCACTGGTTGCTGCAGGTCCTCAGTTATAATAAATGTCACAGGTAATGAGTATCTAAGGAGGCGGGATATAGAAGCCTGCCGGAGCAGGATACTAACTTGATATAAGGTGATAAGAGATCCCTCTGGTATATAACCGGGGGATCTTTTTTGTTGCGCTTTTGAGTGTAAGAATGATTGTTGGTTTTGGCGCGCATATAAATGAATGTACTGTTTTAAGTCGAAATATCTTGACGATATCCAGTAAAATGATATAATAATGATACATAAATGAAACATAAATGATATAGAGATAAAGTGAGATGTACTAGTCGAATGCGTAGCTTGGTGGTGTTAAAGTGAAAATGGTGGAATTTTGATAAAGGGGGCGCGAATTATATGTACACATTGGAAGAAATGAGAAAAATGCGTGATGCGTTCATTATTACTTACAGCGAGATAGCTAAAGCATCCGGAGTTTCTATCAGCTCTGTTCAGAAAATATTTGGTTCTGATGATGCAAAACCAAGACATAGCACGATGGCTAAGCTTAGTCAGGCGTTTGATACTCTTCTGGAACTTCCGGAACCTGAGAACCATAAGAAGGGCATATATTATAATAAGATTAATAATAAGAATAATAATAGGGAAGAGAATAATCTGGTCGCTGATAAGAATCCCGGCTATAATCTTTATGGAGCTGGAAAGATAGTTGCGGGTGGAGATGTTCCGCTGTTTTCAAGAACGGGATATACTTATGAGGATTATCTGACGCTGGAGCTTCCGGAGGGAAAGCGTATCGAAATTATTGACGGAGTTATATACGATATGACTACTCCTAGCCCGACGCATCAGGCTATTTTGATGTATCTTTCTAATTATATTACAAACGAGTTAAGGAAAAGGCAGAGAAAGTGCCTGGTTTTTATGTCGCCTTTTGATGTAAGACTTGATTTTAGTGATGGACCAACTACTGTAGTTCAGCCTGATATTCTTATAAAATGTTCCAAGGATAACAGGGTAGATAAGGATGGTAATGAACAGCCCTGGGTACCCAGGTTTGTTGTGGAGATTCTCTCGCCATCAACCAGAAGCAAGGATACCTTGATAAAAACACGTAAATATAAGGAGTCCGGTGTTGTGGAATACTGGATAATAGATGACCATCATAAACAGGTTACAAAGTATAACTTTGACAAAGATTCCATAAGTATGTTTAACTATGAGGATAAGATTGGTTTAGATATATTTGATGGAGATATAGTTGTTGATATGAAAGAACTGCAGGCACATTTGGACTACTTTGCAGATATAATCGGGGAGTGAAGATATGAACAGAGAGAAGCAGATAGTAAGAACAAGTATCGTTGGAATAATTGCAAATGCATTTCTGGCAGCATTTAAAGCGTTCATAGGTCTTGTGTCCCATTCCATAGCTATAACTATGGATGCAGTTAATAATTTAAGTGATGCCCTTTCCTCCATTATTACGATTATAGGAGCGAAGCTTGCTGCAAAGGCGCCGGACAAGAAGCATCCTCTGGGGCATGGCAGGATAGAATATCTGAGCGCTATGGTAATCGCGGTCATCATTCTCTATGCCGGTGTTACATCGCTTATTGAATCAGTAAAGAAGATCATACATCCGGAGGTTCCGGAATATAAAACGGTTTCACTTATAATCATCGCAGTAGCGGTTGCCGTGAAGATAGTTCTTGGAACCTATGTAAAAAAGGTTGGAAATATGGTGAGCTCTGATGCACTTGTTGCCTCCGGAACGGATGCGCTTTTTGACTCGGTTATTTCTGCGGCAACACTTGTGGCAGCTATTATCTATATAGCCTCTGGTCTGAGCCTGGAAAGCTGGCTGGGTGCCATCATTTCTATAATTATTATCAAATCAGGCTTTGAAATGCTTCGTGATACGATCAGTGATATCCTTGGAAAAAGAATAGATCCGGAGCTGTCAAAGGCTATAAAGGCATCCATCAATTCCTTTGAAGGAATAAGGGGAACCTATGATCTTGTTGTGCACAGCTATGGTCCGGAAATGATGATCGGTTCAGCACATATAGAAGTTCCTGATACTATGGATATAAAGGAACTGGATATGCTGGAGCGTAGGATTACAGAAAAAGTATATGCAGATACCGGTGTAACCATAGTCGGGCTGTCTGTTTATTCCTATAATACTCAGAATGAAGAGGCTGATAAGCTTCTTTCTGAAATCAGAAAGAAGGTTCTTGGCTACGACCATGTTATTCAGCTTCATGGCTTCTATCTGGAAGAAAAAACCAAGACTATAAGATTTGATATGATTGTTGATTTTGAGGCAAACGATAGAATAGGTGTCTATAATAAAGTTATGGAGGATCTGAAGGAAACATATCCTGAATATAAGTTTTCCGTAATACTGGATCAGGATATTTCTGACTGATAATAAACAATTACAGACGCTTCATGTTATAACCATTTACAGAAACTTCATGTTATAGCCATTTACAGACGCTTCATGTCTCTAAACATTTTTACATCCATTTCGGTAGTTGAACCGGTGGTTGTAAGCATGTTTCCGGTTATAGTTGAGTTCGCGCCGCCCGTAAAGAGCTTTCTTCCGTTATCGCAGAGAAGCTTTCTTCCGGCGGCTATTCTTATGTCAGGCTCAGGATTGATCATTCTGAATATTCCGACGGCTCTTATTATCTCTTCTTCTGTAAGAGGTCTGAGATTTGCAAGAGGCGTATTAGGAATAGGAATAAGCGCATTTATAGGTATTGACTTTACACCAAGTTCAGATAGATCCAGTGCCATTTCTATACGCTGTTCTACTGTTTCACCCATACCGATAATTCCACCTGAACATACCTCAAGCCCTGCTTTCTGGGCTCTTTTTATATTACGTAGCTTGTCGTCAAATGTGTGGGTCGTGCATATTTCAGGGAAATAACTTCTTGAGGTTTCAATATTGTTATGGTATCTTCTGACTCCAGCCTTAAAAAGTCTCTCGAACTGCTCGTCAGTTAAAAAACCAAGTGAAGCGCATAAAGATATATTCAGTTCCTCGCTGAGTTTTTCGTATATAGAAATCAGTTTCTCGAATTCGTCCGTGCTGGGACAGCGTCCGGAATTAACTATGGCAAATCTGTGAACGCCATCATTTTGATGTCTGAGTGCGGCCTTATATATAGTGTCGTAGTCTAGTAGCTCAAAGGTTTCACAGCCCGTAGGATTGTGACTGGACTGTGCGCAGAAACGGCAGTTTTCCGGACAGCGTCCACCCTTTCCGGCGATTATGGCGCATAGATTAGCTGCATTTCCGGAAAAATGCTCTCTCAGTCTGTCGGCTTCCCTGGAAAGCTCGTCGAGATTACAGTCTATCAGGAAGCTAAGGTCGTCCTCTCTCGTGAGACGCCTTCCGTCTATTATTTCATTTGTAAGCTTATTCAGATCCATGCTGTCTCCTTACCTCATATAAAGGGTGATCAATATGATTACTGATTAGAAAAGTTTTTAGTTATAAAGGTCATTATAAATTAAATGGTGTGTATGCAATAAAAACCATTTTTGAAAAGATATTATTATTATGAAACAAGAGCAAATCTATCATATAGCCCGGGAAATGTCAACCCATGAAACTTAGTTGGGTGACACTTAGAAAACTTGGCTGGGTGGCGTTCAATAAACGTGGCTGGGTGGCGCTCAATAAACGTGGCTGGGTGGTGCTCAATAAACGTGGCTGGGTGACAAATCATGGGGCATAGCCGGATGATGTTACAGGTCTTATTAAATTTACTATGCTATTGCTGGGTATGGATTTGTGTGTACCTTATAAAATTAGCCTGACAGGTAAATGTTTTTGTCTGGTAATTGAGCTATATTAGAGTGGTAAAGCTGGCAGATAGAGATTTTGTTCCTTGTTTGAAGGTAACAGGGAATTTGGGATTATGGATGCTTGTTAGAGGTGTATGCTCTATCAGGCAGGAGGAAAGGAATCATTATGAAGAGTAGATATTTTGAGATTAATGAGGCATCAAATAATCTGGATAACTTTGCATCTCGCAGTAATGCTATATCAAGTGGGTCACTATATGATGAGGAGGATCTGGGACTTCTTATTGATGGAGAAGAGGAAGAACAGGTGGAAACCTATGATTCATCTGCTCATGCGGATACAGACCTGAAGTGTTCTCTGGAGGATGCTCTTACATATTCGGTCAATAATCTTGGACGTGTGGATATATATTACATGGCAGGTATTGCAGGGGTTACAGAGGATGAGATACTTAGCTTCCATGCAGGTAAAACTATCTATCAGAAGCCGGAGTCCTATGCGGCGCGTCGTAAAGAGTATGAAGACTGGGTTCTTGAGGTGGAGTACCTTAAGGGCAATCTTCGTGATCTTCTCAGGCTTGCTGAGACTTACAATGAGTCCTTTGGTGGCAGATTTGACGCTAATATCAGACTCATTAAGAGCAGGATGCCGGAGACTCCTTCTTTTTATGATATTCATACCAGACTTGGAGCATCCTGGATACTGGGCAAGTATATCGGTGAGTTTATAGCATGGCTTTTTAAACTGCCTATTAAACCTGAGGTGACCAGAGCTGATGGAAGATGGAAGGTCAGATATATCTATGAGCCTTTGGAGGTCAATAACAGATATAAGTACGGAACTTACAGGATGAGTGCTATGAAGATCATAGATCATACTCTGAATGCAAGCTCTATCAAGGTACGTGACGAAATAGAGGATTATACTGCTTCATCAGGTATCAGGCGTGTGGTCAACAGAGAAGAGACACTTGCGGCTCTTAATAAACAGCAGCTCATTCTCGATGAGTTTCAGGAATGGATGAATAAGAATCCTAAGGTTATGGAGGAGCTTATTAAAGCCTACAGTGAGATTTATAGCTATGCTGTTCCTCATTATGACGGTTCCATGCTCCGACTGGAGGATCTGAATTCCGGGGTTACGCTTTACAAGCATCAGAGAGACGCTGTTATGAGGATACTCCTGTCCAGAAATACTGTCCTTTGCCATGATGTCGGCTCCGGAAAGACCTACTGTTATATAGTTGCTGTACATGAGATGCATAGAACCGGAGTATCTGCGCGTAATATGATAGTAGTCCCCAATTCTACATTTGCAGGTACTGTGGCTCTTCACAGAAAGCTTTATCCGGACGATAAGATACTCGAAATATCTCCTGCTGCATTTAAGCCAGGAGAGCGGGTCGAGACTATCAGACGAATACGTGAAGAGGATTATGTAGCTATATATATTGCGGCAAGTAAGTTTGATATGCTTACCATGACTCGTTCTTATGCGCTGAATGCTCTTCGTAATGAGAGCAAGGCTGCGGATACGGCTGCACGCAGTACAACAAATGGCTGGGTAAGAGGTTACTACGAGTCAAAGGCTGAGAGACTGGATAAGAAATATAGAAAAATGTATGAAAACTATTATCCGGACGAGAGAGGCTGCTTTGATACTCTGGGGATTACAACGCTTGTTGTGGATGAATGTCAGAACTATAAGAATATAAGTGTTGAAACTAATCTTGATAATGTAATAGGTATGCGAGTTAGTGGAAGCAAGAAGTCGGATCTTATGCTGGATAAGGTAAGACAGGTGCAAAACAGTGGTGGAAGGATAGTATTTGCAACAGGAACGCTGCTTACCAATTCCATTTCGGACCTTTATGTGTTTCAGTATTATCTGCAGCCGGAGACCTTAAATGGCTGTTCTCTTTCTACCTTTGGAGAGTGGGCAAATACATTTGGCAGTATTACTACCAACTTTGAGGTGGACGTAAATTCGCAGGATTACAGATATGTGAGCCGTATCAGTCATTATCACAATCTGCCTGAGCTTATGGCGGTATTCACTGAGGTTTGTGATTTTTATCATATTGGTGAGGAGGATATGGAGCTTCCTTACTTTGCGGGCTTTAAGGATGTGGTAGTTAAGCCTACTATGTATCATCGTGAGTTCAACAAGCTTATAGCCGAGCGTACTGATAAAGTGCGTAAGGGGAAGGTGAAAGTGCGTGAGGATAATATCCTTCGTATCGTAACAGATGGACGTAAGGCGGCTTTGGATATCCGGCTTGTGAATCCTGCCGCGGTAGTAACTGATAATGAGTGCAAGGCTGGTGCATGCGCAAGGGAGGTGGCTTCTATCTACAGGGATTATCCCGGTACGTCTCAGATTATATTCTGCGATTATTCTACACCAAAGGCGGGCTTCAACATCTATGACGAAGTGAAGCGTATCCTTATTGCAAATGGAGTGGAAGAGAAGGAGATTGCATTTATACATGACGGTACAACAGAAGCTAAGAAGAACAAGCTGCTTCGTGACCTTGATGCAGGCAAGATACGTGTTATGATCGGTTCTACCGAGAAGCTGGGGGTAGGTGTCAATGTTCAGAGGCATCTTATAGCTCTCCATCATATTGATGCTCCCTGGAGACCTTCGGATCTCACCCAGAGAGAGGGCAGGCTTATCCGACAGGGCAACCTTAACAGAGAAGTATTTGAGTATAGATATATAACTGAGAATTCCTTTGATGCCTATGTATGGCAGATACTTGAGAACAAGCAGCATTTTATAGGCAGCTTCCTGTCAGGCTCTATGTCAGAGTTCCATCGTACAGAAAGTGAGATAGATGCCATCATGCTGGATCTTGCTGAGGTAAAGGCTCTTGCAGTTGGCAATCCTCTTATTCGTGAAAGGATTATTACAGCCAATTCGCTGGAGAGGGCTCGTATTTCCCAGCGCGCCAGATATAAGCAGCTCTATGAACTTCGTGAGAAGTATGAGGAGTATCCGGTAAAGCTCAGAGAGCAGGCAAAGAAGATCAGCCTGGTAAAGGGCGATATATCTCGTTACAACTCTGAGAAGAAGACCATGAGTCGTGGGGAGAGAGTTCGTTATGGTGAGAAGCTTCTGAAGGAAATTGAAGGATATGCTTATAAGGATCATGAGAGGCTGTATGGCTCCTATAACGGATTTGGCGTTTATATTCCTGCTGAGATGAACGAGGATACCCCTTTCATTATTCTTAAAAGAGGTGGAGGCTCCGCCTACTATGTAGATATGAAGGATAAGACTGCGGAAAATGTTACTCAGTCCATGGATGGTGTCATGATAGGCTTTAGTAAGAGGCTTCAGAAGCTTCAGAAGGGTTATGACAAGCTTTTGGAGGAGAGAGATGAGACCAGAAAAGAGCTGAGCTCCGGAAATGAATATGATGATGAGGTTGAGGCTCTGAAGGAGAAGCTTGTATGGCTGGATGAACAGCTTGAGGCAGACTAGAACATCGTTTCCTGATTAACTGATACCTTCGCTTGTATAAACTTCCAGACCATACGCGACTTAAAGCCCGCTGTAGCCCGCTACAGCTACGTTTTAAGTCGGCATGCGTAATAGTTTGTTCTGCGCGAATGTACCGGTTACTTGGTTTACGATGTGATGGTAGATATGTTAGGAGGAGAAAGATGGCTAATATAAATACACCCGAAGTATCAACAGGCAAGCTGGTTGAAAATGTAACCAGATATTTTATAAGGATGAGGGAGGCGGACATTTCCTGTGAGGATATCAGACCTATCATGTTTTTTGGCCCTACTGGTGTTGGTAAGTCAGCCGCAGTAAGTCAGATAGCGGCCAAGATGGAAGATGAAACCGGAAAACGTATTAAGGTGGTGGATATAAGACTTACCAGTTGCACCATTACAGACCTGATAGGTATCCCTTCGCCTGATAAGGATAAGGTCAGAACTATCTGGCTTCGTCCGGAGATTTATGAAGAACAGGAAGGCTATGATGAATATATATTCTTCTTTGATGAGCTTGATAAGGCAAGTCCTTCGGTTCAGGCTGCTGCACTCCAGCTTATACTTGACAGGAAGGCGTGGACGCATCATTTTCCGGAGAATACATATGTTATTGCAGCGGCAAATCCGGCAAGAGGTACCAGAAAGTATGAGACCAGAATGGCTCCCGAACTGATGAACCGTTTTAAGCACTTTAATGTTCAGCCGGACTTTAACAGCTTCAGAGAGTGGGGAATCAAGGAGAAGCTTCATCCCTTTGTTCTGGGTTATCTTTCCTATGATCAGTCGAAGCTCTATGCCGCAAGCGAAAGTGATGATATAGCATTTCCGACTCCAAGATCCTGGAAGAGTGTCAGTGATACCCTTACCGCTTTTGAGGGCGAGTATAGCGACATTGAGGAGCTTCGTTATGATATAGCCGGAGAGATAGGAACAGGCGTGGGACTTGAGTTTGAGGCATGGTGCAATGTATTTGCCTATATGCCAAACACCGACAATATTTTCAGGGGAATGGAGAAGAATTACCCCAAAACCCCGGATGTTATGCATGCTCTTGTGGCATCCATGACGACCTATGTGGCTTCAAGAGGAAGAACCATAGAGATATCAGAGCTTAGAAATGCATCAGCTTATGTATCCAAGTTCCCCGTTGATTTTGCAACCCTCTATTACAGGAATATTAGAGAAATAGAAGGCGTAAAGCTTCGTCTTATGAAAGTCCCCGAATATATAGACTGGTCAAACAAAAACAAAATGTGACAAGTTGCCTGGTGACAAGGGGACAGGCACCTTGTCACATGTGACAGGGGGACAGGCACTTTGTCACATGGTCACAGAAGTGGTGACAAGGGGACAGGCACTTTGTCACATGGTCACAGTGGTGACAAGGGGACAGGCACTTTGTCACACGGTCACAGAATTGGTGACAGGGGGACAGGCACTTTGTCACAGAAAGGGCGTAGAACGATATGAGTGATAATATTGCTACATCTAATAAGAATACTACCCCCAAAGGGGACGCTGGTCATACTGCATCCGGTGGTATAAGCATAGAAGAAAAGAAAGCTCTTAATAAGCGACTTTCCAGACTTAGAGCGGATATTCTCAGAAATTATCCGTTTTTTGGAGAGCTCATCATGCATCTTAGCTTTGCTGTTGGATCCTGCGGTACTGCATGTACTGATATGAAGAAGATAATCGTTGATCCGGAGTTTGCAGGAATACTCAGTGATGAGGAGCTTACATTTGTTCTCTTGCATGAAGTGATGCACTGTGTGCTGCAGCATCCGGCGAGAGGCAAGGAGCTTCACCAGTATCTTTATAATATAGCCTGTGATGTGGTCGTTAATTCCAATATTATGAAGAGTATGGGGGTGAAGGAGTTTATAGTTGCAGGCTGTCCGGCTATGCATATCTCTCCTTCCGGAACTGAGGGCTGGAAGTTGTCAGCTGAGCAGGTTTACAAGGAGCTTCTTGATGTGGTTCATATTCAGATTTCCGAGGATGGTACACAGGCGCGTATTGTTATACAGGGACTGGATGGTATCGGAGAGAGTGACGGCGCAAGTGGAGAAGGGGAAAATGGAGATGACAGAAGTGGAGAAGGGAAAAACAGAGATGGCAGAAATGGTGACGGCAAAAGTAAAGGTGGAAAGGGTAGAAGTGGAAAAAGTGTCTCTGGTAAAAATGTAGCGGGCAGAAGTGACGCTGGAGAAAATGTTGCTGGAAAAGGAGTCGCTGACAAAGGTAATGCTGGTGAAAGTAACGGCTCCGGAGGTATGTCCGGGAAGCTGATAGATAATCACGATATATGGGTAGAGGTTGAGATGGATGATGAGGCTCGTGATCTCTGGGATAAGATGACGGAGGAGTTCGGCTCTAAGTATCAGTCTGCAGTAAGCCTTCCTCCGGTTGTGAGAGAGATGAATGAAGCTGCGGTAAGAATGGCAAAGCTTAAGTGGAAGGAGCTTTTGAAGGAGTTCCTTACTACAACTACCTATCAGACGGATTACAGCTTTGCTCCTCCCGACAGAAGGTTCGCAAATATGGATATATTTTCGGGAGAAAGGGAGTATATGATGCCGGCTGATAATGCCTATGAATCAGATGCTCTTCAGAATATATGGTTCTGTATTGATACCTCCGGCTCTGTTTCTTATGCAGAGCTTTCAAGATTATATGGAGAGGTTCAGAATGTCGTAAATCAGGTAGATTATTGTAAGGGACTTGTGTCATTTTTTGATACAAATATTACTGAACCGGCTGAATTCGGAACAGATTTTCCGGCAGAGTGGGTTAAGCCTGTTGGCGGTGGCGGTACTTCATTCAGGATCATATTTGATTATATGAAGGAACATATGACCAGTTCTCCCGGAGCCATTGTGATACTTACAGACGGATATGCAGATGAAGGTGATGAGAGTCTGGCGGAGGGTATCCCTGTACTTTGGGTGGTTATAAATAATAAGCGGGATATGTCCTGGGGGCAGACCATTCATATAGAGGAATGATACGACATACGGATTACGCACCTGTTCTTTTCATAAACTGCTGAACCTGACGACTTTTCGGTAACTTACCGGGTGAAAATAAGGTCTTCGCTATGCAGGGCTTCTCTTTTGTTCCAATACGTTGTACTATGGGCGGTTATTCCTTCGATTGATATTTATATATCTCGCTTTGCTCGATATACCCCTGCTTTGCAGGGGCAGATGCTTCGCATCTGATATCAATCTTCGGTAACTTATCGTCCAAAAGTAAGGTCTCGCTATGCAGGGCTTCTCTTTTGTTCCGATAAGTTACATTTTCACTCTTCAAGTCCATACTGTGTTTTCAGTTCGTCTGACAACTCGCTGCCCTGCAGGATGTCTTTTGCTTTGGATATCAGTTGATCGACATTATATCTCTTGAAATAACCTATGTGTGTTTCGCTTGAAGTAATATATGAATAAGTATAGAAGCAGTCTGTCCGTTCACTGTAGCCCAGGCAGCTTTCTACATATCCTGTTTCTATCCAACTGGAGGTATCAACTATACTGGTCAGTTCATCGGTTTGTATGAGCATAGTCGCGTTATCATCCAGCATGTGGAATCTTGCCGAGCCGGAGCCTCCATACATATAAGTTATATCAGTCTGTCCCAGAAAGCTGCCGTCCTCTTTGCTATAACGATAAATGGCGCCGTCAGAATATACTGCCAGTATCAGCTCATTACCATTTTTGTCTATAACGAAGCTTATGCCGGTGACGGATCTGCCGGTTCCTTTTATTGTATATTGGACCTTTCCGTCTGGGTTGATGACAGCAATGTTGCTGGAGTCGGTTATGCAGTAACTCTCGCCGTCTTGACTTTTGGCAACAAGGGAGGTGATAGTCCAACCGGTAGGAGTCTCTACTTCAGTGAAGTCTTTACTTTTCGTATTAACGAGATATTCCACTTCGCCCGGATAGTATATAGTTTCATTTTCCTCAAACGGAAAAATGCTTGCGGCAGTTGGATATCCGTTTTCTTCCGGAGTTTCAAGCTCTCTGGTTTTTCCGGTAGCTATATCATATATATTTATTATTGTTTTATTATCTTTATTAGTTAAGTAGGTAAACTTTCCGTTCTCCATTTTTTCAGAATATATATTGCCAAATGTCTCAACTTCAGATACTTCACCACTCTTGACATTTATACATTTAAGTGTATTTGTATCGGTGCCGTAATGTATAAAGTACTGGTTATCACCTATATTTTCCAGAAGAGAGTAACGGTATTTTGTATCCTCCAGTTCAGTCTGGTGCAGCTTATAATCATTTTCTATATCATAAATGAGAAGGAGGGCGTTGCCTGCCTCTCCGGATGAGCCGGAATCGGCACTGTCCGTGATTACAGCTATATCCTTATCGCTTACGAGACTCTGGTTGTAAGAGGTCGGAAGAACCACATCACTGTTTAATTCCTTCCAGTTTTCGTCATATACCTCGATACCGTAATATAGAATCTGTCTGGAAAAAAACTTCTTTACATATACACCATTATTAACACTGGCGATATCTATATCGTCGCAGAAATAATTGACACCATTTATGCTTCTGGAACCGGAGTTGGGAGAGGGCGAACCAAGAACACCGTTCTCGGTTATATATATCGGCCAGCCATCGCCGTCTCTGTCGCTGCTGTCTATGATAGGGCTGTTAAGGTCGTAGGTGTATTTTTCCTCTCCGCTCTTAAGGTCATATATAGATGCCCTGTTTCCACAGAAGTATGAGATGGAGTCTGTTTCAGGAAGATATAGAAAATCGTTCTTTATTATTACATCTGTAGTTTCAAATTCTGCTGACCACTCTTCCTTCAGATCTGCGGCATTAAGACATTTAACTATAGTAGTTTCCGGTTCGTAGATGGTGGTGGTATTAAAGGACGAGCTTCCTTCCTGAAAGATGTCGCTTTCAGCCAGCATTAAATGTTCATTATCGGTAAATGATACAGTTCTGCAGTAGTAATTCTCCAGATTAAGTTCAATATACTCTTTGGTTTTTGTGTCATATACTCTTAAGAATCTGACGTCGTCAAGGGTGCTGTACAGGATTGCAATTCTGCTTGCATCAGGAGAAATATATGCTGACATGATAGACATATCTGAGTCGGATTCTATTACTTTGATGGAATCTGCTTTTTTTCCGTTTTCGAGACTGATCTTGATAAACTCCCCATCACTGTTTTCAATATAAACACATCCATCGTTTGTCAGGAGCATATCATAACCTGACAGGATTTCGTTGTTGTCATAGTAGTTCCATATAGTTGAACCATCTGTCAGATCTATCAGCTTCAGATTATTCGTAGTACATGTTAGAAGTCTGGTATCATCGATATATTTGAAGCTGCATAAGGTAGAACCCTTGATAGGCTCCTCATATATTTTTTCGTGTGTTTCAGTGTTCCATACTACAAGATTATCATTTGTGTCACTTGCGGTAAGAGTAGTATGGTCTGGAGAAATGGCAAAATCCGACACCTCTGTCGGCATATTGTAGGACCACTCAGTTTCAATATTTGAGCCACGTTGCGACTGGTAGGCAAGCGTGGCGTTGGTGAGAGCCTTCACAGCTTCAGGGGTTATGGGTCGGTCGTCTTTGGCATTTTTCGGAAGTGCGGCAAGAGCCAGTTGAATAGCGGTTATTCGGTCTTCGTCATCCAGATATTTCTGTGATTCATTTGCCAGATAACGGGACTGGTTTTTAAGAGATTCCATATAGGTTTTGCGAAGCAGATGCCTGCTGTACATCATATATGCGCTGAACATAAGAAGTGCCAGCAGAATACCGGAGAAACCAAGAACCAGTCTTCGCAGCTTATATTGTCTGCGTCTGTTCATCAGTTCATCATAAGAACACCCGATCAGAGCGCTTGCGAGGCGTGGAAGCTCGGTTTTATTGGCTTTATTGAGAGACATTCTATAGTCACCGGACAGTGGTTCGACGTTGGTTCTGAAGATACGGGGCTGACCGTTTTGATCGTAGTAATATCTGTCCTCATATAAAAGCTCTGGCGGGATGACATCCTGTGGCTCGCCATCTACCAGAACGGTAAGTATCTTGTCCTTCGTGTGAGTCCGGAGGAAGTATTCGATCTCTCTCGTAACCCAGATGGACTGCTTTGTTCTGGTGGAACAGATTACGATAAGATATTCTGATTGCTCCAGAGCATTTGCTATAGTATCACTGAGATTGCTTGTGATAGGAAGCTCATCCTTATCACGGAAGATCCTTTCGATGCGTTTCATTCCTGTCTTCTTCTGGATACTTCCGGGAATATGAAAATGTTCCAGTCCCCGTTGAATAGCCTCCGCCACCTTTGTATCCTCAGGAGCGTGCTTATATGATATAAATGCATTATAATGATCTATCATTATACTAACCTCGCTTAATAATCTGATTCCTGCTTTTGACACATATATCATTGTATGTGATAAATTTTAAGTTGTAAAGCGTGGGCTGTGGCAAGATTTAAGATGCGTATGATTCGGAAGTTTAGACAAGCGAAGGTGTTAGTTGATCAGAAAACGGTGTGCCAGTCGTTGAGAGGCTGAAAACAATAAGAAGGCAGAGGCCGGCTAATCAGAAAACAGTGTACCAGATGTTGAGGTTTCTGGAACTGAGCTATCAGGTTAAGCGGAGCGACTTTTGAATCTATGCTATCAGGTTAAGCAAAGAGGCATTTGTTCAAGTTATTTATGAAACGTTGCACCGGAACGTGTCATCAGGAAAAAGTGATTGGAACGAATAGTGCAGTAATGTTATAATGCACATTAATGTATAATAATGTATAAGAATCAATGTACTAATGCTGCCATTCGCAATAACTGCATAGTGCCGTCGTTTTAAATATGACAATTATCTCGTAAATAAAATATGACGATTATCCTGTAAATAATGAAAGGATTGGATATTGCTGCTTAAAGGTATTAACAAATTTATACATGGAAAGAGAAGAAGGCTGAGCAGAATGCTTGTACTTAGCCTTGTTTTTGTGTGCATTTTTGGTGGAATGCCGGTAGCTGATGTAAATGCTGTCGTACTTCATGATGAAAGAAAGGATTATGAGGACGAGCAGGAGATATCGGAAGCGTATAGAAATACAGCCAATCAGCTTGTGGAAGAGATACAGAAGGTCAATGATGAGATGGCGGATCAGACAAAGCTGATAGAGGCGGCGCAGAAGGAAGTGGAATCGGTTGATGCAGAGATAGCTGAAGAAGAGGCGAATATCGAAGATGTTGAGGCTGAGATTGAGAAAAAAAGAGCGGAGCTGTCTTTGTTTCTTAGTATAATGTATGAATCTTCGGTAAATGATGACAGTATTTCTGTCATGCTGGAATCAACGGATATGCTTTCGTATCTGAACAGAGAGGAATATGTAGGTAAAGTAACAAAATATGTTAATAAGGGCATTTCGGATCTGGAAGCAATAGAAAATGAAAGGTATGACAGACTGGAAGAGCTAAAGCTGATGCAGGAGGACAGGGAGGACAAGGTTGCGATTCTCGAAGCCGAGCGTGAAGAGATGGGAGTTCTGGTTGAGGAACTTGGTACTATTATGAAAGAGGCTGAGAAAAAAGCTGACGATGCTGAGGAACTGGCGGAGGCTCTGAGACAGAAGGTTCTGGAGCTTGAGGCTCAGGAAAGAGCGCTGCTGGAAAGAAGAACCTACAGTGGTGAAAACAGCAGCTCTATTAACAACATAATATATGATGGGGACGGAACAGATTACTACTATGTAAGCGCCTATCCATATACAGATCAGGAACTGGATATGCTTGCTGCCATTATCCAGTGCGAAGCCGGAAGTGTAAGCTATCCGGGTATGATTGCGGTAGGAAGTGTTGTAATGAACAGAGTGGAGAGTCCGAACTCCGCTTACAGCAGCCATGGGTTACATCCAGCTTGCCGAGAAGGATGAAGGCATCACAGAGGAAAAGGCAGCTAATCTCAAAAGGGCATATGATAAGACTTATCATGAACCTGTATTCAAATGCTAAGAAATATACTAAGAGTAAGATATTAGTAAGTCTTAAGAAAAATGATAAAGAAATAGTATTATCTGTTGCAAATGACGTCGAGGACATTTCCGTGATTGATGAAAGAAGAATATTCGAGCCCTTCCACAGAGAATATGTGGGAGAGCAGGGTGGAAACGGACTCGGACTCTATATAACAAAACGCATAGTAGAAAATTATGGAGGAACGATTACAGCTCATAAGCAGGATGATATGTTTTCTATAAGTATAGTGATAAGGCAATAAAGCAAAAAGTATGTACGAGAGGCTTTTATACAAATTATAAAAACTAATGCGTTGTTGTTGGAGTAACTGTAAGTTTAAGTCCTAACTGTTGAAGAATCTTGAGGAGTGTGTCAAGCCTTGGAGTAGTCTTGCTAGATTCAATTCTGGCTACAGATGATTGAGGTATATTGCAAAGCTCAGCAAGATCACGCTGGCTAAGTCCCAAAGAAGAACGTTGATTAATTATAGCAGATATTATTGCTGCCTCAGACTCTGCTTCGTCAAGAAGCTGCTTGCCTAATTCATTATCTGATTTTACATGTTCTTTATACTCATTCCAGTTCATTACTAATTCCCTTTCTTTTGTTGTAAATAATCAATCATTTCTGCTACTGCCTTATCAATTTCGCGACGAGGTGTCTTTTGAGATTTCTTTCGGAAGTGATGGAGTAAAACGTAAGTGTTATTGGTATAAAAGAAATAGAATACTCTGTTATTTCCTGGCCTCAACTCCCATATATCTCCCTCTATATGTTTTGTGATTTCTTTAGGTAGGTTAGTTCCGTTTTCTTGTAGGAGTTCTATATATCTGGCTAGTTGTTTATATTGTATTCGTGCATCTTTATTGGTCATAGATTGTTCCAACAGAGTGTCGAGAAAGTTTCTAATATCAGAAATCCCGCGATCATCTTCGTAAAAATCGATGTTGTACATTGCTTGCTCCTCTCAAGAATCTAAATACATGATAGCATAAATGCTATCAAACTACAAGTGATATTAAACATAAAACAAGCTGACCTTGGTGCCTGATTCCAATATTTGAAAAGCTTTATATGTTATATTAAAACAGAATCCGGAATCATATATTTTAATATATCCGTTTTTGTTGCGCATTTGTTATACGGTATTAGTTATAATTCTTCATAAGACTCATAGTATGAGAAGGGAAATTAAAACAGAATAAAAACAGAACAAAAAAAAACAAACCTCCAATAGCAGATGGTCTGCTGCCGGAGGTTTTGTTTATTATTAGTTAAATGTTATGGAATGATTACTCTGATAACTCATATGTGGTATATTCGATATCTTCGTTATTGTTTTCCCATGTAATAGTCTTATCACTATAGGTAAGTGTTCCGCTTCCGTTCTTATATACTCTGTAAGAGCTTGAAGAACCGTCTGTCTTGAAGTCTTCATGTGTCTTTACACAGTCAGTATATGTAAGCTTACCGTCTGCATCGAATGAACCTGTAAAGGTGTATTTATCTATATTTCCGTTATCGTCAGGATAATCTACGGTGATCTCATAGAAATCATTTATAGATGTCTCTACCGTGACTGCGGCTCTGTGAAGAGTTGGTTCTATGTAGGTTCCTGAATAATCAACTTCAGTAGTAGTTGTTTTTTCCTGTTTAATAAAGGTATTGCCGGTTGCGGTATTTTCTTTCTTGTCATCCCAGGTCAGGTTGTTTCCGGAAATCTTGATAGTTCCTGTTCCGTTAGTGTATGCAGTCTTTGTGGTTGAACCACCATTTGCATCATAATTAATGGTTGTTTTTGTACAATCGGTATAGTTGATAATACCTGTATAGTCCATCATACCTGTAAAGGTCCACTCTGAGCTTACATAAGCGCTTGTAGGCCACTTGATGGTGAAGGAATAATAAGTATCATATACATTTTTAACTGTAACGCTTGCTCTTCCGGCAAAGCTGTCAACATAAACACCTGAGTAATCCGTGAATACAGCATCAGCTATCCACTTTCCATCTTTATCAAGATAGTATCCATCTACCCATTTGTTTACTTCTGCGTAGCCTGAACCGTTAAAGTAGTAATATGAGCCATCAATCTTCAGCCAGCAATTAGTTGGATAGTATCCGGTCTTATCCTCATACCATTTTCCTGTTTGGTTTGTCTTCCAGGCGCCGCCGGTATAGGTTTTGCTACGGGCACCGCTGCTTTCTGTCCAGTAACCGTCGCGATATTCGCCGGCTGCCATATAACCTGTAGAGTCAAAATAATAGTAAGAACTATCAATCTCAACCCATTGGCTCTTTGGATAACCGCCACCTGAATAGCTGTACCACCAGCCGGTTGAGTCCTGTACCCAGCTTCCGGAAGCTGCAAAGGCTGTAGCAGATGTTGCAAGGCACATTGTTGAAATCATAGCAGTTGTTAATAATTTACTGAAAAAACCACGTCTCATTTCATGTCCTCCTTTAATTATTTTTCAGAAACAATCTTCTGACCTACCATTTTTAATTATATTATAAGTGACAATAGGTGTCAAAAAATAAGTGATATAAAACAGTTACGGATTATCATGTTTAATTCTTTGATATTTCTTTAATGATAAACTGCTCGAATTCTTCAGGTGGTACAGGTTTTGAGAAGTAGTAGCCCTGAATGATCTCACAGCCCCGTTCCTTTAAGAGCTTAAGCTGGGTTTCGGTTTCCACGCCTTCCGCAATAACAGGAACCTGCAGGAATCTGGCTATTTCCAGTACCATTTCCACCAGCTTCATGCTTTTCTCATCCTTCTGCATATTGCGGATGAATTTCATGTCCATCTTGAGGGCATCGATAGGGATGGAGGTGAGCATATTCAGAGATGAATATCCGGAACCGAAGTCATCCATTTCTATCTTGAAGCCGGCATCCCGAAGCTTGTCAACTATCTCGATCAACTGGTCAGAATTTTCAGAATAGGCTGATTCAGTTATTTCCAATAACAGCTCTTTGGAAGTCAGGCTGTTCTCTTCAAGCATTTTGAGGAAGTTGTTCTGAAGCTCTGGCTGATATATCTCCATACGTGATACATTTACAGATACAGGAACTGTGAAGCCGTACTTTTCCTTCCATTTGTTTATCTGTCTTGCGGCCTCCTTCCATACATACTCATCAAGCTTCTGTATCAGACCATTACTTTCAAAGAGGGGGATAAAGTCGCCCGGACTGATCATTCCAAGCTCGGGATGTTTCCAGCGGATAAGCGCCTCGGCGCTCTGCAGTCTCGGCTGGTCACTCTGTATATAGTATTTGGGCTGATAATAAACTATGAGGTTCTTTGACGATATAGCATCATCTATGTCATTGATAAGCCTTTCGTTATATTTGGCTCTCTCATAAAGCTCTTTGTTATAATATTCTATCTGTCTGCTGTAATCGCCTCTTATCTGATCACAGGCAATCTTTGCACGATCCAGCCAGTTCTCAACCATTTCATTCTTGTCAATATCCTTGTAAACACCCATACGAAGCTTGATGTTGGAGGATTCAATGGTACTGGACAGACGTGCCTTAATACGTGACAGTATGTCCTCGTAGTCCGGAGAGCTGTTACAATAGATGTAGAAATTGTCTGCATCGGTTCTGCAGGCGATACCGGCGGTTTCCTCCAGAAGCTCGGTGAGTACCATGCCGATATGAATAAGAACCCTGTCACCCTGTTTACGGCCATAGAGTTCATTTACAAGATGAAAATGATCCACGTTGATTACTATTATCTCGGATGGTTGACCGGGGTAATACTTCTCCAATTGCTTTATATATTCTGTGAAGAAGTCTCTGGTATAAAGCCCTGTAAGTGTATCCCTCTCAGCACCATGTATAATGCTTTTATCTTCCTGAAGCTCGATGATCCTTTCACATCTCGCCAGAATTACCTCGGGCATATCGTAGGGCTTCGTAATAAAATCAGCGGCTCCCATCCTGATGGACTTAACCTCTGCGGATTTTTCGGAGGTCATCACGATTACAGGGATGGACTTTAAACTGTCATTATCCTTAATACTCCGGATTAATTCAAAGCCATCCATCACAGGCATTAACAGATCAACTAAGGCCAGGGAAAAGATATATTCTCCTGAGTCAAGAATATCCAGTGCTTCCCTGCCATTTTCGGCAGTATGAACTATATAGTCCGTTTCAAGAAGATTACTAAGTATCTCGCGGTTGATTGGCTCGTCTTCAACTATAAGTATGTGTCTTTTGAGTCCGCTTTTATTTCTGAAATTACGCATATATTTTTCCTTTCAGATTCATTCTTTTTATTGACACTTTTGTCATATCATATCAAATAATGAAGTGGTCTGTAAATATAATTCGGGAAGAAAACAACTGTAGTTTGGCTTGAAAATATTATAAGTATATAAACTTTGTTGCACATTTGTTGCGGATTGTATGATAAGATTACTTATATATAGCTGATGCAGTAACGGCAGAGGTTTATGAGAAAATGGAGGGCAAGCTTCCAAAGGGAGTTACCGAGGAGGTATTCGCAAAGCGTCTGCTGAATAGTGAAAGCTTTGCTAATGTTGTTAAACCGGTAGTAAACACCATTTACAATGTATCCGGAAGGGACGTAAGTAAGGAACCGGAAGGATACCGGAAGGGCGTGAACAGTCTGATGAAGCTTATAGAGAATAAGACTATTATTACATGTATAAGCGAAGATCAGAAATACCTTGACGAAAAAGCTTCCAACAAGGATAATCCTTTATATAAGCTGGATTCTATGTCACCTGACGTGAGAAAGATCAGAAGTGAATATATGAAGAGGCTTGAGGATGAGCCTGTTGTTGCACCGGCTGAAACATCGGCTAAAGTAAAGGGCAAGAAATCAGTTAAGGCATCTTCAAAATCCGGTAGCACTTCATACTTTAAGAATGGAAATACTAAGAATATTAAGAAAGAAAAGAACGAAAAGAATCAAAAGAAGAAATAGGGCCTGCTAAGGCATGAATACCATGAGAACTCTTCGGAGTTCTCATGAAAAAGAAAGGGTTTACTCTATATGAAGGAAACAGAATAATTCTTCTGTAAGTGAGCTGCAAAACGGTCACCTTAGGTGTTACAGGAACATTAATCCGGAACTGATGTCCCAAGCGGCATTTGGTGCACTTATGAGTAATCCTGATAACAGATATATCGCTCATAATATTGCTCTTATGGATGAGCTGGGTTACAAATCGGCTGTTCAGGCGACAAATCAGGCGGTTATAAAGGGAATCAATAATTATCTGAAAAGAGGCGGAAGTCTAAGAAGGATGGATGGTCAGTCGCTGGATAAGCTGCCTGACATGATGAGACTTCTGGATGATCCGAGAGTCAGAAGATATAAAATAAGCAGGAGATATGTATATGTTTCAGAACATAACTGATGTCGTCGTAAAGTATTTTAATATTGTACATGAGATACCGCTGCTATACTGTGTATTAGTGGCGGTATTAGTGCCGTTTGTGGTAATAGCAGTCGGGTACTTCATTAATCTTATCGGGGAGGCTCTGGCGCAGATAGTAGGTATGGCATTTGCTCCTGTTATTGCACAGGGGCTGGTAAACTATGTATTTTTCCCCGGAGTCATGATCCATGAGCTGGCGCATGCTTTTCTGGCGATAATAACCGGAGCCGAGATTACAGAGGTTGCGCTTTTTAAAGTAGAGGACGGTTCGCTGGGACATGTTAACTTCAAGAACCGTGGTAACGCGGTGGTTGTAGCCTTGCAGAATATCTTTATATCCTCAGCACCTATGTTCGTAGGAGCGGCGGTGGTTATAGGCTGCGGGCTTTGGCTCTCAGTTCTTCCGGCAGGCTATATATGGCTGAAGGTACTTATCTGGTATCTGATGATATCCATGTTCTTCCACATGACCATGAGCGGAGCTGATATCAAGGTATATGTAAGAGGTATTCCACTTTTCACAGTAATACTGTTCATTATCGCAGTACCACTTAGGTTTCTGAATGTGATTTAAATAAAGAAAAAGTTGAAGGTTGGCTTGCTTATAAAAAGCCAACCTTTTATAATTAAAGAAGATTTTGTTAAAAACTACGGGGAATCCAACCGGAATGATGTGGACAGAAATGGGCATTTATATTGCAATATTGCTATTAAATGGACAAAAATGACCATTTGTAATTAGCATCAGCTTACCAGAGATGGAATATTCATGTGAAAAATTAATAGCAAATGAAGCTATTGAATAAGTGCACACTCAGAGGAGGTGGTTGTGGTGGCAAGAACAGTATCAATCGGTACACAGGATTATGAACAAATAATAAAAAGCAATTCATTTTACGTTGATAAGACACTGTTTATTAAACAGTGGTGGAATAATAATGATGCAGTAACACTTATTACACGTCCTCGTCGTTTCGGCAAAACTATAACAATGAGTATGCTTAATTACTTTTTCTCTTTAAAATATGCAGGAAGAAGTGATCTTTTTGAAGGGCTTGATATATGGAGAGATGAGAAATTCAGAAAGCTTCAGGGAACATATCCGGTTATATTCATGACCTTTGCAGGTGTTAAGGGTAGGACTTATGAGGATGCAGTGGCAGGAATTAAAAAGCAGATTGTGAAGCTGTTTTCAGAATTTGCTTATCTTAATAAGTACGATGGATTTGACGATAATGAGAAGAAGGCTTTATCAAATATATCTGAAAAAATGAATGATGTGGATGCAGAGTATTCTCTGAATCTTCTTTCAACGCTGCTGGTAAAATATCATGGTAAGAAAGTTCTGATCTTTCTCGATGAGTACGATACACCATTGCAGGAGGCATATATTCAGGGGTACTGGGATGATATGACCGCATTTATCAGGACGATGTTTAACAATACCTTTAAGACAAATCCGGCGATGGAAAGATCAATCATGACTGGAATTACCAGAGTTAGTAAGGAGTCGATTATTTCTGATCTTAATAATCTTGAAGTTGTCACCACTACATCAGAAAAATATGAGGCTACTTTTGGCTTTACTGAGAGTGAAGTGTTCGCTGCGCTTGATGAGCAGGGGTATAATGATGAAGATAAACAAGGTGTAAAAAGGTGGTATGACGGTTTTACGTTTGGGAGATATAAAGATATATATAACCCTTGGTCTATCATTCATTTTCTGGACAAAGGCAAATATGACACCTATTGGGCAAATACAAGTGGCAATGGCCTTGTAGGACATCTCATAAGTAATGGAAGACCTGATATCAAGATGGAATTTGAGAAGCTTATTACAGGAGGTTACATAGATGCTTCTATTGATGAGCAGATAGTATTTAATCAGTTGGATGGAAACAAGGATGCTGTATGGAGTCTTCTACTGGCAGCAGGTTACCTTAAATGTGAAACAATTATACAGGAAAAACCGGAAGACACGGCAATATACCGACTTGTACTTACTAATTTTGAAGTTAAGAAAATGTTTGAGAAGATGGTAGCAGGCTGGTTTAAGCAGGATAATTCTTTTAATGAATTTGTAAAGGCTATGTTTTCGAGTGATTTACGTAGTATGAATCAATATATGAACAGGGTAGCGCTTAATACCTTCAGCTACTTTGATGCAGGGAAAAAGCCATCCGAGGAAAGTGAACCGGAGAAGTTCTATCACGGTTTTGTGCTGGGACTGCTGGTGGATAATGCGAAGAATTATGTATTAAAGTCCAATCGTGAGAGTGGCTACGGAAGATATGATGTGGTATTAGAACCGAAGGATAAAAAAGATGTTGCTGTCATAATAGAGTTTAAGGTATATGACAAGGAATATGATAACGAGAATGATTTAGAGGATACGGCAGCAAATGCCCTTAAGCAGATTGAAGAGAAAAAATATGCCACAGACCTTATTGCACAGGGGATACCGGAGGATAATATACTCAAATACGGTTTTGCATTTCAAGGAAAAAAGTGCCTGATACGTGGTGGGAGAGTATAGCATAGTTTACGCATAAGCACCGAATGAGCAAAATACGTGAAATGAATATTTATGCAAAAGTTGATATAAGAAGTCCTAAGGAAATCTGGACACCTATAGGCGTTTATACCTATAGGTGTCCTTTTATTATGACTATATAATAGGTCGTGGTCATTTTTTTGATGATGGATTCACATTATGAAGGGAAATGTGTAATGGCTGGAATGGCTGGAATTGTTGTGATTTGTTGCTCTTTTGTTATTCCTGTAATGCTACAATAATACCAACAATGGAGAAAAATATAGACTACATGTAATGAAATCTAGTTTGTAGATTATTATAAAACTATATTTTTCTATCAAATTATTAACGGGAGATAATAATATGCGTAAAATTTATGTATTTGAAGGGAGCGGTGGTTATGGATAAAATTCTTGAAGTTGTAAGGGAACTTATAGTAAATAATATACTAACCAGGTTCAATCTTGCTGACAAGGTGGTTATTTCTGACAGGACTCTTCTGGTCTGTATGGCTGTAATTGCATTGCTTGTTCTGATGATCATCATTAAAAAGCTGATCAGTCTTGGAAGAAATATTCTTATCTGTATTCTTATGGTAGCATTTATGGTTATAATGGTTCCGAAGATCAATACCTTCCTGCTAAATAAGATTGGAAAGTATGGAATCATACAGCAAAAGCTTACTGAGATCGTTGATGGGGATATAGAAACCAAGGTAAAGCGGGAATATAAGATTGCAACCGGTCAAGAGCTTGAGGATGAGGCACTTCTGGAGCAGATAAAGGCTGAACAGTTTTACGTTCATCCGAACCTGAGCGATGAGCTTAATATATTTATCTACAGTGGATATCCTGAGGGAATAGTAAATACTGTTCTGTTAAATATATCAGATCCGGGAGTGGCAACTATAGAAGCTGCATCCTTTGCAGAGTTTGTGTCGAAGTTCTTTATACTGAAGATATCTTCGGTGCTTTCGTTTCTGATCGGATTTTCTATAGCAGGCAAATTGTTAGTATAAAAATACTACTAATATTTTATACCAAAGGCACATAAGCCAAAGGTAGAGAAGTCAAAAGAAAAGAAACAGGAAATCCGTCATAATAAGTGATGACCAATCGGGGATATGAATACATGTCCCCGATTTTTGTTTGTCTTATGCTTTACAATTCTGCCGGTATGATGGATAATAATATTTTAGCGCACCTTTATCACGAATAAAAAAGGGGATGTATGTAAATGAATGATAAAAGGACTGAGAAGACTCTTACTGCTTTAAGAATAAATATACTTGGGGCGGGTGCTTCATTGCTTTTATTTTTTATCATATCAGTATTCATATTTGGAATATGTCTTATAGTATTTCTGGTCAGACGTGGAACGGAGGAAACCTTTACGGGGTTCTGGGCATTGCTGGTTCTGATGGTATTTATCGAGACGGTTATCTTCTGGGCAGGCATCATTATGGTTTATATGACATCGGTGCAGCTTGGGGTGAAGATGCGGATACTGGGGCTTCTGGCGGGCTGGATTCCTGTAGTTCATCTGATAGTGCTGTCCATGATCATAAGCATTACGATGAAAGAGGCGCGATTTGAAAAGGCTAAAATGAAGCTGGATAAGGAAAGGGCTTCCATGCAGATATGTAAAACCAGATATCCTATTCTGATGGTGCATGGAGTTTTCTTCAGGGATTATAAATATATGAACTACTGGGGAAGGATTCCTGCAGAGCTGGAGAAGAATGGTGCTACCATCTACTATGGCAATCATCAGTCGGCGGCATCGGTTGAAAACAGTGCCGGCGAGCTTGCCATGAGGATAAAGCAGATCGTAGAGGAAACAGGCTGTGAGAAGGTAAATATTATCGCACATTCCAAGGGCGGTCTGGATAGTAAGACAGCGGTGGCGTGCTTTGGAATATCGCCATACGTTGCTTCACTTACTACTGTGAACACTCCGCACCGGGGCTGTGAATTTGCAGAGTACCTTTTGGGGAAAGCTCCGGCGGCACTGAGGGATAAAGTGGCTGCGGCATATAATGCAGCGCTGCACAGACTGGGCGATGAGGATCCCAGCTTTCTGGCTGCCGTTACAGACCTTACAGCTACGAGATGCAGGGAAATATGGGACAGAACAGCGGGCTTTGATTTTGGAGCTTCAGGAATATATACCCAGAGTATAGGTTCCTGTATGAAGAAGGCTGCTAGTGGTGCATTTCCCCTTAATATGAGCTACCATCTGGTGAAGCATTTTGATGGACCAAATGATGGACTTGTTGGCGAACCATCCTTCCATTGGGGTCAGGACTATACCTATCTTGAAAATAAGAAGAACAGGGGTATATCCCATGGCGACATGATAGACCTGAATCGTGAGAATATAGATGGCTTTGACGTAAGAGAGTTCTATGTGCAACTGGTTTATGGTCTGAAAAAGAGAGGGTTGTAGATGATAGAAAAGCTGAAACAAAACAGGTTTCTCTTTGAGGAACTGGTAAAGCGTGATTTCAAGAAGAAGTACAAGAGAACAGCGCTTGGAATGATGTGGAGCATGCTTAGTCCCATGCTCAATCTTCTTGTAATGGCGCTTGTTTTTACGCGCTTTTTTGGTAAAGATACGCCGCACTATATCATTTATCTTTTCAGTGGAAATATCGTGTTGTCGTACTATCGTGAATCCACCAAGAGCGGCATGGTGGCACTTACCAATAATGCCGGTATTTTTTCCAAGATAAATGTACCCAAGTACCTGTTTCTCTTTTCAAAAAATGTCGCATCCCTCATCAATTTTGGGCTGACGATCATAGTGTATATGATATTTGTAATCTGTGACGGGATAAAGCTTCATCCGAGATTCTTTATACTGATAATTCCTATAGTGTGCCTTACTGTTATGTGTATAGGTATAGGGATGATACTTTCCAGTCTGTTTATATTTTTTAAGGACACGGAGTATCTCTATGATATATTTTTGACGCTGCTTACCTATGTGTCGGCGGTGTTCTACAAAGTAGATATATTTCCGGAGAATACGAGAAGACTGTTTCTGCTTAATCCGGTTTATGTATATATTCGATATTTCAGATCAGTTGTTATAGATGGGGTCATTCCGAGTCTGGAGTATCATGGACTGTGCTTTCTATATGCTGCACTGTTTCTAGGTATAGGGTGCTGGTTCTATATTCACTACAATAAGAAATTTATTTACTACGTGTGAAAAATGAGTTCATGCATGACAGTATATAATCGACTACCCAAAAGGAAAGTCGAGCGAAGCGAGACCTTACTTTTGGGTAGTCGATTATATACTGGCATATATG
>OCVV011344408.1_pt1 | contig 42198 bp, 77 predicted proteins | sample 1539721 | NCBI WGS metagenome assembly OCVV01 (sample SAMN02144230, study PRJEB22623) | gut metagenome | biome: sheep rumen | host: Ovis aries | place: New Zealand | reverse complement strand
AATGGTAAGTTTGATTTCTCTTTAAATTTTTATTATAATATATATATAAGATAAGAAAGGAGAAAAAAACTATGAAGAAAGCATATTGGATTGTAAAAGATGAGATGGTTAGAGTTCTTATGGAGCATAAGACTACCGTGCTTATTTATTCTGTAAAAAATGGTTGCCATATGGTGGATAAGAAAAGTGTTTTCTTCGTAGAGGGGAGGCTGAAATAGATGAGAGACATTGAAAGAATTGAGCGCATAACTGATAAATTGAAGATTTATTGGATGAAAGTGCCAGATTGGCGTTTTGGACAATTGATTGAGAATGTCAAAAGATATAGTAGATACGAAGATCTTTTTTATGTAGAAGATGATCAGTTTGAGCAGATTCTTGATGGCTTCTTTTATGAGAATGAATAAGGTGGCAATATAAAATGATTACCATTTATAAAACTGAACAGCTTATAGAAAAGGCAAAGATTAAGCCTTGGATTGTTGTAGAAGAAGATGATGGCGAAATTTGGTATGAATGCCCCAATTGTCATACTGGAGAAGAGTTTAAATATAAATATTGTCCGTGGTGTGGACAGCATACAGCAGATCATTATGGGAAGTAGGTGAGGATATGTCTACATATTATAATTTTTATGCAGCAAAAAAGAATAAAGATGGAATGTATGAGTTCATCGGTCCGTATCTGAAGAATAAAGATGGGGAACTGAAAATCGAACCTTTTTTCTGGCGTTCTCGTTCTTTTATTCATTTTGATGACTTTGATGCTTATCCGATTCCTGTAGATAAAATGACAGATGAGGTTAAGGAGATATGCGCTGAGGAAGGTTTCTCTTCTTTTTCAGAGGAAGGCGAAGAGAAACAATATTATTCTATTGGATATTGGATTCCTTATGATAAGTTGCGTTCTCTTGCTAGCGATGAGCCGATTAGAGGATTTCTTCCTGTTGACGAAGCGGCCGCGCTTATTGCATCGAAGTATGATTCTGAGTATATTGAGTGGGAGCTTGAATCAACTCCTATTTCTGCTGAAGTGATGGTAGGAATGGCAGAAGAAAAGCGGTCTGAATATAGCTTTGTTTCATATGTCAATCGTTACTCGACTGCATATCAGGCAAACTTTATTTTCCATGCACTCAGTGAATATGAAGATTGGCAGCGTATTGGTGATGAAGAAACCTACGGAGTTATCGTGCAGGTTGCTTAAGAAAGGAGATATATATGAAGCCGTATGAAGGTATGGCAGCTTATGAAGCTGGTAAAAGAGAAGGTCGGGTAGAGATGATTAGTGAGTTTTATGAACAGATTGGACCAAGTATTCTTAATATGCTCGCGCTCATTAGTGAAACTACAGAAGAGGACAGTACAAGAGAACTTGCTAATGATTGTTATAACTATGTAAATTCTCTTGCTTATAATGAAATGGATATTGTCTTTAAAGATGAAGTGCTTGAAGCCAGAAAAAACGAGATTGAATTGCCGGAGGTCGAATAAAATGAATAAGGTTCTTATAATTGGGGATACGCACAGAGATCCAAGAACCTTTGCTGACATTTTAATACAGTATATGGATAACGAAGACAGTTTAACTAAAGAAGATTATATAATTGTTTGTGGAGATTTTGGTTTTATTTGGGGAGCTGATAAGGTGTCTGATGATTATTGGCTTGATTGGATTGATCGTCTCCCATGGACAACCTTGTTTATCGCAGGCAATCACGAAAACTATACATTAATTAACAGCTATCCAATAGTTGAATGGCACGGCGGCAGAGTACATAAGATAAGAGATTCTGTTTTTCATTTGATGACTGGTGAAGTATTTGACATAGGTGGAAAAAAGTTTTTTTGTTTTGGTGGCGGTTTAAGTGTTGATAAAGCTTATCGTACTCCTTATAAATCATGGTGGCCTGAGGAGGCACCAAGTATGGAAGAGTATAACACAGCAGTTAAGAATCTTAAAGCTATTGATTGGCAACCAGATTATATTATAACCCATGTAATGCCTGATGCTTATGTCAAGGAGTTTTATGGTAGCCGTTATAGACCAGGAGATAAAGCAGCTTACATGTGTAATGATTGGCTATATCAGTGTTATGGATATACAAAATGGTTTTGTGGTCATTATCATTGTGATATAGCAATGCGTCCAGATTTTCAAATTTGTTATAAAAAAATATACGAGGTGATGTAAGTGAAAGTTGTTGCGGGGTGCCGTCTTGATACAAAAACAATTATGAAAGATTTTTACTTTGATGACGGCGCTACAGAAGAAGATATTTCTAAAAAAGTTGACGCTTGGGCAGAAAGTTTATTTCAGAATTGGTTTGTAATCTGTGAACCAGAGAAAGAGGATAAGTATTATGGAGAATAAAGAACTTTGGATGTATGATTGTGAGTTTACATGGTGGGATGATAGTGATATTCCCTATATAAAAAGATGGGTAAAATGTATAGTTGCTGGATATAGCTTTAAAGATGTAGCTGAAAAGATTGAATATTACTATGGAATGACTGCGATTGATGACTTATCTATGAAAATTATTGATGATACTGATAATGGTATTATGGAAGTGTCCAACGAGCGGGCGCCAAGTAAGTAAAATATATACATTTAAAGAATAGAATTTGAAATTCTATTCTTTTTTTTATATAATAAATATATAAGATAGGAGATTAGAGAATGAGTAAGAAGAAAAAGAAAGAACAGATTGGATTAATTGATGCTTTAGAGCTTTTAAAGAAAACTCGTGGACGGCAAGAGATTAATTTCAGAACAGGAAAATATCAAACACAAAAAGATAGACCAAGAGATAAGAATTGGAGAAAGTGGGATAAAGAATGAGATTTCATGCAACTTTTTATGATACAGCATTAATTGTATTAATAGGTCTTCCTGCTAGTGGGAAGTCGCATTATGCAAAAGAAATGATTAGGGATAATCCAATGCGAGCGCAATGGATTTCTTCTGATAATATTAGAATTGAATATGATTATAATATTTCTAATGAGAAAGTTTTTCAGAAAATGTGGGAGCGCACTAAGGCCGCAGCGTTAGGTAAGAAATATATTATCTATGATGCAACTAACATCTCTGCGAAAAAAAGAGAACTATTAGTAAAGCAATTTAAGCATTTTTGTGAAAAGAATCAGTTAATGCATACGGCTGAAGCGGTTGTATTTTTACAGCCAATTGAGGTTTTACTTGAAAGAAATAGTAAACGTGAAGGACGAGAGTGCGTACCAGAAAAAGTTATTTATAGAATGTTAAGACAGTTTCAATTTCCTATTTACTCTGAAGGATTTTCACTTATTCGTATTAATGAATATAGTCAAGGTGAAAAAATAAATCTTGGGATGATAGCAGATATGGATCAAAAAAATCCTCATCATACTTATACTTTAGGTGGTCATTTGTTAGAAGCAGAAAATCAGGCTGAAGTTAATGGTCATTCTAAAGCTGTAAGAATTGCCGCCCTTTATCATGATGTTGGAAAATATTGGACGCAGGAAATAGACGAAAAAGGAGTGGCTCATTATTATAATCATGAAAATGTCGGGGCTTATAAAGTAGCACTTCATTTTTTAGAAAATAATTTATTAAATAATAATGATAAGACTAAAGTTTATTATGATGCTATTATTCTTATTAATTATCATATGCGTCCTTTTGTTTGGAAAAAGAGCGAGAAAGCCGAAGAAAAAGATAGAAAAAAGTTAGGTACTTTTTTTAAAGAAATTGAAGCATTAAATCAATGTGATAGAGCTGCACATTAGGAGGAGAAATCATGGCACGTTATGCAATTTCTGATCTTCATGGACACTATGAACTTTATAAAGAAGTAAAAAAAAGATTAAAGGTAAACGATTTGCTTTATGTTCTTGGAGATTGTGCTGATAGAGGACCTGATGGATGGAAGACATTAACTGCGGTAATTGAAGATCCACAATGCATTTTGCTTGTAGGAAACCATGAATTAATGTTATGCGATACAATGGCCGATTGGTTTAAAATTCGAGAAAAGGTTGATACTGACGAAGAAGCTGATGATGAAATATATTTTTTACACTCATATAGATTGCTTGTAATGAATGGTGGCGAAGATACATTTTGGGATTGGCGAAAGTCAGATGAAATGTATATGTGGTTTCAGCGTTTACAGATACTGCCATTAGAATATCATATTTTTGATTCACGCTGCGGCCGCCCACTAATTTTAACTCATGCAGGCTATACTCCATATTTAAAACCAGATAAATTAGAAGATTTAGTATGGAATAGAAATCATTTTTTCCATGAGTGGAAAGAAGATGAAGAAATGGGAAATGCTATTGTAATTCATGGACATACTCCACAAGAATATTTAGTTGAGGAGCTTGTTGATTATGGGTCTTTTCGCGGCAAAGAATATAAAGAGACTGATTTCAAGATTTTAGATACGAATGATTGTAACGAATGGCATGTGTATAATCTTACTTATGCAGATGGACATAAAATTTGTATTGATCCAGGAACAATTATGAGTAAGAAAGGGTTGATGATAAACCTTGATACACTTGAACAAGAAGCAATTAGTTTTCCTTTTAAAGAGAATTATGATAGATATTAGAAAGAGAGGATAAGATGTATAATTTTTTGGATGAAGAGTTGTTAAATGACATTAGAGAAATGAAAGACTCCGCTGATGAAACTTATAGTCTGACTCCTTGGGGTTGTCTTTATAGTGTTCTTTTAGATTATGGAATTGAACTTAATATTTCTGGTCGAGTCGGCGCCATGATCATAGAAGATTTTATGGACTTGATGGCTAAACAAGGTCATATCCGTGCAGTAGAAGATAACAAATAATAATTTGAAATTTTTATAAAATAATTATATAATATATATAGAAAGTAAGAAAGGAGTATTACTGCTATGATTAGTAAATGGGTAACAGTAGATATCGACGGTGAAAGTATGGAGTTTGAAGTACTTGTGCCCGAAGATTTCACAGAAGATGAAGCTATTGAATATGCTATTGAATACGTTATGTCTACAATTCAGATTCACGTTGTGTGAAATAAAAGATGAATAGATGTGAAAATGTATTAAGAAAGGAGCATTATGGCTATGACTAATAAATGGGTACTTGTGCCAGAAGATTTTATGGATAGATGTGAAAAATGTATTTGGGCTATTTGGTCTGAGCAAGGAGTAGTTGATTGCTGTAACTGCGGCGAAAGCGCAGATACCTGTTTTGAACCATATGCAGAAGAGGAAGAGTAATGATTATTAATGGTAAGCGTGCGTTAGCACATACAGAAAAAGTAGAGTGGGTAAGACCGATTGAGGGCGCAGATAATATCGAGCTTATTGGCGTTCTTGGTTGGACTTGTATTGCCAAGATTGGAGAGTTCCACGAGGGTGATACTTGTGTTTATATTGAAATTGATTCTAAAGTACCAGAGAAAGAGTGGTCTGAGTTTCTGCGTCCTAAGCATTTTAAAGTAAAGACAATGAAGCTTGGTAAATTCAAGGTTATCAGCCAGGGATTAGCTCTGCCGCTAGCTGCGTTTGATGTAGATGTACCTAATGAGGCTGGTGTTGATGTTACCGACTTACTGGGTATTACCTATTCTGTAAAAGAAGATCGCAAGCGTAAGGGAAATGGTATTGATAAGTATCAGTCAATGGCACAGCGGCGCCCTGATATATTCAAACGTAAGTGGGCAAGATGGATGATGCGTAGAGCGTGGGGAAGACGTGTAATGTTTTTCTTCTTTGGTAAGAAGAAAGATAATGATAGAAAGTTTCCTACAAAGTTTGAGTATATCAAAAAGACAGACCAGGAGCGTGTTGAAAATATGCCTTGGGTTTTAGAAACGGATGACAGCTTTATTAGAACTCAGAAGTGTGATGGTTCGAGCGCCACATACATCCTTGAAAGAAAGAAAAAGGGTAAGAATAAGTTTGAGTTTTATGTTTGTTCTCGTAATGTAAGGATGCTCGATGAGAAGCAGGATAATTTTTATTCTGATGTAATGGATGAGAATCCTTATTGGGAGATGGCTAGAAAGTATGACATTGAGAATAAGCTTAAAAAGTATCTTATGGATAATCCCAACTTAATGTATGTATGCTGGCAGGGAGAGATTTGTGGACCGAAGATTCAGAAGAATCCGCACAAGTTAAAAGAGAACCATCTATTCTTATTCCATATGATTACCTCTGATGTGGGTATGTGGAGTATTATGATGGCCTCGATAGTGTGGGAAAATTTTGGGATGGAGCACGTTCCTATTGAGAAAGAGCTGGTTACTCTTGAGAATAATATGGAAGATTTTAAATTAACCGCAGATGGTTATTATGATTCTTCTGTATGTGAGGGAAATAAGAAGTGTCGTCGTGAGGGATATGTATACTATAAGATTGATGATCCGAACTTTAGTTTTAAGAACGTGTCTCGTGATTATCTTTTAAGAAAGGGAGAGTAAATGAAAAGAATAATTTGTTTGGTTGTCTTTATCTTCCTTCTTGGCGCGGGCGCTGTGTTCGCAGGTCAAGAAGAGAGTTGTGAACATGATAATTATATCATTACTTACAACTCTAATGAAGAGGCTATAAGAATGTTTTGTAATGATTGCGGAGAAAGCCATAGTTTGAAAATTGACTCTTATATTATAGAGAAAATTTTTGGAGAAATGTGGAGGGAGTAATGTCAATATTAGCTGTGATTAGTCTTGTATTTGGGGGCTTTACTGTAGGATATTTATTTTGTTTCTTAATGGCAGCACGTGAAATTGATAATATGCTTACAATATATGAGGAAAGAATAAAAACGCTTGAAATGATCACTAGGTCTATGAAGGGTAAATACTAAAAGAAAGAAAAATTGATTTTTCTTTCTTTTTTTTATATAATATATATATAAGATAAGGAAATAAAAGAAAGGGGACAACTATGGCAAAGTATTTAGTGGCAGACACTTACTCTGGTTATCAGCAGATTGGAGAGCCTATTGAAAAAAATGGTAAGCAGTATATTACAGTAAAAGAACCTTGCCCTAGATGCGGAGGGACCGGCGTACTTACTCATTTTTATCACTGTGATCATGGAGTTTGTTTTAAGTGTCGTGGTGGCGGTTATTTTGAAAAGGTTGTCCGTATCTATACAGAAAAAGAATTGACTCGGATGAATAAAGCTAGGGAGCAGAGAAGAGAGAAAGCAGAGAAAGAACGCCGTGAACGCCAGCTTAAAAAACAGTATGAGTGGCCTGTGCGCAATGGTTTTGATGAAGATGGTATGACTTGGATTTTTGTAAAGGGTGATACCTATGCTATTAAAGACACCCTTAAAGATGCAGGATATAAGTTTAATAAACAGCTCGGATGGCATGGTGTTGAATGTTTGAATGACCTCCCAGAGGGATATGAGTTATTTCAGATTGGCTTTAGCGAAGTATATGATTGGCCTTTTGAGACTGCGTCTGAGCCTGAATTTATTGGCGCGCAGGTGATTGCAGATGCAAAAGCTAAAGTAGGACAGGGCGAGTTCGTTGGTGAAATCGGAGAACGGCTTCGCGCTCTCGACGTACAGCTTATGAGTGTAAGAGAATACAACGGTTCATTCGGTTTATCTTACATTTATCAATTTTCTTATAAAGGTGAAGTACTTGTTTGGATGACTACCAAGTGTATGGATGTACAGCCTGATGAGTGGTATGTACTTAGCGGCACTGTGAAGAAACATGAGAACTATAAGGGAATGAACCAGACCTATCTTAGCAGATGTGTTGTAAAGGAGAAATAAATAGAATGAGTATGACAATAATGGCAAGAGAAGAAGCGGCGAAATTAGTCTATAAGATACGAATGGATATATTCAAGCATTTGGATACGAAAGAACTGATAGCTCTCGACATGGCAATCGAAGCACTGCAAGCCAAGACGGATAGAGATACTATCAGCAGACAGGATGCGATAGAAGCGATAGCAGGCCGAGACGAAACGGATGGAACGGTGGAAGTGTTCACAGGCAGACAAGTCAACGAGATTCTTGAATCGCTCCCATCCAGACTCACAGAGTACAAAACATTCTGCGGTGTACCGATTGAAGAAGCCACCAGAATTGTGCAGGAGTATAATGCAGACAAACTGAAGACAGGGAAGTGGATATTTAATCCGAAAGACGCAATAGAATTAATGTTCACACTACCAAAGTGTTCTGAGTGCGGGTTTGAAAGTTCTGATTGTGGCAATTATTGCTCCAACTGCGGAGCAAAGATGGGAGGATGAGAATGAGTAAAAAAATAGATTATGATTATGTAATGGATCAGCTCTGTCATGCTTATGACGTTTATGAAAAAACATATGAAGACATGGCACAGGAGATTGGAAAAAAAGAAACCGATGCGATTAGATTAGCGCAGCTTAGTGTGTTTAATGTCTTTGAAAGTATCATCAACGCCGCGGCGTTACGGGAGGAAAAGAAGAATGAACTACTTAATTGAGTTTTATCAAGATTTATTAGAAGCGCGGGATATAATGGTTGGTTATACCAGGATGAGAGAACGAGTAGAAAATTGTATAAGTAATTCAAATCGCGCGGTAATTACTCATTATGATTATCTTATTAAAAAGTTGGAGGATAAAATTGTTATTACCTCAGATATAGAAAGGAGCATCTAAATGGGTAAGCGAGGTCAATTTATTAGTGTTCTGATTCAGTTTATAGTTTGGCTTGGTAGTTCTATCTTCTTACTTGTTGGAGGAATTAAAGGCGGAGTAGATGTTAGTCGTATGATTTTTTATGCGTGGCTTGCTATGACTACACAGATTAATATTAATTTTCTTACTACTGATGAAAAGGAGAGAAATCGATGAAGGTATTAATTAGTCCAGGTTACGGTGCAGGTTGGTCTACATGGAATGATAGTAGAATGGCAATCGACAAAGATTTAATCGAGCTTTTTGAACGTGGTTGCACTGAAGATGAGATGGCTGATCTTTGTGTAAAGAAAGGATATGGGAATGATGTTTTCCCTCCATATATGGGTGGCTTCTCGGATTTGGAAGTAACCGAAGTACCACAGGGCTGTCTATTTAGAATCAACGAGTATGATGGTTCTGAGTACATCGACATTTATGAAGAAGGCGATTGGTTTTATGCGGAGGATTAATTAATGAAGGAGCGTAGAATTACTACACGGTATATTGAACAGTATAACAAAATCATTCTCATTCAGCCGTTGGCGCATGGTGTAGAAATGAAACAGATTTATGATAAGGAAGGAAAGCGTTGGCGCCTTAGCTATTCTTCTACATCAATTCACCACATCTGTCCATACGATGGAGTTTTTAGGAATTGTCGTGACTGCGGCGCTCTCGAAGAAGACTTTGACAATAAATTTTGCACAAAAAAGACTTCATTCGTTAACTCGGGTGCCCTCGTTGAAAGAATTGTAGATTGTAAGAAGGCGGGATTACAGGTAGAATTTACGGACTAAGGTGATAACTATGGAAGAGATTAATAATATAGATTGTTTTTGGTTTAGTTGTGAGGAAGACAGTAATCCTTGTCAGTTGGAAAAGAATAAGTCTAAACCTTGTTACTTACATATACCTTGTTATTATTATGTGCCAGATGATGAGATAGTTGATTATATACGAAAACTTATAAAAGAAAATGAGCGGTTAAAACTAATAAGAGTCGAGTTACCTTGACTCTTTTTTATTTAGGGAATTAGTACGGCATTGTTTTATGGCTTGGGCGCAGAGTACGGAAAATTTTGTAGAAATTTTTGCAGAATTTTGGGAGTAGATGGGTGATTTAATTTTGGGACAGATGTGTGAAGTAGAAAATTTTGCAGAATTTTGGGACATTTATTTTGTAGGAAAATATGGCACTTAAAAATTTTCCAAAAATTTTCCAAAAATAAATTTTCCAGAAACTTATGGGTGAAATATTTTCCAGAAATTTATGGCTCGGGCGCTGAAGAAATATTTTCTAGAAATTTCGTGTCACAAAAAGTTAGTAGGGATTTAAACGAAAAACTACTTATTATCAAAATAGAAAAACTAATACATATATGTATACGTATATGTATACGTATATTAATACATATATGTATACGAATATAGAGCCAAAGAAAAAAGAAAAGTGGCACCGCTACTTCTCGTTGCGAAGCCAACGGAAGTAGGCGGGCGTTTGACTAGTGACCAACGGTCGACAGTCAAACGCACCACCACGAAAGACGTATACGTATATAGTATACGTAATAGGATATGAGTAAGGTAAGTTATTTAACTACGGATATTGTATATGTATATAGAGTAGGTAAAGAGTAGAATAGGTAAGGTTAATAGGGTAGGTAAGGCTAGAGTATAGAGTAAGCTAAGGTAGATAATAAAGTTTAGAGATATGGTAATGGTATGAGTAATTAAATATATGTATTAGTAATTCGTATACGTATATGTATACATATATGTATATGTATTCGTATTAGTAGTTCGTATTAGTAGTCGTATACGTTTTTTCGTATACGTTTTTTCGTATACAATAACTGTATACGTAGAACCTTCCACTATGGTCCGAAGCTAAAAACGGTGCGTCGGAGTGCCTTTGTCGGTGGCAGAGGGACGCTAATGTGCGGTAAAACACGGCGGTTAACGCAGTTAATCGGCAGCTTTCTATGGCTTTTAATGGTAGTTAAAGGGCGGAGACGAAGGTTGGGAGAGGCAGATAGAAATGGAAGGTTTTTGTAATGTATATAAGGTTGTTACTATATATAGAAATAAATGAATAGGTATAGAAATAAGTGGATAGATATAGAAATAAGTGGCCGCCCCTCACACCACCAAAAATCAAATTTTATACAATAAAAAATAAAAAATAATTAAAATACAGCTCATAAAAGTTAAAAACAATAAAAAAACAGGTCATTCGACCTGTTTTTCGTATACGTAGTACGTATACTAAGCCTTTGTGTAGCCCTTTACCTTACCTTTTCCCTTAACCTTAATCTCTGTCTTCACGATAGAGTCGGCGACCTCGTCCATCCGCATCAGAGCAGATGCCTTCTGTGTGGAAATGGTGTACGCTTCAGCGATTTCCGTAGCTGTCTTCGGCTCGGCGCCCAGGAACTCGGCGACAATCTTCTGCGCCAGCGCGGCGTTTTCAACGTGCTTCTCAGAGTTCTTGGACTTTCTCTTTGCGTTTGCAGCGTCCATCTTTTCAATCTCCGCTTCAGCGAAAGCGGCCAGCTCTGCGTCGATACCTTCGATAGCAACGATAGCGTTCAGGAATTCTCTCTTTGTCATCTTTTCCATTTTGTTCTCTCTTTCTAGCGTAGGTCGCCACCCAGTTACGTTTGTTTTTACTTTAGAGGAAAGTTACTTTTCCCTCTCTCCATCTTACATATATATTATAGCTAATTTTTGAGGGTTTTTCAAATTTTTATTTGTTAAGTTCTGCGCTGGGACTGCGCCGTCCCGCTTCACAGCTTTTTATTTTACTCTTCCCTCATTTTCTATATATATTATACTGAGAATTTAAAGAAGTTACAAATTTTAATTTGTTAAATGAAGCGGATGCGCGCCCAAAATTTGACAAAATAAATCAAATTTTTTCGTGAAAAAGTTGTAACTTTTTGAAAAAATTATTAAAAATTTGACTTAAAAAGTCAAATTTTCTGCCGAGCGCAGCTCCTTTTGCAGCTCCAAACGCAGCTCCCTGGATGGCGCGAAGTCGCAGCTCCTGGACGGCGCCCGGACGCAGCTGCAGCTCGTTTGCAGCTCCCTCGATGCAGCTCCTTTGGTGTCTCAAAATTTGACGCAACTGCCGCAGTCGTTGGATGCGGCACAACCACCGCGAACATGTGTTCGCGAACGTATGTTCGTATACTGCATACAGTATACTGTATACACGATTGAAAATTCTGAATATTCTGACAATTCTGCGGCATGAACTCTGCCGATAAAATTAATTATCGGAATAGTTACCACTGAGGAAAACTACTATATATGGGTGAGTGGATATATTTTAGATACTATATAGTGGGTACTGCGTCAACTATTCCCACAAAATAAATTATCGGAATAGTTAAGAATTGGAAAAGATGGTAAAATTTGGAAATGCCCGGGCGATCTTTCCGATGGATCACCTGAGATCTGGCCCGGACGAAAACGACCCGGGCGCAATGGACGTATGTTCGTTTAAGTTTGCCCGGGCGAGAATTGAGAACGTATGTTCGCATAAAAAAAGAGGACGTTTGCGTCCTCGTTTAGTTAGATTGGCATGAATTTTGATTTTACTTCTAACTGACTTACTCTTTTGTCAATTTCTTCCATGAGTGCATCTTCTATCATACCCACTTTGCAGAAATCTTCATCACTCCAATAACTTGCAACCTCTGAAATTGCGTGTCCTAAACTGCAACCCTCTGCCCGTAATTTAACCATTTTATTTAAATCGGATTCACTTATATAGAATGTGTCTTTGATTTCAAATTCTTTTCCACTTCCTTTTCTTTCCTCGAAAGCTTCGAAATCATTTAAGATACAATCGAAAGCATAAGGGCATCCATGACCATTAGACGTGGCACATTTCTTACAAACAGAACTATTTTTTGTGACCTCGATTAAATAATCATATAAATACATTTTCTTTTCCCCTTTCTTATAATTTAATTACAAATTGCTCTCCACGGTTTATCATCATGATTAATTTCCCAATGACAAGGGGCGGGTCCACTTAATATACAGTAATTTTCAAAATCTCTTAAAGGACAAGTGGCACATGTTCCTTGTTCTTTGCATACTTCTTTAATTATTTCAAGTGCTTTCAAAATTTTTTCTTTTTCCATTTCTTTCTCCCTTCTTATTTTTGTCTGTGTTATACTATGAATATGGTGGAGATGATGAGGAGTCGAACCTCACGCACCAATAGGTACTTATTTCCCTGTAAGAGGGGTTGCCGTTATTCTTACTTTCCATCCCCTTGTTGTATCTATATAATACCATAGTATTATACGATTGTCAACTCCTTTTTATAAAGTTTTAATTTTCTGACAATTATATCGGCCCGGGCGGGCGCCCGCATCGTCTAATAACGATATACGATATGCTCCGATGAAAAGATGGGAGCACCGACTTGGATGCTCCCGATTGGGTTACTCACCCTTTTCACGCATTTCCTTTTTCTTCCTACGGATTTCTGCGTCACGTTCCATTTTCTTTTTCTTTTTCTCGGCGTTGGCTTTTGCCTTTTCTGCCTTTTCTTTCAGTTTCATTTCGTATTCTTCTGCCATCGAGTAACCGTCATAGGGTTCTGTACCCTTGTTTGCTCCTGTGGGAACTTTTACGGTGATGACGATGAAATCCTCATTGCCCTCGCAACCAACAACGGGAATTGCGATTTCGTTGGACTTAACACGGAGAACTTCTTCATCAGACAGTTTAAACTGTTCCATAATGGACTGAAGATAAGTTTCTCTCAACATTTCTCTTTCTACTTTTCTTGATACTGCCATTGTTAACTCCTTTCGTTCTTTCCTTTATCTTGACTAAAGTATATCACATAATTGGGGACTTGTCAAGACGAATTTGGGATTTTATGAAATTTTTTTACGAAGAAAATTTGCTTTCTTTCCTTATTTTCTATATATATTATATCATAAAATTTTAAATTTGTCAATAGATTTTAAGAAATTCAGAAAATTAAAATTATTTTGAATTTTCTGAAAATTCGGCGGCGCCCGGGCGAGTTGGAAATATCATCCAACTCGACCTGTCCTGTCGATCCATTCACATATTGCCCATACAACGAATGAAAGAATGAGAAGTATAATAGTCATTTTATTTCTTTCCTCTCTTTGTCTTTTTTACTAAACTTTTATCGTATACTTTGTCAACGTTCCAATGGTCATAATAATCATTGTAGAATTGTTCCTCACCTTTTAGATATGGTTTGTCACACTCTCCGATGTTGTAACCATATTCGTCTGCGATTGGTTTAACGTAAGAATCATAATTCTTTGCTGTAATTCCTTTTACCTTTGCGTCTACTTGGGAAGTAGAAACGGCGAAGATTGCGAAGATAATGATTGCTAATATAATTGTAAAGATTTTCCGTGCCATTGTCTCATCTCCCTTCTGTAAGTATATGATACTACAAAAGGATTGACTTGTCAACCCCTTTTTAATCTTTTCTTAAAATTTTTAATTGATATTCGTTTAACCAATATTTACTATACTCTTCAAAATCTAAAGTATCAGAACGTAAATCTCTTGCAATTGCATCTATTAATACAAACTCTAAAGAAGAAATATTTAACGATGTTAAATAGTAAGGGGTGAGACAAAAATCTTTGGAAAAAATTGCGAGTGTTTCATCTTTTTTTGTTAATTGATAAATAATCATTGTTTTTCTCCTTTCTCTATCATGTTTATTATACTTTAAAAATAAAGTTCTGTCAACCCCTTTTAATAAGTTAATTTTTTAACGATCGGCCCGGGCGCGGAGCACGGGAGCATGCTCCCGAACTCTTACGCAAAACATTTTTTTCTCATGGGTTTATGTTGACGCATACAGTGGACAAAGATTTCTTTTTCAATCAATACATCTTCAAGTCCTGTGTGAGATTCGATGAAATCATTATCCCCTGTGATGTATCTATAAAGAATTTCTGCGGTTTTTCTGACCCTACCATTTTTTGTAAGGTATCCGTTGGTATAACACCATTCCTTATAGTGAACTTGTTTACAAATGGTATCATTTGCCATTTTCATTGTGTCCCATAATTCAATACCATAGGGGAGGAAAAATCTGTATTTTGATTTTGTGATATAACGCTGTGTTTTAGATGTTGACTTGTAATCGAATCTTGCGTTGTGTGCGATTGCGACCTTTACATTATATTTCTTACATACATCTGCAAAGATTTTTCTTGCTTCGTAAAGGCTGACAACCTCACGCTCGCCATTTTTAATCTGCTCGTAGTATTTCGGAATTTTGTCTGCGTAGTATGCTGATTTCATTAATTCTCTCATTCCGAAGAATACTTCACGAATTACGAATGAATACTTTTCGTATACATTACCCATTTTGTCAATGATGGCGAACCCTAAATCATATACGATGGGGTCATCGAGTCCGTTGGCTGTCTCTGTATCGAATACTACATAATACTTTTTACGTCTGTCAATCTTCATTTTGTTTTCTCCTTCCGTTTTCTTTCCTTTGAACAATTATATATTACCATATAGGACGCAAGAAGTCAATACCTTTTTTTAAATTTTTTAAAGACGAAATATTCTGACAATGGGAGCACGGCGCCCGGGCGAAGACGAACAGATGTTCGTCTTCTATTTAGTCTTCAAAATGAAATACATTATTATTAGACCTATGATTGTGCCTACCCCTACTGCCGAAAAAGCTTGTAATGTAGTTAGAGTAGAATCGTGGATGAAATATAGAATAAACATTTTTTCTCCTTTTTTCTTTATTATACTACAAAAGGGTTGACTTGTCAACTCTTTTTTATTATTTTTCTTCTTCATACCATACTTTATCAATCACTAAATTGTCTATCAACTTTTCGGGATTGTCTAAAATGTAATTCATTACCGATTCTTTATTGCTGGAATCTGTGACTATTTCAAAATCTTCTTTTTCTCCATCACAAGTTAAGTCAAACTTAATTGTAAATTCGATGTGCTGTATCATTTTTCTATCTCCCTTCTGTGATTATATGTTATCACATTTGATGTCGTTTGTCAAGTCTTTTAGCACATTTTATCTTTACCAGTTTCTGTATCTGTAACACAAACTTCTCCATCTACATCTCCATCGGTTAAAGAAATAAACTTTTCTGCGGCTTCTTCATAAGAATCAGCGTCAACATACCCACTAATGATAAAACTGCCTGATACAAAGTAAATTTTACTCATTTTCTTTTCTCCCTTCTTTATCTTATCTATATTATAGCAAATGGATCGACTTTTGTCAACCCTTAAATTAAAAAAAGAATATTCTGAAAATTTACGTCTTCGGCGCCCGGGCCGCGAACGTATGTTCGTGATCGAGTCTAAAAAAAAGAACGGACGTTTTGTCCGTTCTTTTCTATCGTCAAGCGAGTGCGTAACCCTTGACCTTACCCTTACCCTTGACCTTGATTTCACTTACTACGAGTCCATCAATCTGACGAAGCAACGCACTTGCTTTCTGCACCGAGATTTCAACCTTTTCGGCAACCTCTCCTGCGCTCTGCGGTTCGTGAGTGAGAACTTCCTTAATCTTCGCCTTAATCGGCTCGTTAGCGATTGCGGTCTTGGAAGGGGAGTTCTTCCGCTTTGCGTTCTTCTCATCCATCTTGATGATTTCGCTCTTTGCCATTTCGATGACTTCTGCGTTTACGTTACCGTTGATGATTGCTTCGAACATTTCTCTCTTAGTCATTTCGTACCTACTTTCTCGTGAAGGTCACGACCCTTTTTAACTACTTGGGAGTTCCTGTCTCCCCTCTCTGTGATTATATATTACCATACTTTATTGAGTTTGTCAATACCTTTTTCAAAATTTTTTATTAGTTATTTTTTTCACAAGGCGGCCCGGCAAAAGACGAACATATGTTCGTCATATTTTACCCTATACATTTTTGCTGTCATCCAAATTAAAATATTCTCTGATCCAAAATTCTTTTCCGCACTCGCAACAACGTGCTTTTGCTAAAACTCTAATATAGTCTCCGTAATAATCATATTTTTCTATATAGATTATTTCATAGTCTTCTGAATTACAATTTTTACATTTTGCCATTTTATTTTCTCCTTTTAATCTTCTGTCTGTAAATAAACACTATTAGCAATTTCAACTGTTTTAATTGGAATATAATTTTCTTCAAGTTTGTCATAGACAAATACATTCATATTCATATCATAACTATCTAAAAGTTCGTTAATAAGTTCTCTTACTGTCATTTTTTCTCTCCTTTCTGTGATTTTATTCTATCACATTTTATCTTGTTTGTCAAGACCTTTTTTCAACTTTTTTATTTTGTTTTTTCTCTCCTTTCTTCTTGACAATTATATTATAAACGAAAGTCAAGAAAAAGTCAAGAACTTTTTAGGATGTATATTGTATACATGAAGCGGGCGCCCGGGCCACCGTCGGAATATTCTGAAAATTTACGGCGAAAAAAAAGAGGAGCAAGTGCTCCCCCCTTTTCTTCTATGCTACAGAGTAACCTTTCTGCTTACCCTTACCCTTTACCTTAACTTCTACTGCGGAAAGCTGACCATCTGTGACCAACTGTCTGCAAAGAGCACTTGCTTTCTGCGTGGAGATTTCCAACTCTCCTGCGATTACACTTGCCACAATCGGCTCATTCTTACCGCCGAGGAACTCGACAATCTTTGCCTTAATCGGCTCATTGGCAATCGCTGTCTTTGACGGAGTGTGGGAACGCTTTGCATTTCTTGCGTCCATCTTCTCGATTTCCGCCTTTGCGAAGTCTGCGATTTCGATTACATCAACGTTTGCGATTACTGCGTTCAGAAATTCTCTCTTAGTCATCATTTTGGTTTCCTTTCTGACCCTTTAGGTGGTTGTCATCCCTTTCCTTTATCTTGACTTTATTATATCACCTTTTCTTTGACTTGTCAAGACTTTTTTTTAGAACTTTTTTAATTTTTTTGGTGGTTTACCGTCACCACCGTTTTATGTTACGGCTTGGGGAGCATCATCTTTACTATCTCCCTTGTTGTATATATATTATCACTTATGACCCTATTTGTCAACAACTTTTTGCTATGTATTTTGTATACATGATTTCTTTTACGCTTTAGTGCGGTGAAGCGGCGCCCGGGCCGAGCAAACGTATGTTCTTTTGTGGAGTAAAAAAATAGGGCAAGACGCGTCCGTCTCGCCCTCGTTCCTATCCACTTTCAGAACGTTGCGCCTAATTGCTGTCGCGCCCGCGGTGGAAGGCTATGGCGCGGTGAGTTGGTACCACTCACTATTCGGCTTACATTTCTGTCATCGCGCCTTGCCATCGGCGCTTCGGTATGAACTTTCATTTGAGTTATCTCCTTTCTGTGATTATATATTATCATATTTGGTATCATTTGTCAATAAGTTTTCTCGTATATATCAAATATTCTTCTGCTGTCATCTCTTTTATTGTGGCCTTATCATCACAACTATCAAACCAATAATCAATCATATAATTAATAGCGCGATTTTTGTTGATGAAACGCCCAACTATATCTCCATTTGTGTTAATTACACAATATAATCTTTTTACTTTTTTCATTTTCACTTGGATTTCCCCCTCTCTGTGATTATATATTATCATATTCGATGTGGTTTGTCAAGTGTTTTTTTATTATTTTCTCATTGCGTCACAGTAATATTTATAAATTTCATCGAAAGTATATTGATAACCGCAATCACAATTGACTACATGATGCATAGCAACGTATTCATTGCCTTTATGCGTAAAGAAATCAAAATCTTCTATAGTAGATTCGTAGTCATATCCGCCACACTTGGGACAACCATCAAATTCTTTATAATCTTTAAATTTAATTTTCATCTTTTTATCTCCTTTTCTTTTTGTGATTATATATTATCACATTTCTGCAAGTTTGTCAAGTGCTATTAATAATCTTTTCTTATTTTTATAAAGTCTATTGTTTGTGCAATACGTACAAGTGCCATGATTTCTGCAAGTATGATCGATTGCCTTTGAACCATAATACTTTTTTCTTTTCTCTTTTCTATGTTCAATCGCCTTGTCAAGTGCCATCTTATTTACCTCCCTTGCAATTATATGATAACATATCACTTCTACTTTGTCAACCCTTTTTTAAATGTTTAAATATTCTGAAAATTGGCTTCGGCCCGGGCGAAAATGATGCCAAAAGGCATCATTTTTATCTATTCAGGAAGGCAACTTGCTCCAATTCTATCACAACCCATTTCAATATATTTTTCCATTTCTTCACGAGTACGAATACCGCCACTTGCCTTAATTTTCGTATCATTATGAATGTTTGCTTTCATAATTTCGATGTCTTTGAATGATGCACCGCGAGTTCCAAACCCTGTGGAAGTCTTTACATAGTCTGCGGGAGTATTGTCTACAATCTTTGTGGCGATTGCGATTTCTTCATCAGTAAGATAACAAGTTTCAATTATTACTTTCAGAATTACTCTATCATTCATTTTATTAATTCTGTCGTAAATAGTCTCGATTTCTTTTTTAATAAGATGATAGTTACCGTTTTTCATGTCTCCAATATTGATAACCATATCAATCTCATTTGCCCCATCGAAAACGGCGGATTCGGCTTCTTTAACCTTTGTCATTGTGTTACAATTTCCAAGAGGAAAACCCACAACTGTGCAAATTTTAAGTGTTGGGAAGAAGTTATAAACGAAGTCTACATAGTGAGAAGGAATACAGACAGAGGCACAACCCTTTTCTACTGCCTTTTCGCACAGATTCCAAATATCATTATTCGTTGCGGTTGCTTTCAGAAGTGTGTAGTCGATGTGTTCATAAATATTCATTGTTGTTTCTCCTTTCCTTTATCTTGTCTATATTATAACAGAAGTATTTCAATTTGTCAACTATTAAATTGTATTAAAATTGTATTTGTCGGCGGCCCGGGCAAAACAAGTCGAAAAAAAATAGACCCGAAGGCCTATTCATAAGAAGAGATATCTATTAAATTTCCCTCATTATCAAAATTAAAACTAATACCACCGTAACTTGACATACTGTCTATTTCTATAGAATTATTGTCTACATATACTATATTAGCCTTAATAGTTTCTAATATTCTTTTTAATTCTTCTTTTGTCATTGTATTCACCTTTCCTTTCCTTTATCTTGTCTATATTATAGCAAACATCTTTTATTTTGTCAACCCCCAAATTAAAAGTTTTAATTTTCAGATAATTTTAGTGGCCCGGGCGCCACGAACGTATGTTCGCAAATAAGTGAAGCGGTTCACTTTATGTAAACCGCTTCGTATAAGGAAAGGAGGAAGTTAGTTAATTACATAATATGGATTTCAAATTGTTCCAACATCGTCATTGCAACTAATCCAACGGTAATTCCTAACATGCAACCGTCTTTGATTTTGTCTGCAACGGGACGTTGAAGAACAAAACATCTTGTAAAGGAAAGAATGTTGGCGAACAGATAAACGAACTGTCCAATCAAGAAATCTGCCTTTACTACACACTGTGCAGTAATCAGAGTAATCAATACCAAGTAATTCAATTCTTTCCATACCATCTGAAATTTAGTCATTCTCTTTGTTTCCTTCCTTGTTTCTTTCTGATACTATTATAACGCATTTATGCGATGTTGTCAACCTTTTTTTGAAAATCTTTTAAAAGATTTTCGAGATGAACTTTCTGCATCTTCTCAAAAGCCTGTCTATTCGGAATCAGTGTTGTATATTTCTCTAATTCGTTTACGATTTCCTTTTTAGTCATTTCTTTTTCCTCTCTTTCTGTAATTATATGATAACACACTTTCCCATAAAAGTCAACCCCTTTTTCATATTCATAATTTTCTGAAAATTAGTTGCGCCCGGGCGCCTGTCTGAATATTCTGACAATTAATTTCCAAAAAAAAGAAGGGCGATTTGCCCTTCCTTTATTTTCCAAAAACTAACAGACGCTATATCCCTTCTGTTTGCCCTTGCCCTTAACCTTAACCTCAACGGCAGTCAGTGTACCACCTTCTACCATCTGCCGACAGAGTGCGGAAGCCTTCTGAACAGAGATTCCGACCTCTGCGCCGATTGCACTTGCCGTGATAGGCTCGTCACAATCCTTGAGGAAGTCTGCAATGGCAACCTTGATAGGCTCGTTTTCCTGTGCCTTCTTGGACACCGTTGCTCTACGCTTTTCGTTCTTTGCGTCCATCTTTACGATTTCGGATTCTGCGAACTTGATAACTTCGTCAGTGATGTTGCCTGCGATAACCATTTCCATCATTTCTCTCTTAGTCATTTTGTACCTTCTTTCTTGCGTTGGTCGCAACCCTTTTTCATTAGTTTTAGGAAGTTCCTGTCTTCCTTTTTCCTTTTGTGTCTTTATTATATCAGATTTTCGGAAATCTGTCAAGACCTTTTTTAACTTTTTTTGAAAAACTTTTTATTTTGGGAGAAGTTTTTCTATTTCCCTTTTCTGTATCTTTATGATAACATATTTTCGGGATTTTGTCAAGGGGAAAATTTCTTTTTTGTTGAGAAAGACGCATCTTTTTTCCGCTCACGCTCAACATTCTCGGAATAGTTTTTCTTTCTTTCCCCTTGACAATTATATTATAAAGGAATTTTCTAAAAAAGTCAACCCTTTTTATGAAAAAATTATAGAAAAATAATTCTGAATTTTGGGAACTTTCAGAAAATTCTGAAAATTTTCGGCGCCCGGTCGATCCGAATTATGGGAAATTATGGGAGTGGGCGATCGCCCGGGCGCACTGTGCGTCAGAATTTTCTGAAAATTTGCAGAAAAATAAAGGTCCCATTATGACTAATGGGACAATTTTCCAAGAATTTTGGGAATTACATCAACACTGTGAAAATATTCCAAAACGATAACGGACAACCCTCTAAATTCTTTGAAAGAATTTCGATGTATGAAGCGGTGAACCAAACACCAAAAGCGATTAACGGCGTACATAAAATCTTTTTCATACTAACTGCCACCCCCAAGATTCCTGTGCATCAAGAAAACCCTTGATAGTCCAAATTGCTTTCTTGATGTCTTCTCTTTCAATAATTTCGCCTGTGTAAATGTTTTCCAAACATTCCGCATCATCGGCGTCCATTGCCGTTGCAATTTCTTTGAGTACGTATTCGCCGAAAGCGAGCCACGCCCTATCATCCTGTGTGATTGTCATTACGATTTTCTTGTCAAACTGTGCCATATCTTTTCTCCTTTCTCTCTCTGTGATTATAATATACCACATATCACCTACACTGTCAACCCCTTTTTATAAAAATACTTCGTTAATTAATTCACAAGGCGGCCCGGGCGCTACGAACATATGTTCTCTTAATAAGGCGAGAACGAACAACCTTTCGTTGTCCGTTCTCTTTATATGTAAGGAGGAAACAAATGTCATTTCGTTTTTAGTTAATACCTTTCAAAACTTCCATAATCTGACTTTCATCAAAGGCTTCACCCTTCCAATTATTTCTATTCGGTGTTTCATCATCGAACAGAATACCGTTGGGGAAGTTTACTACTTCTTCTTTCGGTGTACCATATTTTACAATGTGGATTTCATCGAAGTGAACGCTTTTCAGATGTGCTTTGAGCCACTGAATTTTTGTTGTTGTGACCTTTTCATCGAATTCGGCGGTGGAATTCTTTGCCAACCAACTTACGATTCCGATTGTATATCCTTTTCTCTGAAGATTGTTGAGAACCTTTGCGAGTGCCGACAGACGCAGGAGCGGAGCTGCCTGTGCATACGGTGTAGCGTCTTCAGCTTTCAGATAGTCGAGCCATCCATTAACACCGTAGAAGTTTGCGATTGTTCCGTCCATATCGAAGTAGATTGCCTTGGTCATTTTGTTTTCCTCTCTTTCCTTTTCTCTATATAGAGTATATCAAAAATTTCTCGATTTGTCAACTATTTTTACCGATTCGGAAAATGTTTTTTAATTCTAAATATTCTGAAAATTGGCGGGCGCCCGGGCAGAAAGAACGTGTGTTCGTCCATGGCGCCCCGGGCGAAAAAAAAATAAGCCTTTCGGCTTATTTTAAAAGTAAATTACTACTTCATTTTCATTCTGTCTACTTTCTACTACTGAATAAATATCATCGTCTTCTGCGTTTCTTACTCTTGCATTTTCGTCAACTTCTCCATTAGCTACCATTGCATTCAGTTCTTCAATCAGTTCTCTAATTGTCATTGTATTTACCTCTTCTTTCCTTATCTTGTCTTTATTATATCACAGCTTCGCCAGCTTGTCAACAACTTTTTTTCTCCGGTTCATCCGAAGGAGGCTTATGCCTCCTCCGCCATCATCTTCATCATCTGTTTTTCGTTGATGAAGCTTGCTTTTTCAAACTTAATCTGATAAGCGATTCCATTTACTGTCAGGTCGCCGTCTTCGGTGAACGGTACATTGTCCTTTTCCCATTCCTGTCCGTTCAGCTCGGTCATCAGCTTTTCGAAAATCTCGCCTTTGTTGTACTTGCTTTCGCTTGCCAGCTCATCGAAGAACTTTTCGGAGCAGAGAACCTTTGCTCCCATGCTCATCAGCAGAGCTTTCTGACCTTTGTTCGGCTTGAACCGAAGTGCGTACCCAGCTCCACGGCTCGCCTTGTCCAGCTTCAGCAGCTCCGGCAGAATCTCAGCTGTCACGAGGACGAACCAGATATTTCCAGCAGCTCTGAATCCGAAAATGTAGTTGTGGGTGTAGCTATGACGATTGTAAAATCCTACCATTTTTGCTTTGAGTGCGACGTTGGTTGACATAATATGCTCCTTTCCAATTCCTACCAATCTCCCCCTGTCATAGACAGTTTACTACAAATACAAATATTCGTCAAATTGCATAGATATACATTGACCGTTGAAATTTCAACGTTTTTAGAACTTTATACATGAATATTCATGCATTATACATTGTATACAAAGTGCATATGCAAAAAACAGTGCATAATATACATGTTTATGCATAAAATCAAACCCGAAAACGTTGAAATTTCAACGTTTTTATGTATGTTCTTAAAAAACAATGAATATTCATGGATTTTACCGATTATACATAAAAATAAATTTTCATGCACGCCCGGGCGGAATTGAACCGAAATCGGTTCGATTCATAAATGAATCGAACCGAATCCGACTCAGTTAGTTAGTTAGATTGAACTAACTCGGTCCGGCGGTCGCCCTGCGTGCAGTATACTGTATACTGTATACCGCATACTGTATACACGACTGAATAGTCTGACAATTCTGAAAAGAACGTATGTTCGTGCATAAATATACACTTGTTCGCACCCGCGAACATCCGTTTACTATTCCGATAATTAGTTTATGCGGAATAGTTCAAGGGTGTGAAGCGGAGAAAACGTTGGAATTTCAACGTTTTCAACTATTCCGATAATTAGTTTTCTCGGAATAGTAAACAAATGTTCGCGTTTCGGTATGTATATTCATGCATACGAATGCATATCTATGCACGAACAGAACATATGTTCGCGAACAGACCATAAACATATGTTTGTATACTGTATACACGGATACTGTATACTGTATACTGTATACACGTCAGAATAGTCTGATAATTGTTAGTTAGACGGAACTAACTCGAGTGTACTGTATACTGTATACACAATACAATGTAAGTACAATCCTTTAGTCTGATAAAGTGGTAACGCGTTAATGCGTTAGTCCTTTATCCCTTTAACGTACTAAAGTATACCAATATGGTATACTTTAGTACGTTAAACTTCTAAACTTTAGTAGACTAAAGTCTACTGTATTGGTAGACTTTAATGCGTTAAACTTCTGAACTTTAGTGTGGTAAAGTGGACCACAGACGTACACTTTATTACGTTAATCCTTTAGTGTAATAAAGTCCCTTGCAAGTATCATGCCAAGAGATATATTTAAGAGTGATTGAAAAAGATATATGAATTGCAATTTATGTATTGACGTATCCGGCAATATAGCATATAATCTATAGTATCAGATAACACATTTGAATTGTAAAGGAGACGAAACAATGACTACTAACAGAACTACAATGAATAATGAAATCAAAATGGCTATCCTTGAAAAACTGTTTGCAGTAGAAGCAACTCACACCTATGGATTCGCTATCCGTGACAATGGCATGGTTAAGGCGGCAATAGTTGAAAATGCCGATGATGTAATTCCCTTTATAACAGTATGCGAACGTAACTCAAAGTCGCACGGTGGCGTATACGGTGTGCGGATGTGGAATTCTAATAAAGCATTTGAGATTATCAAAGAGTATGCACGTGAGATTATTACACTTTGCACAGTAGAAGAATTCGAACGGCAGTTCAAAGAAGCAAAGGAAAATGGTTTCAAAGGCAATCGCGGTGACTTCTTCGAACCTACTTTTGCAAAGGCTACTGGAGCAAAACTGAATACAGTAAGAAACGAAAAATGCACAGACTGCGGAGATGTGAACCTGAATGGAGAAGAAATCCAATTAAAACTGTGGAATGCCACATTGACCACCGAACCACAAGTAAATACATTCTATGAAAGAATGATTGCAAACAAGGCTGAGTAAGCCTTGTTTTTTTTATGCCGTGAGCCTTTATTCTTTGATTTCCGCGACTTTGATGCCTACATTGAGTATTTATACCATTAACGATAGAAAAGTCGCTTATATCGGCGAATACGGCGGGAGCACGGTAGTCTGTTAAATAATTAACAATTATGCTCCCGATGCTCCGATGCTCCGTTAAAAAATTAACAAACATGCTCCTGTTTTCGGGAAGACGTACCTGTAAATAAATGGAAGCCCTTGAGTTAAATCCCTCTAACTTTTGGGAAAATCTCCCATGGTATTTTTTACCACCCTCCAATTCTGACAACGAAATTTTTCGTGAAAAATTTAACAAAGGGCAAAAGATTTTTCTCGCCGAAGACAGAATTTTCTGACAATTCAAAGGCGGGGCGTAGTTTTCGGAATTGCGCGAATTGTCTGACAATTCAGCTCCTGAGCGTGGAAAATAATCTCCACGAAATCAAAATTTCATTTACAAAAAGATTCAAATAAAAAAGAGAGCCTCAACCTTCGGCTCTCTTCAATCCTTAAACGTAATATGCTCTTCGAATTCCTTTCCCCTTAATTTTAACTTCAGTCGCCCGTATACGCCCTTCGCGCACCAAACTTGTACAAATCGCCGTAAAACGCTGTCTCGTAAGCTCCGGCGCCACCTCGACCATTATATCGGCAATCGTAAACGGCTGACCGGGATTACTTTGTAGGAGTTCACAAATTCGATCTCCGTAGGCCCTATTCTCCTTATAGAGTTCAGTTTCCTTCGATCTCGCCAACGTCGCCGCCGCCTGAGCATTTAACTTTTTCAATTCCTTTTTACATTCTTCAATTAACTCTTCACTAATTTCTCCATGAATTACAGCTTCAAGCCTTTCTTTCCGTGTCATTTATTTTCCTCCATTTAAGTTATTCATTGATATAAGAAGCCCGCCTTTTCGTGGCTCTTTTTCTACATTGTATACATTTTCTTTTTGCGTTGACTTTTTTCGAAGGACACCATGCTGGATGGTCGCATCCATAACACCTGCCCTTCGGTAATCTTCTATATAAAGCTCTCATGTTTGTGTTTTCTCGCTCCCACGCTTTTAATGCTTCACACTTATAAGCTAATATGCATATTTCATAGCACATAGGACTTGGTTCGACCCCTATCGTTGTGCATTTAATCATTTTTATTATCCTTTTTATATACGCCCGCGTAACAATACCCTTCCATATCTACGAATGAATGATGGGCTTTACAAATACCTTGTATAGATGTAGTTCTTTCAAAGAATTCACAATTTTTACATTTGACGATACTTTCATAAACTTCTATTAATTCATCTATGTCTGCGCGGCGCCAGTCATCTTCTTCTTTATGCTTCCAAAGTATTTTTGACTCATCTACTTCAGTTCCAATTTGAATTATCATACTTCACCGTCCTTTCTACGCACGCCGTAGGAGCAATAATCTTCATCTTTACAGAACCCGCCGCCATTTACGTTCCTTATCGCACAATATCTTCCTTTCATAAAATCGCTGTCTATACGCAGATACTTACAATCTTTACATCTAATTACCTCTACAGCATCTATGGTAGGGGCGCTATCGATGTCATCTTTGTAGACCACTTCGACGTATTCCCAATCACCATTTTTCATTGGTTCGAAGCGCCCGCTTGATTCAAGAGAATCTGCATCTATTAATCTCATTATTCCTTACTTCCTGTATATATTAATAATAACTTCTGCTACATTATCTTTAGGTTCAAAATATTTAGCACATTGTTTTCCGTTTATATTTTTGATGCGATATTCGTTTTCTCCATCGGTTATTGTGAGGATTATTCGGTCTCCGTATATAAGTATCATATCTTCTAACTGCTTAATTAGTTTTTGTATATTCATACTTCACCATCCTTTCATCTTCGCTCCGCAGTTTGGGCAATATTTAAAAGAATATGCTCCACGGTCATATCCGCATTGGTCACACTTATATAACATTGACCCCGGAATATGATTTGGCATCCACTGCCCTATATTCGGCTCTAACGCCTTAATTATTTCATCAATTTCATCCACGCTATCCCATGGAAGATAATCAGTTAAATATCCTTTTACTTTTACCAATGCTTCTTCTTTTGTCATTCTATATCACCGCTTATCATTTCTGCGATTCGCTCTGCTTCAGCCATTGATATACCCCATCCGTTATACTTCCTGTGGCAATCATCGCATCCATGACTTAGGTCATCCTCACCGATTTCTGATGCATATCTACAATTGGTGCAGTACATATAATATAGTTCTTCATATATGAGTTTCGCTATCTCTTTCTTTGTCATTCTTCCTCACCTCTCATATCTGCTCCGCAGTTGGGACAGAAATGTTTCGGCGCATCCCATTCGACATATCCGCATACAGAACAACTGCTAAACATCTCACCACCCGTTGACTTTTCCGTCCATTTTCCTGTTTTCGGCCGTGCGAAATACTTCTGCGCGAATCCGACTATCCACTCTGTAAATGAGATTTCAATCGGCTCTGACGGATATGTATGTTCTTTCCATAGCGTGTTTTCATCTACAATATGTTCTCCCCACGGAAGGTATCTTGAGTGCGACCACACGAAACCTAAACCTTCGTGCCAGTTCGCATAATAGAAATTGTCAAGCCTTCGACCTACCCAGTAATCGTCTAATGACTCCACATAGTAGAATTTCAATTCATTTTCATCATCTGTCTTCGGATCTGCTATTTCCTTTGCCATTTCATTGACCAAATCTTCCATATCGTCTCGGTCTATTTTAATTTGTACAATGCATTTAGTCTTCGACTCTGCAGGTGGAAGCGCCAGAATTGCGTTTATTACGTCTCGTCTATTAATAGTATCATCGCTCTTGCTCATAGTAATCTTTCTCCCTTCTAATACATCCTGAACATGGAAAATCAGTATCATATGTTCCAACATGTCTACATCCGTCACAAGTTAATACAAATGGCTGTGCAGATGGAAATGATATAATGTCAGCAATTACTTGATCATGGTCTACTGATTCACCAACCTCGCTCTTTTCGATTCTGTTTTTAATAATTTCTATTGCATCTTGTTTACTAAAAGGAACTGATTTCTTATCTTTTAATTCTCTAATTTTTTCCTGCATTTTATGCAGCATATCATTCGTAGCCTCTTGACATTCTTTACAATATGCACTTTGCTCTTGCAATACTTTGATTGCTATATGCAATGCTTCTTGCATATCTTTTTCTATTCCACTATACCACGTATTTAGCTCACCTTCGCCATAGTCATTTATATTAAATAACATAAGCATTTTTGCTGCTTTTGCTGCTTTTTCTTCTCTTGTCATTTTTTACCTCATTTTTGTACCGCAATTAGGACAATAATTATATATATACAGCACTTTATGTTGTACTTTTCCACATATAGGACATTTAAGATTAATCCAATTATTCCATCCATCGCCGTCATATTCTTCAATCCATTGTTCCGTTTTAATTTCTTTTAATGGACAGTTCTTTCTTCTTTTTTGAAAAACTACTTTTTCTTCAGTTATTAAACAATATAAATCATCATAATTTAAAAAACAACTATCACATGAATCTGGCATTGTTATACTATCAATATAAATTCCCATTTACTTAACTCCTTTTCTTTTCTTCTAAAATAATTATAACAGTTTTTTACGTTTACGTCAAATTTTTGTTTACGTACTCTGCGGCCGCGCCAAAATTTGACTTCTTCAGCATCCTGTGCTATACTTATATATAGGAGGACACGTGATGAATAGGCTGAAGCTTGATTTTACTTTAGAGTCGGCAAAAGAACGAGTCGACTTTATTAATACATATATAAAACAATTTGATAACTTAACGGAGAAAGAAATTACGACTATTGAAGAATATTTGTTATGGGGTAAGGATGAAAATGGAATTGCCATTGGCGCCGGAACGGGATTAGAAACGAGATGGAGTAAACCAAAAGAAGCAGAATCGCTTGACGCAGTTTTAGAAAACCCAGCTTTAGCAAATAGTCAACTTTGTTCGTTGAATGATGCAGTTGTTTATAAGAAAAATAGAGACGTTTTTAATAGAAATGAAGCGAGAAAACAGGCTCCCTCGTTTATTTTACGGATTTTTGAAGATTTGTGGAGAGATATAGATGAAACGGAATTGGAGATTAATTTCTACGAAGAAAGAACTGGAAAAAGAAAAAATCCACCAAGGGATGAACTTGTAAAACGCTTTACAAATGAAGAGGTTGAACTCATACGTGCGCGCAGCAAAAAACTCAATCAATATAAGTATTTGAAGTTGAGACATAAGTTAAAAGAGTTAAGAGTTGAACAGTTTACAATTAGAGACTCTTATAGATCAACTTTTAATATCACTCAATCTATTTATAGTCCAAAAGAGAAGACTTTTGTTTTTGATTATGATGTAGAAGTTTTGCCGTTGGGAATTAAAGAAGGACAGGTTGGATACTTAATTTTTGATACGAACTTTGACCCCGGCGCCCTAACCGAAAAACAGCTACGTATGATTAGTGATTTAATTTGGAAGAAAAAGAAAAATCAAAATGAAAGAATTTTTGACTTTAGAAATTTAGAGATGGTTTATCAACTTTACTTATTTAAAGAAGACTTAAATGATAGAGTTGAAAAAATTGATTATGATCATTTGGTTGAGAACAATTTGAAAGGATTGATTGATACTTTAAAGTTTTATGAATCAATTGCTGACTTAACAGATATACAACGTGAGATACTGCGGCTGAAAGAACAAAAAAAGAAAAATACAGATATAGCCGCGTATATTAATGAAAAGTATGGAAAAAGCTATACTGCTAATTATATTAGCACTATTTTTAAACAAAAAATTATTAGTAGAATTAATGAAGCAGTAAAACTTCATCAAGATACAATTGAAAATTGTTTCTTTGAAGAGAACTTTAAAGCATGCTGTGATTGCGGCAGAATTTTATTATTAGATAGCAGAAATTGGGTTAAAAAAGCTAGAAGCAAAGATGGCTTTCAAAATAGATGTAAGAGATGCGAGCACGAAATGAGAAGGAAAAAGAAGGGGAATTAGATGAAGAAAGGAAGAAGTAAACCAGAAAGACTTCTGGAAGAAATTATTAAATTAGACCATGTGCAGTTTCTTGGGATTTGCAAGATTTTAGATATAAAAATTTTTAAAGACGAAGAAAAAGGTAAAGATGCTGAACCAAAAACTTTTTATGAGCTATGGAGTGAGATGTGCGATGTGATTAATGATATGAATCGCACTCGGCGCCGGAACTTAGCTAAATTGGTTTACGCAGCTACTAAAGAAGAAAAGGAGGAATAAAATGGCTGTAAATCCACATTTTGATATAGATTTTGAATCGAAGAAGTGTGTATGCTGCGGTCAGATGAAGGATTCTTTTTCTTTTTTAAGAACCAAGTCATTTATGTATCCGAGTGGATATGTAGATGTATGCGTTGATTGTCTTGGAGATAGATTGGAGAGGACTGAATATGATTGGAATGTGATGGATAAGATTTGTCAATATCTTGATATTCCTTTCGAGGCTCCTAAATTTGAAGAGCTACGATCTACTCATTCTGCGCCCGAGCTATTAAAAGCCTATAACTTAATATACTTTGGAGATGACTATGATGGAATTGATTGGAAGTCATATCAAGAAGCTTATAAGGAGCTGGAAGCCTCTGGCGCCCTCGACGAAGTAGCTGTACCGGGTATAGCTGAAGAACGTCGTCACCAGCTTCAAGAAAAATGGGGTATGAACTATGATGATGAGGCTTTAAACTATCTAGAAAACTTATATGATGGGCTTTTATTAACTCAGAATATCAACGGCGCACTTCAAGGTGACCAAGCCTTAAAGATTTGTAAAATTTCTTATGAAATTGATTGTCGAATCCGCGAAGGCGCTGATTTCGATAAACTTTTAGCTTCATATGATAAATTGGTTAAAACTGGCGAATTTACTCCAAAGAATGTAAAAAATGCTAGTGATTTTGAATCAATGGGTGAACTTTGTCGCTGGCTTGAAAAGAAGGGGTTTGTTAATCAGTTCTATGATGGAGAAACCAGAGATGTGGTTGATGAGACTATAAAGAATATACAAAGTTGGAATCAACGCTTATATACGAATGAAAGTGGTATTGGTGATGAAATCAATCAACGTATACAATCTCTGAAGACTGCGGCCGAGCTAGAAACTTATTATGATGTAAATCCCGATGTGGATGATTATGATGAGTATGAAAATGAAGGCTTTGAAAAATTATTTAAAGATGAGGAGTTTGCAGTTGACCTCGAAGGAGGTGATTAATTGCAAGAGAAAAAGAGAAAAATTATTCTATCTCATAAGCAAGAGTTAGTTAATAATAATACCGACTTCATTGAACGTGCAGAGCGCGACGGTATAGAATTAGAGAAAGGCGCGGTTATTACTAACGAGTATTTAGAAAGAAATAAAAATGATTTGGGTAGGTGGGTTAATTATTTTACTGCTTATCCAGACATTTATTTAGATATAATACGACCTGCTGATTCAGAATTTTCATTGTTTTTTTACCAAAGGATGACGTTGCGGGCGCTAATGCGTTTTAAAGATGTCTTCATAACGGCGCCCCGTGCGTTTTCTAAATCCTTTATTACTATTTTAGCCTTCTTTTTACAGTGTGTATTTATCCCTGGGAGGAAGGTATTTATTTGTGCTAATACTAAGCAACAGGCGGCGCAAATTACTAAAGAAAAGCTATATGAAATATTTGATCATTGGCCGCTTCTTAAAAAAGAAGTAATAGGATATGAATTGAAAGATTATCCGGGAAACTATGGAAAGGACTATGTACAGTTAAGATTTAGAAATGGCTCGGTTCTCGATGTCGTACTTGCTGGAGATGCCGCCCGTGGCGGACGCCGCCATGGTGGTATGATAGATGAGATACGTGATGGTGATGAAGAAGCTATTAACTCGGTAGTTATTCCTTTAGTAAATGTATCTCGTCGTTTGCCGAATAATACTGTAAATCCAAAAGAACCTAATCAGCAGATTGTTGCGACTACCAGTGCGGGAAGTAAAACTTCTTTCTCATATGAAAGATTAATTGACACTTTTGAAAATGCGATAATCGATCCACAACATGCTTTTATGTTTGGATGCGATTGGCGGCTGCCTGCCATGCATGGACTTATTGACAAACAATATATCAATAAATTAAAAATGAGTCCTTCCTATAATGCTGAATCTTTTGCTACTGAATATTTAAGTTTATGGCAGGGTTCCAGTGAAGATGCATGGTTCTCCTATGAAAAACTTTCAAAATATAGGAAAATAAAGAATCCAGAAATGCACGCAATTAATAGATCAGGATCTGAACAATTCTACTTAATATCAGTAGACGTGGGCAGAATTTCTGACCAGACTGCGGTGTGTGTATTTAGAGTTAATATATTAAAAGGAAAATTTTATTCTACTTTAGTTAATTTAATTGTTTTAGGTAGAACTCCACAAACTAAGCCTTTTACAATTCAAGCTGTGGATTTAAAAAAGATTATTAGTCTTTATAATCCTCGTGAAGTTGTAATTGATACTAATGGTTTAGGTGTAGGCCTTGCTGATGAAATGATTAAACCTCATTATGATGAAATGGGAAATCTGTTACCAGCATATGGTTTTATAAATGATGACACTTATAAAACTATTCAACCTAAAGATGCTCCTAAAATTCTTTATGGAATAAAAGCAAATGGACCTTTAAACTCTAAAATACATGGTAATTGTTATTCTCGATTAACTAGTGGACTTGTCCGCTTTTTAATAAAAGAGCAAGAAGCTAAAAGTGCTTTACTTGCAACTAAAAAAGGTCAAAAAATGACCGTTGAACAACGTGTGATACGTTTAATGCCACACGAAATGACAACAAAATTATTTGAAGAAATGGCTAATCTTCGACTTAAGCGTACTGGCGCCAGCTTGGACATAGTACTCGAAAGAATTAATTCTCGTTTTCCTAAAGATAAATACTCTAGTTTTTCTTATGGACTTTGGAGAATCAAAGAACTTGAAGAGGAATACTATAAGACAAGTCATCGTCGGCGCGCAGGTAATCGACAATTAGTATTCTTCTCAGGAGGAAGATAATGGATGAACAAAAAGTAACATTAGCAACTTTTACGAAAGCAATTAATGACATGGTTGCTAAGAATGAATCATCCTATAATTTATCACGCTGGGGAAGAAGCAGATATGAAAGAGTCAAGGATTATTCTTTAGAAGAAGTAGAAAATATTATTACTTCTGGTTCTATTGAAGCTCAGATAGCTTTATCTCGAAATTATTTTAACAAAGGCGGTTTTTATCAAAGATTACTTTTACATTATGCTACTTTATTGAAATATATAAGTTTACTAATTCCTAATCCAAGTTTTGGTAAAGATCTCTCCGAACAGTATATTTCTAAAAAGTATTATAATGCTGTTAGTTTTATTGATAATGCAAAACTTCCCAAGTTATTTACTCATATAGCTATTAAAGCATTGCGGGATGGCTGTTATTATGGAGTACTTCAAGAGGTAACTAATAAGTCTATTTCTATATTGGATTTACCTATATTCTATTGTCGCTCACGTTTTAAAGATAAAGAAGGTAATGATATAATTGAATTTAACGTTACTTATTTTGATACGATAACAGATAAAGATTTTCGTAAAAGAGCATTGGCGGCCTATCCAAAAGAAATATCTAATTGGTATAGACGTTATAAGAATAGAAGAGTTAGTAATCCTTGGTGTTATGTTTCCTCAAGTGTTGGAATTTGTATGTCATTAATTGACGAAAGACCAATATTTTTACAAATTATCGAAGCTGAATTAGAATATGATGATGCAAAAGATATTAATAAAGAACGTGACTTAGAAGAAATTAGAAAAATTCTTGTTCAACATATTCCTCATTTAACAGATGGCGGTTTATTATTTGAACCAGAAGAAGCTCTTGAAATGCATAAGGGCGCAGTTGATATGACTAAGAAAAATGAAAATCTTAGCGTTTTAACAACCTATGCAGATGTGGATGCTATTGTTTCTAAGACTTCTAATGACAATGCGCTCAATTCAGTAGATAAAGCTTTAGCTAATATTTACGCTACTGCTGGTTCTAGTAGCCAATTATTTGGTACTGATTCTAATTTATCTTTAAGCACATCAATCACTAATGATATGGCTTTAATGATGGTATTGGCGCAGAAGCTTGAAAATTTTATTACTTCAATTATAAATGAACGGTATGGTAACTCTAATGTTACTTTTACTTATAAAATTTTACCAATTTCATATTATAATCAAAAAGATTATGCAGAAACAACTTTGAAGTTAGCAAATTCTGGTTATAGTTTCTTACTACCGGCGCTAGCTATGGATATTTCTCAACGAGAATTAAGTAGTATAAAAGATTTGGAAAATGATGTTTTAAAATTACGAGAGAAGCTTCAGCCGTTAAGTACGTCTTATACGGAAACAGGAAACGTAGGACGTCCTCAAAAAGATGCACAAGATAAAAGTGCAAAAACAATTGCTAATGAGAAATCATTAGACAATGGAGGTTCTAATTAATGGATAAAGAAAAAGAAAAATTAACAACTTTTTCTCTTTCTGTTTATGGTGAAATTGCTAATTATAATGAAGTCTTATCTAAAGGAAGATGTCGAATTTTTTATAAGGGCGCAAATCGAAATCGTACTTTTATAACTGAAGAGTTTGCTGCAAAATTGGTTGAAACTTTACCTTATACTCCTGTAAAAGGAATATTTGATAATGTAAAAGATGATTATACAGACCATGGCAGAGAAAGATACGAAGGGCGTATTTATGGTATTGTTCCAGAAAATCCTAATTTTGCTTGGGAAAAACATCTTGATGCAGATGGGATTGAGAGGGAATATGCCTGTACCGACGTCTTTCTTTTCACTGGACTTTATAAACAAGAAGCTTTTGATATAATTGGAAAATCTCAGTCTATGGAATTATATGTAGATTCTATTGAAGGAGAATGGCAGTATATTAATGGGAAGAAATTCTTTGTTTTCACAGAGGGGCGCTTCTTGGGTTTACAAGCATTGGGAGAAGATTATGAACCATGTTTTGAAGGCGCTTCATTCTATACTTTAGTAGATTCTGTTAAAAATTTAATGGCTGATTTAGAAAATAACGATATATTTCAAAAGCAAAACTTGGGAGGAGAAAAGCATATGAATTTTAAACTTTCTGATAATCAGAAATACAATATGATTTGGACTCTTTTAAATCCTAGATTTAATGAAGAAAATGATTATGTTATGGACTATGCGGTTTGTGATGTATACGATGCTTATGCAGTAGTTTTCAAATTTGAATCTGGTGACTATGAAAGAGCTTATTATACAAAGAATGATGAAACAGATTCCCTTACAATTGATAAGATGGAAGGGTGCTACATCGTTGATGTAAATGAAGAGGAAAAGCGTGCGCTTGAAGTTCTTCATGTTATGAATAATAATACTTATGAAAAGATTGATGAAGTAGTGACTGGTTTACAGCAAGAAGTAGAAAGTTTTAACTCCAAAATTGAAGAGAACGATACTACAATTGCGACTTTACAACAGGATAAAGAGAAACTTGAATCTGATCTACAGGAAACGCAAGAGAATTATACAGCTGCTTTAGAAAAGATTGAAGCTCTTAATTCTGAAAATGAAGGCTTAAACGAATTTAAGGCTGCGATAGAATTAAAGGAAAAAGAAGCAGTAATTGAAAAATACACTACTCTGTTAGAGGAAGATACAATTGCTGATTTCAAAGAAAAGATCAATGAGTTTACTAAAGAAGAGCTAGATAAGGAAATGGCGTTTGCTTTAGTTCAGACTAAGTCTACTATTTTTACCAATAATGATGGTGGTTTCATTCCAAAGGATGAGCCTGGTCTCACTGGAATTGAAGCTATTTTAGAAAGACAAAAGAATAAAACGAAATAATAAACGGAGGATTTATTATGGCTTTAACAAGATTTGTAATTGACGGTTACGGTCAATTAGAATTAAATAATGTAGCCTTCCGTAGAGATGGTCGTGTTGAAGCACAGTGTGCTCTTGATGAAACTGATTTTGCTACAGTTCCGGCCGAAAATGGAATGTTACTAGCTGTAGATAGAGTTAACAGAGTAGTTAAATTTTTTGATAGCTCTGATGATACCTATCCAATTGCTCTGAATTATACTACTGAGCACATGTATGATGAAAGAGCCAATGCTTTAAAAGATTTCAAGCTTGAAAGAGGTACTTTCCTCCCAAGACTTGGATATTTAGCTGTTGGTGATTTATTTACTACAAATTGTATTAGTTATGATAAGGGTTCTAGCACTGGTCAATTTGCTGATGATGACGCAGTAAAAACAGCTCTTGGTGCGATTAGTACAACTCCGCTGTATGGTGGTGCAAGCGCTAATGGTACAATTACTCTTGGTACTACGGCTCCTGCAAAGGGTCCAGTACTAAAGGTTGTTGAAAAAACTACTATGCCTGATGGAACTCTTGGTGTAAAATTCCAAGTATTAACTGCGTAATTAAGGGGGTAATAAGATGACTATTAAAGAAATGAAAGAATTAGCCCTTTACGCGGCTAAGGGCACTGCTCCTGCTAATTATTCTGTAGAGAATGTTGATGCAGCTCTCGTTGAAGGTTTAAGAGAATTAGCGGGTTCTGTTAATCAGTTTATGAAGAACAGATATGATATTTATGAAATTATTATTGAGGCTGCTGATGAGGTAGTTCCTCAGAAAGTTATTGATGCTGTTGGTATTTTTGCTGAAGTTAGACAGGTTGGTCAAGGTCAGAAGGCTTTATTTAAGACTAAACTTGGTAGAACTAGAGCAAGAAAGTTCCTTACACAAGTTGGTCTTTCTGGTGTATACGAAACTTTCAGACTGGACAATGGTTCGTTTGAAGTTGGTGCGTATGCAATCGGTGGAGCTTGCACAATTGACTTCGAAAGAATGTTAGATGGTGCAGAAGATATGGCTGAATTAGTTAGTCTTTTAACTGAAGCACAGACTGATGCTGTTTATCAGCAAGTTCAGAAGGCTCTTCGTGCGGCATTTACTAAAACTGGTGTACCGCAGAATAACAGAGCAACTGGTGCTACATTTAATGCTAAGGAAATGATGAAGCTTATCTCTACAGTTAGAGCTTATGGTTCTGGCGCAGTAATTTTTGCACCGCCGGAATTTATTGCTGAGATGGGTGCAGATGCTATTGTTCCTGTTGGAACTTATTCTAATGGTTCCGGTCAAAGCGCTACAGTTGCTGCTGCTACTGGTGGCGTTTATCATCCACAAGATATTGATGCTATTCACAATACCGGTTATATTAATTTATTTAGAGGAACTCCGGTTATTCAAATTCCACAGTCATTTGTTGATGAAAATAATACTACAACATGGATTGACCCGCAGCTTGCTTATGTATTACCGACTGGTGGTGAAAAAGTCGTTAAGGTTGTTCTTGAAGGAAATACTCAAATGTATGACTTTGTTAATAGAGATCAATCTATGGAAATTCATACTTATAGAAAACTGGGTACTGCAATTCTTACATATCACAACTGGGGTATTTATAAGAATAGTGGAATCGCCCCGACTTATGCAGAACAATTTTACATTTAATTGATACTTGGGGAGGGGAGGATTCCCCTCCCTATTTTTAAATTTAGGAGTAAAAAGGAGTAGTTAAGATGGAAGAGAAAGTTAAGGTTAAGAATTTGATTTCTAGTAGAGTAAATATTGATATTCCAGAAATGAGACTTAGTAGAGTCTGGGAAAAGAAGGGTGCAGTTAAAGTCATTCCTTTCGATCAGTTAGAAGAAGCAATGTATAATCCTGGTGTTGAAGCCTTGTTTACAGAAGGTATTCTTGGAATTGATGATTTAGAAGTTAAGCAAAAATTAGGTTTAGAACCAGAAGATACTAATGAGCCTGTTAATATTATTATTTTAACTGATGCACAAAGAAAACGTTATTTAACTGTTATGCCAACTTCTGAGTTTAAAACAGAAATTCAGAAATTACCTCTTGAACAGGTAAGAGAGCTTGCTCGTTATGCAATAGAAAATGAAATTGCTAATTTTGATAAGTCTGAAATTATTAAGAAAATGATTGGTACAGATATCATAAGTACAATTCAACTTAATAAAGTAGACGAGGAAAAAGTAGAAAATTAATAGGAGTTAGAGATGGCTTCGGTTTATGATATATATGATGCCTTTCTCTCCAAAATGTTGGAAGATGAATGGTTAAATTGGGCAGATGAAGAAAGATATGAAGATTGGCGTTCTCTTTTAGATGCTGCGATTCCTTATTTTAAATTTCCAAGAGTTAGTTTGGAAATAGATGGAGATGAATTTGTAGACCCTGATTTTTCAAATGAAGAAATTCAAATTCTTGCAACTTATATGAAATGTGAATGGTTAAATAGAACTATTCTTACTTGGGAAAATGTTAAACCTTTATACGTAGAAAGAGACTTTTCTCAAGCTAACTTAATAGATAAGTTAAAACAGTTACTTGAAAGAGAGGAATATAAAGCATTGAAACTTGAACGAATTTATTATCGTTCTCGTAAAGGGAAGCCATTTACTTATAGTCAATTGGCGGGAGATTAAGATGAAGTATATTCCTGGTATGGATGAAGGATACGCCAATAGTTTAAAGAATAAGTTGTTTGGTCTACTTTGTGAATATGAGAAAGATAGGGAGTGGGAAAAGTTTTTAGATTCAATTTTGATTGAATTGTATGGATTTGACCCAGAAGAAAGGACTATAAATTATTATACTCTGGTTCATAAAATTTCCTCTTTGAGATATTTGAGATATGAATATTTTAGAAGTACAATTTTTGATTGTATGTCTTTGCTTTCTAAATTGACGGAGGAAGATGAAGATGGGGTACTATGAGAATGTTTATTTGAAGAGACTAAATAGATATGGTATAGATTTTCAATCTCGCATGCAAGGCCAAAGAGAAGAGAATTTTAGACGACAACTTATGAAATCAGTTTATTATGTGAATTTTGATTATGATGGAGAAGTTCGAGAAGGTGAATTGACGCCGATGCGGCAGAATGAAACAAAGACAATGCAGTATTTGTTGACTGATGTTCATTTAGATATTCCGAATGGAACCGTACTCTTTATTCCAGATAAAAATTATGAACTGCGACCTTGGCTTATCTATTATTTAGAAGATATGAAAGCAAGTGGATATAATAGATATATTGTTTTAAAAATGACACATTTGCTTTCTTGGAAAGATAGAAGTGGTGAATTAAGAGAAACTTGGGCTTACTTTTACGGGCAAGAAGATAATATGTTGAAAGATGAATTAAAGTCTCGTAGTAGAAGTAGAGTTCTTTATACTGAGAATTTGAAGTTGAGTTTCTTTATTATGCCAGTAAATGAATTTTTAAGAAAAGATGATTATTTAGAAGTTGGAGAAGGTGGATTAAAAGAAGCTTATGTTGTAACAGGCTATGATACTCAGTCAACTCCAGGAGTTGAATTTGTTTCTGTAGACCCGCAATATATTCGTGATTTGACGCCGCCGCCAGAACAAACAGAAGAGGATGAAAGTTTTGACTTCTTCTGGATTAATGGAGGTGTTGAATAATGAATGTAAGGAATTGCGCAGACATAGGTATAAATGCACAGTATATAATTAAAAGACTTTTAGCTAATCAGAATTTACTTAAATTACTATATTATACAGATAAAGATCCGTTGAATCATGAGGATTTAACTCAAGAACAAATACAAACAGAAGTGTTTGAAAAACTTATTAAAATTGTACCTCGCGTTGGACCAAAAGAAACTGCTAATTCCGTCGTGGCTTTACGTATTGCGCGCGGGAGCGGTCTGGCGGCCAACAGCGAGTTTAAAAACGTTTATTTAAGTTTAGAAGTTTTCGTTCCTATGACTCAATGGATTATTAAAGATACTAATTTAAGACCTTTTGCTATTATGGGGGAGATTCAGAAATCTCTGAATAATAAGAAAATTGAGGGATTGGGAAAGCTGACTGGAGGAGATTTTGATTTGAACTTTTTAACTGAAGAAATTTCTTCTTATGAACAGACTTTCGTTTTGACTTCTTATGATTGATGATAAAGTTTTTCTTGGCTTTCCGATAGAGTTTAAAGACGTATGTAAGATTTATCCCCCTAAAGTAAATGATGTAGTTAATAATGAAGATTTTAATATTTATCGTTCATTGTTTACTATGACACAGGAAGAATTAGATGAAGCTTACTTAAAGGACGAGAATGTTACTCAAGTTCCGACTCCTTTTCAATATTTGTTAATGAATTATTATCAAGATGAAGAAGTTAAGGATAAAATTATAGATGCTTTTAATTTATTTGTTCGTGAACCAGTAACAATTGTACCTGAAATTGAGTTATTACTAATTGGCAAAAGTGAAGATGAATTAGATCCTGATGTGGATTTAGAAAATCCTAGATTATTAACTGAAGAAAATTTTTTTGATTTTCAAAATCAAATACGTTTAGTAATGGGGCAAGATAAAGTCGAACCTCCAGAACCGGAAGATGAAAATTTAGATCCGCGCATTAAGCGTTGGAAAATGAAAGTTAAAGAATCTGAAAAGATAGTTCAAAAAAAGAAAGCTAAAGATTCACCGACTTTTGGAACTTTACTTGCTGCAATTTGTTGTATGGGAATTGGTTTAAATCCACTTAATATAGGAGAGATAAGCTATGCGTGTGTGCATTGGTTAATTGCGATGTATCAGCAGAATGAAGAATATGATGTTGATATAAGAGCATTACTCGCTGGCGCGGATAGTAAAAAAGTAAAACCAAAATATTGGATAAAAAATATTGAATAAAAGAAAAATATAGGAGGCTATATAATATGGCAATTATTCTTGATAAATATGCTATTAAGGAAGTCGCTGACGTTATGTTCTACGAGCTAGACTCTAAGGGCGCGCCTTCCGCTCCGGTACTTTATCTTGATACCTTAAAGACTTCTACATTAGAGCAGAGTTCTGAAACTGTAGATGCTACTGGTGGTAAGGGTAATGTAAAGTTACTTTCTTGGGATACTAACAAGGAAATCACTTTAACTCTTGAAGATGCAGTATTCAGCGCTAAGTCTCTTCAGATCATGTTTGGTGGAGACATGCAGGTTAAGGCTAATGGTACTCAAGAGGTATTAAAGACAATTAAAGCTGCTGATATTAGTGTTGCTACTGATGCAACTGACTATTTAACATTTAGATTAAATAAGCAGGATTATTACATTAAGAAGACTTTAGTAACCGCATTTAGCTATGCTACAGCTGATGGTACTAGTGTTGCTGATCCTGTACCTATTGCTTCTCCAAATTGGACAACTGGTAAGGGTGGAACTAATCAGGATATTGAGTATGCTACTTTTGATTTATTAGATTGTGTTACTACTCCTTCTACTACTGGTCAAACAGCTATTCAGGATGGTATGACAATTAATATTGGCGCCGAATTTAGTTCTAATACTTATTATATCACTGGTGATACATATGCTAGAAATGTTGCTTCTGGTAAGGATGAGTTCTTACAGTTCATCATTCCGAAGGGCAAGGTATCTGCTGAAGATGTTAGCTTAACAATGGAAGCTGATGGTGATCCGGCTACATTCTCTATGACAGTTAATTGCTTAAAGAGTGAATCTGGTTCTATGCTTAAGCTGGTTAAGTACAATCTTGGTGGTACTTCTGGTAGTGCAAGTGGTAAGAATAAGGGTGTTGCTTCTGTTCTTGATGACTTCAATGAAGAGAGTGAACGCGCTGAGTGGGATAATCCGAAATC
>OCVV011173856.1_pt1 | contig 42211 bp, 52 predicted proteins | sample 1539721 | NCBI WGS metagenome assembly OCVV01 (sample SAMN02144230, study PRJEB22623) | gut metagenome | biome: sheep rumen | host: Ovis aries | place: New Zealand | reverse complement strand
GAGACAGTATGTCGGTTTCTATTGGGAAAACGTTCCGGCAACAACGTTTTTTGAGATTAACGATCAGCTCTTTTTCGGTGGTTCTGATGGGAAAATCTACCAGTTTTATACGGATGAGAAAGAAATAGAATCCTATTCAGACAACGGGGCAGCAATTCGTGCAGAATGGGAAACAGCGGACATTTCAGAGCAGTATTTCTATAAAAATAAGACGTACCGTTATCTTGCTCTGAAATGTATGCCCGAAATTATGTCTTCGGTTCAGATATGGGCGCAGAGGCACGGCATCTGGGATATGATCAAGGAAGATACCGTATCACTGAAATATTTTTCATTTTCGCATTTAATTTTTTCAAAAATGACATTTTCAACGGACATGACCGCGAAGCTGTCTACAACAAAAGTAAGGCTGAAAAAGCTTGACCATACACGGTTCCGGTTTATTAATGACAAACTGAATGAGCCGTTTGCTATCAATGATTTTGCGGTGGAATATACACAGAACGGAAATCATAAGGGGTAAATCATGGCACTTACACATATTACAGACGAAGCACGTACCGGAAAAGGAGTTACAGGGCTGTCAGACACGCCTGGGCTTACTACGGCGGCATTGCAGGAAAAGTTTGATGAACTTGGAAATCTTGCCATTGATGGTACAAATAAGGCGCTGGATGAACTAGAAAGCAAATATGGCGCGTCCAATATTGGCGCAATCGTGCCTTCCGGTATTAGTGCCAGTGACAACGTGCAGGGAATACTAAATGCGATGGCGTTTACTGTAAACAGCATGAGCAGTAAATCACATCAGCACGCGAACAAAGCGGTTCTTGACGGCATTTCACAGGCGTTAAAAGACGGCTACGATAAAGTATCCAATACATTTTCCGGTGCAGATACATTTGATCAGACGGTAGAAGATAGTAAAACGTCTGTTCCATCCGGCGCGGCAGTTGTTAGTTATCTGAAAGGAATTGATGTTAAGAAAATTATCGTTGATATTGTTTATCCGGTCGGGTCTGTGTATATGTCCGCGATGAATATTTCGCCAAGCAGCGTTTTAGGCGGAACGTGGGAGACAATTAATCCAGGAATTGCTTCCGTATTTGCATGGAAGAGAACCAAATAATAGCGAGGTAGCAAAATGGCTGATGAACTGAAAACCATACTCATAAAGGACTTACAGGAAGCGGAGTCTGCGGCCGACACAGATTATATTGCCATTGATAACGGGACGGTTACAAAGAAGATCCGCGTTGACAATTATAATAAAACCGCAAACGGAACGGCAAAAAGCTATGCGGAGTCAGCGAAGGAAAGCGCAGACAAGGCGCAGAAAAATGCTGATTCTATATCTTCGACTATATCAGAGATTACAAACAATATAACAGCGGCACAGTCTGCTGCAATTCAAGCGGAGAAGAGTGCAGAAGCGGCAGAATCAGCAACGTTAAATTTGCAGACGTATGTTAATTCCGCGAAGGAATATGCGGAAAAAGCCAAGACAAGCGAAGAAAGCACAAAGAATGTTGCTGATAAAATTGCAGACAGCAACAAGATTGCGCAGTCTTATGCCGTGGGTGGAACTAATTACCGTATAGGCGAAGATACGGATAATGCAAGATATTATTACAGCGGAGCTAAGACAGCAGAAGCAAATTCCGAAACGTATAAATCTAATGCGGCGGCAAGTGAAAGTGCGGCGGCTACATCTGAAATCAACGCAAAGACCAGTGAAACCAATGCGGCAAAATCCGCTGCAAGCGCAAAGACTTCCGCAGAATCAGCCACAACGTCCAAGGACGCGGCAGCTACGTCAGCACAAAACGCTTCCAATTCTGTGAACTATGCGAGGGCAAACGCTACGCGCGCAGAATCCTATGCTATAGGCGGAACGTCCAGCCGAAGCGGAGAAGATACGGATAATGCAAAGTATTACGCGCAGCAGGCGAAGAAAAGCGCAGAAACAGCCGCAGGAAGCATTACGGGCGTATCTTCGTTCAATGGCAGAACCGGAACGATCATGCCGGAAAACGGAGACTACAAGGCAGAGCAAATCGCTTATGACAATTCGGCGTCTGGAGTTTCTGCCAATACGGTTCAGTCTGCAATAGATAAAGTCGCAGAGAGCGACGCAAAGAAGGCAATAAAGGCTGATGTTGACAGCGCGCTTAATCTGAAAGCGAATAAAGCGGACGTATCTTCTTCGCTTTCCGGTAAGCAGGACAATCTAGGAATTAAATCCATCGGAAGCAATCTGACGCTTTCCGGTGGAGTACTGGACGCAAAGAAACAGCTTACAGTTGATACTGCGCTTAGTACTACATCCACAAATCCTGTGCAGAATAAAGCGGTTGCGGCGGCGATAAATGCGAACACATCGAAGATTGCTGCGAACACATCAGCAATCGCAACAAAATCTGACTCAACTGTGACAGATCAGCTTGCCAAAAATACCGCACAGATCGAGACCGCCGGAACCGCAACAAGTGCCCACTCCGCCGGCGAGTACGTGATGATCAGCAACGCGCTGTACAAGGTCACGGCGTCAGTTGCGAAGGGCGATACGTGGACAATCGGAACGAATGTGACAGCGGCGAATATCGGAAGTGAGATCGGTTCGCTAAAGTCTGATTTATCGAATAAAGCTGATAAATCAGATTATTTAATTGTGTGTTATAAAAATGCGGTACTAACAAATAATGGAATGGCTATATCCGCAGACGTTCCAGACGGATACCGCTTTTTGGCGTGGATACACATTGTTACAGATGGTTGGGTTGCGTTAGTGTATCCTGCACTAATTGATACACAGTTAACTTATATTTGGACATCATCTACAATTCCTGATCAAGCTAAAATAAGGTGCTATTACATATGCGCAAAAGTCTGATTTAGCGAACAAGTTGTATCCGGTTGGATCAATCTACATGTCTGTCAATGCAACAAACCCAGCCGAACTGTTTGGTGGAACGTGGGAGCAGATCAAAGACCGGTTCCTACTGGCTGCTGGTGATGCATATGCGGCTGGTTCAACAGGTGGCGAGGCGACACATACACATAAATACGGTATCCAGTTTGGTGTATACTATGGATCAATTTCAATGGAGCATGATGCTCAATCCGGCGCACTGCAGGGCGGAACTGGAAACCCAGTAGGTTCGGTAGGCGTCGCTGAATCAAGGTCAGATGTCAACAATAACGTTACGCAAGCCACAAAGACCTTACAGACGTTGCATTACAAATCTATCGCTGATACGTCGTCTGCAAGCAATATGCCGCCGTACTTAGCTGTATACATGTGGAAACGTACTGCCTAGGCCAGCACAAAAGCAATAAACCCCCAGCACCAGCCTTGGGAGTTAAAGCTAACAGCATGGGTATTTATCTTTATCGCGTTGTCAATGACGATGAGTATCCCCGTTAATCCGGATGTCTGCTCCTGAATAATACCGACCGGACCATTAGGCTTTACTTTCGCTGGATAGTATCCGGATTTTAGCCTAGCAAAAGCGAAATCGGTCCATGTAGGAATCGTTATGCTATTCATTCCGAATGATAGCCAGCATAGGACGATTTTCCCCTGTATGGCTACATTGCAAAAGCTAATGTTAAATCCGTTTTGCATGTCCGCAATGTCGGATAACGGCAAAACGTGTAGCGCAGAATGATTCGCTAAATCAGACTTTCACGAACAATAGACAGCCTCATTTACGGGGCTGTCTTGTTTTATGCAATGTCAGAAAATGATATAATATTACCATCAATTTAATTAATATTCAGACTACAAAGAAAAATATATGGAAGGAGAATACATGAAGAAACTGATATTCAGAAGCGGAAATGAAGCTGAATTTACTGACACTTCAACCATCAGCGCGATGGTGGCGGTAGTGGCAAAATTCGCAGATCTTGACGCAATCAAAGCAGAGTTTGAAGCAGCCGATAATCTGATTGGCGGAACGTTCGACGGAAGCAGTATTGCACGGGTTGTGTATACCGGAGTTTCGGCATCCGCAGGTCCAAGCGGCAACATTACTGCCACGTTCAAGACGCGAGCATTTACACATGATGAAATTGTCGATTCTCGTCTTTCCGACCTCGAAGACGCAATCGCGGCAATCTAAGGAGGGCAGAAATGAGCAAAGCAATGGCACGCATTATTGCGCGGTGCATTCATCGTGGGACAAAAGCAATCGAAGACGTACCGGAAGAGCATCAGGCATTAGTTCGGGAACAGTACATTCTTCTTTTCGGCGTGGAGCTGGCATAATCCGGCGTGTGAGCAGTGAGAGAACCATACGTGCCGCGGCGCGAATGATTCTGATGGCCTCGGGCATGTATTTGCTCGGGGCCTCTTTACAAAAGGAAAAGGTATGAAGATTACATGACAGCATGGGACTTTTTGGATGACACGTTTAAATGGCTTTTTGATTCACCTGGATTCGCAGACGCAATGTTCCGATTGATTTTTGTGATCATTGCGGTGCTGATCGTTATTGAAATTATGCCATCAAGGGCAAAACCTTTATCAAACATGGCACGGAAGCTCGGCAGGGCCATCAATGCGGATATCAGTGACCGGATGGTTAAATTAGAACACAAAGCGGCGAAGGAGGAGAAAGACAACGTGCGGCTGCAGCTGCTCGTCCTGTTTTCAGACTATCCCGAAAACGTGTCGGAAATACTGGAAGTAGCGCATCACTATTTCGTTGATATACAAGGCGACTGGTATATGACGAACATGTTTAATAACTGGCTGACGAAAAATGGCGTCGGGCAGCCGGAATGGTTTGATCCTACAAAATGATCAAGAAAACAAAGAATTTGGACAAGTATGTTGTGGCGGCGATGATCTACATCGTGGCATGGAGCGTCGCATTTTTCACAGCGTGGATCGTGAAAGGCGAAGAGCCGTCTGTACTGGAGGGATGTATTTTATCGCCCGGAGTTGTGGAACTGGTTTGCGCAGCATGGATTAAGCGCGGAAAGGGAGCAGGAAATGAGTCAGACAACGTATCAGATAGTGGAGTTACTGGTGAGACTTGGGACACTTTTAGTGATTGCGGTATTGATACCGGCAGTCCAGAAGTGGATGAAAAATAAGCAGATCGACAGCGCGGTACAGAAAGCAGTATATGCCGCACAGCAGCTTTTATGGGCGCAGGATGGCAAGAGCAGAAAGAAATTTGCCGTAAATCTAGCGACAGAGCTGTTAGAAAAAGCCGGCATAACCATCAATGAAGGGCAGCTGTCTGCACTGGTGGAGGCAGCAGTGCAGGAAATGCACATCGCGCGCGGCGATTACAAGGAGATCAAGGATGACGGAACAGCAGAATAAATTTATCGCGGAAATTGCGCCGATCATCGTGAAATACGCTGCGCAGTACGGATACAGCGTAACATCCGTTACAATCGCGCAGGCGTGTCTTGAATCTGGTTTCGGAAATGCGTGGAGCCGGCGTAATAATAACTACTTCGGCATCAAATATGGCACGTGGGTAAAGCGGTCTGCTATTGCATCGAAAATTACCGTTGTGCAGGCACGCACGAATGAGGAATACCGCGTCGGCCAGCTGACATCCATTATCGACGGTTTTTGCAAATGTCCTGACATGGACACCGGCGTAGCTCTGTACTACGAATTTCTGCGCGTTAACAGCAGATATAAGAACCTGAAAGAGTGCAAAACCGCCGCGGAGTTTGCAAACAAGATCAAGGCAGACGGATATGCAACGTCCAGTTCCTACGTGCAGAGCCTTCTTCGTTGCGTAAATGAGTGCGGACTGGAGAAGTACGATCATGCGATTTCCGCGGAAATCAATCCGCAGGAAGCAACCACAAGAGTGCTGAAGCAGAAGGATAAGGGCACAGACGTAAAACACATGCAGGAAATGCTGATTGCGTGCGGATACTCGTGCGGTCCAGCTGGTGCTGACGGGATCTTTGGTACAGGAACATTCGTTGGATTGTGTGCTTTCCAGAAGGCCGCTGGCCTTGCGGTTGATGGTATTTATGGCCCGAAGTCTTTGAAAGCACTCGAAACCGCTTATACGCAGCACAAGAACCGAAAGTCTGTTGACACGATAGCCCGTGAAGTTATCGCAGGAAAGTGGGGAACCGGAAGAGAACGTATCGACAGGCTTGAAAAAGCAGGGTACGACGCGGTACAGATACAGCACCGTGTAAACGAACTGATTCGGAAATTGTACACGTAAAATGTTGAATAGGCACGTTTTTTGGCAAATAAGTCAGTATACAAATAATAAACAAAAGTTTAAAAGGAGCAGACTATGCAGGTAAAAGGTACAGACGGCATGGGCGAAAGCATCCGAAATTCTGGAAGCACTTCCACCAAGAAGGGCGGAGGCGGAAAGAAGGGCGGAGGACGCAAAGGCGGAAGCGGCGGCGGTGGAAGCTCTGCGCCTTCTTATGACTGGGACTCTTGGTACAAAGGAAGAGCCAACAGTCTTAACGGTATTTACGGAAGTGCGCGCGGAGCATACGGAGACATTGAAGGTATTATCAATGGACTGTATGGAACCGGAGAAAGCATCTACAACCAGAACAGAGGCCTTCTTAATGATTGGCTTGGCAAGGCGGAAGGACTCTACAAAGAGAACATAGGTCGTATCGACAATCTGAAAGGTGAAGGAACTGGGATTCGCGACAGGAACCTTAATAACCTTGAAGACTGGAAGAAGGTTGGAACCGAAACAAGGGATCGCAACCTCGGGGATATCAATAATCTCGAAAACGAAGGACGGGGAAATTATCAGAACGCGTTCGACAAGCTTACAGATTATCTTAATCAGGGAAAATCTGCGGCTGCGGAGAACAAGGGCAATGTAAATAACGCTTATGACACGCAGAACGGCCTTCTTCAAAAGATGTATCAGGCTTCTATTGCGAACCTTGAGCGTGTTCTTAATGAGAACATTGACAAGACGAACAGAGAAGCAGAGACAGCACAGCGTCAAACGTATATTAACAACAAGCTTCAGGATAGAGCACTCGGGCAGCAGTTATCCGCTTCCGGTCTGACCGGCGGCATGTCGGAAACAGCACGTGCAAGGCTCAACAATTCGTACAACACACAGCTTGGAAATATCCGGAGTACTGCGTCGGACAATATTTCTAACCTTCGTTCCAACTATCTTACAAACCTTACGAATGCGGAAGTTGAGAAGAACAAAGAGGCGATTAATATGGAGCAGGCAAGAGCACAGCTTTTGAACTCCATTAATGACCGTCTTACAGATGTTACCGGAAATTATACGAACATGTATAACAATGTGAACGGGGATCTCACTAATTTCCTCACGAACATTACAGGTCTTCGTAACAACGTCCGCGACAATTACAACACGTTCTACGGGAATTATACGAATGCTAAAAATCAGGTCGAAGAGAACTATCGAAACTTCCTTACGAATGTGACAGGGCTGTATAACACTGCCAACGACAACTGGTCGCAGACCAACGGAAACTATGCTGCTCAGATGGCGGAAGTCAATAATAACTGGGCGAATTTTAATAGTAATATTGCGGATTCCAGAATCAGTAACAGGCAGTCTCTTGCATCAGCAGAGCAGGCATATTACAAGGCGGTTGACGAACTTAACAGTCAGTTATTCAAGAATACCGGATACACGCCGAATTACGGAAGCATTTCATTTAATGGAAGCGCATACAAGCCAGGATACAAGGCGGCGGCAAGCCAGGACTGGTATTCTCCGCAAGGGTTTTCCTATAACAGCGTAAGCACGGACGGAGTAAGTACGCCGGCATACGTCAATAATCCGGCAGCATATCAGCTTGTTGATACGTCAAAGGTCAGCCCTGCATACAGCTTTGCCATTTCTCAGGCAGGCCAGGCAGCATTGCAGAACATGAGCAATTACGGCGATATCAATACTATGAACGCACAGTTCAATCCGACGTATGCACAAGCTGTTCAGAACGCAATCAACGCCGGTACGTATGCGAAACAAAGCATGCAGCAGGCGCAGGAGGCGAACAATGCTCAGAGGTATCAACGACTTCTGGCGCAGGCAGAAATGCAAAATAAGAATGGCGCGTCAGCACAGGACATTGTTAATACGCTTGTTAGTAACGGCATGACAGACGCGGCAACAATCAAGCAGATTATTGGTCAGCTCAAATAAGGAGACTGGAATAATGGCTTTTAATTTCAATGATGATGAATTGAACAAAATGATCCAGAACGCGATAAGCGCGCAGCAGGCACAGCCGGTGCAGGTACAACAGCCTACACCGGTTCAGGCCGCCGCGCAGGCCGCACCTCAGCCACAGGCTGCCGCGCAGGATGTTCCTCAGCAGGTGCAGACGCAGAGCGCGCCTAGTGCGGCTCAGTCCTGGGACAATGCTGTACGGCAGTCACAGGGTACGCAGAATTATTATTCTCAGCTTCTCGGAGACATCGCAGGAGAAATCAACACTGCAAACATGGTCAAATCCGGAAAAGCGCAGGATGAACAGACGCAGAAGAACAATATTGCGAAGATATCGACACAGCTTGCAAAAGATCCTTCCATGGCGCTTCAGGCCGCTTCAATGCTTGATCAGCGCAATCAGCAGTACAGGCAGATGACGAACGGCGCAACAGACTACGGCGCGGCAATTCAGCGAACCGTAAATCAGGCTACCGGACAGAATGTGTCCATTCCTTCGCTACAGGGCGCGCCTAGAACACCTCAGCCGCAGGGTACAGGACACGACGTGTCCGCTCAACAGATTCAGCAGGGGACAGACCAGAACGGCATTAATCCGGAAATCCTACAGCTGGCAAAACAGGCAAACGATTATGCGCTTCAGATGTCGGGCGGGCAGCAGACGCAGGAGCAGGCAATGGCTAACATTGCTAAGATTGCATCGCAGATGCAGACGGATCCAGACACGTACAACAGGGTAAAAAGTTTTTTCGGCGGGCTGACGGGACGTAGTAACACCAAAAGCGCCGCGCAGATTGCGCAGAACACGAATACTAATACAGCGCAGGGTTCTGCACAGTCTGTTCAGTCTGCAAGCGTAAACAAGCAGGCTGTCACGTCAGCTCAGAAAGCGGCGCAGCAGGCGCAGAACAATTACAACAGCTTACAGAAGAAATATAAAGATCAGCAGAAAAAGCAGTCACAGCTGGAGCAGATGCAGACTGCGCTTGCACAGGCGAAGAAGTCCGGAGACCGCGAAGCCACAAAAGAAATCGTAGAGGAAATCCGACAGTATCGGGCAGACAATGCGAATACCGTAACGAAAGAGCAGGTTGCGACGGCACAGAAACGTTACGAACAGGCAAAAGCGGCAGAGCAGAAGGCACTGGCACAGAATCAGGCAACAATACAGCCGGCGAACGGAACTTTTGAAAAAGCTGAAGGAGCAACAGATGTAAAAAATCTGTCTCCGCAGAGCACGCTTGCGCAGGCACAGGCTCTTGTTAATGCATCGAAGGCGCAAAAGCTCACAAAAGAGCAAAAGTCAGAAGCTAAAGAGCTTTTAAAGCAGTATGACAGCCGCGCAAGAGCTGCGTCACTTGGCAAAGGTGAGCCATTAACCGACGAAGAAAACGAAGCATACGCCGCACTGAAGAACACAAAGACGGGTTCTGCGTTCATGAGCGGCATTCTCAGTGCGTTTCCGTTTACGCAGCGCCTTGCGGAAAAGGCAGGAAACGCAGTCGGAAAACTTACCGAAGAGAAGGACGCAGGGACGGAAACGGCAAAGCAGCTCGAAGATGTTAACGATCAGGCGCAGAATCAGCATAAGCTTGCATATGGCGCGGGAAATATGGCAGGCAATGCCGCAAAGTACAGCGGATACGGAAAGATCGCAGAAGCGGCGGGCGTTGTTCCGGCAATTACGAACACTGTATCCGGCGCGCTCGGTCTGAATAATCCGCTTGCCAACACAGCCAAAAACGCGGCGGCGAAGGAGTTTATTTCTCAGCTTGCTGATGTTGGTGCCGGACAGGTCGCAGATACGCTTTTTGATACCATCCCAAGCATTGCGGACAATGCCGAAAGCGGAAAGTACAAAACCGCGGACGGAAAAACGGACAAAAAACAGATCCTTAATGACATTGCGGATAATCAGGCGAAGAACCTTCTGTTCAACATGGGAGGGAATATCACAGGGCAGATCTTCGGCGACTTGATTGACCGCGGCGCAAGAGCGGCGGCAGGATCAGCCGAAAGTGTGAGCGTTCCTGGAATCTCAGACCGTGCGAACATGCTTGCACGTAACGCAGATGAAGCAGCAGAGAACACGGCGAATGCTATTAAAGCACAGATCCCCGTGGAAAATACCGCAAAATCGGCTGAAACCGCGGCTCTTTCGCAGAATATGGCAAAGCCCGCACAAGAAACTACGCAGAACGTAAATGGCTCTAAAATACCATCTATTTCCGATTCTGACGAGCTTGAGAAATATAAAAAGTTTGCGAACGCAAATCCTACGTCTGATATCGCAAAGCCTATTTCTGAAAACGCGCAGGAAGATAATATTCTTGATCCGTTTGTCGGAGCTTCTGACGGAAAAGTAAATGGCGACAGTGATGATGCGTGGGATGAACTTGTAAATTACGTTCGGGAAAACGAAGCGGCACGGAAGAGAGCACAAGAAGCATACGATCCGCAGACAAGGACGTTCCATTACGCTCCGGAACAGGATGATTTGTCCCTTGATAATGTTCAGAAGACAATGCAGGGAACAGCAGAAGAAACCGCTCAAAACGCGGAAAATATGCCATTTTCTGATACTCCTGACAACATGAAACAGGGAGCGCAGAATGTTTCCGGTTCACAGCCTCAGGGCTTGAATAGCAGCATGCGCGGCGGCAACAATTTTACAGCTGATTCCAAGAACGCGACAGCGGACGACTGGCTGGCGGAAAGCGGATTTTCACGCGGCATGAATGACGAAGCGGAAGGAGCAAGAAGACTTTCCAAGGTTCGCGCAAATACCATGGAAAATGCCGGCATTTCTACGGATGAAGAGCTGAATAGCAATTTTTCCAAGTCGCTGTACACGTATCAGACAGAATCTGAAAAGAAATCGCTTGATACCGCGGCAAATAGGCTGTCTTCCAATTTCGAGGCAGAAGAAAAGCGGCTGACTGCGGACACTTCCAGCATGTCAAAGGAAGACTTTAAGTCCAAATACAGCGGATCCGATGTCGATGAAATGATGATGCTGTATTCACATTACAGCAAAGCGGCGCGAAATGCAGAAAATCCGGAAGAAAAAGCGTTCTACTATGCCAAGGCAAGAGCGGTTACGCAGAACATGCAGAAGGTCGGGACTGAAAGCGGACAGACGATTCAGAAGTTCGCAAAATGGACGCAGACACCGGACGGCGTTGTAGCTGCGGCGCAGAGCATGCAGGAAAAGCAGATGCAGAAGGCGTTCAATACTCCGAACGGGAAGCATCTGAAATACGAAGCGGATGAAGCAGCCAAGGAAATCAAGTCACAGCTGCGGCAGATGTTCGCAGAGGATCAGGTAAAAGCGGATGCCTTGCAGCAGGACCGTGAAAGCGTTCGGAAGGTCGTTGAGTCCACAATCGGCAAATATAATCGCTTGAAAGGAAAAATAAGCGATAAAGGCATTGAAGACCTTACGAATTATATTTGTGATACAAAACAGTTTTCCGATATCACAAACACAATGGAGTTGTGCGCTACAGGGAGCGGAATGCTGACGGATCAGGACTATGACCATATCATAGATATTTTTGATCGGGCGCAGATGATGCACTTCGGAAGCAAGGAACGCGCGGACCTTGAAAAAGAAGGATATGCCTATATTGCAAATAAGATCGGCATCAATAAGAGCTTCTGGGACAAGGCAGGCATCGTGCGCTATTTCGGCATGCTTAGTAATCCAAAAACGAAGATCCGTAATAAAGTCGGTAACAGCATGTTCGGCGGCCTTACAAACACGACGGATAACTTCTCCGCGATCAACCAGAATATCATGGAGAAGCTTGGAAAGTTGTCAGGAGAACCGGATGCTTTAAGGTATAAGGCGGACCGCGCGACAATTTTCGGAAAGGCAGACCGCTTAAAATACGAGAATCCCGTAAAGGAAATCACGGACGATTACTTCGGGCGATACCTGGATGTTGGCATGAAAGAACCTATTGCGTCTTCTGAAATCATGAAGAACGGCGCGGCGTTCGGAAATGCTGACTATTCATTCAATTCCGGTGCAAAAGGCATCAAAGAGCAGGCCAAGGACTTCGCAAAGAATATCGGCGCAGGTAAAAATATTAAAGAAAAAGTCTGGAACGCGCGTCAGTGGATAATGGATCAGAACATGGAATCCCTGTCTGACTACGGTGCGATGAAGAATAAATTTGCATTTTCCGTTGCTCAGAGAATCAAAAAAGAGGGCATGGATGGTGCTACGTTCGCGGATTACGTCAGGAAAATGGGCGTTCTTGACGACGAGTCGAAGTTTACAGTCGATGCAGCGCAGAACGTATATTCCAAAATGCAGAAGGCGGGCGTTTCTATTGATGATGTTCAAGCTGCGTTGCGTGGAGACATTAAGGACATTTCTAACGCTGATAAGCTGACGGCAGCAGAAAAGGTCATTCAGGATGCCAGAAACAGCCGCATGCTGAATGATGATAACATGGTTGAACTGCTGGAAAAGGTTAAGCAATACAACAGTGTCGGCCCTGAAATCAGGAACAAGATTAACAACATTGTGAATTCTTCCGTAGAAGATGCGAAATACGCTACGTTCCATACGGATGACAGAATTGCCGCAAATATTGCGAACAAGATCAGCGATATTGAGAACTCCGGAGCAATCGGAAAAGTTCTTATTGGCGGCGGCCTTCCGTTTAAGCGGACACCTGCGAACATTGTTGAAGCCGGAACAGATTTTTCACCTATTGGAATTGCACGTGCTCTTGCTGAATACCACACAGGGAAAATATCCAAGTCTCAAGCTATTGACGAAATGACACGTGGTATTTCCGGAACAGGGCTGATTGCGCTTGGATCTTATCTTAACGCAAAGGGCATTCTGACAACGGATTTTGACACAAATTCTAAGTATTACAAGCAATCCAAGGGCGAGCAGGAATGGGCGTTAAATATTCCTGGAACAGATGTATCCGTGTCTATGGACTGGGCTGTACCGCTGATGCTTCCAATGTTTACCGGAGCGGCAATGAACGAAATGTTCACAAGCGAAGAGGCAGAGAAGGGAGATGATGAGAGCGGTAAATGGTATGATCGCGCGTTAGACCGTACAGAGAACGCACTTACGGCAATGTCTAAAATTGCAAATCCGGTTGTTGAAACTACGATGCTTCAGGGCGTTGCTGACTTCCTTGACACAATGGCAGGAACAGATGATCGTGGCAATGAAGATACGACAATTGCAGAAAGAGCTGTCCGCGGCATAGGAAAAACTACACTGAATTACGGCACGCAGATGATTCCTTCAATTCTGGGTGCTGCCGCCAGAACTGTGGACCCGTACAGAAGAAGTGCGTCCGTCAATGAAAAGGCGGGGATTGCCAAGGATATTAAAAAGGTCGCCAAACAGTCGCTGAACAAGATCCCGTTTGCGTCGGAACAGAATGAAAATTACGTTGATCAGTACGGAAGGAAACACTTCAACACCGGAACAATCACAAATATCGGAACAGACCCGATTGATTATCTCGGGCGTGCAGTGCAAAACTTCCTTCTTCCGGCCTATGTTTCAAAGAGAGAATCTGAACCCGTTGATTATGAAATACAAAGGTTGTCCACAAAGCTTACTGATATAAAAGCAGTAAATAAGCTAATACCAGACACGTATCTTAATAAAAATCCGGTCAGCGGCAAACGATTGTCCAACAGTGATGTAACGAAGTATCAAGAAAACGCGGGAAGCCTTAAGCTCAACATGGCAAACGCACTTGTACAGTCCAAGCAGTACAACGAGTTGAAAACCGACGATGAAAAAGCGGAAGCACTTGGCATTGCCTATAATCTGTCCGAAAAACTGACACAGAACCAGATGTTCGGCAAGGACTTGGGCGACTATCAGAAATACGCAGATGTTTACAACGCCGGCAAGACGGACGAAGAAAAAGTCAAGAACGTCGTTAACTACCTGAATGTCAAAAACGAGATTGCAAGCAACGAAGAGAAGGGCAAAAAAGCCAAGATCGAAGCATTGTCAAAGCTCAGTGACAAGGACGTTACACCGGTTGCAAACGTAGTTCTGAATATCGGCTCAAAATCAGCAAGCAAAAACGACAATGCGATTGCCGAAAAATACGGCATACCGGCACTCATTGACTTCTATCAGAACGGTTATTCTGTTTCCGAAGAAGGCAAAATGCCGTCGTCACTGGAAGAAGATATCGCGGCGTCTAAGAAATTCCCTAAGAATCAACAGCTGGACATGTTACAGCACTATCTGAAACAGGATACGACAGGGTTCAGCCGGTCACTATCGACACTGGACGCAATAAAGCTGTTACAGGATCATCCGAAAGAATCGAAGAAGATTCAGGAAATGATGAACGGCAGCGCCAAGGGACAGATCAAGATGCAGAAAGGGAGTGCCGTGTATGTAGATGGCAAGGGCAAGACACATAGCTTGCAGGAGAAGCAAGCGCAGTATAACGCCAGGGCTGCCAAAAACGGCAAAGCTGTTCCCGAAAGCATGGAAGATCGGCTTGCGGCAATCAGGGCAAAGAAAGACGCGACAGTTAAGAACAATCTTTACTACGGAAACACGGAAGCATATCAGGATTCCAGTACAGGAGAAATTCCTTCGCTGAAATTCAACGTTTCTATGTCAAAGAGCTATGAGCGGTATTCATCTTCAAAAATACCTGGACTCGATACATCGACGGACGGTTATTCGCGGATGTTCGGATCAATCGACAGCGGATACGGCAACAGGAACGGGCGTATCTCAAAATCAGAGCTTCGGTCTTATCTCGATGCTTCCAATTACACGCAGGAACAGAAGCGGCAGTTGTGGGACGTATACGCTTCCGGACAGTCTCGGAAGAAGAATCCGTACTAATGTCGTGTTGCATCTGTGTTGCATAGCTAAATAATTTACGTATAATTTGCGGTATTCACGCTATTTTGTGGATACCGCAAAAACGTTGATAAAACAGGGAAAAAACGAAATAATACAGCAGATTCAACATGTGATAATACAGGAATGAGTTTTTGCAAGTGAATATATATTTAAACAAAAAATGCACTAAATATAAGCTTTTATTAGCTTCCTATTGGTCTCGTGTTGCATTTGTGTTGCATATGACAATATTTTTCATTTCATTCGTTGCCTTTTCTATGTATTGCTCATCATATTCTTTCAGTACACGAGAATATAAAGACCTGAACGAAGAACTTCCAGGTGTCCAACCGCCATATTTTTCTATATATATTTCCGGAATTCCCAAGGTTATCATTATTGATGCAGAATATGCTCTTAAATCATGAAAACGAAAATCTAAACCAAGCTTTTTTCTTATATGTACAAATTCCATTGTTAATGTATTAGGACTTACATTAATAACAAAGTCTTCAGGGTTCCCGTTCGGTATTTGGGCAATAACTTCCGGAGAATAGGCGACGGTTCGTATGCTTAAATTATTTTTCGGGCGGTTCTTGTATACATATTTTCCGCTGTTTGTAATTACAATGTCTGCATGAATATTAATTGTGTTTTTAACGCGATCAATATCACGTTGCTTGATTGCACATATTTCACCGCGGCGTAACGCACCATTTCCGCCAACACACAGCAAAATAGCAAGCCGAAGTGTAGGATTTGCGTTTTCAATAAGTAATTTAATATCGCTGCTGCTGGGAGTGTGTTTTACTGGAATATTTTTCGGTGGAAACGTAATTTTAAATTTTAAATTCGGATCCTGCTGACGAACCGCAGTGATAAATGATCTATAAAATTCAATAATGGTGTTGTAACTATATTTTTCAGATAATTCTGATATCCATGCTTGAACTTTTAGTGTCGTCAGGTTGCATACTTTTACATTTGCAATAGACGTTCGTTTTATTGATATAATAAACTTGTTTTGATTTCTTACGGTAGCAGGCGACAACAGGTTTTCTTTGCTTTTTACATATTCTTCCATTGCCTTAATTACAGTGATGTTTGAACTAGAGCCACTATTTCCATATTTCCAAGCATTCGCTATACGTTCCGCTTCGGATTTTGTATCAGCAGTGAATGATTTGTACTTCCGTTTTCCGTCTATTCCGGTTTGGTCGTACATTAGAACGCGCCATTTTCCGGATGGTAGCTTTTTCGCTTTAGCCATGATATAATACTTTTAATCCTTTCTTTATAGGTTTTTAGCTTCTTTCTTTTTTACCGGACGCTCGAACGTCCGGTTTTTTAAGCTCAAGCATTTTCGTGACATTGCGAAAATGGTTTTTAAATTTTCAGAGAAGTCATATAATATATTCAGACATATGTAGATCCAAGCTATGTACCTCCGTAAATCCCGCTTAAAAAGCGGCCCCGCGTTCCAGCGCGGGGATTTTTTATTTATAGAAGTCCGGCAATAGATGAAATAGCGAAAAACAGGTCATAAGCAAGCCACATCCAGTATGATGCTCCGGTAGCAAGCTGATATATGCTCGAAATGGCAAACAAAGCGATATATATGATCGCGATAACATTAAACGGAGTATCCAGGTCCCTGCCAAATATCTTTTTGCAAATCGTTCCAGGAAGAAATCCCAAAAACGAAAAAACAGAAGTACAAATAACGAAGCGCACGCCCCAAAATACAGGCATAAGATAGTCTAAGAATCTTCCAATTCCTCCAGAGTTTGCGTATATGTTATCCAATAGATCACGGATGAACACTGACGCCATGTGAAAACCGTTTGTCATCAGATACCAGAGCACTATAAGACCGATTTCAGCTAATATGGTTTTTACAGATATCTTTGTTTTCTTTTCCATTTCACATTCCTTTCATTTTTCCCCGTATTTCTCGCACAACGCCTAAAATCGTAATAGGTTTTTCCCTTACTTCTTCATTAGTGAATATCATCGGATCGTACTTCGAGTTGAGAGATAAAAGGGCGATTGAGTCGTTGTATTTCATCAGCCGCTTGCATGTTGCGTGGTCGCCGTTGATCGCCGCTATAACGTACTCTCCGGTTTCTGCGTCATCCTGCTTTTCGACAATGACGACATCTCCGTCATACATTCGCGGCTCCATCGAATCACCGCGAATCCGCAGTGCGAAATACTTCTTTCCGCCGCGAAGCCAGTCTTTAGGAATTTCTTCCCAATCAACGATATCTTCAATCTCTTCAATCGGTATTCCGGCAGCTACGTATCCTAGAACAGGAATACGGACAATAGAGGCAGAACTGTTATCTGAATTGTAATCAGAAGTGTCCGTAAATCCCATGACGTAAGAAGGAGTTCTATCGAATAATTCTGCCATTTTCTGAATTGTGCTTCTTTTAATATTTTCAACTCTTCCGTTTTCATATTTTGCAATCGCAGATTTTTGCAAGCCGAGCTTTTCTGCAAGCTCTTCTTGTGTCATTCCTGCGTCAATTCTCATTTGTCTGATTCTGTCTCCCATCTTCATTTCAGATACCTCCGTGTCTTTGCTTTCACATTATATAATAAAAGTGTCTCAAAAATCAAATTTTAGTATTGACATGTAAAAAAAGTGGGGTACAATAGGGAGTGTCTTAAATAGACACATCAAACGAGAAAGGAGGGAAAAATGAATCTGCCTAAGTTAAAGTCGATAATGGCGTTGCACTCCGAAACGGTAAAGGATATAGCCGATTTAATTGGTATTTCTCCGTCGTCCGTTTATCGTAAACTTGAAGGAACACTCGGAGAATTTACACAGAGTGAGATCACAAAAATTAAGTGCCATTACCAGCTCACACCAGAAGAAGTAGACGAAATTTTTTTTACAAAAAATGTGTCTTAAAAAGGCACAAACAAGCATCAAAAAGGCCGCCCAGAGTTCAGACCTCGTAGGCGGCAGAAAGGAAATTACATGGAAAGTTTAACAAATCTTACAGCTTTCAGCAATCCAGAGTTCGGCATGATCCGAACCACAGAGATCGACGGCGAGCCGTGGCTCGTCGGCAGAGATGTGGCAAGGATCTTAGGCTACGCGAACCCCAACGATGCTCTTGCGAAGCATGTAGATGAAGAAGACAAGGGGGTAGCAAAATGCGATACCCCTGGAGGAGTTCAGGAGCTTACAGTCATCAATGAATCCGGACTCTATTCTCTGGTCCTCTCCTCCAAGCTCTCGAACGCAAAACAGTTCAAGCATTGGATCACCGCTGACGTAATTCCGTCGATCAGAAAGCACGGAGCTTACGCCACACCGGCAACAATCGAGAACATCATCAACAACCCGGACTTCGGAATCCGGCTCCTACAGTCGCTCAAGGAGGAACAGGAGAAGAACAAGGCGCTTGCTTCCGAGAACGAGCAGATGAAGCCGAAGGCTCTGTTTGCTGACGCGGTGGCCTCCGCAGATACTTCCATTCTGATCGGCGATCTCGCAAAGCTGATCCGACAGAACGGAGTCTTGATCGGGCAGAAACGACTGTTCGCATGGATGCGGGATAACGGTTATCTGATGAAATGCGGAACGTCCTATAACATGCCGACACAGAAAAGCATGGAACTTGGGATTTTTGAAGTGAAGGAACGGACAATCCAGAATCCGGACGGATCCGCAAGGATCACAAGGACAACAAAGGTTACCGGAAAGGGGCAGCAGTACTTCGTGAACTGCTTTCTGCGGCAGTAGGGAATGCGGAAAGGAGGCTGAACAATGAAAAGACGGCCGGATCGGAAGTCTACGCAGATCCTTAAATGCGCAAGAGCAGATGCCGGAATACCGACAGACAAGGAGTTTGCGAAGCACACCGGCATTGTCTACGACAACTACTTAAAACATTTAAGGAAACCGGAGACTTTCTCCGCGTTGCAAATCGCCGTGATCGTCAGTGAAACGGACATGGACGACAAAACGTTAGGAGACTTTTTCAGGGCAATTAACAAGGAAAGGAGGGAATGCAAATGATTAGAGATTATCTGCTAGGGGCTACAATCGGCCTTGCGGGCGTGGGCGGTCTGCTTGGAATGTTCGACGTCTGGATGATCGGCGCGGTGTTTCTGGCCGTTGCGGGCGTGCTGATGGCTGCATGTGCCGTAATTGAAATCGCCGCTCCGGTCGAAGAGTATTCAGACGACGAGTTTGAATACATTAAATAACCCGTCAGAAGATGAATCTGACGGGCAATCCCAAAGAAGGAAAACAAATATGACCAGTACTTGTTTTCCCAATTATATCATTGAAAGGATTTTTTAAAAATGGAAAAGAATTACGCAGTGATTGATATCAAAGATTACGAAGATCACATCTGTAGATTCTACGAGCACATCAAGAGCCTTGAACAGGACGCAAATCATTACAGAGATCTGTATCACAGGCTGCACGATGCAGTCATCGAAACAATTGAATATATCAGCAGTGAAACAGAAGACGATAAACATTACGCCGTTATTGATACCAATAAGTTCCTTGCGAGGCTGGAAGCGGCAGCAGAGTATAGGCCGATGCGGGTGACGTTCGACGAGCCGGAAGCGGTAACTACGGAATCTCCGGAAGGCGGCAATGAATGAACGTTTATAACTGCGACGTTCCGGTCATTATCATGGCGCAAATTAAAGCCTTTGATGAAAAAGACGCCAAAAGGATTGCCGAAGACATCGTATATCGGTTCCTGAATATGGCTGTAGAAGATACCAAATTCGTAGAAGATAGCAATTTCAGCGAGGTCATGGACTGGGATTGGGACTGGAAGAGAAACACAAAAGTAGATCTGTTTATGGAGGAGTGAAATGGAAGAAAGAATTTTCGTTAGATCTAATGAATTAAAATGCGCGCTGATGGATACCAAACGGGAAGGGATTAGCAACCTTTCCGACAAATTGCAGGAGATCGGTTTTTTTGATGCTCCGGCAAGCGGTAGAAACCATGAACACCGCAAAGGCGGGCTGTGCATGCATTCCTACAACGTTTACCGGAACGCACATAGAATCGCGCAGGCCCTTCTATCACCGAATGATTACGAAAACATGAAGGATTCTATAACAATCGTGAGCATTCTTCACGATGTTGGGAAGTGCGGGGACTACGGAAAGCCGCTGTATGTGCCGAACATTCTAAAATCCGGCAAGCAGTCGGATGCAAAGCCGTATGAGCGGAACAAAGATTTACTGCCGACGCCACACGCGTTCCGGTCAGTGGAGATTACTGATCGGTATATCGAGCTGACTGAGGACGAAGCGTTCGCAATCCGGTATCACGATGGTCTGTACGACCGAGAGACCGGAGGCATGGCAGTTATTCCAGGGCATGAAACGCCGCTTCTGATGATTCTTCACTGGGCTGATCTTTGGGCAAGCAAAATTGACGAAAAGGAAGAGAAAGGAGAAGAAGTTTAATGGCTGTTCCAGTTCTAATAATCGGTGCTTCGGGTTCCGGAAAAACGTATTCCCTTCGGAACTTCAAGGCCGGAGAGATCGGAGTCATGAGCGTCGAAAAGGGGCGGCTTCCGTTCCGGTCAAACTTAAAAGCGATTAAGGTACCGACGTTTGAAGGAGATCCCCGTATTAAATCACCGGCGCAGATATCCGTTGCGCGGTATTCGTGGATAGAATCGGCAATCAAAAACGGCAAATCACTAAGCTACGCGATTGATGATTCGCAATATCTGCTTGTCGATGAGGTTTTTGACCGTATCAACGAAAAGAGCTACGACAAGTTTTCCGCAATGGCTCTCAATTTTAGAAACCTTATCCACAATATCAATAATTTGTCTGACGATAATAAGATCGTCTATTTCCTTCACCATAGCGAAATGGACGCGAACAATCGCTACAAGGCGAAGACGATCGGAAAGATGCTGGACAACGTTCTGACGGTAGAGGGGTGCTTCGACATAGTACTGTACTGTGAAGACTACAAGTTCTATACGCAGAACAACGCAGTCAGCACCGCGAAATCACCGGAGGGGATGTTTGAAACACTGGAAATTCCCAATGATCTGAAAGCAGTCGACACGGCAATCCGAAACTACTACGGATTGTCAGAAAATAACAAGGAGGGAAAGGAAAAGGGATGAAGGTATTTATAAGTCAACCAATGCGCGGATTAAAAAGCGCCGAAATCGAAAAACTAAGAAACCAAATCAAGAAAGCTGTCCGGAACGAATACGGAAAGGACGTTGATTTTGTGACGGCTTTTGGATGCGCGCCAGCGGATGATATCAAGCCCCTTGCCGCATTGGGAGTATCTATTGCGGTAATGTCAACCGCTGATCTGGTTGTTTTCGCACCGAATTGGAGCGACGCAAGGGGGTGCATGATCGAACACGAATGCTGCCGTCTGTATGGAGTCGAAAGCATAGAAGCAGGATATACAGACGACGGAGAAATCAGAATCAATTACGAGGAGAAATAAGATATGAATATGCCGCAAGGATATGAGCAGGCACAGGTACAGGGAGAGAGGGAGCTTCCGGAGCTGGGCGGGCATCACATGATCATTAAGAACGTGAAAGTGTCCGAAACCAAAACCGGAAAGAAGATGATTGTTGTCAGCTTCGATTTTGCAAGCAACGACCGTCAGCCCGAGTTTTTTATGAAAGCGTTCAAGGCGGACACGCGGGAAGACAAGAAATGGCCGCGCCGAGGAACGCAATACATCGTTGTTACTGGAAACGACGGTTTAACTTCGCGAGGATACAAGACGTTCTGCACGTGTTACGAGAACAGTAACGGCGCAAAAGTGAAGTGGGTAGAGGATGACGAAGCATGGTGCGCGCAGTTCAAAAACAAAAAAATCGGCGGCGCGTTCGGCATCGTCCACGGACTTTGGGACAGTCCGGAAGGATTGGTAGAAACCAAGAATCCGGAGCTTCGCTGGTTCGTATCGGAAGATAAAGTTGATCCCAACAATATCCCGAAGGAAAAGGATCTTTCAGCGGACGACAAGGCAAGATTAAATACTGCAAACGGGAACGGAAATGACATGGCTTCCATGTTCACAAATATTCCGGCCGGCGCAGACGAAGAGATCCCTTTTTGAGGTAATTCATGGAGCTGATTGTGGACACGAGGGAAAAGCCGCAAGAACTGGTCCGCATTGAACCGCAGCTGATTGCAGCAGGGGCAACAATAGCACATTCAAAGCTATATTGCGGCGACTACATGTCGTTAGACAATGCGCGGCATGTAGTTGACCGCAAGAAGGATCTGAATGAGCTGTGCGGAAATGTCTGTCAACAGCACGAACGGTTTCGGGCAGAACTGGCAAGGGCGCAGGAAATGGGCATCAAAATAACCATTTTGTGCGAACACGGCGGAAATATCCGGTCGCTGGAAGATGTCTATTTTTGGCAGAATCCGCGACGGAAGAAGTCACCAAAAGCGATGAACGGGGATCGGCTGTTTAAGGTGCTGTCAACGATGAAACGCAAGTACAACGTGGACTTTCAGTTTTGCGACAAGCGGCAGACGGGACGAAGAATAATGGAAATTTTAAGCGATGGAGAGAATTGAATGGAATGACAAAATCATAGAAGGATTAACGGTTAAAGAGCTGTTATCCGCAGACCTGATCCGCCAATTGTACGAGGACTTTGAGGAAGACCCGCTAGGGCGCGCAGAAATCACGGCAAAATTGACTTTACAGGCGCGGTCGGAACATTGCCGCGCCGAGTTTGAAAAGCTGATTAAAGGCAAGGAAAAGGCCGAAAAGGAGCATAGCAAATCTACATCGGTTCTAAATAATCAGCAGGTTGCGCAGTTTAAGCTCCAGGATGGCAGCGAGCTGAAAGTAAATACCGGCAAGTGGTCAGTTAACCGCTATGGGGTCCGCACGGAAGGCTTCGCCGGTCCGCTGGTGGCATCAAATTACCCGATTATCATCACGCGGACAATGACGGACCTGATCACCGGAAAAGAGGACGTAGAGTTAACCTGGCGAAAAGATAACGTAGTCCGGAGCATGCAGGTCCCGAGATCGTTCATATCGTCAAACACTAAGATTGTACAGCTGTCGGATAACGGCGTTCCGGTTACGTCTTCCAGTGCAAACCTATTGATCAACTACCTTGCGGACTTTGAGGTGCTGAATCCCAACACAATTGAGCATCAGATGTCTACGCGGCGTTATGGATGGGTGACGCGAGAAGGACACGAGCGCGAGTTTCTGCCATATTCCGATAGCGATATCAAGCTGAATTATTCGTGGATGGATGAGCGGTTAGTAAAGGCTATTTCATCTTCCGGAAACATCAGCGACTGGCTAGACGTATACATGCCGCTTCGATCATCCGGAAGGCAGGATTTTAACGTCGTGATTGCCGCTTCGCTAGCGTCAGTGCTGGTTGAGATCGTCGGCATCAGCCCGTTTATTGTTAATCTTTACGGACATTCCGGAGGCGGAAAAACGGTAACATTGCTCTTCGCAGCTTCGATATGGGGAAATCCGCAGGAATTGAAAATCGAATCAAACAGCACGGTTAATGCGCTGGTCCGTCAGCTGGGCACGCTGAACAACCTTCCGTTGTTAGTTGATGATATGTCAAAAATCAACGACAAAGGTGACGGCAGCAAATACACGGAATTTGTTTATACGCTGTGCGCCGGAAGAGAGAAAAGCAGACTGAGCAAGTCACTAAGCATGCGTGATTCCGCGGTGTGGTCAAACGCGATTCTGACCAATATGGAGCGCCCGCTGGCGTCCGAAGACATGAACGGCGGTGCACTGAACCGAGTACTTGACTTTGAAATGCAAGAAGGAAACATCTTCGAGGACGGCAACGGCACTGTAAAAGCTATCAGCAAAAACTATGGCCTTTTGGGTGAGCTGTTCGTCAATTACGTCATTAAGAACTGCGACGAGGTCCAGAGCATCATGGATGAGTACGAGGCAAAAATCAGAGAAGAAGCAGACAAAAACGGGAAGGAGATGGAGCAAAAACAGATTACGCCAATGGCGTTGATCTTAACGGCGGATGAGTTTCTAGGACGGATGCTTGGCGATGATACAAGGCTGGATATCCCCTGGTGTGTTGGAAACCTGCGGAGTATTGACGAGGTGTCAGAACCAATACGGGCATGGAATTACATATTGGATGCAGTCAATGTCAATTCCAACAAGTTCCATCCTAACGAATACGGAGAATTTTCTGCCGGCTGCTGGGGATACGAGAAGGAAGACGAGATCGACATTATCCCGTCCGTACTGGAGAAAATCGCGAAGGAACACAATTTCAGCCTGAAGCAGTTCATTAAGTGGGCAGACAACGAAGAGATACTGATCCGAGGGGAAGGGCGCAACACAAAAAAGCGCGTCCGGATACCCGAAAACCGCAATATTCGCTGCTATGCCTTCCGCAAAACGGGTGGTTGTTCCGACTTTTGTTCCGACTTTTCGTATCACGGGCCAAAAAAGCCAAGAAAAAAGCGTGAAAATGAAGAAACAATTCAGACACAATTTAATGAATTGTCTGTACAAGAAGATGTTCCATTCTGATATTATCTGACAATTCAACTAAAATAAAAGAATTGACAGTCACGCGTTCCGACTGTTCCGACTGTTCCGACATTTTTTGACACACACATATATATATAAAAAAAATACGCGTTTTTTATACGTGAGGGAAGAGAGAAATAAAAAATATTTTTCTACGCGCGTAGGTGCATTAAAAAAGTCGGAACAGTCGGAACAGACCCACAAAAAGAGCCGAAAAACGTTGATTTTATAGGCTTTTTTCGTGTTCCGACTTTAGTACGCGAAAGTCGGAACAACGGGGTAAAAAGTCGGAACAAAGAGAGAAAAAAGTCGGAACACAATCATATTTAGAAGGAAGGAGAAATGGAAAAACATAAATATGATGAATTATTAGTTGTCTATAAGGTCATTAATACCTTCTGGAAGACGTTTAAAGAAGACGCTTCCAACGTTGGAACAGATGATGTTTGGGTTATGGACATGCTGACGCGGTATGACCGGATCTGCAACGAATACTCCGAAGGGCCATTAAAGGATTTCACGCTGGATCTGAGCAAGGCATTTGTAAGAGAGCTGGAAAGACTGTTTAAAGAGAAAAACAGCTATTAAGACATAAACTAACGCCAAAAACATAATAGTGCGGAAATGACACGAAATTTTGCCAATTTCGAGCACTACAAGAGAGGTAGATAACATGGACGAACACATAATGGATTGTAGGAAAAAAGCTGCTAGCAAGCTGAGATATAAGGTATTTGCACTAAACGGTTTGGCTAAAATATTAAAAACCACGAATGATTATGATGACTGGGGCTATGTGCTGGGAGAAATCATTGATGGAATGCCGGATCTGATTGAGCAGATTGAAGGGGGCGAAGGATGAGAATCGCATTGATCGTAATTTTTGTTATCGCCGCAGGCGTGCTGATCACCGTCATAGCGGCGTCGGAAGCAATCAGTGTCGCAGCGGCGTTTATGGAAAACGATGTGTGCTGCGGGAACTGTAAATATCATGTCCACGACGACAACGGCAACGGGATGTGCGTAAACGCAGACAGCGATGCGTGCGCAGACTGGACGTTTGAAAGCGATATTTGCGGGAAATGGACGGAAAAAGGAGAGGTGACGAAGCTGTGATTACGCACAGGTGCAATCGCAGTCTGAAAGCGGGCATATCTATCCGGTACGGGAAGGGATGGTATGACAACCAAGACGCATGGCGGATGTGGAAAACAGTGATTGATGACGAATGGATCACAACGGTTTTAACACCGATAGCGAAAATCCGGTTTTGCCCGTTCTGCGGGCAAAAACTGGAAGCACCAAAGGAGAAAACAAGCGATGAATAAGTACAACGAGGTTGAGATTCAGACCGCAAAGAACCTGATGAAAGAAGGCTATAAGTGGATTGATAAAAAATATACTGGGACCATTTACGCCTATAAAAACAATCCGAGCAACGCGTATGTACCAGATAATACAGCCAAGATTATATGTTCCAGTTATGTTCCAATTTTTGAAAGCATCAACATTGAACCTACAAGCCTAGGAAGTATCGTGTATCCGCAGATTCTTGACGATGATGAAAAGCGGTATCTGGAAGGTGTGATCGGGCCGTTCAAGGACAAAGTTATGTATATCACAAAAAGAAGCTTTATAACTGACTCGACCATAGAATATATTTCTATTCAGCTTGCAGGGCCTGAATATATTTGTTTACCACGTTTTAAGAAAGGCACCATGTACAAAGGCATGGAGTCAGACCATCGGTACACGCTACAGGAGCTAGGGCTATAAATTGGCAGATAAATGAAGAGAGGAAAAATGATGGAAAGCAAGTATATCCGAGCTGACCTGTTCTGGAACAAGATTGCGGAGAATATGTTTTTCTCCGCGAGAGAAAAGGAAAAGATTCGCGTGGCAATTGAGAATGAACCGGGAGAGGACGTAACGCCAGCAGTGCACGCTCATTGGATCCCCGATGAGAGTGAAACAGGGGAAGACAGTAACACCTACAAATGTTCTTCCTGCGGCGGAGTACAGATAATAATTTACGGGACGCCGAAAGAAAACGGATGGAACTACTGCCCGAGTTGTGGCGCAAAAATGGACGAAAAGGAAAAACAAATGAGACCGATTGATGCAGATGCGTTAGAGAAAACGCTAAGAGATTGGATCAGAGACCATTGGACAGAGGCTTTTACGGGTGATGATGCCGCTTCGGAATTTGCAGACATGATTGAGCGTGCAGAAACTATTGATACCAATCCTACAGTACACGCATATTGGATCGAACGCAGAGCCAACAACGGAAACGTGCATTATACATGTTCGCGCTGCGGAAAAGAAGTGTCTTATCCCTATGCAAAAAAGAGGTGGAAGTATTGCATAGAATGTGGCGCAAAGATGGACGAGGAGGACAGGGATGATTGATGTAATCAAAACGAACGTTACTGATGACGATTATCCAGAAAGGAGAACCGATGGGGGAATTATACCAGAATAAATGGGCGGGTTATGAAACATATTTTACTCCATGTTTCCCAGTAAGAACGAGGAAGGGCGAAGCCGATGCAATAGGTGGATATGAAATAACGAATGTAGATGGGAAATGGATATGTCGCAAAGGTCAGTATTATCTCCATACAATGCGTGACGAAGAACACTTCCCTGTTGTGGGTGAAGTGAAGATTAACGTATTAGGGTATGTCATGGATACGATGCTTAATGCGTTAGAAAGGAGAACCGATGAGTGATTTAATCAGCAGACAGGTGGCGATTGAGGCATTGTATGATTGGGAAATGACTTATGATTGGGACGATCATTGCAGAGAGGAAGACCCAAAGCCTGAATACATTGTTTCCCCAAGCGATGTAATTGAAAAGTTGCCATCCGCACAACAGCACTGGATTCCGTGCGGTGAGAGACTGCCGGAGGAAAGAGGTTTTTACCTGACTACAACAAAAGATAAAGCAGTCTATTGCGACTATTGGAACGAGGATAATTTTGACCGGACAGAGATGGTGATTGCATGGATGCCGCTTCCGGAGGCGTATCGGGGAGGTGACGAGCAAGAATGATTAGACAAGAGCAGTGCGATAAGGTATGCCGAGTCCTTGATGATGTGCTTGCAAACAGGCCAACAGAACGAGATTCCCTTATCATTGCGACAAGAAAAGCATTTGAAGCACTGGAAGGAGCAAAATGGATTCCGTGCAGCGAGCGGATGCCAGAAGAGCGCGAATGGATTGGAACGAAGACATTTGGGACAACAATTTCGGACGAGGTTTATGTTACATTTGAAGCTCCAGATTGTCAGCGATTTGCAGACCATATTAATTTCCAAAACGGTAAATTAAGTCGTTCAGATGAACAGAGAATGAAAGTGATTTATAAGGGGGCAAAGCCTATAGCATGGATGCCTCTGCCAGAACCGTATAGAGGAGAGATATAATGAGTATGATAAGCAAACAAATTGATGATCTGCGAGCATATGCCAAAGACCGCAAGGGCGAGCTGGCGAAGCTTGTGAGTGACGCCGCAGATACGATTGAGATGCTTTCCGCAAAGCTTTCAGCGGCGAACAATGACACCGGAACAGAAAGATAAATATCAGAGGCTTGATGATCGGCTGGCGGAGCTGAGCAACCTTAACATGGAAATTGGACGGTTGAGATTTTATCTGAACGAGGACGCGGAGGGGCTGGACAGCGACGCAAAAGATTCAATGCTTGCGCAGATTGGCGCGATATACGGCTATCAAGACAAGTTGGAACGTAGGATTAGAAAAGGGTGGTACTGATGGAAATATCTGGCATGACACACATGATTGAAGCAGTCAAAACAGTCCTATCTGTCATCGGCGGGCTGACAGTCGCGTCCGCGGTGGCAATGGCGATTATCATTTTTAAACGATAATCGGATTTATGACTAATAATCAGCTGGAAATTAAACATAGTTGATTATTAGTCAAAAAATTAGTCAAAAAATTAGTCTAATAGGGGAATAGGTGAAAACAACAAGAGAAATACAGCAGGAAAAAATCAAAGAAGAGTTGGAACCGTTACAGCGCATGGAAAAGCTGGAAGAGGAACGGAAGAACGGAATAGTCCGTAGGGGCAGTTTTGTATGGGTTCCGGATATCCGCACATCTAGCGGTGTAAGGTTTGGTTACTGGAAGAAGGACAAAACATGCAGGTAACGCAGAGAGCACGCCGGAAGGCGATGCAAAGTATCGAAGCCGAAGGAAGAAAAAGCATTGATATGATGCTGTGTTCCGCGCTGATTGCCCTGTATAGAAATTGGGGATATCGCAAATGGAGATTATCCAGGCTGATGCAGGAGACACAAAATGCATGGAATGAATGCGCGGCGGATCCGAATACATCAATGCTGATGATGCTGGAGCAGGAAACCGGCATAGAGCTTCGGTTGGAAGGATGCCAAAAGAGTTATCATGATTTAATCTATCTGAACGGAACGGCAGCAGGGAACGTAAACCTGTCACCGGCGCAGTGGTATTACATGCGCGCGGAGCAATGCAAATGGATGGGCGTACAAGTCTTAGGCAGCATGTTTCTTTCACTGCATCGTGTTTTCGGGTTCGGGGCGCAACGCCTAACAACAGTTCTAGGACAGATCGACAATATCAAGACGGAATTCGGCAGGGACTCACGCAAAATCAGAAAATATTGCGAAGAATTGACAGGTTTGGATTTGACCGCATATATTTCCATGCGATCATAAAAATCCGCAAAAAACGAAAAGATTTAATCAAAAAAAGGGGCAAACAATGGAAATCAAAAAAGAAGTTAGAGAAATACTGACAGACGATAACGGAAACGAAATCAAAAAGGGAATGACACTGCTGTATCGGCAGAAAACGACAGCTGATACCGTCGGCGTGTATGATCATCTGGAAGACGGATTGCTAATCATGAACAGCCCGACCGAAAACAAGGAGTACAAGCTCCGTCCGACAAGCCTGACAGCGTGCAGAATTATCAAAAACATAGAATTTATTTAAAGTGCTCCGCAAAGCAAAAAAGAAAAGCCCTTCCGGAAAATCCGGAGGGGCAATTTCTTTTTCCGTTCGTTCAGAGTGGTTTAGCTTACTAGCTTGACCGCAGGTCTCGCCTTATAGCGCGTGTGAACGCGGCTGAGAAAACATTTTATTTACTTCTTCCGGCGTGAACCGGTCAGAAGCCCATGCTCTAGCTTCTTCTTCGGTTACGGGTATCAGACGTTCTCCTTCGCGTCTCCATCCGCGGCCCGTGTGGACGGAGTATTGCGTTCGCGCTCCGCCTTCGCCGTCGATAAAATAATTACCGTCGTCGGTACGATACAGATCTTCAGACAGATAGTCGAAATCATCCGGATATAATCCGTTCGTATATTCAGCGATAAGCTTCGAGTTCTTAGTGTCATAGATCTTTCCGTTGATATTTCTTTTCATTTTTTTATCCTTCCTGGGCTATGCCCTTGCTCTTTCCTTCTTGCAACTACATGATACCATTTTTTTAAAAATACCGGTTTAACGGGTTGCCGGCGCCCGATTTTTTATGCTTTCAGATATAACGGTTCAGTCTTTACGGTTTCGGATCCGTAAAATTCGCGGAGCTGTTCCATATTGAAGACCTTCTTTGACTGCTTCCGGAACGGTTCAGCGTGGAAATACCACGCGTGCTTCCTACTACTGTATCTGAATTTTAAATTTTTCAGAGCTTCGCAGTGTCCGTATGTGTTTCCGGATACCCAGATCCAGCTGCCTATAATTTCAATAGTTACATCGCTCCATGTGACCATCTTATTAATAATGTCCATGAAATCTTTTGCGGATTCGTTGGTTTTCTCTTCGCTCGTGAAGGTCTTGCCTTCTTTAGACGTATGGACGTCTTTCAACAGCTTCCACACAGCTTCAAATTCATTTTGCATTGCTACGAATTCTTCTGCATTGCCGCCGCAATCCGGATGGAGCCGTTTAACCAGTTTTCTATATAACTCTTTTGCTTCTTCAGCTGTATGAACGTTATTAAAATATGTTCTCATTTTGTTTGCTCCCTTCTTTGGTTCCCTTCCGGAACTAATTACATTGTACTACATGTCACCATGAATGCAATTGACAGAATGTACAAACATGAGACCATGTAATGATGCAAATTGTACATGGACACATGAACGGAAAAGAAATATCATATATGTAGTGATCTGTATTCAGACGAAAGGAGCAGAAAAAAATGGAAGAGAAAGAAAAGAAGAAACGTAAATATTATGGATACACCAGGGCGCACGCAGAAGCTAACGCGCGGTATCTGGAAAAATTGGCGGAGATCAAGGTGCGTGCAACACCGGAAGAAAAAGAAATAATTAGAAAATATGCAGCTGAAGAAGGCAAGTCGGTAAACGCCTACATATTAGATCTTGCGCTGCGAAGGTCCGCGGAGTGATCGCACGGCGCGCGGATGCGATAGCAGATGCGGCAGCAGCAAAAATACGGTTCTCGCAGATCTTCGGCGGGGGCCGTTTTTAATTTGCAAAAATGGTGTTGACAGACACAATAATACATGATACCATGTAGGCAGAAAGAAAGAAAAACCCACAAGAGGGAAGGAGAATAGAAATGAAAGAAGTCGAAAAGATGACAGCTGAAAAGTTAATTAGTAGATACGGAATAATCATTCCGGCAGGGAACGAAAAGAAGATCCGCACCACAGCAATATATCTGTTGAAAAAGGACGGAGACAAAGCAGAGCGCGCGATAAAAGCGCACGCAAAGGAAATCTACAACATTCTGAAGGCCCGCGAAGAAGCTGAGAAAAAAGCGGACGAAGAACGCAAAGCAAAGAGAGACGCAATCCCTGGTTTTAAAAAGGTATTGGCTGCATACGCCGATATTTGGAAATATTCGGACGAGTGGGAAGACTCGTTTGAAGACGTTGGCGGGCTGGGTGTTCGTCCGGCGCCGAAGTACAATTTCAAAGAGATGCGGAAAGAATATCCGCAAGCCTTCGCCTACATTAGAGCAATGAACATGGAAGAAAAATCCGGTCTAGAAACGGTTGCCCGCGAAGCCATGGAACAGATCTTAAACGGAAACTGGGAGCAGGCCGTTGAGAATATGAACAAGGCCGAAGAAGCCGAAAAGAAAAAAGAAGCAGAATATCTGAATAGTCACATGTGGGATTGATTCGTTCCAGATCGTACCACAAACAATCATTAACAGACAGTCATTGCCGGCATCGGCAGTGGCTGTTTTTTTGTTGTCCGGAAAAATGCCATGCCAGCGCGCGCGAAGGAAGAATGGCAAAAACAGTCGGAACATGGTATCATTAGTCCGTAACAGTTAGGATTCGGAAAAGTCTGATAACCACGGTAATTAGTATAGATATATAGATATTTATTATATTATTTATATATTTATCTATATATTCTATACTTATTATCATCTTAGACATGTTCCGGAAATGTTCCGACTGTTCCGACATTTTTCAAATTTTCCTATTTTTCTAAACATTTTGGCATTTTTCGGACCGGAACGAGCAGAAGGTAAAAGCGAACCGTGAAAGACGAAAAGAAAACAGAAAATATCAAAAAAGAAGATTCTCCACAAAAAAATATCTTCGATATGTCACGGTTTCCGAAAAACGAAAAGGGACGCTATGTTGTGCCGGATGAGTTTTTAGAAGAGCATTACCGTGATCTACCAGATGGTACAGTTAATCAGTCGTCTACACGCATGGTCTATTGCGGCGGCGTCCTTTCAATGCTGCAAAAGGGGGAATCTACAGATATACAGAAGGCAGGAGGACACGCACTTCAAGCAAAGCTAAAGCAGCGCCGTACATTTGCCGAAACATTACAGACGTTGTTAGCACAACCATCAAAAAGCGTAAAAGGTGTAGATACACAGACCGAATTACTTCTAGCAGCAGTAAAAGGCGCGGCAGAAGGCAACCCAAGGCTGCTAGAATTCATTCGGGACACAATCGGGCAAAAACCTGTTGACCGGTCCGAAACCGAAATTACAGGCGCGACACCTGCGCAGATGGCACTAATAACCAATGTCTACAACCGCTTGCAGGGTGCAGAACAGGGCGACGGGACTTCCGATCGGTTCGATGCAGACGCAGGGCCGGCGCGGATCGCAGACGCAGGCGGACCCGATGATCGACCGGAAAATGCATAATCATAATGCAGATATGCATATTTAGCCGTAATCTATGCACTTGTTACCATAAAACACATAAAACAGGCATTTCAGGCCGAAAAACAGCTCCAACTGTTCGCTAAAGAATTGTTTTGCGAATAGTTGCGGTGCTTCGCTATCTGGTGCCACATCGGGCCGCTGTTCCTTCCGTTATGGTAGGGCGGCGGCCTTCCTGCTGCCTTCTGTGTGTCCTGCTGCCCGTTCCGGATCCTGGATCATACAGACCTGATGATCTTCTCCCTTCCTGCTATCCTTCATCAATACATATAGGTGTATTTTTTTCTTTTCTATCTTTTTTTGTATGTATATCTATTCTTCTGTCTATATCTATATCTAATCTTGTATATATATTTATATATATATTTATATATAGATTAGTATCCACCTACCCCCTATACCATAAGACGTGCGTCTCCATCCCTACTATATTTGCCATACAAAATTTTATATTTTTTTCAACTCTATATAATATATCTATACCATATCACTTATTCACTTCAACACGGTATTCAAACCAGTAGTAATTAGTGGCTGAATATAGTTTCTGGTATCTGCTCAATATCTACTCAATATCTACTTGCATATAAGCAATTTGCGTTTTGATACGATTTGATTCGTATCACTAGGTTGCAAATAAGTTGCAAGTTCTCTAAGTAACTTGCCAAGTTAGCAATATGAAATTTGTCAAAAAAACGTGCCATTTAGACGCGATTCAATGGCAGGCACCAAGTTACCGGCTGCGCCAGAATATTACAGCGAAGGCCATTGCACGCACGCGCTCACAAGGATTGTGACATGGCGGACCTGATGCCCGTGATGCCGGAACAGATATATTCATGAAAGACAGATAAATACAACTAATATTGTGAATTATCAGAAAGAACATGCTATAATTTACGCATGGAAGCAAAGGAATGGGAAACAATCTATAAAGCGGAGCTGGATTATGTGCGAGACAATCCGGAATATTTTGTCCGGACGTATGGTCACATTGAAAACAAGGACAGTGACGAAGTAATTGTTCCGTTCAAATTGTGGAAGGCGCAGGCGCAGGCATTGCAGGATTTCCGGAGCTATCGCCGGTGCATCGTGCTGAAAGCAAGGCAGCTTGGTATTTCGTGGCTGGTGCTTCATTACGCGGCGTGGAAGATGCTTCAGCCAGGAAAGACGATCATCGGCATGTCGCAGGCAGAGGATCAGGCCAAAGAGCTGATACGGCGTATGGCCTTCGTTATTCTGAAGTATATGCCGTCGCTTCTCCAGCAAAAAGGGAACCTTGAACCCGGCTGGAAAGGAATCTGGTACGAGCAGACAGCGCTGACCGTAACAATTCATTTTCCCGGCAATTATCCGGACTCAAAGATGGCGTGCTTCGCTTCTTCGGAGAACGCGCCGCGATCCTTTACAGCGGATCTTCTGATATTTGACGAGTGGGCTTTCCAGCAATTTGACCGTCAGATCTGGGCTGCTGCATATCCCACAATCAATAGAGCACACTCTGGCCAGGTTATCGGAGTATCAACCATTAAGCGCGGTTCTCTGTTTGAGGAGCTTTGGACGAACCCTGCGAACTCTTTCCGGAAGATTTTCATTCCCTGGTATGCGGATCCCTCCCGAGACCAGCACTGGTACGAAGAAACGAAAGCAAACCTTTCCGATCCTGCACTTATGACGGCAGAATATCCCGCGTCGGAAGAGGAAGCACTGACCGTACCTGGCGGAGCGTTCTTTCCAGAGGTTACGGACGAATCAATTCTTAGCGATGAGCCGCTTCACGGCAGTCTCAACACTTATGTATCGTTCGACTATGGCCTTGATATGCTGGCGGCGTACTGGATACAGCGCGATGCATACGGGAACGCGCAGATTGTGCAGGAATATTGCAAGTCAAACCTGACGATCGGCGCGGCCGCACAGACGATACTTGACCTTAGTCGGGATTATGATGTCAGACAATTTCTTGCACCTCCGGATCTTTGGAACAGGGGGCAGGAATCCGGCAAATCGAGAGCAATTATCTTTCAGGAAAACGGGCTGAACCTGACAAAGGTCAACAATGATATCGCGGCAGGATGTTCTGCAATAAAGGAATACCTGAAGCATCCGGAAGGCGGAAAAGGCAGGCTGACGATCTATAAAAATTGCGCTCCGGAGCTTCTCCGGTGTTTAAAGAAGATACAGCGAGACGACAAAAAGCCGAACATTTACGCGAATAAGCCGCACGATCTGACGCATTCCGTTGACGGTCTTCGTTACTGGTGCGTTTACTGGACGCTTCCCGCAGAATCGGAGACAAACGCGAAACACATTCATTGGCGTCCGGATATGTGGGAAGACTACGACAACGCGAACGCAGAAGAACAAGCAATGCTCATAGAGCGATGGGGCGAACCGGATTAATATGCCGAACGGATTTTGGAGAAAAATTAAGAATATGGCAGGAAGAACGGTAAGAAGCATAGCTGAACCGGAACCGGCAAAACTGAAAGAGTGGAAGCAGCGCATGGAAGACGCGAGAACCCTTTACGGGGATGAGCGCGCAAAAATGCGTCTTTTTACGGATTATTACAACGGTACCAGGGATGTGCAGGACAACCCGAATACGGGAGATCCGGCGTCAAAAAGAGCAACTAATGTCCGCAATATTGTCTATGAGCTGATTGAGTCGCAGGTTGACTCCAGCATTCCAATGCCAAAGGTTCACGCAATTCATCCGGAAGATGACGAACTGGCCCACAAGATTGAATATCTGCTTGAAAACAAGATCATGTCATGCAATCTGGCCGCGATTAATGACATTGTGGAGCGGAATGTCCCGATGGTAGGCGGCGATTATCTGTATGTGCAGTGGGATCAGAACAAAGGAACACACTCACAGATAGGAGATATCAAGGTTTCGGAGATCCATCCGAAGAAGCTGATACCGCAGCCTGGAGTTTCCGACTTCGACAACATGGATTACTTCTTTATCCAGCAGCTTCTCACGAAAAAAACGGTAAAGAAGATTTACGGCGTTGATGTGTCAGACGCAGAGAACGATGAGCAGGAGCTTACCGGAGAAGTGGCGGACGCGTCAACCAATAGCGACCTTGTTACGGTTTATACGGCATATTATCGCAATGATCATGGCGGCGTAGGCGTGTATATCTGGTGTGACAGATACGAACTTCTTGATATGGAAGACTACGAATCACGCTATCTTGACAGGTGCGCGAAGTGCGGATCCGTTATGCAGAATGGCAAGTGTCCGGTATGCGGAAGTACGAAGTCAAAGAAAGCTCCGGAAGAGTACGAAGAGCTTGTAGATGCAATTGAAGTCACAGATCTTCGCAAGCCTTCCGGAAGCACATTCGGAAAGACAAGTATTCCTCCAATGGAAGAAGAGGAAGTTCCGGATGTAGACGAAAACGGGAATCCCGTCATGAATCCGGACGGAACGCAGAAGATCACTGTACAGCATAAAAAGAAGAAGATCCCGTACTATAAGCCGAACGTTTACCCGATCGTGCTTCGGAAAAACATTACAGCCAATGACAAATTGCTTGGGGATTCCGACACAAAGGCAATCATTGATCAGCAGGACACCATTAAGAAATTGGGAACCAAGATCAATGAAAAGCTGATGAAGGGCGGCTCTTACGTTACGCTCCCCCGCGGGAAAAAGGTGGAGCTTAACGATAAGGAGCTGAAGGTTATCCGTCTTGATAATGCCGCAGAAAAAGCATTGGTAGACGTCATAAACGTACAGCCCAACGTGCAGAACGATGAGAACTACCTTGAAATAAATTACAACTGGGCTAAATCGACGCTGGGCATTACAGACGCTTATCAGGGGCAGTTCAAATCTTCGGAGACTTCCGGAACGGCAAGACAGTACGCAATCAATCAGGCCGCGGGGCGTTTGGAATCGAAGAGAGTTCTCAAGAATGAAGCGTATGCGCATCTTTACGAGATTATGTTCAAGTTCTGGCTTGCATATGCGGACCAGACAACGGAAATCACATCGCAGGACGCAGACGGCAATCAGACGTATGGAACGCTTGACCGGCACGAATTCCTTCGCATAGACAAAGCCGGAGAGTTTTACTGGGACGATGAATTCATTTTTGATACAGATCCCACGTCAACATTGATGGCGAACCGCGAGGCAATGTGGAATCAGACCGATTTGAAGCTTCAATCCGGCGCGTTTGGCCCGCTTGGAGAGCTGGACACACTGAGAACTTACTGGAGCTTCATGAAAGCGTCCGGATATCCGAATGCCGGCCTTGCTTTAAGTACCGTTGAACAGCGGATACAGAAGCAGGAAGAAATGCAGCAGAAGCAGGAAGAAATGATGCAACAGATACAAGCCAACAATCAGACGGCGGAACAGATCGAAGGCGGAGGTGATCAGAATGAAATGCCCGGCATGCCAGGTTGAAGGGCGGATAACGTCCAATAAAATTGTGCGGCGCAAGGATGGCACGTTTGCCTACAAAATGGAAATTACCTGCCGCAATAAACAGTGTCCCGAATATGGGAAGGTGGTTGCCGTCAAATATAATCCGGTTGAGATTACAGACGACAACGAATAACCATTTTATTATATATCGCATAGAACAGCGCAAAAATCAGGGAGAGAACAGTTATGCATTTTACTCATCTTAAATTCTTCGGCGAAGGTGACGGTTTAACCGGTGGAACCGAGGAGACAAGCGAAAACATGTCGGGAGCCGCTGAACCGAACGAGGACGAGGGCGGAGAAGTAGTTTATACGTCCAAAGACCAGCTGGATGGAAATTCCGGCAACGAGGATGATTCTGAAGATAATCAGAGCGAAGAAGCTGAACCCGCGAATCAGCAGTCACCCGAAGATAACGCCCGATATGCGGCAATCAGGCGCAGAGCGGAAGCAGAAGCCGAGCGCAGATTTGCGGCACAGCAGGCAGCAATCGACGCCAAATACAAACAGATGTTTGGCAATTACAAAAACCCCGTCACAGGAAAGCCGATTGAAAGCGCGGCGGATTACGCCGAAGCTATGGCAGCACAGGCGAGGCAGCAACAGGAAGCACAGCTCAAGGAAGCAGGACTGGATCCGCAGATGATCAATCGCGCGGTTGAACAGGAAGTGCAGAATAGTCCTGTTATCCGGCAGGCGCAGGAAGTGCTTCAGGCACAGCAGCAGTCGGAAGCGAATCGTATGATTGCGGAAGATGTCGAGAATATCCACAAGATTGACCCGACAGTGAACGGACTTGAAGATTTAAAGGCACAGGACAATTTCCTTGATGTCATTCAGTACGTTCAGACGCATGCGGGCGTGAGACTGTCTGACGCGTACAAGCTCATTAATTTTGAGCGGTTATCGAAGCAGAAACAGCAGGCAGCACAGCAGAGCGCAATCAACCAGGCAAAATCCAAAGGACACTTAAATGCGGCTGCCGGGCTTGCCGGGAACGTGGAAGGCGTCGATATTCCGGAAAACGAACTGGCGCAGTGGCGCGAATGGTTCCCGGAGTATTCAGACAAGGATCTGCGGAAGCTGTATAACGCTTCAAGGAACAAAACGAAAAGATAAGGGAGTAAAAAATGGCTGTTACTATTCGTGATAATACAAAGAACGGTTCCCTTTGGAACGAGTGGGCAAAGTTTATCAACGCGGCAATTTTTGACGCGGACGCACAGCAGAACAAGTATGACGATCTTGTAAACGCACTGGCGAATGTTGAGAAGTCCAAGAGGTTTGGAGAAAAAGCGACGACTATCGGCGGGCTTGGCGATTTCGCTGTAAAGGATGAAGGTACTAACGCCGCGGTTGATACCTTCGAGGAAGGATATAGCAAGCTGATTGAACATCTTGCATTTTCTAAGGACTTCACGATTTCCAAGGAAATGATGGACGACAATCAGATTGCGGAAGCGAAGATCAAAGCCGTCAACATGGTGCAGGCATACAAGAGGACAAGAGCGAAGTTCCTTACACAGGCACTTGTTTCTTCTGTAGATGCTACCAAGACAATGACCTTCGGAGGAAAGACCGGCATTGACATTTCCACACCGGACGGACTGGCACTGTTCAACACAAAGCACACTTTAAAGAGTGTTTCCGGAACGACGGTTTCTAACCTTTATTCTGACGAGCTTGGCAACAACACAGCTGTACTGAACAAGCTTGCTAATAAGATGAGAAACTTTAAGGACGATAGAGGTGAGGTCCTTGGCTTCGATGCCGATACAATCATCATTCCTGGCGACGATCCCGAGTACGAAGACTTCGTAAAGCGTGTGATTGGTTCTGATGGTGAAGTCGGTTCTGACAAGAATGATATCAACACACAGAGAGGTAAGTGGAAACTGGTTGTTGACTATCTGTGGACCGGAAACACAGGACATCCCTCAATCCTTATGTCCAGCAAGGCAAACAAGGCATTGCTTGCAACAAGACTGTATGATCGTACTCCGCTTGATGTAGCGAATGATACGGACGTCCATTCTCGTAATATGACATACAACGGATTTGCAAGAATGTCCGTGGGCTTCACAAACTGGAGACACGTACTTATGTGCGGCGTTACAGGCGGCACGGCGCTTGGCGCATAACCTCCTTCTGAAATAGCTCCGAGGCGGATCTTGCCACCGCTTCGGGGCACTATTTTTAATAATTGAAAGGCAGAAAAAAATGAAGCAGATAGGAGATATTTTTGAGCTGGACGGCAGACGCTACATTGTGACGTATGTAAGCGGAGAAAATTATTCTTATGCGCCGTATGAAGAGAAAAAAGAGCCGGAGCGTGCCAAAGAAGAACCGATAAAGGTAGAGAAAGAGCCGGAAAAGAAAGCACCGACTAGAGCTAAACGCGGCAGAAAGCAGGTGTAACATGCCAAGCGCGACAAAAGTAACATGGGGAGATATCAAACTAGCCACGTTGCAGAAGCTGTTCAGCGCGAACGGTCAGACAATTCAGGTCGATACGTCAAACGCTGAATACATTAACGCAATGCCGCAGGCCGCAAACGAGGGCTTACAGCTTTTAAGCACTACCGGAAAGTATATCATCCGGAAATATACGTATGTGAACCGCCCGATATCACCGGTTTACGGGCTGATGGGGAGCGTAACCATTGCCGGCGACAAGTGGACGTGCCGCGGAACAAATGTAAAATCGTACTGCTTTAAATGCCGCGGAAAGATACATCTTGCTATTTCTGCTGGCGGAATCACGCTGCATGAAATGGATTTCGCAGACGAAGATTTTAATGTTCACAAGGGGCTTGTTTCCGGAGCAGAAGATGACGATACAGTCGTTTTTACGTTTTCCTCTAAGTATCCGTCTATTATCCGCAATATCGCGCTTTATGGCGCAGAATTTGAGCATGATGAAGACGTTCCGGAGTATGAGAAGTATATCCGCATAAACATGGATGATGCCGTTGACGACTTCTATCAGCTCGCGCCGAATGAAATCTACACGGAGACAGATGAAGATCCGTATTTTGTTTCCGCAGACCAGTATTTTCAGGAAGCCGGCAGATGTCTTGTTATTCCAAGAGATCAGGAAGGCGATTACACCATTTATTACAGGGCCTATCCGAAGCAGATCACATTCAAAACGGAAGATACTTACGTTCTGTCCATCGCTCCGGAAGTAGCTGCGCTTTTACCGTTGTATATGGCGTCACAGCTTTATAAGGACGATGACAACGGCATTGCCACAACGTACCGAAACGAGTTCGAGGTCGGCAGGGAAGCGCTGTCACAAATGGCAGATGTCGGATCAATAGAAGAGTTTTCATCAGTAACAGGATGGGTTTAAATGTCTGTACAATTTAATGTTCCGTCTAGTCCAAGCATTCACGTATATCAGGAAAACAATTTCCTTGGTTGTGATTTTACGTCAGACGCGTCAACAGTAGACGACACAAAGTCGCCGAACTGCATAAACATGATCCGATCCGTTCCCGGCAAAGTGCGTAAGCGCATGGGATACAAAATGGCGTATGACTACGGAGAATATATCTACGGCGTACATCATATAACCTCAACAGAGACCTGGCTTGTTCACGCCGGAACGAAGCTGTATAACATTACGGCTCCGGCGGGGCGGCTGTGGGTTGATAGCAGCGGAAATTTTGTTGTAGACCATGACGGGCAAAGCATCATGCTGCTTACAGGAAATCCAGAAGATTCTCTTGTGTACGATAAGATGGCGGCGCATAGGTCAGTGTCGTTTGAACTGAATCAGAAACTGATTATTCTTGACGGATCACATGCGCATATTTATGACGCTTCAACCGGAAAGGTGTCATATCTGACAGACATGGCATTTATTCCGACGCTGTATGTTGGCTTAAATCCGGATGGTTCTTCTCCGTCTTCAAGCAATGACGTTTACGAATCTCTGAATCTTCTGTCACCAGCATGGATAGAACAGTTTACGGTTGATAATGATCATGCGGCCGAAACAAAGTTTCAGTTATCCCGCGATGGTCTTGACGAAACAAAAGTCAAGGCGTGGGTTTTGAACGATGATGGAGACTGGGTAGAAAAAACCGAAGGAACGGATTTCACCGTAGACAGAGAAAACGGCATTGTAACATTCGCAACTGCTCCTGGAAAATCACCAGCACTTCCAAACGATAACGTCAAAATTCAGGCATATAAGACTGCATCAGGATATCAGGATCAGATTAATCATTGCACAATCGGAACGCTTTTCGGTGTTGGCGGCGCAAATGACCGTCTGTTTATTTCCGGCAACGACGACAAGGGAAAAGACGAGGAAGGGCATTATTACAACTACAGCAACAGGGACTGGCATTCGGAGCTGTATGATCCTACGTATTTTCCGGATGATGGATATTCAAGACTTGGTTCTGATGCAACTCCGATCATGGGATATTCCATTATCAACAACTATCTTGCTGTTCACAAGGGCGGTTACGAACAGGCACAGTCAATTCTTCTTCGCGAAGGTGATCTAGTTGATAATGTGCCAACATTCAAGCTTGTGAATACGCTTCAGGGGACAGGTGCAATATCAAGGTACGCATTCAGCTATCTTGAAACAGAGCCGTTGTTCCTTACAAAGCTTGGAGTGTATGCCGTTACAGCGCAGGATATTACAGGAGAAAAGTATGCGCAGAACAGAAGCTATTACCTTGATGGAAAGCTTTTGAAAGAGAAAGACCTGAAAAACGCTTTTGCCTACACGTACAAGGACTATTACTTACTTGCTGTAAACGATCATGTGTATATTCTGGACGGCTTGCAGCCGATCAGAACGGACAGAAGCCAGCCATACGCGACGAGACAGTATGTCGGTTTCTATTGGGAAAACGTTCCGGCAACAACGTTTTTTGAGATTAACGATCAGCTCTTTTTCGGTGGTTCTGATGGGAAAATCTACCA
>OCVV011350678.1_pt1 | contig 42212 bp, 31 predicted proteins | sample 1539721 | NCBI WGS metagenome assembly OCVV01 (sample SAMN02144230, study PRJEB22623) | gut metagenome | biome: sheep rumen | host: Ovis aries | place: New Zealand | reverse complement strand
CTCCGCGAATGGGGCGAACGCCGTTTAACTCGGGTTTTTGCGTTGGAAGCCACGCAAAAACACCTCGAGTTCAGGTGGGTCTGTACAGATCAGTAACCTTTACTATTCTTCCTTTTCCCCTTCGTTATCAAAAGTCAGCGTGATGGTCTTGCCGTCTTTGCCCGGATAACTGTCCGGGAAAATTTTGCGGACCTGGGGCATGAACTCATCGGGCTTAAGGAGGGAGGGACTGTAATGGGTCAGCCACATCTGCCGCGGTCCGGCCTTTTTGGCGATCCCTGCCGCCTCGGTGAAGGTCATGTGCTTTTTCTCACGTGCCTTGGCGGCATTTTCCGGCTCGCCGTACATGCCCTCGCAGATCAGAAGATCGGCGCCCTGTGCGTATTTGACGATGTTCTCGCAGGGACGGGTATCGGTGCTGTAGACCAGGCTGAGTCCTTTGCGGGGCGGGCCCAGCACCATGTCGGGTGTCAGTACAGTGCCGTCTTCCATCTCGATCGTCTCGCCCTTCTGCAGGCGGCTCCAGAGCCTGACCGGAATCTCCCGGGCCTTTGCGCGCTCCGCATCGAACCGCCCCTTCCGGTCAAGCGTAAAGGCGTAGCCGTAGCAGGGAACATTGTGGTTGACGCGGAAGGCATGGATATGAAAATCCGGCTCGCCGGGGAGCGCGATCTCCTGCTCCCGCTCCGTAAGTTCCAGAAACTGAATTTCAAAAGGCAGCTCCGGAGCGATCACACGCAGGCTGTTCACGATGCGCCCCAGTCCTTTGGGACCCACCATCAGCACCGGCTCCGTGCGCTCCGCATTGCCCATGGTCAGCAGCATTCCCGGAAGGCCGGAGATGTGGTCGGCATGGAAATGCGTGAACAGCATCATATCGATGGGCTTGGGGCTCCATCCCCTCCTCCTGAGCGCGACCTGCGTACCTTCGCCGCAGTCCACCAGTATTCCTTTTCCGTTGAATCGGACCATCAGCGAGGTGAGATACCTGTAAGGCAGCGGCATCATTCCCCCTGTTCCGAGCAGGCAGACATCAATCATATAGTTAATTCTCTTTCTTTCCTGTTACCTGGTTTCCGGTCTCTGCCACATGATCAGGCCGTCTTCCACCGGGTCCTCATAAAAACGCGGGCGGACTCCTTCCGTGCGGAAGCCCAGGCTCTCATACAGGTTCACTGCGACAGCATTGCCGGCGCGCACCTCCAATGTAAACGCCTGCACGCCCTCTGCGCGGGCTTCGCGCATCAGAACCTCCAGCATCTTCCGCGAGATTCCGCGGCCCCGATGGGCGGGATGAACTGCGACATTACTGATATCGCCCTCTTCAAAAATCCTTTTCACGCCGCACATGCCCACGACCTTTCCGGCAGGCTCTTCCGCAGACGCAACGTCCTCAACGGCCACATAATAGGCGGCATAGGGCAGCAGCAGAGCGGCCTTGAAGATGCTTTTGGTCCAGGGGCGGGAAAAGGCAATCTTTTCTATTTCAACAACCTGCGGGATATCCTCCTCCCGCATGCGCCGTATGGTATAAGACATTTTCGCTCCAGTCTCTTCTATGCATAATGGCATCACGCATAATGATGGCATTGCGCATAGCGGCATAACAGGCATAGCATAATAGGCATAATGTCATTCTATGCCTGATGACATTGTGAAAACATAACAAAGGGCATAAAGAAGTATTATTTGTCCAGAAGGAGCGAGAAGCTGCGGCGCTCGCTGTGCTCCTGCTCGGCCTGGGCCAGGCGCAGATACTCGGGCCGGAAGTCGTCCGCAGAGATCATGCAGGCATCCCCTTTTTCCCGGTAATAAGCCCATGCCAGGGCAGCGACCGCGGCTGCGCGCTGACGGTCCACATGGGCGGGCGCAAAGGAATAGGGCACCTTTATGAGTCCGTAAAGGGCCTCCCGGCTCACCGGAACGCCGTCTCCCAGAAAGACCACCGACCTGCCGCGGGCATTGAGATCTTCTGCGATCTCGCTGACGGGAATGACGCACTGAGGGCGCACTGTGGAGAAGCGCAGGCCCTCCGGGCCTTCTCCGCTGCGGATCCACTCGTAAATACCGGTGTATACCTGCTGGCGGCGCGCATCCATCAGAGGACAGATCAGACTGTCCGCCGCATACAGATTGTATGCGATGGAATCCACTGTCGGAACCGGAATGATGGGCCTGTCCATGGCCAGGGCGGCGCCCTTTGCAGTTGCCGCTCCGATCCGCAGTCCCGTAAAGGATCCGGGCCCCTTTGCAATGGCGATGGCATCCACTGTCCCAAGATCCAGATCCAGCATACGCTTTATCTCATCCATCATGGGGACAAGGCTCTGGGCATGTTTCTTTTTATATTGGATATTGTAGTCCGCGATCAGAAGGCCGTCCTCAAGAACCGCACAGCCTGCCACCGGACCCGAAGCTTCGATTGCCAGTATTTTCATATTTTTCCTCTTTCCGGCCATGCCGGAGCACTTCAGTGTGCAGGCCCTGCCGCTTTGCCTCTTTACCGCTGCCCGGAGCGGCGCCTGAAGCGTTTTTGTCCTGCTCCTGCCGGGTCTGCAGGCAAGAATCTAACATCCCCTGCTGTCCCTGTCAAGCTTCCGACCTGCGCCGCACGGTGATCCTGCGGTAATCCAGTCCCTTGTCCAGATCCTTTTCGATAAAGACGACAATGACATCCTCCGGGAGGAGTTCCTCGATCCTCCCCGCCCACTCGATCAGGCAGACACCGTCGCCGTCAATGTATTCGTCGAATCCGATCTCCTCCATCTCTTCGGGTTCTTCGATCCGGTAGACATCGAAGTGATAGAGGGGAATCCTTCCCTCCTCATAGATCTGCAGAATGGTAAAGGTCGGACTGTTCACCGGCTCGTCGATCCCCAGGCCCTCTGCAAAGCCCTTGGTAAAGACTGTTTTGCCCACGCCCAGATCGCCGATCAGGGCATAGACCTCTCCCGCTGCCGCGGCTTTTCCCAGCTCTTTTCCTGTCCGGAAAGTTTCTTCCGGTCCTGTTGTTTCATACACCTTTTTCATAATCGACATACCTTTTTCATAATCGACATAATTGAACAATCCCTTCCTGCTGCGGAGCAGGCCGGTCCGGGCAGGAGATTTCCTTCCGACCCGCACGCGCGGGTATGCCTCGAGTTTAAACGCTTCCGAAACCGCACTGTAACCTTCCGTCCCGCACGCGCGGGTATGCTCGCAGAGCGTTTTTGATTATCAACGAACAAAAACCTCCTCCCGCTGCCGCGCCTGCAGCTGTCGAGAGGAGGAAATTACACTGATGCAGGCTGCGGAAACATACCGCAGATCAGATCATCAGGCACATCATCACAGTTTTTCTATCTTGTCAATCCTTCTCTGATGGCGTTCGCCCTGGGAAAACTCCGTGGATAAAAAGGTATCCACGATGTCCATGGCAACAAACTCCCCGACCATGCCTGCGCCGATGGCAAGGACATTTGCGTCGTTGTGCTCACGGGTCAGGCGGGCAGTGGTCGAATTGTGGCAGAGCGCGCAACGGATGCCGCGGACCTTGTTGGCGGTGATGGAAATGCCGATACCGGTGGTGCAGATCACAATGCCTTTCTCGCACTCGCCTGAGGCGACAGCCTCTGCGACAGCGCGGCCGAAATCGGGATAATCACAGGAATCGAGGCTGTAGGTACCGAAATCCCTGCACTCTATTCCCTGCTCCTTCAGGTGGGCGATCACCTTTGCCTTGAGTTCAAATCCGCCGTGGTCAGAACCGATTGCAATCATTTTTGTTCCCTCCCTTTTCTTTTTTCTCTTCCTTTTATTTTCTCTTTTTCAAGACCCGCTGGCGAGTCCTGCGACCATGCCGGACATGGAATCATGCCTGCGGGATGCCCGTAAGGGCATCATCTTCCGCACCGCACACGCGGGCATCTTACTCCCTCTTTGTAAAACAGAACAGCGACGGCATCTGCACAGGTTCTGTCAAAGACAAATCCCCGGAACGGCTGGATCACACAGCCGCGCCGGGGAAAAAATCCTGTTCCTTATCTGACCAGCATTCACTGTTTTCAGTCCAAGAACAAACTACCATCATCTCTGCCGCTTGTCAACCGTTGCGGGCACTCGACCCCTCGGACATGGTGCGTCCGTACTTGATGATGGGGCTGACATTTTTGTAGATCAGCATGGTCAGGATAGAGATTCCGACACCCTTGATGATGTTGATCGGTGCGACCATGAGGACTACAAAGGTGGTCAGGTCTTTGACACGGGGATTGATGGCGCTGCCCATGCCCAGGATCACGTCAAGCGGCATGCCGAAGAGTTTTGAAAAGGCAGGCAGAAGATAGACTGCATTGAACCAGGTTCCGAATACGGTCATGACCAGTGTGCCGACAACACAGCCTATGATCGCAGTCTTCTTGGTCTTATGGAACTGGTAAATGATCGAAGCGGGCAGGACCAGCATGCAGCCGATCAGGAAGTTTGCCAGATCGCCGACAAAGGCGGTTGAAGTGCCCTTGATCACCAGCTTGACGAGTTCCTTGATGAATTCCACCAGGACACCTGCGACCGGCCCGAAGGCAAATCCGGCGATCATGGCGGGAAGCTCGGAGAAGTCCAGCTTATAGAACTCAGGTGCAATCACCGGGATGGAAAAATCGAAGCAGTAGAGGATACCGGAAAGAGCGGAGAACATACCGATCATGACGATTTTGCGCGTTGCCAGGATTCTCTCGGTCCCGCCGCTTCTGGCACGTGCGGCGCGCTCAAACAGGTATGCCACAAGGACAAGTCCCACGACCGCTACAAGGCAGACGCCCAGGAAACTTCCGTTTTCCTTCACTGCCTGCATTAATCCGTTTCCCATGATGATACTCCTTTCCGGCCTGCCGGGCCCGGGAAACTGTCAATTCCATTTCTCCGTTTTCTTATCAGCCGACCCTGAACTGGAATTTACGCTTTTCTTCTTCCGTGTCTATCGTCTCGATCTCGGCGCCCAGGTGCCGGAGCTTGTCCGGGAAATCCTCGTATCCGCGCTCGATGTAGTGGATATCGTAAACTTCTGAAATGCCCTCTGCTGCAAGCGCTGCAATGACAAGGGCTGCGCCGGCGCGAAGATCAGGAGAACTGAGGTTGGCACCGGTGTATTTTTCCACGCCGTCGATAATGGCGGTATTGCCTTCGACCTTGATATGTGCGCCCATCTTGGTGAGCTCGTCTACATATTTGAAGCGGTTTTCAAAAATACTCTCAGTGATAATACTGACACTGCGGGAGAGTCCCAGAAGCACCGTGATCTGCGGCTGCATATCTGTGGGGAATCCCGGATAGGGAAGTGTCTTGACATTGGTCGGGCCCAGACGTCTGGTCGCAACAACGCGCACCTCGTCATCGGACTCATGGATCTGACATCCGATCTCAAGAAGCTTGGCGGAGAGAGACTCCAGATGCTTGGGGATAACGTTTTTGATCACCACGTCGCCTCTTGTAGCTGCCGCGGCAAACATAAAGGTGCCCGCCTCGATCTGGTCGGGAATAATGGAATAGTTGGTCCCGTGCAGCTTCTGAACGCCCTTGATGCGGATCACATCCGTGCCGGCGCCCTTGATGCTGGCTCCCATGCTGTTGAGGAAGTTGGCAGTGTCGACGACGTGCGGCTCTTTCGCGGCATTCTCAATAATCGTAACGCCCTGGGCCAAGGCAGAAGCCATCATGATATTGATGGTCGCTCCCACAGAGACGACGTCCATGTAGATGTGTGATCCGTGCAGCACATCCGCCTCGGCGATAACCATTCCGGGAGGCGCCAGGCGCACATCCGCACCCAGTGCGCGGAAGCCCTTGATATGCTGGTCGATCGGACGCAGTCCGATATTACATCCGCCCGGCAGTGCCACCGCCGCGCGGCGGTGCTTGCCCAGAAGCGACCCGATCAGGTAATAGGATCCTCTGATCTTGCGCACATAATCGTTGTCCACGATGGCGTCTCTGTTGATCCCGGAACCGTTGATCCGGTAACAGTGGCGGTCAATCTTCTCGACGTGTGCGCCGATCGACTGAATCGCGCGCAGAATCGCGCGGATATCGCTGACATCAGGTATATTCTCGATTGTAACAGTCTCGTTGGTCATCACAGAGGCAGCCAGAATGCCCAGAGCTGCATTTTTGGCACCTGCAATTTCCACTTCACCGCTCAGGGGATTTCCCCCTTTCACAATATAATGTTCCATCTAAGCCCCTTTGACCGGTCATCTGCCGTCTGTTTCCGGGATGTCTCTTTCCGTGCATCCCGGGAATATCCGGTTATGGACCGCGTTCATTTGCTGTTTTTCTTCCGCCGTGTATCTTTTCTGTCTGCCGCACGGCCGGAAGATGGTTTTTTTCGCCCTGCGGCGCTTTCTGCACTGCGGACGGCGGCTCTTCTCCTGTTTCCCCCGTCCTTTTTCCTGACAGAGAATCCAAAAGTTCCGAGCTTTTCCCCCAGTGAGAGGTAGGATCCGTGCACATAGGCCACCAGGCCGGCATCCTCGAGGACAAAGCGTCCCTTCTCATCCAGGTACTTCTCGTCCACGGAAACCTGCACGACCCTGGCCAGGAACAGGTCATGCGTTCCCAGATGTTCAATGCCGGTCACAAGGCACTCCAGGCACACCGGACTCTCTCCGATGGACGGTGCCTTGACTTTTGCGGACGGAAGCTTGGTCAGCTGCAGATATTCAAACTTGTCCACGTCCCTTCCGGAACGCACACCGCAGAAGTCTGCCGCGTAGGTCAGATCCTCTGTGGTGAGGTTAATCACAAATTCACCTGTCCGGGCAATCACATCGTGTGAATACCTCTCCGGACGGATCGACACGGAGACCATCACCGGATCACTGCAGATCGTGCCCGCCCAGGCCGCCGTCATTATGTTGCTTCGTCCCTCCTCATCCGCACAGCTGATCATCACAGCAGGTACCGGATAGAGCATGTTGGAGGGCCGCCAGTATTGTCTAGCCATAATAAACTGAATAGAAAAGCACAAAAAACATCAGTGCATACTCAGGAACATGCTGAGCAGTCCGACGCCTTCGAGAAGCTGGATGGCAAGCACTGCGACCATCATGCCGAAAGTGACCTTCCGCATGAACTTCTCGGCAGGGTCCGGTTTTACAGCTTCCTGCATGGCATCCAGCTGCGCGCGCAGCTCCTGGGTCTGTTTGCCGAGCTCCGCGATCATGGACGCCTGTATATTCCTGTATACCCTGACGTTTTCCTTATGATTAAAATCATCAGACTGCTGCTGCAGAGTCGTCACATGATCCTGCGTCTTCTGCAGAGCGGCCAGAACTGTTTCCTGTGAACCGGTCACTGCAGAGGCAAGGCCGTCCTGCAGTGCCTTTGTATCCATATCCTGCAACGAAGAAAGCTTCTCTGTGATCCGCTCATTGTTCTCCTCAAGGAGCCTGCGAATCTCATCTGTCTGCGAACGGTTCATGAACTGAAGCTTCTGCACCAGCTCATTGTTCCGGTCATACAGATCCCGGAGCTGTTCGATCACCTGGGTATAGTCACTGACTTCCTCTCTGAGTCTGTTCGTACGTGCAGCTTCCGCCGCGCCGTTTGCCCGAATGAGCTCATCGGGATTATTCAGATCCATAATGGGGATCGTATTGCGCATCACTGCCCTCCGATCATTATTTCCGGCGCCGCAGGCCGGGCACATACAGGCAAATACAAAACACATGTTCCCGTAAATTGTGCCGATGACTGCTCCGCCATCAATATCTGGTAGATAGATATGGGGATTACCCATATGATACCATCATCTGTTCCCATTTACAATTGAGAACAGACGAGCTTGCCATTTTCAGACTTTAGTGCCAAATAACAGAAGTTTTTACCCACGTTACCGTTCGACTGCTTCACTGTGCAAGCAGGCGGATCAGCTCCGGAAGCTGTGCCGCAAGCATTCTGTGGACGTGAGCATAACGTGTAATATTCCGCAGAGATCTTTCTCCTTTTTCGGCGAGAAAGAGGGGATAGATCTGCTCTGCCGCCTGGTCCATTCCCAGGAAGGAGGCATCCGACAGGTTCTCGGGCCACAGGCTTACTCCCTCATTGAGGGCGGTGCGGCGGTCTTTCTCCAGACTGCAGAGCGCTCTTCCGCGCTCCGCCGCCATCCTGAAGGCGCCGAACTCACCCCGGCGGAGGAAGGCGGAAAGCTGGGCGAGTTCCGCCGCAGCAAACATGGGAAATCCGAAGACCCTCATGGGCACAGGGATATTTTTGTAAAAGACATACAGGCTGTTGCCGGCCGCAAGCTGACGGCGGAAGGTTCCGGAAGCTGCTGCACTGCAGGTTCCTTCCCCTTTGGCTTTTCCGGAAGCTGTCCGTATATGCGCACCCGGCACCCTGACGGTTTTCCATCCGGCCAGTGCTGCGCGAAGGCTCAGGTCGAAGGCCTCCAGGCCGTCAAAATGCCGCTCGTCCAGCCATCCGATCTCTTCGAGTGTCCGCATGCGGTACATGGCGCATCCATCCGGCACCGCGATCATCTCCGCGGCAGGACCCTGTCTGTGCTTTCCCGCGGCAAGCTCGGGGAAAAAGATTCCCTCATCGCCGCGGATCCGGCCGCGCCCTCTGCTTTCTGTCCCTGTCCCGCCTCCTGCAGACATGCTCTTTGCATTGTCACAGCAGGTGGGAACAGCGCAGAAAACACTGCTCTCCATCGCTTGCAGAAGCCCGGCGATACACCTTCTGCCGATCTGCAGGCCCATGTCGGGGCGGATCAGGAAGGCATACTCTGTCTGCACCAGACGCAGCCCCGCATTGGCCGCATGGGCATATCCGGTGTGGGCGGACAGCGGCAGGTATGTTACATGGGGCCATTCTTCCAGGATCATCTGCCGGGTCCCGTCATCGGAACCGTCATCCACAACTATGATCCCGGGAATATAACTGCTCCTGCTGAGCGCCGACAGGCATTTTTTCAGCTCCCGCCGGCAGTTCCTGGCAGGCAGAACTGCTGTTACTCTCTTCATCTATTATCCTGTTAATATTATCCTGTTAAGCTTCTGTGTGGGAATTTATGAATGATCAGGTGCGCACAACACGCTTGAGCGTCGGGTTCCAGACAATCGTATAGCCCATCTCGCGCACACGCGCGCAGAACTCGCGGCTCAGCTTCCTGAGATTTTCATCGGCATACATGACATGACCGTCATAGGAACAGCCGAAGACTTCTTCATACAGACTGTAGAGTTCCTCACGGATCTTCATACAGCGGACATCCACAGCCCAGGCATTCTGCACCGTCTGCGCGATCATGCGGGGGCCCCCTTCGACCTCATCCCATCCCTCGAACAGGATATTGCCTCGTTCGTCCTGCATGCCGCCGACAATCCTGTGCTTTTCGTCGAGGACCTTTCCGCCGACGGCGCCGACCATCTTTCTGGCAGCAAAAATATCCGGTATGTATTCAATCTCCATGATCCCGGCCGAACGGGAAGGCCGGACCGCGGCGCGGACCTTTCTGATCCGGAAATACTCCTCCAGCGCCCGCTTCCTGGCGTCCATGACTTCTGCCGGCAGGTTTCCCTTCTGATATACATGGCAGAGGACCCGGGAAATATGATGAATCCCCGATTTGGGCGCCCTCAGCACAAAATCATATTCCGGGGCATCATCATACTCCTCCCGGAACCTGAGCGCCAGAAAAAGGGAGCGCCGCACGATCAGAACTCTCGAAATATAATCCGTTGCGTACAAATAGTCAATACTGAAATCCGGTTTAAACCAGGGATCCGTAAAATGTTTTCCGCGAAGATCACGCCGGTCTTCGTCCGTATAGAGGATCTCGGCGTCCGTCTGCATGATCGCCAGAGCCATCTCAAAGAGCGCGTCCCTGGTCAGAAGGTCCCCGCACTCCATCCGGAAAATATAATCTCCGGCGGCCTGTGAGGCGGCCCTGTTGACCACTCCTGCCAGGCCCTTGTCGTCGGAAACATCCAGATAGTGGAGCCTGTCTTCGCGGTACCATGCGATCACATCCCGCACCTGGTCCGAGATTCCCCGGTCCAGGATATACAGTTCATACTCACCGTAGGTCTGCTCCAGCACGGAATTGAGTGTGGCGCGGAAAAGCCTCAGATCCGGCTCGCGCACCGCCATGAAAATAGAGATGAGCGGCAGCCTGGCATCGCTGTGCAGGTAAAAAGAGGATCCCAGGACCGACTCGGGCGGTTCTCCCTCGCGCATCCTCTCCGAGATCGTCTCCTGCATCAGAAGGACATCCTCCTGCGGTTCCTCGTACACGTAGGGCTCGCGGCCGTTCCGTGTTGCAGCGCGCACGGCAGCAGCACGGATCTGCTCCGCACTCTTTATTCCCGCTGCTGCTATTTTATTTCGAATAGTACCGATCGGGGCCATGCCTCTACCTCTTGGAGATAATCGTTTCTGTATCCCGGTTTTTATGTCAGTGTCCCGCAGCACAAAGATCCATCACAAAAAACTGCGTGCTGCCCTGCTCACTTATTCTCGGCCGCTGTTTTATTCCTCTATGGTCAGTGACGGCAGGAACCTGGATTCGTTTCCGTCCTGGGTCAGATATTTGTGATAATAAGGATCCGTTCCGTCCAGCATGGGATGAAGCCTTCGCAGAGTTTCCAGTTCCGCAGGCCTGTTTTTCTCACGCTCTTCCAGCGTCTCCAGATTCTCCTTGGAGACCGGATCGTAGTAATACAGGTACATATTGTTGCGGACTACGTTGTAGTATCCCTTTTCAAAGACGCGGTAGCAGAAGTCCACATTCGTAAAGATATCCGGAAAATGTTCCTCGTCAAATCCGCCGACCTCGCCGAATACATCCGAGCGGATCATGATGCAGGCGCCCGAGACTGCCAGCACGTTGCGGACACCCTTGTTAAAGCCGTAATACCAGACCTCATCATTGCGCTTGTACTGTAGTTTGTAGACAGGTCCGTCCGCCACGGAAACGATGCCTGCGTGCTGGATCACGTTGGAGCTGGGATACAGAAGCTTTACGCCGACTGCACCCACATAAGGGAGCTTGGCCTTCTCTGACAGATGAGACAGCCAGGCATCCTTGCGCACAACGACATCGTCGTGAAGGAACAGCAGCATCTCGCCGTTGGCGCAGGCAGCGCCCATATTGTTCATGCGGGCCATGTTAAAGGGCATTTCCTGATAAATATATTTTGCGGATATATCGCCTTCGTTGATCTCATCGACAAGCGCCTGGGTCTTCCTGCGGTTTTCTTCATTACTGCCGTTATCCACAATGAGCAGTTCATAGGGCACAGTGGTGTGCTCCATGATGGAGTATACACAGCGGGAGAGCAGTTCCGGATTGTCCTTGCTGGGAATGACGATGCTGATCAGACGTGTATGTGCCTTCGCCGCATTGTAGCGGCCTGTCAGGGAATCCCCGATCAGGTCGGCATCCCAGTCCTCGGGCTTTGAATCCGCATGGAAGAGGATCTCGGGAATGTGTCCGACCGGCATATTTCCTTTGCGCCGCTTTGAAAAGCCCTCATCCGCCTGGGCAATCTTGAGGCAGAGCTTGCCGTAGATCCATGAGCGCAGGGAGGTATCGGGCTCCGAACGTCTCGCCTCCTGCTCCTCGACCGCATCCTCCAGGATCCTGGCTTCGGGCTCAAACTCCTGTGCAGTGTGCTTCCCGGGATTGATCAGCGCCAGCGCCGATGAGCGCAGGGCAAATACACTTCCGAAATAGAAGGTGCACAAAAAGGTATCCGGCGACCAGTCAGCCTTGAACCAGGGGCTGATGTATACCCCCTCCGAAAACTGATCTTCATCTCCGTAGAGCATATTGATCTTGGGATTTTCAGCAAAAAAGTCACGGATCAGCCGAAGGGCGTGCACGGACAGCTCTCCGTCGTCATCGCAGGCGACCAGAATGTCCGGCTTTGATTCCTCGGACAGAATATAGTTTTTCAAATGCGAGTAACGCACGACTTCAACAGACAGTCCTGCTCCCGGCCCTTCGCCCTGAGCGGAAAGGTCCGCGCCTAATTTTTCCTGATGATGCAGGTACCAGTCGTGATAAGATTTTGCCTTCATGGCATGCAGCTCCCCGCCGGAACAGATCTTTTTGCGTCTTCTCCAGCTTTTTTAAGATAAAAACACGGGCAGCAGCGCGGCCGTTTTGCATGTCTGTACAAAGAGTCCGCCTCCTGCTCGTGAAAATCGACAGTTATATATAGAGTAGCATTTTTTATCCTCTTGTACAACCGATTTCCCCCAAAAGACCGCCTGTCCCCCGGCATTGCGCGGGCAGAGCCGCCTCCCGGCGCCGGCAGGTATACAAACGGCAGATCTGTTCTTATCTCAGAAGCAGACCTCAAAAGCCTCAAAAGCAGCCGGGCGGACCGGGGACTTTTCATTGACATGATGCAAAAAAACCGATATAGTTTTATTTGGGAATATTGTCTGATTCTTGTGCGCTTTTTGTCCGAAACTATGGCATTTTGTCCATAAAATGCCCGATTTCCCGGACAGAGACATCGCATGAACCATCGGCAATGATCAGAGTAAACAAGCAGGGTTTACAGCTCTGCCGCAACAAGCAATATCATTAATATAAAGAAAGCAGGTGCAAAGTATGTATCAGGATGAGTACAAACGCTGGCTGGAAGCTGATCTGATTGACTGTGACCTCAAGACCGAACTGCAGAACATTGCAGGAGATGACGATGCCATCAAAGAGCGCTTTGCGATCGCGCTGTCCTTCGGTACCGCAGGTCTTCGCGGAACTCTCGGCGCAGGCACAAACCGTATGAATATCTGGGTAGTCCGCCAGGCGACACAGGGCGTTGCCGAGTGGGTCAAGACCCAGGGCGGCAATCAGACTGTCGCCATCAGCTATGACAGCCGCCTGAAGGGCTGGAACTTCGCGCGCGACGCGGCAGGCGTCCTTGCCGCAAACGGCATCAATGTCCGTATCTATGACGAGCTGATGCCCGTCCCGGCGCTGAGCTTCGCGACCCGCTACTACAACTGCAACGCAGGCATTATGATCACCGCCTCCCACAACCCTGCACAGTATAACGGCTTCAAGGCCTATGGCCCCGACGGCTGCCAGATGACAGACGATGCGGCCGCAGTAGTCTATGACGCAATCCAGAAGACCGACGTCCTGACAGGCGCCAAGTACATGTCCTTCGCAGAAGGTGTGGAAAAGGGCTTCATCAAGTTTGTCGGCGACGACTGCAAGGAAGCGCTGTACGAGGCGATCGAGGCTCGCCAGGTCCGTCCGGGTCTCTGCAAGACCGCAGGCCTCAAGCTGGTCTATTCCCCTCTCAACGGCACAGGACTTGTGCCCGTCACCCGCATCCTGAAGGATATGGGCATCACCGATGTCACCATCGTTCCCGAGCAGGAATATCCCAACGGCTATTTCACCACCTGCTCCTATCCCAACCCCGAGATCTTCGCTGCTCTTGAAAAGGGCCTGAACCTGGCCAAGGAAGTCGGCGCAGACCTTATGCTGGCAACCGATCCCGACGCAGACCGTGTCGGTATCGCCATGAAATGCCCGGACGGCTCCTACGAGCTGGTCTCCGGTAACGAGATGGGCGCGCTGCTGCTCGACTACATCTGCGCAGGCCGCATTGAGAAGGGCACTATGCCCAAGAACCCCGTCGCTGTCATGTCCATCGTCTCCACTCCTCTGGCAGAGAAGATCGCCGAGAACTACGGCGTTGAGCTCCGTCAGACCCTGACAGGATTCAAGTGGATCGGCGACCAGATCGCACAGCTCGAGGCAGCAGGCGAAGTCGACCGCTTCATCTTCGGTTTCGAAGAGAGCTACGGCTACCTGGCAGGCCCTTATGTCCGTGACAAAGACGCCATCATCGGCTCCATGCTCATCTGCGAGATGGCTGCATACTATCGCAGCATCGGCTCCAGCATCAAGCAGCGCCTGGAAGAGATCTATGCCCAGTACGGCCGCTATCTCAACAAGATCGACACCGTCGAGTTCCCCGGCCTCTCCGGCATGGACAAGATGGCAGGCATCATGGCAGGCCTCCGCGAGAATCCGCCCGCAGAGCTCGGCGGCCTCAAGGTTGCATCCGTGACTGACTATGCCAAACCCGAGGAGACAGGCCTTCCCAAGGCAAACGTCCTCTCCTATGTCCTTGAAGACGGCGCAAAGGTCATGGTCCGTCCTTCCGGCACAGAGCCCAAGATCAAGGCTTACTACACCACCCTCGGCAAAGACCTCGCAGCTGCACAGGCTGAGAAGGATACCCTGTCCGAGGCCATCAAGCCTATCTTCTCCTGATGCGCTGATGTCCGCATGATCGTTCGCATGTCCTTCGCTCATCGTCCGGACTGACCCGCAGAGATCCCCGGACATAAAACCGCTCCCGAAACTGTCAGGAGCGGAAAGTAAATACATCGGAAAATCAATGTGCCTCCCCGCACTGTATGGTGCGGAGAGGCATTTTCTGCCTGTCTGTCATACAGTGGAGAGTGCCGTCCGCCGGGTCGGCATCCATCCCCGGACCTTCATTGGATTCCGGACGGGCAAAAAAGATTCCGGACAGGCAGAAAAGATTCCGGACAGGCAAAAAAGATTCCGGACAGGCAAAAAAGATTCCGGACAGGCAAAAAAGCCGGCGTAAAGCCGGCTTTTTTGCAGGGCATCTCCACACACAAGGTGTGAGACAAAATGGGGATAATATAGAAGAAAGAGGTTTTTAACCTATAGAAGGTTTTACTTTGTCCGTTTATCCCTTTACAGCGCCGCTGGTTACACCTTCGACGATGTACTTCTGCAGGAACACGTACAGGATCAGGATCGGAGCCATTGCCAGAAGGAGGGCTGCCATGACAAGGCCGATATCCGTCGAATAGGTTCCATAGAAAGCCTGTGTGGCAATCGGAATCGTGTAGAGATTCTTCTTGGTGAGCACGAGGCTGGGCAGAAGGTAGTCATTCCAGAACGCCATTGCGTCGATGATCGCTACGGTTGCGATGGTGGGCTTGAGCAGCGGGAAGACGATCTTCCAGAAGGTCTGCCACCGCGTGCAGCCGTCGATGTATGCAGCTTCCTCAAGTTCGAGCGGGATATTTGTATGGATCGCGCCGTGGAACATGAAGGTTGCCATGGAGACAGAGAAGCCTACATGCATCAGGATCAGGGTCAGCCTGTGGTTGAGGACACCGAAAGATCCGCCGTAGACGGATACAAGGGGTACCATCAGGACCTGGAAAGGAATGACCATGGAGGCGACCATAGCTGCGAACAGGAGAGAGCAGGCCTTCCATTTCTGATTTCTGACAATGACGAAAGATGCCATGGCAGAAACCAGGATGGTCAGGATCGTCGCGCTGATGGTGATGATCGCCGAGTTCATGAATACCAGCCAGAAGTTCATCTTCTTCATGGCTTCAGGGAAGTTTTTGAGGGTAAATCCGTGTTCACCGACAAGCGAAAGCGGATTGGAAGTGATATCGCCCTTGGTCTTGAAAACGTTGATCACGACCAGGATGAAGGGGGCGACAAAGCAGATAAACAGGATCAGCAGCACGACCCACATAACGGCGTGCATGATCTTTTTCTTTCTTGCGGCTTTTTCGTTCTGTGTCATGCTGCCACCTCCCCTTTCTTACCGATGTAGACCTGGGTGATACCGACAATTGCGCATACCACGAAGAGGATGAGTGCCTCTGCCTGGCCGAGACCGTACTTCTTGTAGGTGAATGCCGTGTTGTACACGTGCATAGCTGCCATGACAGAAGTGTTGAAGGGCTCACCTTTGGTCAGGGACAGGTTCACATCGTAAATAACGAAGCATCTGGTGATGCTCAGGAAGATGCACTGTACGAAAGACGCGCGCATCAGAGGAATTGTGACATTCCACATAGCCTGTGCGGGTGTACAGCCGTCGATCATGGCCGCTTCCTTGAGGGCATCGGAAACGCTCATGAAGCCGGCGACATAGATCAGCATCATATAGCCGGCGAACTGCCAGACGGACACGAGGACCAGGCAGAACATCGCACCGCTCGTTGTGGACAGAAGCGAGGGGACCTGCTGATTCGCGATCTTGGAAGCAATCGCCACGAATGCACGGTTAAAGACGAATTTCCAGACATAACCGAGAACGATACCGCCAATCAGGTTGGGTACGAAGAAACCTGCCCGGAAGAAGTTCTGTCCCTTGATTCCGCTGGTTACCAGATATGCCAGAGCAAAGGCAACCACATTAATGAGTACGACTGCGAAAATCGAGTAGATCGCGGTGCGGCCAAGAGCCTGCCAGTAGGCGACGTCCTTGAATGCCTCCGCATAGTTTGCAAGACCGACAAAAGGTTTTGTCTTGGCAATACCATCCCAGCTGGTCAGCGTCAGATAAATACCGTAGACGAACGGAATAACAACAACTGCACAGAAGAGGAGCGCCGCGACGCCTGCAAACATGAGGAACTGCTGCACCTTATAAGACATAGTATTTCGTTTCATATTGTTCCCCCTGCGTTTTTAAATGATCAGTGCGCACCTACCTCTGCGGTTGCCCAGTATGTTGTGACTTCATCGGCAAGGCCTGCGCGGTCGATCTCGCCTGCCAGGTACTTCTGCATGGAAGCGCCGACGATGGAGTAGTGATCATCAGGAAGGTAGTTGTAGTTAGGGATCAGAGCGCCTGCATCGGCATACTTCTTGACGGATTTTCCAAGAGGATCGGAAACTTCAAGAGTATTGTTGGAGAAAGCAGGAACCAGAGCGCACTCAGTAACGATGAATTCCTGGCCTTCAGGATCGTTTGCCAGCCAGTTGAGGAAATCCTTGGCAGCCTGCTGCTGCTCAGGAGAGGTATTCTCGGAGTTGTCGATGAAGAAATACTTGGAGCCGCCGCCGACGAGCTTGGAGTCGGAGCCGTCGCCGCTGTTGTTGGGAACAGGCATCATGCCCATGTTCTCGGAGTAGTCATATGCATTGATGACGGACCAGTCCCAGTTACCGCCGTACATGAAAGCAATCTCGCCTTCAGCCAGCTTCTGCTCTGTGACTTCACGCTCTGCGGAGATTGCAGCATCCTTCGCATAGTTGTTGTCACGGAGAACATCAAAAGTATCCATCATCTCGTTGAACTTCTTGTCGTCGGCCAGCTTGATGGAGCCGTCCTTGATGCCTGCGATGAAGGCATCGGGATCTGCCTGCTGCTCATAAATTTCTGAAAAGAAATGAGCGGCCAGAGACCAGTCTTCTTTCATGACACCGACAGGGCTTTCCATGCCGCCGGCTTTGCACTTGTCGATGATGGCTTTGAAATCATCGGTGGTCTTGATGGACTCGGGATCGAAATCCTCACCGGTCGCCTTCTTGATGGCGTCCGCATTGTAGATGATGCCGCGGGCCTCGACGCATACAGGGAAGCCGTAGACCTTGTCATTGACGGAGATAGCCTGAGTGGTGTTGGCAACCCATTCCTGATCGCTGAGATCAAGTGCGTGCTCTTCTGCAAGTGCATAGACATCCTTGGCGTCAACCATGGAAATGGTATAAGGCTCGTTGGAGGAATACCTTGTTGCCAGGTGTGCAGCTACAGTATCGCTGGAATAGTAGACCTCAACATCTACGCCCTTCTCTTCGGAATACTCAGCAGCCTTTTCCTCGAGCTGGCTCTGGATTTCCATCTTGGAGTTGAAGATGGTAATCGCTGTGCCGCCGCCGGATCCGCTGTCCGAAGATGCCGCACCGCCACCGCCGCCGCAGCCTGCGAGGAGTCCTGCTGCAAGAATTCCGGCGATCAACGCCGCTGCAGCTCTCTTAAAATGTTTTTTCATAAAGTTCTCCCTTTCCGGGCTATCGCCCTGAAAATGTCCGGCCCCATAATTTAATAACATCATGCAGTCCGACACATTAATGGTACCTGTTTTAATGTTTGATCTCCCTCTTTTCCACATCGATGATCGCTTTGCCTCCGGCGCGGAAGGAGATCTGATCCGCACTCAGATCCGTGTAAATCACGGCGCTCATGGCATATCTGCCGTCATTGATGAAAATCTCGAAGCTGTATCTGTCAAGAAGAATGCGCACAGACAGATTTCCGTCCCTGCTTTCCGGCACCAGACAGTTCTGCCGATGAAGAAGCCCCTTTCTGGTTCCGGAGTTTTCCCGGCTGATCACAAATATCCCTGTATCCGGGCTGTACATGGCTTCGGAATAGTATTCCTCATTCATGGCAAACCGGATCACAAAATACCGGTAGAGAGGTTCATTCTCCGCAGGACTGATCTTTATATCGAGGTCGATGATCCTGCCGCTCACTCCGTACAGATGGATTTCATCCGAGATCGGCACTTTCCTGTAGAAAACAGTGCTGCCGTAATACCGGGAGATTTCCCTCACCGGCTGCTGACAGAGCCGCCCGTCACGGAATGTCAGTTCTCTCGGCACAGTCATCTGTCCAGCCCATTTCATATCCCCGGGAATCATTGCTCTCGTTTCCCAGTTCTGCATCCACCCGACCATAATCCGGCGGCCATCGGGGGCGCTCATGGTCTGGGCAGCATAGAAGTCGATCCCGTAATCCACACACTGGTCATAGTCCGGTTTGAATTCCAGAGATTCTTCATCAAAACTCCCGCCAAACACCATGGACTCGTATCCGTTGTGATATTCAAAGTCCCTGCGGAGCATATCCATCGGGCTGACCAGCAGGAACCATTTGCCGTCCAGTTCAAAGAAATCCGGGCATTCCCACATCAGTCCGAAACGGCCGTCGTTGCGATACAGTTCTCTCAGAAAATGCCATGAAAAGCCGTCACCGCTCCCGAACAGGAGGACCCGTCCGAGTCCATCTTCTCCCATGCTCACGGTCAGCACACCATAGCTTCCATCTCTTAAAGGAATCATTTTCGGATCCCTGAATTCATGGAGGTCAGAGCCTTCCGGCAGCATCTTGCTCCCGATCACAGGATTCCTTTCATACTTCACATAGTCTCTGCCGTCGCCGACTGCGATATTCTGCACCTGATAGTATTCCGGTGCTTTCTGCCCGGACGAATCATCGGCATCTGACCTATGGCTGCCGCACTGCTCCGGCACAGGAGTAAGTCCCGTATACATCAGAAGATGACGCCCGTCCTCCAGCTCAATAGTACTTCCGGAATAACATCCTCCCTCATCCAAAGCCGAATCCGGCGCAAGCACCGCCGGAAGGTAGGTCCATTTCAGCAGGTCGCTGGTGACTGCGTGCCCCCAGTGCATCTTGTCCCAATGCGCAGCATAGGGATTGTATTGAAAAAACAGATGGTACTTTCCGCCGTAAAAAGAAAAACCATTCGGGTCATTCATCCATCCTGCGGGAGGTGTCAGATGAAAAGCGGGACGCTCTTCGGGAGAGATCTCCGCCATTTTCTCAGCCTCTGCCCTGCGGGCTGAAAGCAGCATAGGGCTGCAGGTGTTATTGTTCATATCAATTATTCTCTGCGGATTCTTTCGAGCGATTGTTTTTATGGATTTGTAACATCAAGTTGTAACATTATGCATAAATTATTCGCATACTAAGTAATTTTACATTTGCACAAACCTTTTTACATACACAGACATTATAAATGTCGTATCGCCCACTGTCAACCAGATTTTAGTCACTATTGTTACATATTATCACATTTATCCGCGTCTAATGTTACATATGCACAATAATAAATTTTACATTTTCTGTGACATATGTTTATTTTACATTACTGTTTACATAGTTTGACGAACCCTTTTTACTTTTGTATAATCAATTCATATTCATTCTATTCGCTTATCTGATCCCGACATGCAGATCATCTCAGACGTCCTGCACATGAAGAAAAGGATCGTCATCAACACCGTAAACCAGACAGGAGCACATCATGTCCGCAAGAGTCACCATGCAGGATATTGCCGACGCCCTCGGCCTTTCCAGGAATACCGTCTCAAAAGCAATCAATAACACAGGAATCATCGCACCCGCAACAAGGGAACTCATCCTGCGCAAGGCCATGGAAATGGGCTACCGACAGTTCTCTGAAGCAAGTTTCTCCGGCATCTCCATATCAGGTGTGAATCCGGCCGGATTCTCTCAGGCAATTACCAGCGGTGTCTCCCCCGTGCAGGCCGCTTCGGCGGACAGGAGGGAAATCGCCCTGATCACTGCATCCCGACCGGGTAATTCCCATTTCGGGGTGACGACCCTGGACCGCATGCAGCAGATTTTTTCCTCCTATGGTTACTCCCTGACCATCTACACGATTCTTCCGGGAGATCTTGATCTCCTGCGCCTTCCCGGGAACCTGAACATACCCAAACTTGCCGGCATTTTCAGCATCGAACTGTTTCATTACGAATACTGCCGTATGCTCTCTTCGCTTGGTCTTCCCTTTTTGATGATCGATGGTCCTGCCGAATTTCACCGCGATGATATCTCCGCGGATCTTCTGCTCATGGAAAACAAGAAAGGGATCTACACTTTCCTGCAGCAAATGGCAGAAAAGGGCAGAAAAACAGTGGGCTTTATCGGCAATATGAAGCACTGCCGGTCTTTTTTTGAAAGGGGCGCCGCCTGTATGTCCGCTGCAGCCTATTACGGATATGAACCTGTCCAGCCCTATTCCGTCCTCGACTATCCCCCCAGACAGTCTCCTGCGCGTGTCGCCGATTCCGCTGAAGAACTGTATGTGAAGCTGCAGAGCATTCCTGCCCTGCCGGAGATTCTGATCTGCGCCAACGATTTTATCGCCATCAATCTGATCAGCTCCCTGCGCCGCATGGGTGTCCGCTGCCCGGAAGATGTCCTGGTACTGGGCTTTGACGACTCACCCGAATCCCGCTTCCACTCCCCCTCTCTTTCGACCGTTCATATTCATACACAGGGTATGGGACGGATCGCTGCAGAGCTTCTGCTGGGAAGGATCACCGACATAAGCCGCGAGTACCGGATCACCTTCATGCCGACCGAGCTGATCCTGCGTGAATCCACAGGATCCGGAATCATCTGATACCGGCAGCAGGAGCAGGATCTTTCTTTTGACATGATTTACAACGAAAAAACCCGTATGTCTCTTTCCATTCAAAAAGACATACGGGTTTTTTATCTCAGAAGGGAATACCCTTCACTAAATAAAAGCCAGCCAGTTCATGACCGTTACGGAATCACAAGAATTCGCTGGCTATTCTTTCAAGACTCAGATCACGGTGCGCCGGATGCGGGCTGCCCCTCAGAGCAGCATCTTCCGCGCTCCATCCGTGCAGCATGCTGCAGGCCTGCGGTTTATCGGGAACAATTATTCTTTAAACGATTTAAACGATCTGCAGCGCGACGCTGACCAGGCACAGGAGGCCTCCGCCGATGGCGTAGGCTTTGCCGCTGGGTTCGGCGCCCCAGATCTGTCCGGAAATGTATCCTCCCACCACGGAAAAAGCGGTGATCACAAAAGCGCAGATCAGTACTGCGGGAAGGCTGAACCGCAGAAGGGCACAGGCGATCCCGCTGAAAAAAGCATGGATACACAGGCGCAGCGCCAGGATGATATCCCCCCGGATATCAAGATTCTCCATGCGGTGCTCCAGATAGGTCTTTTTCTGAAAAGCCTTTAGGAGCATGCGGATGCCAATGCCCGCAAAGATCACGCCGGCCAGGATATGGATCCAGAAAATACTTCTCTCTCTCCCCATCTCAAACCGCAGGATCCAGCTGCCGGCCTGGTATCCGGCAAGGGAAGCGCCCAGTTGGACTGCCCCCCAGATCAGAGACATCACGGCCGTCCTTGCATCGGTCCGGATCAGATTCGCTCCCCGCTGGATCACGACCCCGTAAATCCCGAGTGCAAGCCCGGCAAAAATCACTATTAAAAACAACAGATGCGTTTCCATTGCAGTCCTCCGACAGTTCCGGCAGGAATCAGTCCTCGTCCGTCTCGATACTATCAGTCTTGATAATGAATTTGACGTTATTGTCCTCGTTGTTGAGAGCGCCGCTGAAGGTCTTGTAGGTCTTCGCGGCCTCTTTGATCTCCATCAGACTGTCATCCAGGGACCTGATGTTTGTCCGGTAGATATCCGCCAGTTTCCGGATCCCGTCTTCACGGAACTCGATGACGCCGTCGTTGAGTTCGATGCAGCCGTCCAGCATTTCCTGCATGCCGTCCACAAACTCACCCACACCGCTGACCAGTTCATCCAGGCCGTCATTGAGCTTGCCCGAGTTGCTGCTCAGCTCTTCGGTGCCGTCTGCCAGCTTTCCGGTGCCCTTTTCAATCTCCTCTGCACCGGCAAGGTACTTCCTGATTCCCTCTGTGAGAGCGGATACCCCTGTTTTGGCGGCAGATGCACCGGCAGAAAGTTTTCCTGAGCCCTCTTTGAGGGCGGAAACGCCCGCCGTGTAGGCCTCGATGCCTTCCTGCAGCTTGATCGAGCCTGCATTGGCATCCGCAATACCGGAGGCAAGCGCATCGGCGCCGTCTTTGAGTGCCGTCATGCCGCTGTTGAGGCTGTCATTTTTGGATACGAGCTTGGTGAGTCCCGCCGCAAGACCCTCTTCGCCGAAGAGAGAGGCATACAGAGTCTGGATGCCGCTGTTGACAGAGGCGACACCGGCCTCGACCGCCGCTCCGCTCGACTTCAGGGTCTTCAGATTTGTCTGCATACTCTCGGAGCTGAGTGTGCCCGAAAGTGTTCCCAGCCCTGCATCGACAGCCGCAGCACCGGCCTGGAGTTCTTTCATTCTGTCAGCAGCTGTCTTTCCCTCTTCATCCTCCTGAGACATAGCTTTTCCGATCGCTGCAATTGCCTCCGCATCTGCCTTGATGGTTCCCGCATCTGCTGCCAGCGTCTCTTCAGCATCTTTTTTGAGAGCGGCGGCGTCTGAGCCCAGTGCCGAGGCATCTGTACTCAGTTCGTCCAGGGAAAGCTTTCCTGCCGCATTGGCTGCTGTTTTCAGTGCTTCTGCTTTATCGGATGTCTCCTGTGCAGCTGCAGCCACCTTACCTGCCTCGTCGGCAAGGCTGCCGGCAGCACTCTTCACGGAATCTGCTGCATCAGAAACCGCTCCTGCGGCAGATTCCGCATCCTCCTTTGCACTGTCCAGACCGCTCCTGGCACTCTCAATCTGTTCCGCTGCCTTGCCGGCCTTGTCATGAGCCGCCATCAGGGCCTCATTCTTTTTGCCGATCACGGAATTCGCCTCGTCAACCTTGTCGCTGACAGCTTTTTTTGCGGCTTCCTTTGCCGATCCGGCAGCATCATCGACTGCGTCTTTTGCGGCGTCCGCAGCAGCTTTGGCGGCGGATTTCTTCTCCTCATCGCTCATGGAGTCGGGAAGTGCATCATACACCTGATCATAGACATCCTGCCGGACATCTCCGCCATCGAGATGGATATCGACATCTCCTGCGGAGATCTTGCCGTCATCGGCACTGCTGACCTTCGATGCTTCCATTGCCTCGTCGAGAGGGCTTCCCACCTTGTTGACAGAGTCTTTGGCATCGCCGATGGCATCTTTTGCGGAAGAGGCCGCCTTGTCTGCAGCGTCCGAGGCATCCCCGGCCTTCTTTTTGGGTCCGTCCTCTTCGCTTTCCACTGCGCTCTTGGCCTTTTCGGCGACGGTCTTTGCCTTGGCCGCCGAGTCGATCACATCCTGTGCGTCGCCGGATGCCCCCGCCAGGGTAGTCTTTACGGATTCCGCATCACTGATGAAATCCGATGCATGGGAGGCAGCGGTTCCCGCGTCAGCTGCAGCTGTACCTGCATGCGACGCCGCTGTACCGGTATCGGCTGCTGCCTGTCCTGCGGCTTTTGCAGCAGCTTCAATGCTGCCGCTGAGCTGATTGACAGAAGCGACGAGCTGATCGACACCCGCTTTCACCGCAGAGGCACCCGCTGCAAGTTTTCCGGCAGAAACAGTAATATTCACATCTCCTTCTGTTCCGCCGTTTTCCGGCAGCAGAAGGCTGTCTGCGAGCGCATCGGCGCCCTTCACATAGGCGGGAAGACCCTTTTCTTCATCCGCGAGCTGAGCGGAGCCTTCCTTCAGAGCACTCACGCTGTCTTTTGCGCCGTTCAGGCTGCTGCTTGCAGCCGCCACACCGCCGGTATAGGCACTGATGCCGTCCCCGATCACTTTTAATCCGGACTGCATTCCCTTTATTCCGCTGCCGAGTGTCTTTTCTCCGTCACTGCCGGTACCCGCTACAAGCTGTTCGATCCCCTTGTTCAGTGCGGAGTTGTTGTCTGTCAGAGTCTTGGCGCCGTCAGCCAGAGCCTTTGCGCCGCCGGCAAGCTCTTTTGCGCCGTCGCCCAGACTTTTCATGCCTTTCCGGAGTGTATCATCATTCTCTGTCAGCGTCTGCGCGCCGTCCGCAAGGGTCTGCGCGCCGTCATTGACCTTGTCAACCCCGTCGGTATACTTCCGGACGCCGTCCTTCAGCTCCTTTACGCCGTCATAGAGTTCATCCGTGCCGTCTTTTGCCTCCTTCACCCCGTCGACGAGTTCCTGGGTTCCGTCTGCAAGGTCATCTCCGTCTTTCTCAAGATCGGCGACTTTCTCGTCCATCTCGTCAAAAGCATCCTTGTGATCGGCATCAAAATCCTTCTCGTCCTCTTCATTCATCTCAAAGACGTTGGAAAAAACCATGGTCAGGCAGGTGCTCATCTTGAAGTCTTTGGCATCCATCGTGATCTCGACACTGCCGGGAATATCCAGATCATCGATCCTGTCGAGGGTCTTCTGCTTGTCTTTGTCGTCAAGCTTGTTGACAATGTCCTTGGACTCGGTGCGGACTGTCTTGAGACTGTCCTCCAGTCCGGGGAATGCCATGCCGACCACCATTGTGTTCTTTCCTTCAGAGACAACAGAGCCGTTGTCAACCTTGACATTGGCTGCCGTATCATTGGAAAACGCCATGCCGGTCACTGCCGCGAAGGGGACATAGACGTTCTTGTACTTCATGTTGTTGGTGTAGTCGATATGGATCTTCACCTTGCCGCTCTTGCCTGCCAGGTCCTCAGCGGCAATCTCCTTGCCGTCCAGATAATAGGTGATCTTCTCCGACACGGGGGGCTGCCTGGTCGTGGTTCCCTGATAGTAGATGTCGTTTCCGTTGGCGTTCCAGACCAGCTTGCCGCCGTCCCGGGAGAAGGTCTCATCCCCCTTGACATTCTCGATCTCCTGAAGGACGGATTCATCTTCGATCGTCTTCTTTTTTTCAGGGTTCTTCAGCCAGTTGGAAACCGTGATGTCGCGCTGTTTTCCGTAGGCGTCCGTAAAAATATAAACAGTCTCTTCCTTGGCGGCGCCGGTGGAAACCTGTCCCACTGCATCCGTAATGGCCTTCTCCAGGGCTGCGTCGCCGGAAGAATCCTCTGCCTCGCCGTTCTCCGCCTGCATGCCTGTGCCTGCCTGTGCATTCTGTGTAATCACCGCCTGTCCCATTGCCGCAGCTGCGCGCGAAGCCGCCAGCGATGTGACCGCTGTCATATTGGAGCCCGCCAGGAGCGTCACCGTCATCATCAGTGCCAGAAACTGTTTTCTCTTCATTATTCGAACCTCTTACTATGATCCTTCTATTTTTATGTTTTTCTATATGATCTGTCTCTTTGAAATCTACTGCCGGGAGCTTCTCCCGACCCGGGATCCCGGTCTGTTTTTTCTCCCATAAATAAAGGACAGTCCTCTCCGGACTTTCCTCAAACGTCTATAAATATAAAAAAAAGGATCAGATATGAAAATATCCAATCCAAAATCCATGTTGCAAGTCAATATACAAAGCCGCGGATTTGTATACTCCGCCGCTCCATTCAGACCGGCAGGCCGGTCCGGGATGCCCAGGGAAGGGAGAATCATTGCCGGGGTCAGAATTCATCCAGCATATCCCACATCGACCGGGTGCCGATGTATTCGTAGATCGTCGCCATCTCCTCCGGCGGAACTGTCATTCCCGTCCGGATCCACTCCAGTATGATATAGCTCATCGAGTTGGCATAGTACTTGGCCAGATTCTCTATGGTCAGCCACTGATGCGAGGAATGGACCGTGGACGTTCCCCGCTCCCGGAACAGGTCCATGACCATGCGGAAGGCGCAGTCATTCACGATATCCGCAAAAGAGTTCTGCCCCTCGATCTTTGCGGCACGCATATAGAATTCCCTGTCCCGCATCAGATTGGAAAAGATCAGGACCAGGGTCTCCCGGTACATATGGTTGGAGACCAGGATCCGGACAGGATCCAGAATTTCACTGCGGACGATCCATGCCAGGAGGTCATATTTATCCTGAAAATGATTATAAAAAGTCACGCGGATGACACCGGCGCCGTCCGCGATCTGTTTGATGGTTATTTTTTCAAAAGGCGCTTTGACGACCAGGTCTTTCAGGCTGTGCGCAAGCGCGATCTCTATATTCCGTTTCCCCTCCAAAAAACAACCTCCATGCCCCTCTGTCCCGGCATTCAGGACTGCATACGCCCGGGACATCAACAGCAGGATCCTCTCATCGGGAGCAAGGTCCGCTTGGGTTAGTTATATCTCACTTCTGTATATTTCCATTATTATACACTTTTTTCTCAAAAATGCACGTCTCAAATACTCTGTCAGGCTCTAAGTCAGCCATTTCAGGAGCAGGCCCCGCTTCCAGAGCATCAGGCCCAGCACCAGCCACTGGATCAGGATCACGAGTACACCTGTCAGAATGCTGCCGCGGATGAGTAAGCTGCCTGCCACGCAGGAGGCAAGGATCTGGAGCCAGCCGCCCACAGCTGTCCCGATAAAAAACCGCTCCGGCTTCATGTTCCTCTTGGCTGCAATATAGGGCACGATCCCGTTCGGGACACCGGGCACCATATACACCACGATGACCACGAGCATGGTCGGGGTACCCTTGAGCATTTCCAGGATCTTCTTAGCCGTAGGTCCCGGATTGATCCTGACTGTTCTTCCCTCCTCCCGCATGTGCCGGGCAAACAGAAAGACAGCCATATTGCCCAGGATAAAACCCGTGTAGCACAGCAGAAAGGCTTTCCACCAGCTGTAGAGGACACCTGCGGCGACGTGGATCGCTATGCCGGGCAGCACGACACTTGCCACCTGAAGTCCGGACAGGAGCATGACACAGATCATGCCTGCGGCAGCGTCTTCACCCGACAGATAAGCGACGATAGCCTGCTTGTCCCCCCTGCGCACCATGGGCAGGAGGATCTGAAACTGCGGACCGTAAGCCGCCCAGATGAAGAAGAGCGTCAGTACCAGCAGTGCCAGAGCGGGCAGCCTTCTCTTTATTTTCGGCCAGAGCGTATGCAGTAGTGTCATGAGTCTGTTCTCCGACTTTCCAAAGCACCTCTAAAAGAAAATGACAGTCAACAGATACAGGACCGGCTGGTGGATCAGATAGACCGGCAGGGAATGTCTGCCGATCAGGTTCAGGACCGGTGCCTGCAGATGAAAAAAAGCATGACCGGCGGGGTCTTTCCCCCTTCCGACATCCTCTGCGCATTCTTCCGCCCTGCGCTTGTCCGGCCTCCTTCTGTCTTCCAGCAGCAGCCGGTTCAGAAAAAGACCTGCCAGGAAAAGGAAGATCCAGGGCATGAAGGAGAAGTAATCTGTCGAGAAAAAGCCGGTCATGGGAAATCCCAGTCCCGTGAGCAGGTATCCCGGCAGTTTTCCGCTCCCGAAGGTATAGAGGACGGAAGGAAGGTCCAGCAGGACAGACGCTCCCAGGCGGAGATATCCCAGATTGATCCAGCGCGTCACATGGAACAGCAGCAGACATACAGCCAGGCATGCGGCCGGTCTGCCCCTGCCGGGCCCGGTGTCTTTTTCCCGGCGGGCAGAAGGCGGCAGGTAGAGGCCGGCCGCTCCTGTGACCAGCATGGCCGCGCCCAGAAATGTCAGGACTCCAAATATGACCCTCTCCTCGTACATGGCCAGGATCGTCACCGCGCTCACGGCGATCCCGCCCGCACTGACCTCAAGCCCCCGGCAGATGATGCGTCGCGAAAAAGGCACGCAGAAGCCGGAGAGCAGAATAAAAGTCCGGCAGATACTCTGCTGCCAGAGATGTCCGCCGGGCCCCTCGTACCAGGTCCGGAGCGCCGTCATGGAAGCGCCCGTCTCTGACAGATATAGAAAATCCCACATTCCGTGGTAAAGGATCATACTGACCAGGGTGATCCCCCGTATCAGGTCCAGGGTCTCCAGTCTTGTCCCCCGGCCCTTCAGGGCTCCCGGCTTTTCAGCCGAATCCTGATATTGCGCAATCATAATTGTCTCCTTCCGGAAGGGATGATAAACTATACGCGTAGCTGCAGGCGCCGCATATGGATTGCCTGCATATTGCACATAACTGCAGGCGCCGCATATGGAAGTTCTGCAGTTTGCACCCGGAAGCCCGCTCACATTGCGGATGGCCCTGTTCCGGAAAAGGAGGAGATCAGGCACATGGAAATCGAACGTAAATGGATGGTAAAAGGCTGGCCGCCGGAATCCGAAGATCTGCCGCTGGTGCGTGAGCAGATGATGCGCCAGGGATATATCAGTGTATTTCCCACTGTTCGGATCCGCGAAGAAGCGGAGACAGGAGGAAGTACCGAGCATATCCTCTGCTTTAAATCTGCCGGCAGCCGCGACGGTCTTGCCCGCGAGGAGATTGAATTTCCCATCAGCCCGGACCAGTTCTCGCAGCTGGAAAACCTGATCGGCATTCCTCTCATCCCCAAGCTGCGCCGCTCCTACCGTCTCCCGGACGGTCTGTTTCTGGAGGTGAATCTGGTCGATGAGGGCATGAAGACAGAATTCATGTATGCGGAGATCGAATACACTTCCGAGGAACAGGCCCGCAGCTGGAATCCCGCTGACTTCGGGCTCTCCGAATACCTTTGTGACGACGTGACCGGCCAGCCCGGCCAGACTATGGGCGCCTACTGGAGCGCCACCCGCCTCCGCCCATGAGCTGCCGGCAGGCCTGACATTTTCCGACTGTCAGTTTTTAACAGGAATACCGGTCCTCCCGCGATCAATCTCTCCTGGGGGTCCGCCGTCAACGGCAGCCGCTGTCAATGGCAGCCGCTGTCAATGGTAGCGGGCCTTCTCCAGGATCAGATGCATGTTGTCAAAGGCCACGGGGATCTTCAGCTCGCTGCTGCTGCCGCCCGAGGTCTCGTTTGTCACTGCACCGTGCAGGATATACCAGCCCCGCTGAACATCCACTTTACGCAGCTGCGTCACAGAGTAGATGTTATAGCGGGGTTTGCTCATCACAAGCTTTTCCGCCTTGTGATACACGATTTTCTTTTTATAGAGATCGATCGTGCTGTTCTTGTAGAGCCGTGTCCTTCCGGTGGACAGATACCAGGCTGTCGGAAAGGCAAAGATCGAGGGAATGACGTAGACCACGGACAGGAGGGCGACCAACCTGGGCACGATAGCGGGAACATTCCCTGTCTGAAATACCCCGACGTTGATCAGGGCGATCATCACTACGCCCAGCAAAAGCCCGGGCAGCGTCCAGTTCATGACCCTTCTGTATACCCAGCCGTTTCCCTCGTCAAATACACCTCCGTCAAAAGACAGTGTCCTCATACATCTCCCCTTTCCGTTTTTTACGAATTTCATATTCATCCGCCCGCAGCATGCGGTGCCGTCTCTGAAAGCCGGAGCAGAAAACCTCCGGGGTCTTTTCGGGACCTGATGGTAAAAAGCCGGCCGGCAGCGGTGAAATAATATTTTACCACATATGAGGCCTATTATCTATCAATGATATCCTCCCGCTATCAGTGCATGCGGGATCAGCACAGGCCGCAGCAGCACAGGCGGCATCAGGAGCCTGCCCATACACTTTCCTCGTACTGCCTTGTGAAGAGCTGATAATAATAGCCCTTCTGATGCATCAGTTCCCGGTGTGTGCCTTTTTCGAGAATCTTCCCGTCCCGCACCGCCAGGATCACATCCGCGCCCACGATCGTCGAAAGACGGTGGGCGATCACGAAGGAGGTGCGCCCCCGGATGACGGCTGCGATGGCGTCCTGAATGGCGCGCTCTGTCACCGTGTCCACAGAAGAAGTCGCCTCGTCCAGCACCAGGATACGGGGATCTGCCAGAATCGCCCGCGCGATGGAAAGCAGCTGCTTCTCTCCCGTCGAGAGCATGCTGCCGCCCTCACCCACATCGCTGTCGAGACCTTTTTCCATCCGTTCGACGACAAAGTCTGCCGAAGCCATATGCAGGGCCTCCCGAATCTGCTCGTCCGTGGCGTCAGGCCTGCCATAGCGCAGATTGTCCCGCACGGAACCTGAGGAAAGATAAGGTGTCTGCAGGACATAGCCGATGCTGCTGTGCAGCCACAGCTGCGAGCGCTCCCGGACATCCCGTCCGTCGATCAGGACCCGACCCTGTGTCGGTTCATAAAACCGACAGGCCAGGTTCACCAGTGTGGACTTGCCGGCGCCCGTCTCTCCCACGATCGCGATGTTGGTCCCCTGCGGCACCTTGAGATTGAAATGCTCCAGAACCAGCTCGTTTCCGTCCGGGTACATGAAAGAGACATCTTCAAACTCCACATCTCCCCGCAGCGGCTCCCAGTTCTCTCTTTTCGCGTGAAAATGATCTCCGTACTTTTCAATGACCTCCGGCGTATCCCGCACATCCGACTCCTCTTCGAGCAGGCCTGTAAAGCGCTCGATATTGACCTGGATCGAGATGAGGGCGGAGAGAGAGGTGATGATCCCCTGGACCGGCTCCAGCATTCCGACCGCGTAGGACATGAAGACCGACAGGGTTCCGATCCGTATGACCCCCTCCATTGTCAGTGCGCCGCCGCGCCACAGAACCAGTGCCAGCGCCATGGAGGACAGAAAAGTGATCATGGAAGTCAGAAGGGCACCGTGTCTGGCCGTCCGCACTGCTGTCCTGCGCATGCCTTCTGTTTCCTCCTCAAAGCCCTTCCTCATCACTTCTTCGATCCGCAGAGTCTTGATGCTCCTGATCCCGGTGATCCCCTCGTTGAAATTTCCCGTGATCCGGGAATTGATCTCGCGCACCTTCCGGCTTCCCGCCACGATTTTTTTCTGAAAATAGAGGATGATCACTGCCGCAGCGGGTACCATGACCAGCACATACAGGGCCAGACGAACATTGACGGCCAGCATGACTCCTGTCACGCAGACGATGTAGGACACATTCCAGACGACATCCATCATGCGCCATGCCATCAGTTCACCGATGCGCTCGGTGTCGCTCATGGTCCTTGCGTGAATATAGCCCACGCTGTTCTGATTAAAATAGGAAAAAGAGAGGGTCTGCAGATGAGCAAAGGCCGCATTGCGCAGGTCTCTGTCGATCTCCACCTCGACTTTCCCGCACTGGTAGAGGCAGTAGTAGTTGTCCGCTTCCTGCAGCACCATCAGCAAAATATAGAGAAACAGAAAGACAGGCAGTCCGTCCAGGGTCCTCTCTGCCACAAAATGATCCAGAGCCCAGCTGTTGAACAGGGGATAGATCGTGTCAGCCAGACTCGAGAGTATTCCCAGGAAGATCATGAACAGCACTCTGGGCACGTAGGGCCTTATAAAGGGCATGATGAGCGGGATCCCGAAAAGCCGCGTCCTGCCCTGCCCCGTTTTCTTTTTCTGTGTTTCCTGCATATCTATATACCAGTTTCTTCAATCTATAAAACACTGTATAACGGTCTTTGAACTGCATAGCAGTCTTTGAATCTGTAAACCGGCCGCTCCAGGCGCAATATGCTCATTCCCCGGCGCCGGTCTGCAGTTGGTAGACGCGTCTGTAGATTCCGTCCATCGCCATGAGTTCATCGTGGTTTCCGTGCTCGGCGATCCTGCCCTTCTCCAGCACGAAGATCTCGTCCGCATGACGCAGGGTCGTGATCCTGTGTGCGATCAGGATGACCGTTGCCTCCGACGTATTTTCCTGCAGAGCCCGGCGGATCCGGGCGTCTGTCTCCGCGTCGACCGCCGACAGGGAATCATCAAAGATCATGACCGGTGTGCGGCGGATCAGCATCTGGGCTATGGCCGCCCGCTGTTTCTGTCCGCCCGAGAGGGTGACGCCGCGTTCACCGACAAAGGTATCGTAGCCGTCCGCGAAGCGTTCCACCGCCTCGTCCAGGCAGGCGATCTGCGCGGCCCGGCGGATCTCCCGGTCCCTGTGCACAGCCTTCTGTTCCACAGCCTCAAAGCCGCTGTTTTCAGGATCCCTTTTGTCCGGCATGGCGATCGCAAGATTCTCTTCCAGGGTCCGCGAGAACAGATAGGGCTCCTGCAGGACCATTCCTATGTTCTGACGCAGCCATCCGCGGTCAATATTCCTGATATCCACACCTCCGACACAGATCCTTCCCTGCTCCGGGGGAAGCTCCCACATACGGTCCAGAAGCAGCATGAGCGTCGACTTTCCGGCACCCGTGGCGCCCAGGATCCCCACTGTAGAACCTGCCCGGATCTTCATGGAAATATCGTGGAGGACCTCCGGTGCGTCCTCCCTGTAGCGGAAGGACACATGTGAAAATTCGATATCGCGGTCCATGGGGGCAAACCGGATCTCCTCCGGCAGGCTGTACGGATCCTGTACCGGCCCGGACAAGTCTCCGGATCCCTCTGCAGTCTCTGTCCGCTGTAGATTGCAGGCCTCTCCCTGCTCCGGGGCATTTTCGGGGACCGCATTCATGATATAGCGCAGGCGCTCCATGGAGACGCCTGTCTTTGACATATCGGCGATCACGCGCCCGATCCGCCGCACAGGCAGGGACATCAATGCATTGTAGGACAAAAAGGCGATCAGCCCTCCGGCTGTGAGCTCCTTGCCCACGCACAGCACAGCCCCGTATACGGCAACAGTCATGTTGCGGACAGTCGCAATGACATTTCCGGAGACCCAGAATGCCGCCAGAACACGCATGAGTCGGATCCAGTGATTTGTGTAGAACTCGTTCTGCGCCTCGAATCGCTCCCTCTCGAATTTTTCCCGGCCGAATGTCCGCACCACACGGACTCCGGTCAGATTCTCCTGGGCGATCGCGGACAGATGTCCCTCCTCGCTGTCCACCGTCTCGAACTCACTTCCGATCAGCCCGTAGAAGACCAGGGAGCTGATGATCATGATCGGAATAAAGACCGCCGCAGCCGCCGTCAGTTTTGGCTGGATGGTGATCATAAAATACAGAGACATGAAGACAAGAATGAAGACATGCAGGAGGGAGGTCAGCTGTTCGGAAACAAAAACCCGGATCGTCTCGACGTCCGATGTGCACCGCTGAATGATATCCCCCGTGCTGTTTTCTCCCAGCCAGGAGTAGGGAAGGGCCAGGATCTGCCGGAACAGCTGATTTCTGGTCCTCTCAAGGAAGGTCTCCGATCCCTTCTCATTGCTCACTCTGAAGCCGTAGCGGCTCAGGGCTCCTGCCAGGGCAGCCGCTGCGACCGCCGCAGCCGCCATCCACAGATGGCTGCGCAGAAAAGAGACCCCTCCCAGGTCCTCGATCAGGCCGGCCGCCCATACAGGGACAGAGGACAGATTTCCCCCGATAACTGCATCGACGGTGTACTGGATCAGGCGGGGGATGATCAGGTCAAAGAGGGCCACCAGGCAGGCACAGACTGCGCCCGCGGCAAAATACAGTATGCTTCCCCTCAGGAAAAAAAGGATCAGACTTGTGTTGGTGGGAAAGCGGAGCTGCTTCGACCCGCTCTTTCTATTATCATTTCCGGTGCTTTTTTTCATCATAGCGGTGGTGCTCACTTTGCAGAAACCTGTCCGGAGCGGACAGAAGGAAAAATGTAACTGGTTTATTCTTCATCTTCTCTCCCCGGGGCAAAAAACATCCTGAGATAAAGACTGTATCGACAGTTTTTTTACTCTTACGGTTCCTGTAAGGCCCTCTCGGAGGCGGGGCAGAAATTTGTTAATGAAATCCCGCGAAGTGTTAATGAATATGCGTTTTATTTTATCATATTATCATGGTATAGTAATACCGATATCAAAAGAGCTGTCCAAAAGCCCGCCGGCAGACTGCCTGCAGGGCGGACATCTCCGCTCAGCCTGTAAATTGTCAAAAAGGAGATCTACTATGAAATGCTTAAACTGCGGTAAATCTGTCCCGGATGGAAATCTCTTCTGCCCGAACTGCGGTGCTGCTGTTTCTGCCGACTCACCTTCCCCCTCCTCTGCAAGAGCAGCGAATCCCCGAATGGATTCTCCCGGCTCCTACGGGCCCTCCGGGTCTGTGCAGCCTCCCCTGCCCGCCGGAGGATATACAGGAGCTGACAGAGCACCTGCCGGCATAAAGATCCTGCGCAGTCTCTCCGGTTCGCCCAAATTCCTGGCCGCTGCAGTCTCCTTTACTCTGTCCATCGTATTCAGTCTGATCGCGTCCTCGACCTCCGCCACTTCCCTGATTTATCAGCTTAACAGTCTTATGAACCAGGCAGGCATAGGCGACACGGATATTTCCATGATGGAGGAGGAAGTGATGCAGTACGCCTCGCAGATCAACGGCTATTCTTTCCTGTTAGGTCTGCTGATGAGCATACCCGCCATCCTCACCGCCCTGGGCCTCTGGCTGATTTTCTTTGCGGGAAAAAACAAACAGAGCAATGAATTCTCGACCTCCGGATTTACGGTGATCCAGGTCATCAACATCATCAGCTTTGTTTTCAGCTGCATTGTCTCAGCTCTGGCGGTAGTACTTACCATAGCAATGTTTGCAGAGCTCACCGGATACGTGGAAGACAGCGGGGAAGTGATTCCCGTACTGATCATTACGCTGATCGTGCTGGTCATCGCCATTGTGCTTCCCCTGCTCTATCTGTTCAAAATCATCAAAATGGTGGGCGGCGCAAAGAAGATGGCAATCACCGGCAGTCCTGTGGAGTGTGCTTCCGTCTTTGTCGGCGTCATCGTCATGCTCAGTATTCTGCCTCATCTCTCCTCACTGATTTTCAGCCCCCTGATGGGAAAACTGAACGCCCTTTGCTCCATGGTCGCCGCGATCTGCTTCTCGCTTCTGATTTTCGAGTTCAGAAACAAAGTTCAGGAAGCCATCCAGTATCCGGAAGATTATTCGGGGGCCGGCAGCTACAATGCCCCCTACAGCAGCTATTCACCCGGCGAAGCGGGGCCCGCTTACACACCTTACAGTGACGTCTCCGCCCCCGCTGCAGATCCCGGTCTGACACCTTATAGCGATGCTCCTGCCCCTGCAGATTCACCCTACGGCGGTGAACCTGCACGCTCTGCAGCTCCCGGGGCTTCCGCGGCTTCTCCCTACGGAGGTGCCCCTGCACGCTCTGCAGCTCCCGGAGCTCCCGCGGCTTCTCCCTACGGCGGCACACCTGCACGCTCTGCAGCTCCTAAAACTCCTGCGGCCTCTTCCTACAGCGATGTACCTGTCTCCAACCGGGCTTCCATGGAGTCTGATGACAGAACCTCTTACGGCAGCCCTTCCGCGGACATGTTTGAGAAGGCAGACAACCGCAATATGGCCATGGATTACTCCGGCATGGGACCTTCCCCCAGGCTGAAAGGTTCCCTCCTGAGCCCTGCAAACAATAAAAAGGGAAAGGACGAGGCTCCTGCTCCCTCCAGGCTCAAAGGATCACTCCTTCAATCTGCACCCGGTGTAAGCGCCTCTGCCTCGGACACACCTTCGGCTTCTCCCGCACCGGCAGCAGCCGGGCCTGCTTCCGCAGGTGTTGTCCCCCCTTCAGCCAGGGCCGCAGGAAGGCCTTCCGCTCCGATGAAGGACGACGCCTCTGCCGCACCGGCAGCTGCTGCAGGCAGCAGGGTTCCGGCAGATCCTGCCCGCATTGAGCGGAGCGGAAAAGACTACGATCCGGCTCCTTCCGCAGGGAAAGCCTCCGGCCGCCCTCTTCCGGAGCAGCTTGAGGCCAATGAAAGCATGAGCGGAGCTGACAATCCCGCCACAGTCTATGCCAGCCCCTATGAGACAACAACTGTCCTGGATGAGGCAACGCTGCGCCAGCCGCCCGCTTATCTTCTGCGCACCAGAGATAACAACGAGATCAGCATCAACGCCCCTCTCCTCCGCATAGGCAGAAGCTCCTCCCTGTCCGACTACGTGGTCGATGATAACCCCGCAATCGGCAGACACCATGCGGACATTGTCTGCCACGGCAGCAAGTACAGCATCATCGACAAGAGCAGCGTCAACCACGTCTATATCAACGGACGGATCATTCCTCCGGAAAAGGAAATCCCTCTTCCCGACAACGCCGAGATCCGTCTGGCAGACGAAATCTTCCTGTTCAAGGTAGAGCGGTAAAACGGAAGGTCCGCCATGACCGGCCAGGCATATGCCGCCTGAGCAAATACGCCCCGGCCGCCCCTCATGACAGCGGCATAGCATAGTCAAAATGAACAGCAAAAAGGCCTTTGAAACCCTGTGCATACGGTTTCAAAGGCCTTTTAAATTGTGTGCTCAATTTTCTTGTGCGCTCAATTATCCCTGCTCAGTAGACGAAGAAATCCTCATGCCTGAGAGTGCTTCCATCCCAGGTCATCTCAAAATCTGTCACGCTGCATTGAAACGCGAGCACCGCATTTCCTTCTTCGTTGATCCTGTCAATCGACCAGGTTCCTGTGTAGGTATATTCGTAATCGGAATCCTCCGGATCGCTCTGACTGAACAGAGGGAAAATGCAGTGCAGCCGGAATGTTCCGTCCCGGTTCAGATCCAGTTCCGTCGGGATCGCGCCGTCTCCCTGGGGCTTGACTCCGTCGTAGTGACCATAGGACAGCCCGATGCCCTCCATGGTCAAATCCTGCTCCGCTTCTTCCTGCGGTTCCTCTTCCTGCGGCTCTTCTTCCTGCGGAATCTCCTCCTGCGGTGCCTGCTCCTGTTCCTGCGGCGACTGCGCCTGCAGCAGGGAAGTCAGGAGTCCGATGCAGTCCGTGCGCTCGCGCAGGAAATAGCAATATCCGGAACTCATATCCGGTGGGTAATCGTCTCTCTCGGATATATGTGAAAGACACATCCTGCCTATGCGGATCATTTCTCCGTCAGAAGGCGCATAGCACTCATCCGCCGTCATAGAATAGTCCCGGTTCCGGCGTCTGTGCAGAAGTTCAAGTCCAAGATCCCCGATCCCCCGCGTAAACGCATTGACTGAATTCTCGTTGTTCTCTCCTTCCGGCCGGGTCACAACTCTCCAGCCTCCCTCCTCGGAAGCGAAGCCCGACATATGCATGGCAGCTTCCTCCGAGGCGGGCACAAAATAGATTCCGGCAGAACGCTGGTCAAACCAGTATCCGAAACGTGCGCCCTCATATCCGGAAAAGGCATTTCCGTCATAGGAAAAGGCCAGCACGGAGACATCATCCACATGATCCTGCTCGATTATATAACTCTCTGCATAAATGAATGTTCTGCCGCTGCTGTCCGTGCACCGGAACAATTCAAAGCTGCACCCCTGAAAAAAGGGGCTGTACCCGTCGGGGACTGCCAGTTGGCGGCTGTCTGAAAGAAGGCATCCGCCGGCCGTGCTCTCATAAATCTCCACATAGACTCCGGAATGCTGTTCCCCATCGGTGCCGTCTGCAGCGGCTCCCTCCACAATCGGTTCTCTTCGAATGGTCAGCAGTTCCGCAATCCCGTCCCCGTCATAATCATAAATATCCGCTGCAAGAAGGCCCGTATCCCTTGATAAAGACTCACCGGGAATATCCATAAAAAGCCCGTTTTCGCGCATTCCCATCTGCACTTCCAGGCCTTCATCTCCAAGAGGAAGAACACCGTATTTGTCTGCCAGATCCTTGATCTCACGCTCAAGAATGGCAGATGTATCCTGTGCAGTACCTGCCGTCCCGGCGCCGACCCGCTCGCGCAGCTTTTCATCCCTGGGCTGATAGTACCTGTGTCCGACCTGCTCGAGCCATCCGATCAGCTCGTCGTCTCCTGCATTTTGGCCGTCCAGTGCAGCCAGTCCGTTTTCCAGAGCATCATCCCTGCGGATCACGACGTCGATTACATATTTATCATCAAATATCTCATCTCCCAGGCTGCTCTGCACCGGTCCTCCGCCTGCCTGCGCCGCCGACACCAGATCCCGGATCTCCTGCTCGGGCGCACCGTCCCCGGGCAGGACGCCTGCAACCGTGATCACTGCCTGGTCATAGTTCTCGACAGCCGATGTCCACTCTCCCATTCCGGTATAGGCATCGCCCAGACCGGTATAGGCAGCTGTATTTTTTTCATCGAGTCTGACAACCTTCTCAAAGGAGGTGACTGCCTTGTCATATTCCATCTCGGACAAATATCTTTTGCCGAGGCGAAGTTCCCTCCTGATGACCGCAGTTCTTGTCCTCCCGGATACCTGAGGCAGAATAAAACGGCGCACGACCAGAAGCATGGACACGATCATCACCAGCACGACCAGCACGATTACCAGAATTGTCAGGCCGTCCGCTTTCTTTTTTCTCATCTTTTGAGCACTCCCCTGCAGTCAATCCTGTCGATATCAGAGACACCTCAGGTCCTCCGTAGTATTCACCTTGGCCGGGCAGGCCGGAACCCTGTTTTCCCGGAGCAGGCCTCTAGATCCATCCCTTGTCTACCAGCTGTCTGTAGATATCCTCCAGGATCCCCATTTCCGGATCCTGGCCGGCTGTTCCTCCCTGTTCGGCGAAAAGGTCTCTGGCCTTTGTATAATAGTCGACATAGTCGCTGTAGTCTCTGACGCCGGCATCCAGCGTCTCCTGATAGGCTTCCTCCAGAAATGCCAGCCGCTTATAGGTCCGGTAGTCCTCCGGCCACAGTTCCGCCATCCTGTCTGCATATTCCCTTGCCGTCCCCAGATTTCCGATCTTCTGGTGCATGGTAATAATGTTGCTGTAGGTCAGAGCAGATCCCCAGCCGCTGCGGATGATCTGTTCAAAAACAGAAATGCTCTGCTCCGCATAGGATCTGATCTCCGTCAGGTCATACAGATTGATATAGGTCTGCGCCAGTCTCTCAAGGACAGGCAGCTTTTTGTCCTCGGGAAGACGTACCCGCGCATTCTCCAGCATCTGCGCAGCCATCAGCATGTTGTCCGCCGTGATGCCCATTTCCTCATAGACCTGTTCCTCCAGCAGACAGGCCCTGAGCAGGTCCGTATCATCCTCCGCATTTTCAATGCAGAAATCAAAGTTGGAAACCGCATCCTTGTATCTGCCCTGTCTGGCGCAGATCTCGCCCCGGACCAGGGCGATCTGGCTCTCCCGCAGGCCGTTCTGTTCCGCCTGGTCCAGGATCCTGCCTGCGCCCTCTGTATCGCCGGACTGGGCGAGCGCTATGGCGTAATCCCGATAGAAATCCGGATTGCTGTCCGTATTGTCTGCCGCCCTCTTGTAGGACTGAACAGCTCCCTCCAGATCCCCGGTCTCATAACAGGCATTTCCCAGAAGGTAGCACACCTCACCGTACGCCTTGGGATCCGAGGGCTTTCCCTCCGGCACTACCAGGTCGCTCCGGATCAGCCTGATGCATGTGTCATAGTCCTTTGACAGATACAGAAAGCGCCCCATCTGGACAAGGGGATCGAGCCGGTCGGGATAAAGATCGGTGCACTCCCCGTACAGTTCCATGGCATGGTTATAATTTTCCTCAAATTCCTGCCTGCCGCCCGAGGCGCTCTCCGCGATGGATTCCAGCTCCGTCAGCTTTCCCTGATACTCCTTTTCCCTGGCATTGCGGCGCATCCGCAGAAGACCTGCCGTGATCACGATACAGGCCAGGACCGCTCCGAGCAAGGAAAAGAGAAGGATCCTCTGGCGGATCACCTTCTGCCGGTAGCTCCGCTCCATTTTCCGGTAATTGCGCAGTTCCTCCAGCATCTGTGCCGCGGACCCGTATCTTTGTGCCGGGTCGGGCTGCATGGCGCGGTAAAGGACCGTGATCAGGCCGTCGCTGACCTGCATGTTCTCCAGGACCTCCTGCATGCGGCTCCATTCCGGATGCGGACGGTATCCCGTCAGCAGGGTGAAAAGAACTGCTCCCACGCTGTACAGATCCGCCCGTTCGTCAAAAGAGCCCGGCGCCACATGTCCGCCGGTGCGGATCGCGTTCTGAACCGCATAGATCTGTTCCGGCGCCGCATAGCCCTGTGTATAGCCCTTTACCAGAACGCTGTTGTCAGTCAGGTAGCCGGAAATATTGAAATCGATCAGGCAGATATTGCCTTCCGGAGTCAGCATGATATTGGCAGGCTTGATATCTCCGTGAAGGACCGGCGGTCTCTGGCCGTGCAGATAGACCAGGGCTTCCAGCAGCTGCCCTCCATAGGTGACCGTCTGCTCCTGGGTAAAACGCCGCCCGCTTTTGATCACCTCCGCAAGGGATTGTCCCTCAATAAAATCCATTACCGTGAACACTTCCCCGTTCACGTCGATGAAATCGATGACACCCGGCAGGTAGGAGTGCCGCAGCCGCTTGAGAATGTCTGTCTCCCGCCGGTTTTCGGCGATGCTGCTCCTGGAGACCTTCATCTTCTTGAGGACGACATATTTCTGCAGGCGTCTGTGCCAGGCCTTGTAGACGATACCGCCGCTGCCCGAGCCGATCACCCCCTGTATGACATAGGTGTCGTGGATCACATTCCCGCCCGGCCCGCCGTCCGGCTGTCTCACCGTCGCGGTGCCCGTCATGCCGTCCTGCCACCTGTCAAAATCATTGTATGGACCGCCCGGCATACCCTGCCTGTCTGCCGATTGCTGCCCGTTCTGTTGTCTGTAATAGTGATTCTGCATTTCAAATACCCCGCAGGAGTTCCCGTTCAGTATCCGGCTTCAGCATCAATACTCATATCCGTATGCGCCGATAAAAGCCTCCCATCCCATGGACTCGATCTCATCCACACTGTACATGATCAGCTCCCGGAGACCTTTTTCCTCATAATGATCGGGGAAGAATCCGCTGAAGGTCTCAAACAATTCATCGTCGTCCGTATGCTGCTCATCCGTATATACGGGATCCGGCCCGGAGTAGTCCCCGACCGACTCCAGCACGTACTCATTGTGCAATTCCCCGTTTTCGATTGTGAAATATTCTCCTGTAAAATAGCCCATATTTCCGCCTTCGGTAAAGAGACCTGTATAGGCGGAATCCGGTGCGTACACAAAGCCGAATCCCCGTATTCCCGCATTCCCCAGGAAACGGATTTCTTCACCCGGCGCAGTGTCCTGACAGGTATAAATATAGTTGGTCATGGATGCCATATCCGGGCCGTTGTTGAAAGCGACCAGTTCCGGCACGTCGTTTTGGTCCAGATCGTAAATTGCAAACTTCACCGAGCCGTACTGGTCATCCTCCCAGTACTCCTCGCCGGAATTCCAGTAGCCTCCATCCAGAATAAAAGAGCTGTAGATGCTGATCCAGTCCCGGGCAGGGAGCCCGGGATCAGGCTCCGTCTCCTCCGGAATTGTCTCCTCTGCCGGCGCAGCTTCCTCCTGCAGGGCATCCGGATCATGGATCAGCTCAGCGATCTCAGGATCTTCCGGTGTGTAATCCGCATGGCCCATTTCATCGAGCCAGCTGACCATCTCAGCCGCATCTGCTCCCGACGCAGCCATCTCCTGCAGCCCCATCTCCAGGGCACTGTCTCTGCGCACGATCACATCCATGATGAAGGGACCGTCATAGATGACCGCCTCCTCTTCAGACACCGTCTCCGGCCGCTCTGCTCCGTCTTCCGTGTACGAATCCTCCGAAATCTGTGCCTGAGAGATCAGGATCCCGATTTCTTCTTCCGTCGCGCTGTCCTGGGGCAGAACACCGGTGACTGTGATCACCGCCTCATCATAATTTTGTACCGCCGGCGTCCATTCCAACAGTCCTGTGTAGGCATCGCCCAGTCCGACATAGGCCTCGGTATTGCGCTCGTCGATCCTGACGACGCCGGAATACATTGTGACAGCCTTCTCGTATTCCATCTCGGACAGGTACCTGCGGCCCAGCTCCAGCCTGCGGTCAATGACGAATTTCCTGGACACCCCCATGATCCGGGGAGCAAGGAAGAGCAGCACAGCTGCGATCACCAGAATCCACACGATCACCGCTGCGACGACTGCAATGACAACCGCCCGGTTATTTCCCTTTTTTTGAACCATTGTAAAGCCTCCGTTCAGGCCTTTCCCTCTCGTTTTGCGCCTGAAAACATGCGCAAAACCGCTTCTTCCTCATGTTTGGACGCTCGTCAAATGTCCGCAAATGCCCGGGCAAGCCCGG
>OCVV012847419.1_pt1 | contig 42248 bp, 33 predicted proteins | sample 1539721 | NCBI WGS metagenome assembly OCVV01 (sample SAMN02144230, study PRJEB22623) | gut metagenome | biome: sheep rumen | host: Ovis aries | place: New Zealand | reverse complement strand
CCCCTCGAAATCGAGGGGTTTAGCAAGTTACCAGCAAGTTAAAATTGTTGCAAGTTTAGTTGCAACAAAACCACACAAACACGCATGGTTGATGCGTTTTATATTTGATTTTGGTTGCAAGTTTGTTGCAAGTTTGGTTACAACAGCAAGTTAAAAGAATTATTCGTTTCACAAAATAGGAAAATTTTTGAAACAATCAAAACTATCCTGACCGCTTCCAATTTCTTTTCCCAACCATGCACCAACGTACTCCCGACCTTTGCATATTTTAAAATTGCAAAACTGACAATTTTCGCTACTGTTACAACCTCTGCTATGCTCATATATCCGGCAGAGAAAAGCCGCCAAATCATCATCGCTGTAATTACGAATGATATTTTTTCGCAGTGAATGAACCCTTTTTACTTCAAGATTAAAATCTTCCCCTAAACTTTCGCCTACACCAACAACTTTTTTCGGCGGGTCGTAGAATTCTGCCATATCCATCACCTCTTTATCATTATATTCAATGAATGGGTAACTGGCAACTATCGGTTACAATTTAAATAAAAAAAGAACGCTACAAGCCGTTCCGGGCGGAGCTTGCAACGTTCTTTATCGAATGTTTCCATCCGATGTCGGTAGCATATAACAGGCAGGCAGTAAACACAGCGTGGTGCGCCTTGTGTTTAGACGTCGCTGTCTGCCCGTTAAAAACCTTATACCAAAACCGCCGTTACAGTTCTGCTTATGATTATGTAAAACCTTTTCGGTCAGTTCCGTATGTATAAGGCAGTATCCGTCCATCACGGAGCAAAGGATGCTAACGATTTCTCGCTACTCCCATTTGGGAACCCAGCTTTTTTCCTCAATACGGACGGAACACTCACCAAAAACCACCTGTTCCGAGATGGTGTTATCCAACAGGTCGTACCCCTACTTTTCAATTCGGGGTTCTTCCATCTCGTAGTTTTTAGTTCGTGGATAATTTATTATACAACGCAATTTTTATTTTATCAAACAAGGAGTGTCAAGATTATGCGGTTACCTAACGGATTCGGTGGTATCAGCAAGCTTTCAGGCAACCGAAGAAAACCCTATGCCGTCCGCATCACGATAGGCTGGACGGACGAGGCAAAACAAATAGTTAAGTATCTTGGCTATTATAAGACGCGTTCCGAAGCATTGAAAGCGCTGTCTGCCTATAACGCCAATCCCTACGACCTTGCCGAAGCATCTCTTACTGTCGCACAAGTGTATGACATGTGGGTCGAATGGTTGAAGACGGATAAAAAGCAGACCGTCAACAAGCGTTACACCTCTGCCTATAAAAATGCGAAAACATTGAACAACATGAACTTCAAGGAGGTTCGCAAGCGCCACATACAGGCTGTGATTGACCACTGTGACAAAGGCCCGGCAACAAAACGGAATATCAAGCTTCTGTTCAGCCAGCTTTTCAATTTTGCCATTGATCGGGAACTGGTGACCATCAACTACGCTTCGTTATGCAGCGTTCCTGCCACGGAAGCAAGCACCATGCATAAACCCTTTACCCCGGAAGAGATAACGCGCCTATGGACAAATCTGAACGAAATTGGGGCATGTTTCGCTTTGGCGTATATCTATACCGGGATGCGTCCATCAGAATTATTGCAGATACGAACAGAAAATGTGTTCATTGACAAACATTACATGGTAGGTGGCATTAAAACGACCGCCGGTAAAAACCGTGTCATTCCCATTGCCGACAAAATAATGCCCATCATCAAGGGATGGTATAATCCTGATAACGAGTATTTGTGCGTTACGGCAAAAGGCAAACCATACGATCTTCAGAGTATGACAAAACAGATATGGAAACGTTCTGAATTGTTAAAAGACCATCTCCCCCACGATGGCAGACATACCTGTGCCACGCTGTTAGATAACGCAGAGATTAGTCCCAAAACCATACAGTTGATTATGGGGCATTCTTCGTCACTTGTAACACAACGTGTCTACACCCACAAGACCATCCAACAGCTTATTGACGCGGTGAACCGTCTTTAAATTTGTATATTGCATGTCACTTACGAATTAAATTTTACTCAATTTTAAACAATTCAGTAAATTAAAAGAACCGCTGTACCATGCACGATACAGCGGTTTTACTGACTTTTCGATATTCAACTCACAGGTATTGTGGCTCATCTAACGTGAACCATACTTCGCTCTACGACTGGGTTTTCATCACTTTGTGTCACTTGCGTGTCACTTACTATGAGAAATGCAAGTCCCGATTGCGACCCCGCCAACGAAGCACCAAATCCTGTTTTGCCATATCTGTCTTTTATGGATAGACCTTTCCTTTTTGATTTGCTGCTTCAATGTCTGCAATTCTGTTTTGGATTCTGCCACTTGCTTGGATAGCGTTGTCAAGTCTTCGTTCTGCTTCTGTAATTCCTGATTCAATTCGTTCAGCATTTTCTCTGCCTGCGCTAACTGTTCCAGTAATTCTCTCGACGGCTTTTTGATTTTCGACAACTCGTTTTTGTAAGCTGTCAATTCGCTGTCCAATATCATCCAGTCGTTTTTCAAGCCGTTCCACTCCGTCATCGGTATGGTTATAGACTGGCTTGTTTCTGGTGTAGTCATGCACCAACCACACACCGGCAATGCCAACAACCACGACAACAGCAAAAGCAATGATAAAATCTTTGTTTTCTTCATAAAATCCTTTAGTCTCCTGTCTCATCATGTTCCCATATCCTTTGATAGAATGCAGACTTTCCACGAATTAAATCACCACCGGGGACAAGTTTCCCATTGTTTCCATATTCATCCGGCAGATACCAAAGGTCCCAGCGTTCGCACGTTGTGGAGGGTCCGTAGTCGTCCTTCTCCGCAGCTTCACAATGGGTCATAACATATTCATCACAGTCCAACGGCAATTGGAATTCGTCTGCCAGTACCGCAACGACTTGTGCCATGCTCTCGATCTGTTCCGTTGTCGGAGGCTCATAACCCAACCATGCGTTGTATCCATCACGGGCTTCTGCATCTACCGCGCACAGTAGTGTGACTCCTACTGCAAAGCTGTTCCGTTTCCATGTGTGAGGTAGTTTTTCAAAGAAGCTGTCGCACATGATGTAAATCTCACCGTGTTTATCGATACAGATATGGTAGTCATCGTATGCCTGCCCATAATGCCCCGCTGTCCAATGCAGATAAACGTGGTCAATATAGTTCCCTGCTTCTCTTGCCATGCTTCTGACATCATCCAACGTGTCAGGGGTCATTTTAGATGTCGGTATCATGCTCATTTTTACCACTTCCTTTGTTACACTACCGGCATTAGGTCACCGTTTGTGTCCGCTTCCAACCAAGTATCACCTGCAGGTCCTTGTGGTCCTGTAGCACCTGTGTCTCCTTTATCACCCTTTGGTCCCTGCAAACCTTGTATGCCTTGAATGCCCTGAACACCTTGCTCACCCTGCGGACCGCGAATGGGAACAGCAGTGGTGTAAGACGTGCCGTCTGTTAAGCTTATGGTCAATGTATAGTCGCTGTTCAACGTGATATTAGATATGCTGACCCCGGTATCACCTTTGTCACCCTTCGGGCCGGTGGCTCCCGGGTCACCTTTTGCACCGGGTACACCTTGAATGCCTTGTTCACCTTGAGGGCCGGTGTCCCCTTTGTCGCCTTTGGGACCAGCTTCACCTGTATCACCCTTTTCACCTGGTTCACCTTTTTCCCCTTGTGGTCCTGCTTCACCCGGAGTTCCCGGCTCGCCTTGCTCACCCTGCGGACCCACATCACCTTGTGGTCCTTGTGGGCCTACCAATGACAACAGCCAGTCTTCTTCGGTTCCTTCGTATCCGTGCATTACTGCAACTTCGTATGCACTCCTACCTCTCCCACCACCGGTTTTTAATTCTACAGTGTATTCAGGAGCAGATATGTTAATGTTTGCATCCGTAGAAGTAATGTTTACATCAAAACTTTGGCTCATACATCATCACCTCTCTACTGTTACATCAGGCAACAGATGATACGCATAAGGCCCAACTGTTACATACCGTCCCTCTTCCGTTTCATCGTTGTAATGTATCTCAATATCGTAATGGTAATCACCAAACTGTAAATTCTGCGTCACGCTATGTGGGATACGAATATGCCCTTCTTCAGCAGTGCGCTGGTAAATATAGGTCGTGTCCTTGTAGTTTCTTTTAACAGAGAAGATGGCGTCAAAATCGTAAATAGCTTCACCTTCGATTGTGAGATTGATGTCAAATTCTCCAGTGTCGCCCCTTGTGTGATAAATCACACCTTTTTTTATCTCAAACATTACTTTATCCCCTCTTTCTTCTTCTTCAAAAGGTCACGGATTTCACCGCCGATCTTAACACCGGCTGCGTCAAGGTTCTCACAAACGCTGATTCCTTCAGTTATGGACAGGACGCAACAAACGATGACCAGCGCAGGTTGAATTGGCGAGTGGCTAATTTTTAAAACCAAATCAATCAAAAATCCAGTAATGAGAAGCAGTGAATATATGATCGTCTTTGAGTAGAATCCATCGCGCAGGACATATGAATCAATGAACCGCCAATGATGTGCCTGCCATATGTACTTGATATAGGTAAGCAGTGAACCACGCTTTTCCACTATTCGCTTATCGTAGGTGGCTTTGTAGAGTAACGATGCTTGAAAGATACAGGCGGTAAAAATGTCAATGATTTCAAGCAACATCAGCAAAAGGAATATCGTGCCAACATCCACCAACGTAGCACTAACAGCGGATGCCACAAGTTTTTCAATACCTTTATCCGCCACCGTTTTAAGTGTGTCCATTGTTTTTATTTTTGATAAAACTTCGTTAAGAATGTCTTTCATTTGGGCCTCTCCTTAAAAAAGATAAGGGACGGTAGTATCACCGCCCCTCTACTGCTTTTTAACCGGAGAGAATTACCCTTCGGAGCCGGAATCTTCAGAAGCTGCTTCAGCCGCTGCAACGCAATCATCGTACAGTGCCTGATCTGCTTCGGTCAGCGGTTTCGGTAACAACGTGATGTCGGTTTCGCCCTTTGCCAGGAACAGCAAATAAGCCTCACGGGGTTTCAGATGTACCTGATACAAATCGATAGTCGTCATAATAAATTCCACCTTTCTGAAAATAAATTATATAGAAATACCCGGCAGCACAATTACTGCCGGGTGTTCTATTAGATTAAACATCAAACTTGTCACGATAACGTTTCAGCGTGGTCTGCTGAATCGTTTTGATTATTTCACGCTTGCGGTCAATCAACTGCCGTTTCCTGTCTGGCGATATGTTCCTTGCGTTGGTAATTGTCTGTATGTCTTTTTGCTGTTTGCTCACATCACGCAGTGCCTTGTTGATGGCTTTTACTGCAGGTGTCGGACGGCCTTTCTTTCCATAGCCTGCATGTTGCTGCTGTGAAGCATTCACGAGGTCGTAGAAGTCTTCCGAAGTGCGGTTCATGTTCATACTGTTCAAGAAAAAGTCTCGAACCATAGCACGTTCCGTAATCGGCTTACTCGGTAGGCTCTGCTTTTCTTCAAAAAACATGTCAGGAAGCTGTGCCGCCAACATGCCCAACGTACCTGTATAACCCCGTATGGTGTTGTCCAGCTTAACAGGTGACAAACCTGTAGCCTTACCTACAGCCTTGCTAAATTCTGTGGTGCTACTGTTATAACGCATCTCTACAGGCAGTCTCTTTAAGCGGTTGCCCTCGATAGCTTTTTCACGGAACAACGAGTAGTTCGTTGCCCATTCCAACATAGGAAGACCCAGGGTCGGAATTATATTGGGAATCAGCACCTCTTTCATGGCAGAAATCCAATTTTTCCAAGCATGAGGTTCTTGGGTGAACATCTTATCCATTATGGACTCAAGTCCACTGCCAAACAGGATGCCTGCTTCCTGCGGTTTCGGAATCCTGATCTTGCCACCAGGCAGAATCCAGTTGTTCATTCGGATGTGCGGATCGAGTTCATCGTACCAAGGCTCATCGTGGTTGAATATCCAACAAATCATGGAGGGCAGCATGATGTATATACCAATCATACGCATCGTCCGCATCCGTGTTGCCGGGTCTTTACTGTTCAGCAGGCGGTACATCTTGTCACCACCCTGGATACATGCATTGAAGAACGGCACCATCATGTTGACCCGTTGTCCGTAGAAACCGGAACGGCTGAAGTCCAACGTAACATCCCTTGCATCCAATGCGGCTTCCTGCATCGACTTGCCACTCTGTCTTGCTTTCATGTATTCACCCATACGAGTCGAGGCTTCAACAATTTCAGACCAGGCTTCAAACTTTTTCGGAGCAAGCTTGATAAGTTCTTTAATGAGTTCCAACGGATGGTCTTTAAGATATTTCATATCCTTTTCACCCATCAGTTCATCCATGCTGCGCACCGCATTCTTACCGCTGCCGAAGTAGTTGTAAGCCGTGATGCCCATTGCATCGAATTCACCACGCAGTTCCTTGTTATGTAGGTATGCCCACATACCCTTGAAGCTGTCGATGACAGGAACAAAGCCGTTCCTACTGGATACACCAGCGAAAATGGTATCACGGATAAAGTTACGGATGATGAACGATGGGGATGTAGTAGCACCATAACGCAGTGTCTGTGCAGCACTACGGCAAACACCTTCTACGATGCCGGCTGCAGGAATGTCGTACCCAACGATAGGTCCGTACATTTCCTGTGTGGTTCTGAAAGCCACCTTTTCTCCGTTCATCAGCACGGTGAAGATGCAGTTCTTTGCATCCGCACTCTTGCCGGGAACTTTTTCTAACAGTCCGGTCTTTTGCAGTTCAGGACTGTTGGCTACCATTTTGACAAAGTGTACGGCAACTTTGTTTCGTTCTGCACGTTCCGTCAGCATCTGTATGCTCTTGTAGGTGGATTCCAACGGAGAAATCAACCCACGTTCGCTACCTAACGACAGCACATGTTTCAACATGCTGTTTACGTTTGCGATGCTGTCTGCTCCCTTGCCGAACTGACTGATTGCCTGTTCCAATCCTGCCGTATCAGAGTAGTCAATCATCAACGGGCAGTAATCTTTGTACAGCGTGTTGACCTTGTCACGAATTGCACCGGGAATCAGATGTCCATCTTCCATCAGAATGAGCAGATTCCTCTGCAACTGATAGTAGATATCGGCAGACTTTGCGAACTCTTTCGGAGCATTGTTTACCAACGCTTCCAAGTCGGCTCTTGAAACCCCCTTGGGGAACTTGTAGGTCTTGGCAAGTTCCTTTGCCATCTGTTCCGCAAGTTTCGGCTCAACTTGCGCCATATCCAGAACCTGTCTTCTCCAATGAACCTTGCTGAATGGTTTGGGCCGGAACACTTCATATTCAGGATGCTTGTTAATAAAGTCGGTAAATTCTTTCCTGTCGTGGGTGATATTCTGTAAGCTCTTGTCTTCTACAAGCCGTACCAACTCAAGAATACGCCTTGCACCAAGGTAGTTACTGAATGCATCCCGCCAGGTATTGATTCCGTGTTTCGCAAGATAATCAGGATATTTTTGATCCATATCCTTCTTCATGATGGGTTCAAGTGCCTGTTGAACTGTTGCGTACTTGAACTCTTTCCTCATGTCTTCCGCACGTTTTACCGCAGCCGTATCCTTGGGGTCAACCCCTTTGCCGATAGAGTCACGCAGTGCGTTGAATGCTTCTTCAGACCCTTGTACAAGGGTATCTGCAGCACCATTCGCCAGCGCTCTTGCTACCTGCACCCGATTGTAGATTTTATCTTCTTCTTTCAGCTTCTTGCCGGTCGTGTTCTGGATAAACTCATCCACCCTGTGCAGGGCTTCGTTCTTGTCTATCCACTCACGATAGAATTTATCCCGTCTGTCTTTCAGCCATGCAACCCATGTCTGTGCCTTGTTATTGTTGTAGGTGTTGTTAAAGATTTCAGATGCACGACCTTCTGCAGTCTGCATGTTCGGCTTACGGACATTGCGGTTGACATAGGCTTCCGCTTTGTCGATTGCCTTGCTTGCAGCAGATGTGATGGAGTAATGAATGTTGTCGCTGTCCTTGGTAATGCTTACGTTATTACCGGAAGCATCCTTGATTTGGTTAGCGTTAAACACAACGTACTCCGTGCCATCCTCAAGGTTGGCAGATATTCCATCAAAGCCAAATTCCTGAAGCTTTTCTCTGAACTTGGCGTTGGCTTCCCATGAGCCATACCTACGGTCACCACCAAATGCCCGTGCAGCAATTCCTGCGGCAACGCCCGGTCTTGAATTCTCAATAATGTACGGAAGATCAATATTGTGTTCTTTAAGGAAGTCCATCAACTTCTGCCATGCAGTGTTCTTGGTCTTGGGAATGTCCCTTGCCCCCATCTCATTGTCAAAGATGTTTTCTGCTTTTAGGAAACACGGAATTACATTAGCTTCACCACCATTGCCCATTGTTCTTTCTTTTGCATAGGTTTCAGCGGTTCCGTAGCCGGTAGCAAAGTACGCGCCCTTGCCCCAACGTGCTGTTCCCTCACCACCACGATTGGTGTCGAAGCTTTCAATATTTGCGTTGCTTCCGTGATATACAACCAACGGGTCACCATTTTCATCCACAACCTTGGAGTCACCAAACCACTCCTTGAACTGCGGAGTCTGTGTAGTTACCCACTGATCTTCGGTCAGATTGGTCGGTTTTCCATTGGGTGCTTTCATCCACTTGTCAGTACCTTCGTACTGCTCACGGACGGCTTGTTTCTGCTGTGCAAGCGTACCTTCGGCCTGCAATTCGATTGCATCAGCATGTATAACATCGTTTTTGGTTCTTTTTGTTACTGCTTCTGCAACCGCCTCACGGAACTCTTTCTGTCCGTTTTCATCCCATAATGCTTTTAACGGCATCTTGGTAAATTCTTCGTAAGTTAAGGGCTTGCCTTTAATTGGGTCAAATAGACTGCGAACTTCATTAAAGAAGCTCTTAATCCAGTCCTTAATCTGTGCAATCAACGCTTCACCCTTGTTGAGTTTTTGGTATGGTCTTAACATGCTCTCGATGTATTTCCCATTTTCTTCCCCAACTACTCTTGCGAGAACCTCAGATGCCACCGCATTATCGTTTCCAACGATATCCTCGTACAGTGGGTCATTTACAACGTTGTTCCACTCTTCTGTTTCTCTTAACAACTCAACACCCTTCTTCCAAAGGGTCGGATTTTTGGATTGTGCGACTTTTGCCCACACATGGGTAAACTCGTGGGCAGGAGTGTTTGCGTTGAAGTAGTCTTCGTTGAGGTATATCGCACCATCTTTTGCAAAGCCATAGACGATGCCATCTCCGTTACGGAAGCGTTCCACTCTGCCTTTCGCTTCCTTTTGAGATATACCTTTTTCCTGATAAACCTTTTCCAGCAAATCATGGAATTCATCTTTCCGAAGGGACTGCACGTTGTCATTGCCCAACGCACCCTTCAGCCGCTTAACCATCACCTCGCGGATTTCACCATCGATCCGTGGTGGCTCTAAAATCTTATATGCTTTATCCAAGAATTCTTTGTTGTCTTTTAACCCAGAAATCTTTTGCTTTTGTTCTTCCCTAATGCCCAGGGCTTCATTCAATACCTGTTCCCAATCATCGGTCAGCTTTAATCTAACAGCGCCCTGCATAACAGGTTTGTTGTTGTTATCATACCCACGGAAGTCTTCAAGCATCTTATAGTAACCAGGGTTAACTATACCAGCTTCTTTGTTTCCATCCTTGTATGCAAACATTTCAAATACTGGTATGCATCCAAGTTCTCTGCAACGGTCGAGATATGTCTGCGCGGCCTTATTGGGGTCTCCCTCTTCAATCAGAATTCTGCTGTAGTTCAGATACTTGTCTACAAGTTTCCTCTTTTGTTCTTTCAGATATTTGGCGACGGTCTTTTCAGCACCCTTCATTTTCTCCTCAAAGTCTGGGTCTGTTAGTTTGGCGAACCTCATTGTCGCATCATACCTGTCTGGGAATTTTATGTTTTGATAGTTGGTATAATCGGTTGCATTTAAAAGTCCGGTCTTGACCTGAACCGAGTGTGGCATCCCAGACCTGTGGTACGGAATAATCATGTCGATTCTTGGGTCGGCCATCATCTTTTCGATGTGTGCTTTAGAAACACCTACCGCAATAGTGCCTACCCTTCCACCAAAGTCTTCACGCTGACGCAGTTCGTAAGCCTCCTCGACGGGGAAGCTGTCCTCGTGCCATGCATAATCCCATTCTTTGGTTTTTTCATTCCACTGTAAGCCGACATGGTCTTCGTCAACGCCTTTTACAATTTTAGGCACAAAACTCATGTTAATCATGGTTCCGGTTCTGCCAAACAGCTTAACAAACGAAGGAACTTTTGTGTACACATGCATCGGCATATTTCTTGCCTCGTAATCTGCCATCATCTGTACATAGTCAACAAACAAGATTGGGTTAAAGTCTGTGAAAGACTGCGCCCGTCCACCACCGATGTCGTACAGCCAATCGAGATTTTTTGTCAACTTCGCTTCGTTCATGCTCTTCAGCCATGACAGATGGTCGTACACGTTAAACCCATTCAACGGCTTAGAAGTTGCACTTCCGTACATGCCAGAAATAACCGTGCTGATGTCTGTATGCCCTGCATACCTACGGAACAGTTCATCCGTCTTTTTTGTAGTTAAAAGGGTTTCAGGTCGTAACTTTCCGGCTAACGAGGGGTCTTGCTTAAACAGGTTTGCAATTTTGTACATCTTGTCTGCCGTCGTACCCGTGTCAAGGTCGGTTCCCGTGTCCCCATTGGTTTTAGTCCGTTTGCGTTTGGGGTCTACATACTTTTCAAAAGCTATTTGGTATTCTTTCTTTTCAACGTCACCGACCATTACCTTTTTGGTGCTTGTCATTTCTTCAAGCTTTTTCTTCTGATCTTCAGAAAGTTGCCGTTCATCACCAAGTTCATGGTCGTCGTCTAACCCTAACGCATTTAAAACCGTCTCCCAATCGTAGGCCGTCTTGTTGGCATCTGCTAACATCCTCGCACGTTTGGTTTCCACGAAGCAGACATCGCAAGCCGTTAAAAAGCCGTACTGTTTGAGCAAGTCTTTAAGTGCTTCTAACTGTGTGGGACCAAGCTTTTGCGCATATCCTTTTTCAATTAGTATTTGATTTAGTGCATCGGCAGCTTCACGCTTCATGCACAGCGTACCAAGATCGATATTGATGGGATATTCTCCGTTCTTTCTAAAAGCACTTACCAACGGAACCCATACCATTTTCTTACCTTTTTTAACCTGTACACGAAGGGTATCTACTGAGGTCAGGTCTTCCAAGGTAACTTTTCCCTCAACATTCTTTATCTGTCGCTGTTGCCATGCTTTCATGTCTGGGTATTTGTCATAAAATGATTCTACAATCTCAACGATGTTTTCTACCCTTTTCAAGAAATCTTCGGCGTATTGGTCTGCTTGTTTCCCCTTTAAATTACTCCGCTTTTTAATCTGTTGTTTCATATATTTTTGAGACTCTGGATCGCGGAATGTTACAGCGTTCAGTTCTACCATATCGGCAACAGATTCTGCAGCCTCCTGCAACTTCTGCGTCCGCTGTAACGGAGTGTCGGAAGGTCTGATGGAGTAGCGAACATCATCTGTGATTTCCGGGTTGAATCGTTGCGACAGGGGGATTATATTGCCGTTGTCATCGTAGGTGATGGCGTCACGGACTTTTGACTTTTGTCCTTCCTTGTACAGATTGTCTACAGACTCAACAGAAATGTTGAAGTCTTCTGGATGATATCCACCTACCCACTTCTGCAAGCTGATGGCGTTTGCACCCTTGATGCGTTTATCTCTGTCGGATTTGCTGATTAAACCACTTTCAAAGTCTTTGTTGGCCTGTTCAATCTGTTCGCGTTTAAACTTATCTGTCTGCTCTACCACTTCACTATGGGGGACCAACCTAACAATCCTAAATGTTCCACCAATGCCCCAGTTACCAACAGCATTTGGGTTCGTCTTAAAATCGTAGTATTGGTTCGGCTGAATTTTAGCCAATCCCTGGTTCTTACCTTTCATCATACGGCCATGTTCACGAACGTAGTCCGTAAGGTCTCCACCTTCGGTTATTCCATACTCAATTTCAAAAATCAGTTTATTGTGTGGTAGTGCGCCCTCTTTACTGGATTTTACCTTGTTTCCGTTTTCATCCTGTTTCAGGTTCATCTGACTAAAGTTTGGGACATCGGAAGAGTGCTTGCCACCTCGTTCTAATAACCAACTCTGCCCAGCCTTTAGACCATTTTCCTTAATCATTTTTTGTTTAAGCTCGGGTGAGAACTTGGAGTCAAACGAAGCGCCCGTATCCCCTGGTATATAGGTTGCAAACGAACCATCATCAAACTGTGTGACGTCGCTCGTGTACGACTGTAGATTTTGAGCGTCTAACCATACACCTACAGGTGTACCTGTTTTATTACCAGCGTAAGCGGCCTTAAACCCATCTTGGGTTACATTCAATACTGCATACCGTTTAAATGTTTTTGTGGGTGCCGGGCCACGATGATATTTAAACCCAACCTCATCATCATCGTTTGGCAACAAAACATCATTCAGCACGGCGTTAGCCTTTTCATCAACCATACGCTGCACGGCATCCATGTCACCACGTTTTATTGCATCCATATACTGTTTGTCGGTTGCCTGTTTCCTTATAGATGTTTTTATAACACCAGGTTCGTAGTTTAGTTTGCCATCGGTCACATAATCTTTTCCATTTTTGTCCTTGACACCATCTAATAATTCTGCTACACTAATATCAGATGGCATCGTAGTGACCTTACTCCCGCCAGTTTTTGACGGGCTGGCACTAACGATGCCGTCTTTTATTATGTCGTAAAACTTGACATCGGAGACCTCAAACTGACCGGAACCAGGGTCACCTTCTTTGGCTACAATCCTGAATCGTGTCAGCGTGTTGTCATTTTTGTTTCCTGCAACAGCGTAAAGTTCAATGTACTTTGTTCCGCTTCCGTGTCTGGTATCGGCGTGCTTGTCAACATATATTGCAGACTCCAAAATCGTTCGTAAATCGGAAAGCGCTCTCTGCCTTGCACTGCTGTTTATGTTGGATTTATGTTTATTGCTTGAACTGAATAGGTGCTTCCCGTCAACCACACTCGCAATTCTTCCAATCGGTCCCTCACCCTGAAGCGTAAAACGAATCGGATTTCCTTCGTCATCCTTCATTAACGCCTTTACGGTTTTCGTTATGTTCTGCGAGGAACGATCGAACTTCGGATTGCTCGTAATATCAACCACCGGTATCCTTGTGTCACCGGTGATTTTTTTGTTTGTAACAAGGAACTGTTTGTCGCTGTCCTCTGCCTTTGCAAACCGACCCTTTGCATCACGATTCCAAACCCTACCGCTTTCAATCTGACGATACACGTTGTTTACGTTTTCAGCACCGGTCAGCACGGCTCTTGCAGAGTCAATAAAATCTTTAATCTTTTGGAACAGCTTGCCGAAGATCGTGCCTTTATGCTGTTGTCTTGCCAGCTTCCAATCACGATATCCGTCCGCCATAGCTTCATCCACCGCAACACCCAGCTTTTCAGCAATGGGTTTGAAGTGCTTGAGCATGGCGGCTTTTTCTTTATCATTCAGCGCCCAATCCCATACAGTATGGAACGCTTCATGATATGCCGTGCCTGTTCCGCTTTCTCTCGACAAGGCAACCAATGCACCTTTGTCAAGCCGTTTAGCGTAGCCCTCAACAACGATTCCACCCTCATTAAGACCATGTTCTTTCCGTGCCTTTGCTTCATCAGCAGCGTTCAGTATGATCTGGTCTTTGATGTTGACCGTCATCTCCAACCCATTGGGCATAGTGAAGATTAGGTCGTCCCTGTTGATACGGAAGTTCTTTGCATTCTTAAATGCACGTTTTGCCTCGGTAATCAGTTCATCAAGGGAACGCTTTACCTGTTCATCACCCGACCGCTCAACAGTTGAAGCGTTATACTCTGTGTTTGCATCGGGTGTTGTATCTACAACAGATAATTCTTTTTTCTCCTTTTTAAACTGTTTTGCAAGTTTTATTGCTTCCTGCCAAGACTTCGGCATCTCTCGCAGGTCGCTTTTCTTGTGCCTGTTTTCAAGGTATTTTGCAATCTGATTTAATGTTGGGTACTTCCCAGAGTTGAAGTCCCTGGCAATCAGCGAATACCATAAAAGTACCCCTAATGGTCTTTTCTCACCCCTGTCCACCAGTCTTCCAGAAGATGTAGCCCAACGAATGACTTCTTTTCCATTTGAGCCGGTATAAATAACAGGCTTATACTCTTTGTCACCGATTTTAACCGTGATGTGCTTGTAATGGTTTTCGTAGTCTCTTTCCGTTCTTTCGTTTGGGGTAAGCTTTTGCCTTTCTTCTTCGACTTTGTCTATCTGCTTTTCAAGTTCATCGAGCTGTGCATCTACCTGATCTTTTACATCCTGTAGGTCAACTTTGTCGTCCTCGTAGTCGTTGTACAGTTCGTTAACCGTGTTGTTAAACTCGGTTAAAGTTTCATGTAATCTTCCCCGAAAAGCATCTTGCCCGTCAGATTCTCCGCGTACATTTTCTGTCCTTCCAGATAATCCTCCGGTGTCAGAATCTCGTTGTTCGGATGGTCTGTTGCGTACAGCCTCATCATTTGTTTGTAATAACGCTTCGCCTGTTCCATCCTCATTTGCAGATACGGCTCCAGCCTTCCGTCCTGCTGCATCTTCTCGTACTGTTCCGGCTGTTTCTCTCTCAGATAATTCTGATAATCCGCTTTCGTTACTTCCATTTTCCCTTACCTCAGCTTCGTTTTGATTTTTGGCGCTTTCACTGCTTTCACCTTGCTCTTGCCGGCCTTCTTCAGATTCGGTGTTGATATTTTGATTCCCACTTTCGCTGGTTTCGGACTCTTGTAACTCCTCGGACTTCTGCTCCGTAACAACATTCTGACCTTCTCCTTTCACCTTATGTTTTGCCTTTTTATTTTCCGTTTTTTCACGTTCCTTGGCAGCTTTCCTTTCTGCCTTGGGGTCTGAAATATCGTTCTTTACAGCATCAAATGCTTCTTCTACGCTCTTACCTTCATTAAGCAGTTGCAACCCTTTTCTGAATGCCTGATTCGCTTGTGCGGTAAGCGGTGCGCTTTCTTCTTTCTTCAAACCTTTTTTCTTCTTGGAAAGGTCATCATTCAGAAGATCAATGAACTGCTCCCTCGGTGAATTCAACACCTCTGCAACAGCGTTTCTTACCTCTTGCGGTTGGCGTTCCATTGCCTTAACAGCGGACTTTACACCACGACGTGCGGCTTTTGCTGTATTGAGCAGTTTCCTGTTATTCCGAACGCTTGATATCAACTGTTCTTGACGCTGTTGTGCGATGTCCTGTTTTGCTTGTTCACGTTCCGCCTCAGTAGGTTGGTACTGCGCTACTCCTGTCTGACTTCTAAAATCATCCTGCGGTAGTTTTTCTTCCTGCTCTGCTACGTTTTCTGTAGTTGGTTGAGCCTGTGGCTGTGCTTCGGTTGTAGAAGCGGTTGTCGCAGTTTCTGCAGCAGGTCGGTTTTGCTGTACAGTAGGCTGTTGCGGTGCATTTTGTTGGGTCTGCTGACTTGCAACTGGTTGAGGTTGTGTAGCAGCTTGGGGCTGTTCCACGTTCTGCCGTTCCTTAGGTTGAGCTTGTTTCTGCTGAACCTGTGTAGGCTGTTGCTGTACAACAGGCTGTGCGGTTGAGGAAGGAGTTGAGGAAGCTTGTGTGTCGGTTGTGTCAGCAGTTTTAGGAACGGTTGTCGCATTTTCTGTAGTGGGAATCTGTTCACGTTTTGCAAAAATTTCATCGGCTGCCTGACGTTTCCTCTGCTGCATAAGGTAGTCAATCTCATTTACGCTGTTAATTTTGACCGGGCCTGTAGCTGTAGCCGCAACAAATGGGCCGCTCTGCTGAAATGTAGCAACAAGGTTTTCCCTGTCCTTGTTAATCTCTGCCAAGCGCTGCTTATATTCATTTGTTTCAGCTTCTGTGAATACACGTCTACCGTTAGTCGGTTGCTCCGTGGTTGTTGGGGTGGTTGTTCCGTTTTTTACAACAGGCCGTGCTTGTGCTTCTTTCTTCCGTGTAGGTGTAGGAACTTGAGTCTTCTGTGTATTTGTTACGTTATGGGCAGCAACAGCGGTCTGCATCTGTTGTCTGTTGCCAATCAGTTCGTTGTAATACCCACGCATCGTCTGCACAGTTTCAGCAAGGGTACGGCTTACGTTGTTCTTATCTGTAACAAAATCGTTGTACGCATTATTTAACGCTTCGTGCTGTTCCGGGGTCATCGAAGCGAGTTCCTGCTGGGTAAATGCACCCTGGTAATTACTAATGGGTGCAATCTCTGGAGCATTATCCCTCTGATATTGTTCAGCCTCAGAAACAGCCTGTTCCTGCTGTTCCTGTGCATGGGTCTTCGCGCCAAGCACTTCACGAATAGCATCCGCTCTGCGTTGCTGTTCTTCTTTAATCAGATTCTGATAATATTCTTCCTGCCGTTGTTCCTCGTTTACCCCTTGCAGATTACCGGCAACACCGTAATCACCATTTGAAAGTTCAGATGTGCTGATGTAGTATTTTACGCTACCAAACATCTGCAACGGAGACTGTGCGCTTTCGTACACACCATCGTGGCTTGAGCCGTTCTGAATCGTGCCACCGTTCTCGGATACCATAACAATGTGGTTTCCATCGTTAACAACAGCTAAATCACCCGGTTTTGGAACGTAGCTGGCAGGGTCTTTTAACTGCCCTTTATTTTGGGCAACCTCAACAAAATTGTCTACGTTAATAAGGTCTTGGTAATCTGTACCCGCTAACGCAAGACCGACGGTTCTGGCACAGTTAGTTCCATCCGATGCATGGTAGCCGATACGTCCTTCAAGGTTTCTCATGCGGTCAACGAGGTTCGTGGAGGTGTCGTGCTTGGCAATTGCCACGGCATCCCCAAACTCGTTGTTGGTAACAGCGTTGTTAATCTGGAAGTTGGGGTTGGGAGCTTGCTCACCATCCTGCTGATTGCCGGCAATGCGGTTCATAACATGGCCTGCACCACCCAAAGCTGCACCCTGACCAAAGCCTGCGATACCACCGATAGTTGCCGCATCGACCTGTTCAGGATTCCACTCAAATGGGTTGACAACTTGGCTGATGTTGTCGATTTTACCTTGTGCGTACAAGTTAGAACCTGTCTGTGCGCCTTCTTCCCATGCATTCTGCCCTACGTTGGTTGCCATAAATGCACCGATGTCACGGACTTTCCCAAGGATGCCCTGACGCATCTTGTCACCAAACAGCCGACCAATACCCGCAGACTCAAGCAGATTGCTTGCACCCAGCACACCTAAGTTGCCAACAAAGTTTTTCGCCATTGCTGTCTGCACTTTGTCCATGTCAATGTTTTCTAAGTCTATGGGATTACCGTTTTCATCCGTAGTCATTTCACGGAACGTGCCACCAGACTCAGATGCTGCTTCAAGCGGTGTGGATGCGATAACATTCTTAATCAGTTTTGCCGCCGTTCCACCACCTTTAAGAGCGGCCGCTACCGATTTAAGCCCCAACTTGCCAGCGAGGGTAGCTATAGCACCGGTACCAGCGGTTGCTGCTCCTGCAGGTAACGCAGCGGACAACAATGCGGCTTCTGCCATCATGGTACCGCTGGACCCAAAACCACCACCAACATCAAACGCAAAGCCGTTCGGATCGAGCAAATAGTCCTTGATGCTCGACAACCCATTCTTAGTGATTTCATCGTAGGTGTATTCTTTGGGTCTGCTGTAACCCTGCATTATGTTTTGTGCGCTGTTGCCAAGGTCTCTCAATGTTTCGCTGCCGGTAGCTCCTGCTAAAAAATCAGCCTGACCACCCAACACACCAATGCCCTGTTGAACCGCACCACGCATGAAAGAGCCTAAATAACTCGGTTCTTCCGCATTCTGCTGTTGTGCAGGAGAACTTGAAAAAATGGACCCAAGCAGTCCAGAACTTTCCTGTGGTGTCTGCATTTCTTGCACACCATTGGTGCCCTGTACCATCTGCTCATAGGGTGTTAATTCACGCTGTGGCTGTTGCATACCACCACCAAAAGAATTAACCCCCAACTGTTGCTGTTGGGGGTTGTATTCGTCTGCAAATTTCTGTAACTCTTCAAAACTTGCCATGTTTTTCACTCCTTGCGTTCAAAAGTGTCGCTTCTCATCCGCTAAAGTTGTACTCACTTTTTAAAATTTCATTTATAAACTCATTAGGATTGTTGTTGTTGGGATCAAGTCCTGCACTTTTACGAATAAACTGTGCCACGCTTTTATCAAACTTGCCTTTATTCCCTTCTACAATGTGGTGGATAAAGGGCAACACCGAATTGTAATCGTTAAAGTTTACCCTCTCATTAAGAGGTCTTGGCTGTTGCTGACCGATACCGTACCTCGCATATGCCTGGTTTCGCCTTAAATTCATCAGTGCAGAAGCATTGTTAAACCTTTGCTGTTCTTGGGGTGAAAGTTGGAAGTCTGGATTCTCAAGCCTTCCTTCATTCCACTTTTCTGTCAGCGTTTTTACTTCATCTTCGGCCATTTTGTAATCTTTGTCGGAAACCATGCCATCATTGGCATTAGCACCAGATGTTCCTCGTCCACCACGACCACCGCCCAAGACAGTCGCCCAAGCGGTTCTTTCATCCATGCCACCATATTGCATAAGCTGCTGGACCCTATTCAACACTTGCTGCTGTGCAATAGCTTGCTGCATCTGCGCTCTACGCTGTGCGTTATCAAGTTGCAAATTCGCATTAAACACCTGATCTTCACGTTTATCACGCCGGTTCCGGTCGTAAACATACTGCTCTCTCGGACTGATACCTTCCTTCAGCATGTAACCACCCATCTGAGGATTCAACTGCAACAGTTGCATAGCTTTCTGCCTGTATGCAGGATCGTCAATCTTCATGGTGCTTAGTTCGTTAATCAGATTGTCTGCCGCAGCCTTGTTCTCTGCTTCTTCCTGCACTCTATAGGCATGGATTCGCGGAGCCATAAGCTGTTGTGCATCCTCGTAGCTGTACCCACGATTATTGACAAGGTAATTGATAACCCCTGCTTCATATTCTGCAGCAGTAGGCTTCCGTGTAGCTATGTTATTTCCCTGTGCCACCACCTGTGTGGCTGCTGTGGGTGCAGGTGCTTGTGTAAGAGCAGGACTAACTGCGGGAGCTATTGCCTCCATAGAGCCTGCTCTACTTGCCACATCGTTAAGCAGTCCTGCCTGTTGGGCAACATTGGTAGGTTGTACTGTAGGTGCAACGGTCTGTGGTGCTACGTTCACAGCGTTACCGGTTGGCATATTCCCATACAGTGCAGCCTGTTTCATGAATGCTTCCTGATCCGCAGCACGTTCCTGGTCTTGTATCTCACCAAACACACCACGGCTGTTAAAATTATCGTAAGGCATTTATCTCACCCCCGATTAACTGTTTTCCTGTAACCATTTAAGGGCCATCTCTCTTGCCGCAAGATCACTTTGGGTTGGCTGTGTTGCAAACGGATGCCATTCAAGGCTTGGATCGTGGCCATACCCTGCGTATCCATTGTTAATAACCGCATTTGCTCCGGCCCGAGTTCTTAAAGACGGAGTGTTTGCCGGGTTGTCCCAATTATAATAAGAATCATCCACCGCTACAGTATTATCGCCTTTTATTGCGCGCATTTGATCAGCGGTTGGAGCCGGATTCTGTGCCGCAGGCACCGGAGCCTGTTCCTGTGTAGCAGCATTTACTGCAGCGTTCACAACAGAACCTAACAAACCACTACCACCAGAAGAGGATTCAGGCTTCGGCGCGTTCAGTTCTCCAGCTCCCATCCTCTGCAATTCTTCCGGAGTAAACCCACCATAATCTTTAATCTGCTGTAACTGTTCCGGTGTATAAGGAATCGGAGTGGGATTCGGGTTCGGAGCAGCGGTCTGCGGTGAACGAGGAATGTTGTCTGCGGAAGGAGCAGAACCAGCACTTACTGCACCCGGATAAATCCCTCTTGCGGTATCTACTACAACACCAGGATTAGCACCAGGAACACCATACACGCCACTCGCATCAGCACCAATAGCAGGTCCTGCAACACTACCAGGAATCACGTTATTCATGTTTCGCACACCATTGGTATAAAGGGTAGCGTTTCCGGGGTTGTAACCAGAATTGTTGGTCATATCCCGCCATGCATCTTCAACAGAACGAATACCACCATTGTTGTTCATGGTTACACCGCTTGTGTTGCTCTGCTGCGGGGTGCGCGGAACACCATATACACCATTGGCATCCACCCCGATGCCCCCGTTCCTGTACGCATCAAGAGCAGCGTTCCTGGACGCCCACTCACTGTTGGTCGGTGCAGCACCATGAACACCGCGTATTCCGTTGGCATCCACACCAATCGCATTGCTGTTTTCGGTAGGTTCTGTACCAGCAGCAACAATGTTGCCGTTCTCATCACGTTTTAATCCGAAACGTGCTAAATATTCAGTGTCGGCTTTCTGCTCAGATTTTGCCCTTTTTCTACCCCAATAATTCTCACCGATTGCATTTCCAATGATGTATCCCATACCAAGATTAGGATTGGTCTGCATCATCCGCAGAATGTTGTTGTTTACCTTGTACCGTGTATCTTCTGATTTTCTGTTCATGTTGTAATATTTCTGATCTGCCATGTTTAATCACTCCTTCACCACTCGGTCGTGCCACCCTTGGCAACAAAGCCGTCAGCATAATAATTGTTTTCGCCGCTTACTTTCAGGTCGTATACCTTGCAGAATTCATCGTATTCAATAGACTGGATAACCAACCCACCATACAGTGTTTTACCAATCTTCATGTTGCCTACCGTCACAAACGTGCCATCAGCACACAGTAACGGCTGTGTGGAAGTAGTAAACACAACGTGGTAGTTGTTGTCGTTGTCTTTTGCGGTCACGGCATAGGTGTCAGAATGATGCGGTTCCATAACATCGGTAACCTCTTCTGCCGATTCCGTTCCGTCAACATGCGGACAAAGCACCTTGTCACCTTTAACAACATCCTGAATATATTTAGCCGTTCCGTCTGCCATCTTAATAAGCGTATCTTCTGCAAAGCACCACGCGGATGCAAAGCCGGATGCAAGACCGCCAAACAGACCGCCTAATGTATTGCCGAACCAACCGCCGCCACCAGAGGTTCTCTGCGTGGAAGTAGTCGTGCCTTTGCCGGATGCCGCATTTAATGCGCCCAGCGTACCACCGGAATTCAGTCCGAGTGAAGCATCCCACAGGTTCATGGCAGGCTGCTGTGCGGCCTCCTGTGCCGCTGCACCGGTCAGAATTCCCATATTGGCACTGTTAAGCAGATTGCCATACAGACCGGAATTCATTTCGCTCAATCCCAACGAATTTTGTAACGCCTGCTGCGACAAATCCGTCTGCGCACCGAGCGCGTTAGTGGTATTACCCAGCTGTTGCTGTGCAAGGGCGCTGTATGCATCCAATACCGTACCCGTATTGCCAAACTGCTGTTGCGTAAGGTCACCACGCGCACCCAATGCGGTATTCGTGTTTCCTAATTGCTGTTGCGTAATATTGCCCTGTGCATCTAATACAGCGCCGGTGTTCCCAAACTGTTGCTGTGCAATATTCTCCCTTGCAGCCAATGCGTTATTCGTGTTACCTAACTGTTGCTGTGCAAGATTTCCTCTTGCGTCCAGTGCTGTATTCGTATTACCTAACTGCTGTTGAGCAATGTTTTCTCTTGCCGCCAATGCGTTGTTTGTATTTCCAAGCTGCTGCTGTGTCAGGTTGCCTCTGGCATCTAACACGGTGCCTGTATTTCCAAACTGCTGTTGGGCAAGAGTGCCTTGTGCGTTTAGGGAGTTGGATGTATTTCCCAACTGCTGTTGTGCAATGTTTTCCCTTGCGGCAAGTGCATTGTTTAAATTGCCAAGCTGCTGCTGTGCAAGTTCGCTCTGCGCCCCCAATGCGGTATTTGTGTTGCCCAGCTGCTGCTGATTGAGATTGCCAATAAGGTTGATGTTTCCCTGATATTGCTGTGCAACTGTGTCAGCCGCATTTTTCGCAATATCATTGATAGCACGGTTGGTAACAGAACTGTTCAATACACCCCGGTTGCCTAAACTGTTGATTGTGCTTCCCATCGTGTTCTGCAATGCGGAACGGATGGAGTTTTCCATGTTGTTCTGATACCGTGTGGGAATCACCCCATTAGCCAAGCCGGTTAATTGCCGGTTTGTGGCGGAAGAAGCGTTCGCATATTGCGGAGACAAACCGCTTAACAGGTTATTGGTGGAATTAGCCGCGGTGTTATACTGCGTTCCAATACCGCCCAGCGTACTGTTTGCCGTATTAGTTGCATTTGCATACTGTGGTGACAGCTTAGCTAAAGCATTGTTTGCCGCATTTCCTGCCGTCGTATATTGGGATGACAGGTTGTTTAATGCGGTATTCGCTGAAGTTCCTGCCGTGTTGTATTGCGTACCAATGGTATCAAGAGTTTTGTTTGCGGCATTTCCCGCGGTCGTGTACTGCGAGGACAACCCACCCAGTGTGTTATTCGTGCTGTTGTTTGCACTTGTATACTGCGAACCAATACTGTTTAGTGCATTGTTTGCGGTGTTCCCTGCGGTATTGTATCGGGTTGACAGGTTGTTCAAAGCGGTGTTTGCCGAATTACCTGCGGTCGTATACTGCGAACCGAGGTTATTTAATGCGTTGTTTGCAGCACTGCCTGCCGTAACATACTGTGAAGAAGCATTGCCTATCGCATTGTTTGCCGCGTTGGTAGTTGACAAAAGCTGTGGGGACACTGCATTAATAGCCCTGTTTGCCTGTGCCACCGCAGCGTTGTTTGCCCCCAAAAGCCCTTGCATCCCGGCGTTTGCGGCATTGATCTGCTGCTGTGCCTGATTGTTCAAATTGGTAAAGTCAACCTGCGTACTGCCCAACGAATCCCACAACAGCCCAGCCGCAGTATTATTCAACCGTAATGCGTTTGGTGCTACGGCCTCGGAATAATCTGCCGCCTGTTTCTGCAAACGGATTTCTTCTTCTGTTGGTGTATAACTTTGTACGTTGGTTACACTGCTACCGCCTTTGAAATAGCAGTGTAATGTATGTCGGTCAATACAAAGTTTTCCTCTTTTGTATAGACCAAGTATAAAAGATGCGCCCATAATGTCGCCCCTTTCAATCAATGATTAAAAAGCTGTACTTTACAGCTTTGGTTTCTCGCCTTTTACCAGATATTCAATGATCCAGTATGTGTCTACTCCCGTTTTATTATCCTTTCCCCGGTAGGTTGATGTACCATAATACCCAGCCGGGGTTTTACCAAGAAATCTTTTTTGACCATCTACATCCCATTGTTTGATAATTTTATATCCCCAAAACCGGATATATGCTTCCACATTCCTTGTGCAAATTGTAGCAAGACACCGCATACCATTTGCCCTTGCGATTATTTCTGCCACATCATGCCAAAAATGTCCGTCACCAACTACAGTCCCCACAATAATCATCTTCGCTTCGTTGTCGAGGAAAAAAGTCATAATCCCACGTTGCGGATGATAAGTCATCATGTATTTATCCGGCACCGTAAACGTGTCTTTTGTCTTTTTCTCATACCAACTTATCCATTCTTGCGGAGTCCAATATTTCATTTCCCATTCTCTCCTTTTATAGAAAAACACGGTGAGGAACTTAATCCCCACCGTGTTGTTTGATATTTTACATGCGCCGTAACTTATTAATGTTTTCTTCGATACGGCTCCGTTCATAGTCAGAACCGGCACGACCTGCCATGTCTTCCAAAACGGCTAACACGCGGTCATCAATGGAGTGGCCGGAGTAACCACCAGCATATCCATTACCAGCTCCGGCATAACTGCCTTCACCGCTGTAATTATTACCACTGTTTTCACCCATAGCGGAATAGCCGTTAGAATAGCTTCCACCCATAGCGTGAGAGTAGCCACGACGGCCGGAGTATCCACCACCGCCCTGCATTTGTTCCTGTGCCATCTGTGCAATATAAAGAGCTTCTTTCATATCGCAAAGCAGATCGCTTACCAATTTAATGTCGGGACCACCCCAGTTCGGTTTACGCATAATTGTCTGCATTTCAGTAGCTAAGCGTTCCGTTGCTTCGGACGCTAACTTTGTAAGATTTTCATAGTTCATTTTTTGTCTCCTTCCTCACGCAATCCGTGTAACGGTCAAATTTGCATTCTGAACATTTACCGCCGGTGCCGGTGTCGTTGCCGGAGTTGCGGATTCAGAAGTGTTTTCTACGCTTACGTTGAAGCAGCACCCTTTTGGGACTGTGATGATTGCCGTAGATGTTACGTTGAAGTACTGTTCCACTGCAGCCGGGGTTACAATAGCACGACTGGTAGCAATGGGTTCCCCCGAAATCGCCAAGGAAACACTGACCGGGCCTACGGTCGTCCCGGTCGGTACGGCAATGTTGCCATTGAACGTCACCTGATATCTGGCAAAGCATCCACAAGGATTATTTACAGCGCCTCGTAATGTTAAAATACCACTCTCATCGCGGTGGTATACAAACCTTTTGTTGCAAGGGATTACAGTGTCCAGCAGTACAGCCTGATTAGGCTGTACCAACTGTATAGGGTTATAAGCATATTCGGCCATAGTAAACCTCCTTGTTATGCACCGCAGCCACAGCCGTTAAAGCCGCAGCCGTTGTTGCAGCAGTTGGGGTTGGCTACAACGTAGGCAGGACGCGGGGTCGGCAGTACATACTGCTCGATTTCGTTTGCAAGGTTACGCTGACCTGCCTGAATAGCCGCAGTCTGAACGTCCTGCGAAGCCTGCCCACGAGCAAACATAAGCTCCTGCCGTAACTGTGCGATAGTCTCATTCTTCGCGTCAAGCTTGTCCTGACACATCTGATCCAAAATCTTCTGCGTGTTGGCATTCTGATTCGTGATAATATCCCGGTAGCCGTTGGATGCGTTGTTGCGGGTCGCGCACTCTTCGGTTGCGAGGGTGTACTTCAAGTCGGCTACAGCCGCCCGGTTTTCACAGCAGCACTGTGCAAGCTGGGACTGCAAATCAAAAGAGCGGTTCATGTCGGCCATCTGATTGGTGTATAACTGCTGGGAGATAGCGTTCTGTGCGCCATTTACAGTTGCGTTTACGCCGGCAAAGCCACAGCATAGTGAGTTCTGTACATCACCAAAACCGGAAGTGATAGCGTTCTGAATGCCCATTACCTGTGTGTTCATCATCTGATCGCGGAAACCATCGTTGATATTCTGACTGTTGTTCAGCCACGGATAAATACCGTTAGCACCACCAAAGCCACCATTGCCTCCCCATCCGTTACCCATAAAGGCAAAGATAAACAGGAAGAACAGCCAGTACAGACCGCCATCACCATAACCACCGAAACCACCACGATTCCCGTTGGTCAGCAGCATTGCGTCAGTTGCACTCAATCCACCGTTTTCATACATAGTTTGTACCTCTCTTTCTTGATACACTGAAAGTTTATATGTTTAAAACGGCTTGTTGCCGTTTTTACCAAAGAACATATTTGCCATGTTCTGAATCTGATTAAACTGATCTTGGGTCATCCGACCGCTGTTCAACAGTTGCTGCACCATCTGTTGGGGATTCATGTTCCCACCATTCTGCTGTTGGAAATTTTGCACAAACTGCTGAAAGCGGCTCTGCATGTTCTGCATGTTTCCAAACATTTGCATAAAATTAGGAGGCAGCATTCTGTCCACCTCCCATCGCAGCGGTTATGGCCGCTAACTGCTTTTCAATTCTTTCGATGTCATCCTTTGTCGCTGCAACCTGCGGTGACGGGGCAGGTGCTGTCGTCTGTGGTTCTTCTGTTTTTGCCACCTGTTGCTCTTCCTTAAATGGGAACACTCGGATAGGCATCTGAATTCCGTTACGATCCATGCCTTTCAAAAAGAACCGGCCCGTGTTAAAGCAAATCAGCATTACGGTAGTTCCAGCCGCCACAAGGTAGGTGTTCACCTCGCTTTCCGACTGGATAATCACGCATATAATCGTGTTATTTGTCTGAGCCGGAATGGCTGAAGGGGTATACGGATTTCCCCATCCACCAGCATTACCGCCAAAATAATTCCCCGTCCCAAAATAACCTGCCATTACAATTCCTCCCTTTCATCCTTTTCCTTTGTCCAATAGTAGAGTGGTATTTCACGCGTGCTGTCCCATGCATCATACACATCACCATCGACGATGCATACGGCGTGATTACCGGTGCAAAGAACATACAGCCCCTTGGGGTGATCCTTGCAAAAAGCCCCGACCGTGTAACAGTCAGGACATGTGTTAGGTATGTATTCTCTTGTATATCCCCGATTCTTGAAGTAGCTCCCCCAAACATCGTTGCCGTCCGGCATGTCATATTCCACAAGACCTGCAGCACATATTGACAGGTATGCGAACTCCCACGATAGGTTTTCTGCTTTGCAAATAGCTCGTACCACGCAGTCTCGTACCATCTTCCCTGCCGGGTTAGGGTTAAAGAATTTGTACATAGCGTACTCCCTCCCCTAAATAAATAAGGCATCCACCGAAGCAGATGCCTTATTTGGGTGCAATTTATTTTTCGATGTTATTTAATAACGCTTCTAACCTTGCGTAGTTGTCACCTCTTGTTGACCGCTATACAACTCATTAATATTGCGCCAGCCAATGCACCTACGATAAAGGATAAAATGTAATACATGCTGTTATTCCTCCAGTGCGGATAATCTCTGCTCAATAGCATTTAATCTCTGCTCTAACCTGTCTGCCCTTCTGCGCTGATATGCGGCTTCCATACAAAGTGCTTCTTCATAGCGTAAGGAGTAGCGGTTGCCGGCAGGACGAGCCTCCTGTACCACGTTGCCATCCTCATCACGTTCTGCTGGCTCTGCTTTCCACGAATCATAACAGAGTAAGCCGTATTTATTGGCGTCCAAACCATGAGCATTAAACACGCTTTCTATTCTCTGTGCGATTGCTCCAGTGTGCAACCTCGCTTTTGTTTCGCCCTTTTCTTCGATGCTATCTTTAAACTGGTACTGATACCAGTTTACCTCTCCCCATGCGTCCAGCACTTCGTCAGGAATGGCAACGATATTATCTTTAAGCCGCTCGTCAGAAGTGCTGATTGTCGTTGTTCCTGCGTATAACTGTTTCCATCGGAATGCCGCCATTCCAAGATTATAGTCGTTGTCATTCCTGCCACGAAAAGCAGGGTTTCCTGTCTGCGGTGTCTGTAAAGCAACGTAATAACTGGTGCCGTCTATTCTATTAGCGGCAATGGTAATCATTGCCGTCTTGTCTGTATTAATTGCAAGCGACGTACCGCCAAGTAAATTTTCATTGGCATCCAAAAACGAAAAATAACCAATAGCTCTTTGTACAGAGATTGAATCACCTCTTGTGTAGGTGCTTTTTGCCCTATACGACGAAGTGTACTTGGAGATTGTTATATCCCCCGCCAACGTACCGCCAGTAAGAGGAAGAACATCTTCAACAAAAGCAATGTGTTTCCAACTACCCCACGAACCACTACCGCTTGCACCATCGTATCCACGGACATAGACACGCCTTAATGATGTAATCAATATTTGTATTCCGCTATATGATACAAGGGAATAGCCGTTGTATTGCACTATAAGTTTGAATGCCACGCCACTAACAGGACAGTTAGATAAAGAATCGGTAGCCGATGCGCTCGTTGTTTTATAAGTTCCTGCGGTTAAATAAGAATCCAAATCAGCACCATTAGGAATAATTTCCGCAAACGTATCCGATACCAACCATGTGTTACGTTTCAAATCGTTTACTACATATTCCGTAGTAGCTAACCTTGTACTGTTGTTATTTACCGTCGGTGTTGGTGCAGTAGGATCGCCTGTAAGGGAAGGACTTTCTTTGGGTGCATACGTTGAAACAATGTTGTTGCCGTCAGCATCGTTTGTTGCACTTGTCGCGGAAGTCGCATTGCCAGTCAAAGCGCCGTGGACATTGTTAGCGTACACATCCCCCCACTTTTTTGCGTTCGTCCCAAGACTGCCTTCACCAGTTGCCCGTGGAACTATATTTCTTGTCGTCATGATTAATTACCCTCGCTTTCTATGTATCCTTCGACCGGAATAATGTCGCCGCTGCCATCCAGTTCCCAAAAATCGTTTCCTGTCACGCTTGGCAGTTCTTTGGGCATTAACGCCCCATAGCCGTCAACCTCAAAGATGCCGTCAGTAACTAATGTCGTCCAGTTTTCCAACATTGCCAACACCTGCGCCACATATTGCGGTGTATTCACGGCCAATATTGATGCATAAGAACCCGCTGCCTCATCCGCATAATGTTTTGCCGAGTTATGTTCTGTGTCCGGGTCATCGGCAGTAGGAAACGGATTGTCGGATTCAGCAAAGTTTTTAACATCCGTCATGTAATCTGCAAATTGTGCCTGCGTATCTAAAATCAGCTGCTGAATCACATCGTCAGACAGGTTGGAACCCATCCCGGCGCCATCATTCAGACCGGCATACATCATAAACCCATCAAACGGAGCATTGGCTTCAATGGTCACGTTGGTGCTGTCCATCGTAATATCTGCAGCCGGAACCATCGTGCTTACGCCTTCGGCATAATCCGTCTGATACACTGCAAACACCGCGTTTCCGTTATGGGGGATGGTCAATGTGTAACCAGACCCGCCCGCTTTCTGCTGCCAATGAACGGAGTCGGTTTTGAAGTAAACCTGTCGTGCGCTTCGTAGGTTTAATATGTCGTAAATCTCTTCGACTTCTAAATTGTACTTCCTTGCAAAATCATTAACGTCGTCCTTGCCTACACCGATGTTGACTTTTTGGGAAGGTTTGTATTTGATTGGTGTTGCCACGTTTTACACCTCCACCCTGTCATATGAAATATAGTTTAAAACAAATGGGAAACCACTTCCGCTTAACGAAATTTCCATCATGTGGTCACGGTAAACCTGCCGCTTTTTGTAGTGCAACGACATGCCGTGATAGGTGCGTTCTTCGTTAAGGAATACATCGTCCGATCCTTCCTTGTCGCCATCCACATGCGTGTATGGCGGTTCAAGCGCCTCGTTTGTTACCCCGACAACGCGCTGCCGTTTGTCATCGCGGTAGTAGGTCTTTACCCTGTCTGGGAACGGCACCACGATCTTCCCAACTTTCACAACAGCCACCGCATTTTCGTAAAAGTCAACCAATGGGACAATGCCAAGGTCTACCTTTTTCACCAATATGTCGTGATAACTTGCATCCGTCTTGAACTTAGCCCTGTATTCCAGCGGTGCATTGTTATCCGTTGCCACTTCATCCGTCACCGACAGTTCGCAAATCCTGTCGCGTTTAATAATAGTGTTGCCGACAATATCGACCACATCCGAATTGAAATACCGCTGAAAAAATGTGCTGGTGTTACAGTCGAGTACCAATACCCACTGGCTTCCTGTAACGAACCATAATTGGTTTAATTCCGGGTTGAATCGTATCTTTGTTTTGGCCGGTAAGCTTGCTATCTCGTTTTCCACCTGTTTGCCTATGTAAGTCACAGGCATATTGCCGTAATCATCAGTAGGACTGATCTGCTGCAGTGTACGTTCACCCAAGATGACCACATTGCTGCCGATAGAAGCAAAGGCAGCAGCCCCTTTACAAATACCTTGGGAGGTAACTTCTTTGATTGCCCAATCTGGATACTCGTTTTCCAAGCGGAAAATCTTTCCGTTGTCCTTGATAATCAGCACATAGCTTTGCAGGTTTATCAGACCAATGATGCGACCACCGGATTTATAACCAATCTGTGTAAAGATGGATGCCGAATCATCATTAGATTCCTGATCCCAACTTTCTTCATCACCGACAGCGGAGTATACAAGATTGTCCTCACCATCAAACACAAATACACGGCCTGATCGCACATACACGCCCCTACTGTCGGGAGGACTGGTTGATATGGTGTTCATCTTGTACACCAATGCGGTCTGATCTTCTTCCGGGTCTGACGCGCCTACATACTTGACATACTGCAAATATCCACCGCTTGCCACTAACAGGCCGTCTTCCCAGTTTACGGTAACGACTTCCTCATCACCATTAAGTTCTCCGATGTGTACAAACTGCAAGTCATCCATCAATGCATAGGAATTGCCGTCTTTACAGAACACCACCAATGCCTTATTTATGTCATCCCATGCAGCAGACTTAATGTCCGCTGTGATAAACTGGCTGACATTGATTACCTCGTTTGTTCCTCTTACAGTCCGCAGCTTCCCTGCACTGTTGATTTCCATGTTGACCAAGTAACTCATTTGGTTCAGCGCAATCATCTCATCGGAAGCAGATGTGTTCAGACCACCGGAAAAATCGGAAAGCATGACTGGCTGTTGGTTTTGATGTTTGGCAGATGGTCTCATGTTGCACCACCACCCGCCGCCTGCGCCAATGCCGCATTGATTTCATCTAACAGTGCCTTATCCTGCGAAATTTCAGCTTCCAGCTGGTTTCCTGCATAGATCGATGCCAACTTGACCGTGATTTGGTTTAATGCTTCATGCTCAAACGGCATATCGTCAGACTCCATCACGCTTTCGGAGTTGGCAAAATACCGGAGTTTCATTGTTTCGCCCTCCTCGTAGCCAAGCCATCGCATGATGTTTCCTGTGATTTTTATCGGAAAAATACCCGCTGTCTTTACAAAGTTCACAGGAAGTGCTGTCTCCTCGTTTTCAATCACCATGTCTGCCACAATCGCCGGGCTGTTGATTGCAATGAGATAAGATGACACATACTGTATTGCCTCGTTCAAGCATATCAGCAGCTCATCATTTGTCATTTCGATTACATCTTTGTCGTGTATCTTAAAGCGCATATCCTGTAATGCGTCGTGTACGTTCATATTATTTCACCGCCTTTATACAATAAAAGGCATACGGACTTTGATATTGTTGTACCTTCTGCCCGGAATCAGGTTGTCTGCTACACGGCTGATTTCACGCTGCATCAGGTCAACATCCGTTGCATTCAGCAGTATCATCACAGCAATCTTTACCACCAAATCGGTAAACACTTCCGGTAATTCCACAACCGCTTCCTTGTCAGACAGGTCAGCAAATTTCAGTTGGGCAATTTCTGCCCGGTACAGCAGATAAAAATCCGTATTTGTATAAATTTTCCCATCAATAATCTTGTATTGATTCTGATAATGTGGGTTGATAGATTCGACGGCAGGGATTGGGGATAAATGATAACCATCCCTACCACGGGTAATGTCCACCAACGTAATCAAATCTTCCGGGAGTTCCACGCCTGTTTCAACAAAATTCAGCAACTCTTTTGGCTCTTCGTCCGGGTGTTCCTCGTTGTATTTTGTTATTTCAGCGTTCATTTCCGCTTCGTTGTAATAGATTCTTTTTTCCAAAAAGTCACTGTTTTTCAGTGCCTTTTCCTGATTTAAATATCGAATGCACTCGTTTATAGCTTCCAATACATCATAGTCGCTGTAAAGCACTGCATCCATGTCTTTTGCTTTATACCTGATTCTATAAACCAGTTTTTCCACATTGATTGCCATACGCTCACCTTACCTTGTGGCGAAAAACTTCTGCTTGTACTCTACCTTGAACTGCGGATTCAGCCGTAGGAACATGTCAAAGTAATGGGTGTAATGCGCTATATCCCCCTGTGCCTTGAAGAACGCAGCCTTCCTCAGTATAGGGTCTAATGCCCACATTTCCATAGGGATTTCTGCTTTTATCAGCACCTCATCACTGCCTGTCCCTATTCTGCCCCCCATTTCATTGTCATACTTCACCTGATCAATCGTATCATCCAGTGAAATGGTCGTCCGCAGATGGTAACGTTCGTTGCCGTGTTCATCAAACTCCGTGTCGAACGTTTGCAAGTTTACATTTGAAATATCCTGTTCCATGTTTACCCTTCCCCTAATAAAAAATTCAGGCCCCGATTACTAACAAACATAATCAGGGCCTTGAACTTAATGGGATAATCCCCTAAACGGCCCTTCCGGGATTATTCCTGAATATTGATGATGGCTGCGGAGGACAGCGGCTGGTCAAATTTCAGGCCGATGCTGGATTCGATAACGAATTCAGAATAGTTACCTTTCTTAGCCAGTCCCTGAACTTTCCGGGTCTTTTCGAACCATTTCTTCTCAAGATACTGAGAATCAAGTGCCAGCATAAAGTCATTTGGGAACCACAGATGCGGTTTGCAAGTTACTTCGCCAAAATCGGTTTCCAGTGTGGTAGCAATCAGGTTGGTTTTCTTATCACCGGATTTGCGGGTGGTATAGCTCATAGCGTTCACGATTTCGGAGAAACGTGCTTTGTTATGCGGAGATGCCCACAGGGTATCCGGCTGACCACCACGACGGTAAGCCATTTCCATTGCAGCGTTGATGTTGGCAACAGTGAAATCGGACGTACTGTTCAGATCAACTACGTTGTTCAGCACACATACCACGCTGGTGCCAGCGGAAGACGGGCTAACCTGTTTTGCCACAATATTTTCCACAGCAGATTTCATGGAAGGATACAGGGTAAAGATGGTTGCCGGGGTGGTGTCGTCCAGACGTACATAGTACAGAGTGTTCTTTTTCAGACCGGTCGGCATGGTCGCTGCATCAAAATACACAAAATCACCAGTCTTCAGGTTGTGTTCCGCAGAGGTGGTAACTTTGCCGTTGGTGGTATTAATGGTGCAGGACAGGGTTTTCTTGGTCATGAAGTAAGGCAGACCACCAGTCATAGCTTCTACTGCGGAGGTGCCGGGTACTTTGGTATCGTTGTTGACGAAGGCGTACTCAATGTCGCGGGCATGTTCGGTAAACGCTTTGGTTAGCTGGCGGTTGAATTCATCGCCACCACGATACACTTTGCGAGCTTTGCGCTGCATGTCGGTCACGAAACCGCTGGTCATGAAAATCTGAACCACGTTGTCCAGAGATTCCATGCTGCCCACCGGATGGCTGGTGTAATCTTCTTTTTCAAGATGTTTGTTGACCATCGGGGGATGCAGTTCTTCAGTAGGCCAGCTAAACATCGGCTCTACTGCGTTGGGTCCGTCCGGAATAGAGGACAGGAAAGGAGTTTTGTCGGGAGTAATACTGGTGATGATCGGGGAAATATCTTCCGCATTGCCCCATGCATCAAAAGTAAAACTCTGGTTCGCGGAAGGTCCATTTCCGCGTACTACGGTTGCATTTGCCATAATAAATCACCTCATATAATAAAATTTTTTATAACAAAACCACCGTCAAGGTAGCCATGAAACGATATTCACAGCATCCTTGCGGTGGCTTTATTCCAGTATGTTTTGTTGTGTTGTTAATTAATCATCAAAGAAGTTGCCAAACATCTGCCCAATAGCGGCTTCCCGGTCACGTTTGCTCATCTTGCCCAGTTCACTCAGCGGAGTGGTCTGTCTCGGAGCTTCCGCACCATTGCCCGGGTTCTCTACAAAGGCAGGCTTGTTGACCACCTTCGGAGCTAACCCTACCCCGGTCTTCTTCGAATAGAATTCCAGACGGGTCTGATTGTACATTTCCTGCAGGGCGGGCAGGTCTGCCGTTGTCAGCGTACCGTTCTGCACTTTCTGAATCAGCGGTGCAATCTTGATGGCTTCCACATACGGCATGTTTGCCACGCGGGTAATCATCAACTTGTCGATGGCGTCAAAGTTTGGTTCTTTCTGCTTCATTTCCTGGGTGAAAGCCATAACAGTCTGATATGCCTGTGCATGGTCGTTCCGCTCGGCTTCCTGCGCCCTACGGATGCTGTCAACATCATGCATGATCTGGGTTCTGTTGTTTTCCACAGCCGCACGATATGCCGCCGCTTTCTCTACCAGCTCTGCATCATCTGAGTATTCCGCAACATCCAACTCATCCTGCGTGATGCCAATCTCTTTCATGGCACGTTCTTTCGCCATCTTGTTGACATTGGAATAATATTCCTTTGCCATGACTGTTTCATCCTGCGGCTCTGTCTGCTGTGCAGGAGCAACCGGAGGCTGTTGTGCCTGTGGTTGTACGGGAAGCGGCTGCAGAGGCTGTGCAGGAGGATATTGGGGTGCAGACTGCTGCCGAATCATCTGGGCAAACTGCAACATCTCGTTCCCATTGTACGATGAAGGCTGCTCCTGCGGCTGAGCCTGTGGAACAGGCTGTGCAGGAGGCTGCGGTTCCTGCTGTTGAGGTGCCGGAGCCTCTTCCTGCTGTTCTTCTTTTTCGGTCGGCATCGTGGAAACTACCTCGTTCCGACCGGTTCTTTCGTTGTACCGTAGCACGAAAGAACCTTTCTCTGATTGTGCTATGGTACTATCCGCTTCCTTGGCGGTAGCGGTGTTAGGAGGGATGGCACCACCACCGCCATTGGTAGCGGAGCTTTCATTAGTCGAAGTTTCAGTCGCCACCGCTGCCCCGGTAGACGTGGTTTCCGTGGTTGTAGAAGTGTTCCCGCTGCCTTCTGCACCACCACCGCTGAAACCCATACCCGTGTTAGTTGTTCCTTCTGATCCCATGTTACTTTTCTCCTTTCCCTTTCTTCATAAACTCTAATGTATTTTCTTTTAACAAAGCCTGCTTGATCATGCCGTCAAATTCGGCTTCCAAATCAAGACAGGCCTTGTAATACATCTTGAGATACAACAGGCTCGTGGTGTCGTTTGTGACCGCCATCTTCTTTAAGATGTTGTCTTCCACCCCGTCCATAAAGATGTCTAAAATCTCTTTTGCATCTTTAGCCCGGTTGCCCAGGTTGACTACCTTCTGTAGCGCTGCCTTGCGGTGGCGTTCCCGTGCCTGCCTGTCCTCTATTGACCATGCCTGTGCCAACTCCATTCGGAGTTCTTGGTAATTGGAGTTTCTTATTGACCTCCTTAACACTTTCCAGTTCCTCCTTCTGAACAATGTCTTCGGATTTTATGTTAGCCCCTAATGCCTGCAACAACTGCATCTGTGCCGCCGGCGGGATATCCTGGTACTGCACAGAGATGCTGGTCTTCGGCGCACGGGCTTTTTCAATCTCCCACTGTGCCTTCTGCTGTTCGGCCTGCAATGCCTGCTGGGCCGCAGCCTGCGCTTTCTGTTCCTGTTCCTGCTGGAACTGCGCCGCTTCCGGACTATCCGGATCCAAAATATAGTTCTGAACATTGCGGATGCCCATCTTCTCTAACAACTCAGAGATGATGTTGAACCATGATTTTGGAGTAATCAGTCCGGCCTGTGCCAACTGTGGGTAAATCTGATTGATCATGACCATCAGATACTGAATCTGCGCTTCCTTCGTACCCGGCCCCAGCCCTACATTGATAATCAAATCATAATCAATGTTCAGTTCGTCCTTTGTAATTACGATGTTCTCGTTGGTCAGCCGGATAATCTGCTCCTGATCCATATATTTCTGGTCGAGCAGGATGATATATTTGAAAATCGGCACAATAAAGTTTTCCGCAAACATCCGGCTCATCTGTTTCATGCGTTTTTCCGCACTACCCAGAATTGCCGTGATGCCGGTTGCCGTCTTGTTCAGCGAATTGCTGTCAAGACCCTGGTTGTACCGGGTGGAACCGCTCTGTGCCTCAATCTCGTTCTGTGCATACTCAATCACCTGCATAGACAGCGGACTGATAGGCAACTGTGCATTGGCATATACCTGTGTGGCAGGGTTCTCTGCCGTGTCACAGACCACAACCTCATCGTTATTGATAAGAGCGTCTACGTCCACACTGTTATTTACAAACGTGCGGGGTGCGTTGTTTTTTGCCACATTGGTAATGACCTGCCGGAACACCGCAGTCTTCAAATCCTGTTGCTGTTCCAGGTCATCTGTAAAGCCCTCATTCTCGTTGAAAGCGTTGATGGGGTCTGCTTCTACCGCAAAATGGAAGAACGGAGCCATGTTCATGTCGTTATTGGCGATGCGGATCGGGGTTTCCCCAATCACATGCACAATCACGTTCTCAAACCTGCCATCGTTGTTATAGTCCACCTTCATATAGGCTTCATATAACTCAAACTGCCGGGAAGCCAGGTCATCATCACTGAGTTTCTCGCCAATCGTTTCCAATTCGCTGTTGGATTCCACCTGCAACTCATCAGGCCGTGTATCTCCCACGCTGTTCTCATACTCTTTCATTGCCTTGTCAACGTTCTTGTAGATACCTTCCGCCTCTTTCTGCTTCAGATAATCACCATTCACAAGCTTTCTGTGAGCAATAAACTTGGCATCCTGCACACTCCGTCCATCCGGTGTGTACCGCAGTTCATCCGGGGACATATACTGTACCACCGGGTAGTTTGCCGTCACCGTAATCTTGTCAAAGGTCACGACAAAAATGTCGGGAGCATCCTTCAACGGCTTGACCTCGATGATTTCCGCATTGCCCGCAGATTCTTCCTGCAAAAGCAGCGTGACAAAGTCATAATTATCACTGGATACCATCTGTTTGTACCGTGTCCGGTCTTCTTCCCGTCTCCACCAGACCTTCGCCACACACCAGTTATATTTCAGTGCATCCTTCCACGCACTTTCTATAAATGTAGGATATGCATTCTTACGCTGCAATTGGTACTTTAGTAGCTGTTGTACCTTTTTCGCCTTCTGGTCGTCATTAATGTTGACCGCACGGATATCCACAGGGTCATCCGTACCCAGGAACGGCTCTTCCAACGAAGGGAGCATCCACTTGATGGTCGTTTTTACATCGCGGGAACAGAAATTAGACGTTTCAGACAACCTTGGGAACTTGTTTTCATAGTGTTCCTTCGTTGCCAGATACATCTGCTTGCGTTCCTGCAGCTTCGGCCGGATCGTGCCATCAAAATACTGATTGGCAACATCCTTTCCCTTCTCAAACGACCGCATGATCTTGTCGATTTCTTTCTTCTTCAGCGTGTCCAGTGAGATATCTTCTGTATCTTTCTCCGGTTCCAACTGCTGGGTCAGATAATCGATAGGACGCATGTTCTGTGGGTTCGGCTGCACCATTGGAGTGGTCCCAATGTTCTGCCCCTGTGAAATAGTGGCCTGTGTGTCATTCAGTTTTGCGGAAAAATCTAATCCGTTTCCCTCTGCAATGCTACTCATCTACACCACCACCAATTAAAAATATTCCGCAATGATCACATCACCGCTCCCAACCCCATAAATCCGTTCCTCACTGCCACCCTGCACCGGGAAAATACGATATTCTCCCTGCGGAACAGGCAGCCCGGTGCTTTCTGTTACATCTTTATCCCCTACATACACCGTGCCGGAACCGTCTACATTGTTCACTTCCAATGCGGTACGACCGCCATAAATGCCATTAGTCAGCGTATGGTCGGTTGCCAACACAGTCGGACTGCCGCTAACGGTAACAGACGCGGTCCGAATTCTTGTGAAACTCTTTAAAAACATCGGTTTTACCTCCTTTTAACTTAATTTTTGTATAAAAAATAGCGTTACATGCTTCCGTACTTGCGAATCTTGCCTTGTTTTCGCAACTGATTGAAGCGTGAACGCTTATTTAACCGTACCGGCTGTGCAAAGGTCAGCGCCAATGCATCCGCATAGTTTGGGGATGCCAATCCCCTACGTTTCATATCGTCTTTCGACTCCAACTGCAACTTTCCTCTTCGGTTTATCGCAGCCTCTGGGCCTGTCAAATCGGTCAAAATCTCCTGTTTGTTCTCGATGGTCCCGCCTTCCTGCAGCCATTTCTTCATCTCTGACCACATTTCTGCCCGTTTATTAGCGTAATACTCATCCATCGGCTTGGATGCAAAGGAAATCAACTGCCACGCATCAGCCCTTCCCATGCTTTTCAGCACAGAAAAGATGCCGGTGCCGTAACCCATATCGATAAACCCCTTGCTCATGCCGTATTCATCCTGAAAATACGCTAACTTTTCAGCAACCAACGTGTCATCGTTATTGCTCCGTAACTCCCACAGCACTTTGCTGTAATTACCCTTCCGTAAATACACGATCAGCGAATCTTCACCGGTCCAGGCAGGGTCACAGCCGATAATCACCGGCTCACCATCCGCAGCATCGTCAAATCCATAACTCATGCCACGCTTCATGGCTTCTTCCGCTAATGTCCGACTGATCAACTGATTGGCTGCCGCACTTGGGAACTCTCCCAGCACATGCACCTTTACAAAGTCGCTGTCGATACCCCAGGCTTCTACCCATTCATTTAACTGCTGCTTGTTAGAAATCCGCACAGTCCGTGAATCAATCTGCTTGTGATGCCAAAAATTACGGAATTTATTGAAGCAATCAAAAAAGCGCCCCGAAGGACGCGTTGGGTTGCCAAATGCACACCATATAATCTCTGTATCTCTGTCCGTCGTAGCACCTTCCACCGTCTCCCATATCACATCTGCGATAGCAGATGCTTCATCGAAGATAATCAGTATCCGTCTTCCTTGGTTGTGCATACCGGCAAAGGCTTCCGGGTTCTGCTCACTCCAAGGAATCGCATCGATTCGCCACGTTTTCTCATGCTTTGGGTCGCTACTGTATAAGCTCGTAGCCGTATACTCAAACAACGGGTTCCCGATAAACAGCCGGTACCACTTGGCTAATTCTGCCCAGGTCTTTGTCCTCAACTGTGTATCCGTATTAGCCGTCACGACGCCCTTCGTATCTTCATATGTCGATATTGACCACAGTATCAGCCAGCTTACCAAAGCCGACTTCCCAATGCCGTTACCGGATGCCCTCACTTCCCTAATAACAGTATTGATATCCTTCAACCCGTTCTTTATGTCTTCCAATAGTTCCAACTGCCACTCCTGCGGACTCTGCCCTTCCAACTCGTTCTCTCCCCACGGGAACGCCGCATATACAAAACCCACAGGATCGTGCGCATATTCACCCAAAAAGGATGCCAACGCCGCCTTGTCTTCTGCGGAAAAATCCGATAATTTTTTCGCCATTTGACCACCTTTACCCCTACCCCTTTAATTATCCCTCTACCGGGGTCACATCAATTATCTCTCCAGAACTTTTACCTTGCGGTATCTGCCGGTTCGCAGCCCTCTCTCTCGCAGCCTTTAACATCTCTGCCACGTTCACGTTCAGGCTTACCTCCGTCTTGTCCTTGAAACCACCCTCGCAACGGATTATATCCTCCGCTGCCTTAATTCTGTCCGATAACGATGCGTCCAAACCAAACTGGTCCTTGACCTTCCCTTCCATTACCTCCGTCAAGAACGACTTTACCCTGTCTAAACTCGCATAGCCCTTCTTGGCGTTCCTGTCTATCAAAGCCTTCATGTACTCTACATTCTCAGGCCGTTCCAATATCTCCTTACACTTCTTCGACGCTACCGATGCACTCGTCCCCGGAAATACCGCCTGGTAACTCTTTGCCAACTTGTGCGTCTTGTAATACTCCCTCACTACCGCCTCTTCCTTTGCGCTTACGAGGATGGTATCGACTTCTAAACTCTTCCCTTGCCCTCTTCCCGATCTCATACATCTCACCACTCTCTAATTTCTTCCATATCCTCTCCAATATGTATAAAAACATCTCATCTATCTTTATCGTCTTCTTCAACGGTATCGTTGCATATGCCGACTTGTGAATGTTCGGATTTAACTCAAACCCAGGATGCATCTCGTTGTACTTCTCCGTAGTCACTACCAAACTTAACCGGTACTCCGTATACACGTTCCCCCTCTCACTTATCTTCTGCTCCTCCGTGTATAACAGCGTCTGATCATACCTCTCCTTGATGCCCCTTAATATCTTCTTAATCAATATGTGAAAATTTACCATGTGACGCCCCTCCAAAGTTAGTAATTTTATCCATAATTATCTGAGGGGGTGTGTGGATGTTTCCTATCCCCCGTTCCTCTTGTGGATGGGTAGGGGGTTCGGTGTTCCCCCGTTAAAAAAACTCCTCTGAAAATGATTCCCTCGTAAAAAGCGTTAGTCAGTTAGCCTGTATACAAATGCTCCCTGTCTTATGGTTACGCTATCACAAGCTTGTAGTACGAGTATACGATTCATATGGTGCGTTCGCTACGCTCACGATTATGTACGCCTCATCGGCGTGCTTAATCCGTGCCTCGCACTTGTAAAACCTATGCCCTGTCATCACCATTGAACCTGTCTATCACCCAAGACGGCAAGAAGTGGTCTAAATCTTTTTGAAACAGCTTGTATAAATGCCATGACAAATACTTTCCGCATATAAAAAAGATTGGATTCACATAGTACAGTTTATCCTGTTCCTTTATGATCCCTTTCTGCTTCATATCTTTTAAAAAGCGGTAACAGCTACGATTTGATATCCCAAGAGCCACAGCTATGTCTTCAACGTGTGCTGGTCTTTCATAATTACAGTACCTCTTGACTACCATGTTTGTGTTGTTTTGTAGCATGTTCGCAATCCTGTACATGTATCCGCAATACAGCGGTGGTACATCCTGCGGAAGCTCTGTTCCTCTTGGAAACATACGCACAGCATTAACAGACAACCAAAAAGAATATCCCTTATCCTTACTGTATCTCTTGTCATGCCATTGTTGACCATTGCTTTTCTTTTCCTCAATGGTATCTGCACTATCCGCAATGCCATCGAGCAATACGTTCCCATTATCCATTCCCTAAAAACCTAATCCCCATCTTGATGCATTGTCGGTAGTGTACTCAAATGGCAAATTTTTGCCACCACAGTACACTTTTCAAATCCCATCCGCAAAAGAGCCAATCACCATTTCAGAAGTTATCCACATTTATTCTTCAGTTAGTACAATTTATAGTCTGCTTCCCTATGTCCGTACAGCACACACATTCGTCCTCGACAACAACACCCATAGTTTCTGCTGAAAAGATGAACCGAAGTATACTTATTACAAACTAAAAGTATAGCAGTAACTGATTGTTCCCATTCCCAAAAAGGGAACAAGAATTGCAAGGTTAGGTATACGCATTTCCTTGCGTAAAGTATATACATCCGCAAAAATGGTTTCGCACAAAAATCATGCGAAACCATCTGATTGATACACAGCAATGTATACAACGTTTGCCAATTTGCGAGGAGTTGCTATCGCAATACGCAACGAAGAAGCTTTCGTGATTTTGTTAACCATTTTTGGGACCATTGTTTACGCATTTTGATAAATTGGAAGAAAATCACGAAAAACGAAGAAAAACAGCAATAAACCATGAAAAGTTTACACTTTTAGCGATTTTTTGCTATATCCCCCCATTTTGGATTTCACTTTCGCAAACTAAAGGATTTTTACTTTCACAAGCTAAAGCTGCCGATTCAGTAGGATATACTTTTTTCCTCAAAAAGATATGAGAAAAAGTATACATACCTCGTAAACGCAGTAACCATGCGGATTCCAGAACCTTTATATTCTTGATTAATTGTAAAAGTATATCATTGTAATCATGTTAATAAAAGTATATCAAAATATACTTTCAAAAATGAAAAGTATACTTGCCATCAGATTCCATTTTTGGTGCATTTTCAGAGCATGGCATGAGTATTTATATGCGTAAAAGAAAAAATGCCTCAAAACGCATTATACGCAGTATTTGGGCATTTTCGCTGTTTTTGATCTTTCCCCCATCATCAGCCATACTGATTGTTAATCAATACGGCTGATTTTGGAGAAATGGAGATAGGGAAAGGAAGAAAAATAAAAACGACATTGGAATTTTGTTGTCCAACATCGTTTTGATGATTATACCATTTTGGGACCATTTCGGTCTGCTTCATTCATGAATGGAATTTTTGATGCTGTCAAAAGTTTAACACTTTCACAAACTAAAGCAATGTCCCTGGTTTACACTTTTTCGCATTTTTTCCCATTTTTTTGAATTGTAGTCAAATCATGTACAATTGTTATTTTGATTGATTTTCTACTTGCAATATCATTCAACTTATGCTATACTGTACATGTAAAGAAAAGATAGGAAAAACAAGCAAGACCAAATGTTCAAAACCGTCGAGATGATGGGTAGCTCGGAAAGACAGAAAGACCAAAAATCGCAAATCTCGGAAAACGCATGGAAAGGATGGTGGAAAGAAAGAATGCGGACGAACCTTGAAAACTGAATATCGAATGGTAAG
>OCVV012888617.1_pt1 | contig 42252 bp, 37 predicted proteins | sample 1539721 | NCBI WGS metagenome assembly OCVV01 (sample SAMN02144230, study PRJEB22623) | gut metagenome | biome: sheep rumen | host: Ovis aries | place: New Zealand | reverse complement strand
TCGCTGGATGATGCTATAAGATGCTGGAAGTATAAGAAAAGCCTCAAAGGTCAAAACAAATATGAGAGATCTGATCTTAAAGTGTTGGAATGGTGACCTGGAAGATAATCCGTCCAAAGATTATGCCACTGTAAGGCTGACAGACATTATATCTGCCAGCCTTTTGCTATCCGTAACAGCGGAACCCAGCCTACAGCTCAAAGTCCTCAGCTTCATACCCATGGTTCTTAAAGTACTGGGTAATGAGTTCGATAGCCCTGTCCTTCTGATAAGAGATAGTAGACTGCGTACAGCCCAGTTCTTCGGAAAGTTCTGTCTGAGTTTTACCTTTAAAGAAAAGACCTGTAATGATTTCGGACTGAACTGCGATAAAGTATCCAGAGCATCATAAATGAGATCTGATAACTGATTAGCAGAGTAGTCCCTGGCAGTAATGTCAATGTGGAGGTCATCTATAAGAACTTCCAGCTCATTAGAATCACCATAATTGTAAACACTGAAGCCATGATTTTTTAACTTTTTAGCCTCTGACTTAATGGCATGCTCACTATTCCTATAAATTTTTAATAATTCATCAAATTTTTCCGGTGCCAGATCCTTATATTCATTTGACAACGGGAAATATACGCAGCAAATTTTGATGAGGAATATCGTAGTAAAGAAATTGCCATACGGATCAAAGCCCTCAAAATACATAGGCTTATCGGGATATACCTTACTGTGTCCTTTGTTAATACGCTCCTGCATAATTTTCTGACAGTGCCTATCGTTACATTTAATGTACATAATTTTTTCCTCCTGTTGTGGTGTGTACCCCACCGGCACCGGATGATGCTGATGCCGGCAGAGTGACATTGGTTACAAAATTTGTTTTTTAACTTGCCTTGGTTTTGCTAATACGCATTCCAAAGCATCTGTTGCTGGCTTCCGTATCGCTGATAGTCTTATCCCTGAGGATCTCTATCTCTTCCTTGCTAAGACCTGCCAAGAGTCCATGAATGATGGTTGTCATGCGGTCCGGGCTGTAGTCAGGATCTGCAAAGTCATGCAGGGGAAGACCAAGCTTCCTGCCGAAGCTGATACAGAGCTGCTGTTCGAAGCTGTAGGGCATCCTTTTTAACCTCCTTTCTGTGTGCTTAATTGATGCTCTGTATATATATGAAAAAAATTTTTTAACCGTAAAATTTAGTATTTTTAACCGCAGATTTAGTATCAAAAGAACTAAAGGGAACCTTTGGTATTGTGTGATTTGCATAAAATAGGGGGGTGAAAAATAGATGTATATGATATTGATATATATAAGGTTAAAAATATATAATGCTTAAAAACATTCAGGAGGCAGATATGTCAGCATTTTATGAAATGGTTTTAAAAGAAATAGACAGACTGGATAAAGAAATAGCTCATTATGAGGCAATGATGAAGCCTCTTAAAAAAGGCACAACGAGGATTGTAGATGATAAATATGTTTATCTTGCTGAATATAAAAAGGAAGAAGGGGGAACAAGAACCACATACATAGGTCTTATACAAAGTAAGGAAGCTCAAGACACTATGCAGGAACTTCGGCTGAGGAAATATTATGAAGAATGGATTAGGCTTCTTAAGGCACAGAAGGATGAAATGGAAGCCTATGAGAGAGCAGGACGGAAATATAATAAGGTAAAAGAAGAATCAAAGGATAAGAAAAGCAAGACTAAGCTCATAAAAGCAAAGAAGACTGGAAAGAAGAAAAGCAGTCCAAGGTGAAAGAAGAAGATTATGAGCTTGAATAAAATGTTTTTGAAACTATTCGATATTAAGTCCGGCTTTCTTCCTTATATAGATAGAGGGGGAGAAAAAGGATCCGTTTATAAGCGATATATATATTATATTACCGGTTTAATGACGGGGCAGGATATTAATGATAGAGTTTAAGTTTTAGAGGAGGTTGTAACAATGGGTTATTTTGAGACAAAAGGATATGAGACAACAGCTGCTACGACGATAAGTATCTTTGGGAAAACCTGCTCCAGCGCTTAAGTTTAGGAGAAGATGCAGATGATGCTTATGAAGAGTCAAATAAATTGTCTGCCAAGGCTTCTTCTGAATCGTCAAGCATTACTATTAAATGGAACATAGAGTAATCATATTACAGAGAAATGGGGATGCATATCGGAGGTCATTATGAAGGTTTATATCATTACTGCAGGACAGTACTCTAACAACCGAATATGTGCAGTTGCTGAAGATCCGGAAAAGGCTGAGATCCTTAGACAAATCTATGACCGTAAAACCGGGCATGATCATGTGGAGATTAGGGAATATGATACTGATGATTATGATCCCGAATATGTAGGAAGACCCTTTTATGAAGTATGGCTTGATGATAAGGGGAATCTTATGCTTTGTGATGAGCAGGATGATACTTGCTGGTATGGGGATATGACCTACCATTTCAGAAGGGCAGACAATCATTTTTTCATTACTCTTTACGCTGATAGTGAAGAGGCTGCTGTAAAGATAGCTGCTGAGACACGGGCTAAGGCTTTGGCTGAGAAGCTTGGACTGTAGGATCACGGTTGAAAAATTATGGAGTATGATATGGGCTATCGATTTAGGGAAATAATCTGTGGATACTGTGAACATCGCTTTGTATATGATGCTACTCCCGGTGAATGGGAAGGGATGCTTACCTTCACCAAGAAAAATGGTGTTAAGGGCAAGGAAGTTAGATGTCCTAAATGCAATGAGTGGATAGTATCTTTTGATGATGAGACTGTAGCTTTGCCTTTTGAACTTCGGGATGATAAGGATGAGATAGAAACGCCCGTATTTTATGAGGACTGATATATTATGAAAGTATTTGTAATACCTGATATACATCTTAAACCTTGGATGCTTGAAAGGGCTGATGATCTCCTTGATAAAGACAGCTATGAAAAGATCGTTTTCTTAGGCGATTTTGTTGATGACTGGGATCAGCAGGACAATATTGGCTTATATGATGATACCTTTGATGCTATACGGGATTTTATAAAGAAACATCAGAATAGCCTTATATGCTTTGGAAACCATGATCTGTCCTATGTATGGCAGACCATGGAATCCGGATATTCTGTTTTGGCAAGGGATACTGTAGTAGCAAGGCTTCAGGAACTGAGAAAGCTTCTGCCGGTAAAGAGTGAGGCTATCATGCATAAGATAGATAATGTCATGTTTTCTCATGCAGGACTGACACGAAGTTTTGTAATGGAGCATTTTGGCTATGATACAGACGCATCCTTAGATCATATGATTGAATGTATAAACATTATGCGGAAGACTGAATTATGGCATGATTCTTCACCCATATGGGCAAGAACTGGAGGATACGGATTTGGATACGACTTCTATTCAAAAGGCTGCTTACAGGTAACAGGTCATACTCCGGTAAAGAGAACTTATCTTTTTAAGGATCAGAATCTGCTTGTATGTGATACATTTTCTACTTATGGAGATGGAAGTCCTATCGGGGATAACAGCTTTGTCTGGGTAGATACGGTTACTAAGGAATGGGGTGCTGTATGACGGCATTTGCAAATTCCTGAAACTGGAGGTAAAGAAATATGATCAACTATAACAACATAAAAATCTATGTGGATGATGTTAGAAAGGCTCCTGAAGGTTATGTATGGACCAAATCTGTAAATGAAACCATTGCTTTTATTGAGGAAGTAGAAAGTCATGGCGGTTCCATTGATGTTATAGACCTTGATCATGATCTGGGAGAGTATGCTTCTGATGGAGGAGATGCTATCAGGATACTTGATTTTCTTGTAGAGAGGGAGACATTTTATCCGGTAGCACTCCATACGGCAAATATCGTAGGAAGACAGAATATGGAAAGAATGATAAACCGATTCTGGAAATAAGGTGAAGCCAGGAATGATATAGATAAGAGTGCATTCATTTCACTGCAGGATGTGGCTGATATAATTAAAAATCATGAATGAAATCTGCAAATCGCTCTCATATAAAAAGAAAAGAATAACATGTTATAATATGATGTATATCGAAAACAAACGGGAGGGACGAAGAAGCAGATAAGGCGCTCAGACCACTGCCTTATAAAGTGGGCATAAATATAGCGCGGAAGTTCATGTTCCGGGCAAGGAAAGAGAAAAAGGTGTAACATGTTATGAAAAATCTGGATATTCTTTGTATAGGCACGGCATTAGTAGATTCCATCATAAAGGGCTTTGATGAGAAACCCGTTTCCGCAACGGGGTACAGGGCTGTATCCGGTACCCTGAATGTGGGCGGGGAAGCGGTGAATGAGGCTGCAACAGCCGTTAAACTGGGAATGAAGACAGGCATTATGTGCTTTCTGGGGGAAGATACGGCCGGTGATATGATCCTGAATTCTTTACGCGGATTTGGTGTAGACACGTCTTATGTGATCAGGGAAAAAGACCATCCTACTCCTGTCACAACCATGTTTGTAAATGATGACGGTACGCGAAGATCGATCACCAATAATGCGCACAGTTATAATTTTCATCCGGAGCTATATACGGATAGCTTAAAGGATACCGGGGCTGTTATTCTTGGATCGCTTTTTCGTGCACCGTTTAATGATCCTTTGATCATTTATAAGGTATTGGGTAAGGCTAAGGAAGCCGGTGTGCTTATCTTCGCTGATACCAAGCTTCCGAATTTTAATCCGCTGACTCTTGAGGATATAAAGGACAGTCTTCCGTTTATCGATTATATCACGCCGAACGAAGATGAGGCCGCTTATTACACTCATAAGGATAAGCCGGAGGAAATGGCAGAGTTTTTTCTGGATCATGGCGTGAAGAATGTGATCATCAAGCTGGGATCTAAAGGCTGCTATTTCAGAAATGACGAAAAGGAGTACCGGCTTCCTGCATGTAATATCAATGCTGTAGACGCAACCGGCGCCGGGGACAATTTTGTAGCAGGATTTGTTTCCGAGCTTATAAGAGGAGAAAGTGTTTATGAGGCACTGAGATTCGGCAACGGATGCGGGGCCGTATGTACTACGGAAGTAGGAGCGACCACAGCATTAAAGAGCAGGGATCAGGTGCTCAAAATGATAAACCCGGATCAGTAAGATCAAAGGACACAAAATCTTCACAAAAGAATTAGCACTCACCTCTTGACAGTGCTAACAATCGGATGTATAACATAGTCAGAACAAAGGAAATAGAGAAGATCCTAAAGAAGAACAGAAAGGTATGAGGGTCTGAACACTCCTTCCCCTTGCTCATGAAACCTATAGTTTATAGCTTTTATGTAAAAGGAGGGATGACTTATGTTACTGCCTAGTATTTTTGGAGAGAGATTGTTAGACGACTGGATGGACTTCCCGGGGATGGATTTACCCGACATCGACAGGAAACTGTATGGCAAGCATGCAGCTAACGTCATGAAGACGGATGTTCGCGAACACGATGATGGTTATGAGGTAGATATAGATCTGCCGGGCTTTAAGAAAGATGAGATCAGTCTTTCACTTGAAAACGGATACCTGAGTGTAAATGCGGCCAAAGGTCTGGATAAGGACGAGAAGGACAAGAAGGGCAAACTTATACGTCAGGAGCGCTACGCAGGTTCTATGACAAGAAGCTTTTATGTAGGCGAAGCGATCACCGAGCAGGAGGTCAAGGCGAAATTTGAGAACGGTGTATTGCAGTTGAGCATACCTAAGAAAGAAGCGCCTAAGGTTCCGGAAAAGAAACTGATAGCCATCGAAGGATGATGCTTTGGCATCACGGATAAGAATTAAATGAAGGGCGGCGGAGTGAAAGCTTCGCCGTCTTTTTACGTTTGTGGACACCCGGGTGTATCTGTGATATTCTTTGAATTATGGAAAAGCTGATAACCATTGATAATGCATCAAAATCATATGAAACAGGGGACTTTTTTCACCCACGTTTTATCGGTCGTAAATATGGCGTCTGCGGCGCCATACTGATCACAGTTCTGGCTGTTTGTAATCTGCAAAATAAATGATTGTGTTTTGTTCATTGTAATGCTATAACTGAAATCATAGTAAGCGCAATAAACGACAAAATGAAAAGGATTTTGGCACTTACTATAAATAAAACTCAAAAAAGGATCTGTCATATGTGTGAAAATAAGTTTAATAAGCATATGTCAATGCCGGCGGCATTGGCTTTTTCGATAGGAACCAGTATAGGATGGGGAGCGCTTGTAGTTACATGTAATACATATCTTGCGCAGGCAGGGCCGGCAGGAAGCGTTATAGGGCTTGTAATTGGTGGCCTGGTCATGTTTATCATCAGCCAAAGCTATGCGTATCTGATGAGAATGTATCCCGAAGCGGGTGGCACTTACAGCTTTACAAAAGAAGTGCTTGGCTATGATTACGGCTTCCTTACAGCGTGGTTCCTTCTTATGACATATCTCGCGATACTGTGGGCGAATATCACTTCGCTCCCTTTATTTGGACGCATCTTTCTCGGCAGTATGTTCAAATTCGGAAAACTCTATACTATATTCGGATATGATGTTTATGTTGGTGAGATATTGCTGTCGATAGCCGCGATGGCACTTACGGCTTTTGTATGTGCCAATTTCAGCCGCATTGTCGATATCGCGATGATCATCCTGGTGGGCATACTCACACTTGGGATTGCGGTATGCTTTATTGCAGCCATTATCGGTGGCCGGAGTGTCGGCAGACCGTTCTTTATCGAGGATACCAATGCTGTAAAGCAGGTTATGGAAATCGCCGTTATATCGCCATGGGCATTTATAGGTTTTGAAAACATATCGCACTTTACGGAAGAGTTTTCATTCGAAAGACGAAAGATAAACCGGATATTTACGCTGTCTCTTGTGATAACGCTTGCGCTGTATGTGATGATAACGCTGCTGTCGGTAACGGCTTATCCGGAACGCTATTCGAATTGGACAGAGTACATCGCGGACATTGAAAACCTGAGCGGGATAGAGGCGCTTCCTCCTTTCTACGCTGCGGATCATTACCTTGGGAGTACAGGTGTTTTTATCCTGATGGTTGTCCTTCTGGCTCTTGTCATTACCAGTCTTCTCGGTAACACAAGTGCACTCGGACGATTGATCTCGTCTCTGTCAAATGACGGGATAATGCCGAAGCAGCTTGGGGAGCACGGCGCAAACCATATCCCGCAAAAAGCCATCTATTTTGTCGGAGCGGTATCATTTCTGATCCCGTTTGTCGGAAGGACGGCTATCGGATGGATCGTTGATGTCACTACCATAGGCGCTACGATCATTTATGCCCTTACATGTGCTACCGCCGTTAAACTGGCAGATCAGTCCGGGGATAGGAGGGAGGTTACGGCGGGCAGGATTGGATTGTGCCTGATGGCTGTATTCGGAGCCTATCTTCTTATTCCCGATATTATTACAAGAAGTACTATTTCAAAAGAGACATTTCTGCTTTTTTCGGTATGGAGTGTCCTTGGCTTTGTATATTTCAGACATATACTGAAGCGCGATACGGAAAAACACTTCGGGTCATCGGCCATAGTGTGGATCGCGCTCCTTGGACTCGTATTATTTGTGGCATTTGTCTGGATGAAACAGTCTATGATCGCCTCTGATGATTCGACCAAAGCCGCAGTGATGGAGCATTATGAAAGAATGGCTGAGACAGATGAGACGGAGATTGATACTTTTATAGAGAGCCTGTTTGAAATACGGGAGCAGAACACAACAAAGATAGTGTTTATCACTATGATCCTGTTTGGATTTGTTCTTGTTGTAATGCTGACGAACCACTCCTATATGTCAAGACGGTCATTGGAAAGCGAGATGAGGGCTAACACCGATTCAATGACGGGAGTCAGAAATAAGGCGGCGTACCTGGCGCGGGAGAAGGAGATGAATGAAATGATCACCTCAGGTACAGTCAGGAGCTTTGCCGTCGTAGTATGTGATGTAAACGGACTTAAAAAGATCAATGATACATTGGGACACAAAGCCGGTGACGAATACATCATATCTGCCAGCAAAATGCTGAGTGAGATATTCCAGCACAGTCCCATATACAGGGTGGGCGGGGATGAGTTTCTGATAATCGTCTCGGGAAAAGACTACAGCGTAAGGGGAGAGCTTGTGTGGATACTTCACGAGCGCTCCAAGGATCATATTACAAGCGGCGGTGCTGTTGTGTCGGGTGGGATCTCGGATTATATACCGGATATAGACCCTGATCTGAACAGCGTCTTTGGCAGGGCAGACAAGAAGATGTATGAGGAAAAGAAACTCCTTAAGAGTCTGGGTGCCGTAACAAGAGATGATGAGAAGGACGGGACCGGTGCAGAGAGTGCCGGAGCCCTGCCTGATGCTCTTACAGAAGACAATTTCACCCTTAATGTCAGAAGATGTGTTATGATCGTTGATGATGAGTGGTCCAGCCAACAGATTATCGGTAATATGATCGAGGATGATTACGAAGTTTTGTATGCATCAGACGGAGTGGATGCCCTCAAAAAGCTTGTTGAACACAGAGAAGATATTGCGCTCATCCTTGTGGATCTGCACATGCCGAAGATGGGAGGAGTGGAGCTGCTGGGAAGACTTAAAGAGGATCCGGAGCTGAGATTTATACCGGTCATCGTAATGACATCCGATCAGAAATCCGAAGCGGAATGTTTAAAGCTCGGTGCGGCAGATTTTATATTAAAGCCCTATCCTGTGCCTGAGGTCATTAAGGCAAGGATAAATAGAAGTATAGAGTTCTCGGAGGACAGGAGCATTATCAACTCCACCGAGAGAGATACCCTTACCGGTCTGTTCAATACGGATTATTTCCTGCGTTATGTTAAAATGCTTGACCAGCATTACCCGGAACTCCCTATGGATGCCGTTGTTGTCAATATCAACAGATTCCATATGATAAACGAGAGATACGGCAGGGAGTACGGTGATCTCCTGCTTCGCCGTGTAGGTGAGAGAGTGCGGCAGCAGGCAAGGAAGCTCGGAGGTGTTTCGTGTCACCACGGTGCTGATGTTTTCTATATCTATTCGCCTCATATCGAAGATTATTCTGCTGTGCTCGAGAGACTTGGCGCAAATCTTGTCGAAGGACTCGAAATTCCGGAGGGTATGGATTCGTCGGGCAACGACAAAAGCATACATCTCAGACTGGGGGTATATTATAACGCTGACAAGACCCTGGACACCGAAAGGCGCTTTGACCGTGCAAAGATGGCTGCGGAAGGCGTCAGGGGCGATTATACCAATGCTATAGGTAAATACGACGAAGAGATGCACAAGGAGATGTTATTCAGGGAACGTCTTCTTGAGGATTTCAGGATCGGACTTGATAACAAAAACTTCACCGTATACTTTCAGCCAAAGTTTGATATCCGACATAAGGAACCGATACTGTCAAGCGCTGAGGCACTCGTTCGCTGGATGCATCCTGAATTCGGAATGATCAGTCCGGGACTGTTCATTCCTCTTCTTGAAGAACACGGGCTTATATTGGATCTTGACCGTTTTGTATGGAACGAGACTGCGGAATACATCAGACGCTGTAAGGACAGCTATGGCTTTTCGGTTCCGATATCCGTAAATGTATCGCGTATTGATATGCTGATGCCGGATCTGAAGAGGATATTCAAGGAGATAATGGATCGCTTTTCTCTTACAGGCGATGACATCATTCTTGAGATCACCGAGAGCGCGTATACGGGAGACTCCGAGCAGCTCATTTCGATGGCAAGTGAGCTTCGCGGAATGGATATGGGCTTCAGGATCGAGATGGATGACTTCGGTACGGGCTATTCGTCTCTCAGTATGCTCTCCAATATGCCCATCGATGTATTAAAGCTTGATATGTCGTTTGTAAGGAATGCATTCGGTGAGCACAGGGATATGAGGATGATAGAGCTTATCATAGACATTGCCGATTATCTGAATGTTCCCGTTATTGCGGAGGGTGTCGAGACCGAGGAACAGTATCTGGCGTTGAAGGCGATGGGATGTGATATTGTTCAGGGCTTTTATTTTTCAAGACCGCTTCCAAAAGAGGAGTTCTCAAAGCTTGTTGAAGAAAGGAGCCATATTGAGACTCCGAAACTGCCTGAGGGACGCAGAAATCATACAAGTATTTCAAAGGCGCTGACAAATGATTTTGAGCGTATCTATAATATAGACACTTTGTCCGACTGTTATCTGGAATTCTATTCGGGCTTAAACGGCGAACTGCAGCTTGCGGGTGACGGTTCATCCTTCTATGATACGGGGATTAGTGTGATAAAAGACCATGTTGTGGATGAGGACCGCGAAAAACTGCTCGCCGTACTTGATAAGGATAATCTTTCAAAACTGGCAGGATCATCCGAAGTATTTGAGATCAGATACAGAAAAATGTTTAAGAATGAGCTGAGATCATATGTACTACGTACCATTCAAACAAGGAACAGGGACGAGAACCATGTGGTCATCGGTATTTCTCAAGAGAAAAACCGGTGAAAAGCATTGGGGCCATCCAACTTTTCGGTTTCCGGGACAATAGATTCTTTTAATTATCTACGGAAACGACATAAAATGAATTGAAAATATCTGCAGGTTTATCAAAGAATTGTGTGAATGCAGCCATTCCGGTAATCACCAGCAATGGGATATGGTTATAAAGCTGTCTGTTATTTGCCTCCCAAAACATAAGGAAGAGGAATAGTCCAAAGAGGGAAATGCGGGCAAAAAGTCCTAAATTGTCATGGCAATCTATCTTCTGTCTGATTATAGAATTTACGCTTCCGAGAATATTAAGTAAAAGGAGCAGATAATACATTCCTGTCGATAACATCATCGTATATCCGCCGTAAACTCCGTACGCACTCAGAAAAGGATAGGCAGGTGACTCCGGTACGTATATATATGTGGAAAGTCCCATGAAACCTGCGGCAAAGTTGTGTCGTATTTTGCTGACTATGTGAGTGACGGAAAACATTTCACTAAGGTTCCGGCGTAAATATGAATAAGCAAATTCATTTTTACTTTCTATACCGGGTATTGAAAGAAGCTCATAGGCATAGTCGGCATTGTCACCCCAGTCGCCGTGGCCGTGTGAGCCAAGGGCAATCCAGTGTATTATGGGTACATGCATATCTGTCATTTTAGAAGCCGGTGAGGCACGCCATATCAGTTCGTATACAACAAAAAAACATACAAAAGCACAGCAGTATATGAGAATTCCCTGAAGTGTACGACGATTAAATGCTGTAAGAAGTTTCACTATTGTAAAAGCTATTACAGGTATCACTGCAGTGGGCTTCAGCCAGAAAGCCGTGCATGCAAACAAACCTGCAAGGATGATTTTTACAATGGATAACCATTTGTGGCTGCCGGAATCAGATACAATGAGATAGATGGGAAGAACTGTGAGCATAATAGTAGCCTGGTCGGAATAGAAGGCATAGGTGCAGCCGTATAATGGTAAAAAAAGGGCGTAGACCACTAATGCCAGAAAGCATACATATACCGGAAAACGGAAGTGTTCCATTACTTTAAAAATAAGGAGGGCTGTTATTGTTGCGCACAGAACCGAAAAAATAATAATCGAACATGAGCCGTCAAAACCTGCAAGATATGCGGGGAGTCTTATCAGTGCAAGCAATAACAGAAGCAGATAATTATTCTTGAACATGGCGAAATAATCCCAGCTGACTTCTTTGCCGGATATGAGATCCAATGAGCTTTCATATACTTCTCCGTAGTCATTGGTTGGAGGATTGGCAAATAATATTGAAGCGACTGAAAGGACGGCAAAAAGCAGAATGAGATATGCACTCAAAAGGATTGTCTTATGCTTTGTAAGAAATGCTTCGGATTTTTTTAAAATTAAAAAAGTAAAAAGAAAGCAGACAAACCAGAGAAGCGAAACGAATGAAACTTTGCACCAGGCTATATGGTGATATGTTCCGGTCACGGAAACAATAAGAACAGTTCCCATGAATAAAATATTAAGCCATTCGAAAACGGATATCAGTTTTTTGTCCATATGAATAATAACCTGCTATCAGTATGTAGTTATAGTCTCAATTTAACAGGAACATTATATATGCGGGGGTATATGTTCGCAACAGATTTCTCCGGATTCCGAATTATGGATTTTTGTTATGGTATAATAAGATCGTGGTAATCCTGCACTGTTACTTTACCAGGAGATCCTGAGAGAAAGGGCTATGGGCTATGATTCTTAGAGAGTACAAAAAAGAAGACGCACAGAGTATTGCCGGCTGGATCCGATCAGAGGAGGAGCTATACAGGTGGTCTGCTGACAGATTTAATAAGTATCCATTGTCAGGAGATGACATAAATGAAAATTACATTCCGCAGCTTGAGGCAGGACGGTTTATTCCCCTCACAGCAGCAGATGGTAATGGAAATGTGATCGGCCATTTTATTATAAGATATCCGCGCGATAATGATGACAGTACTGTCCGATTTGGGTTCGTGATAGTAAGTCCTGAGATTAGGGGCAGGGGATACGGAAAAGAAATGCTTCGGCTGGGGATTGAGTATGTAAAGAAGAATCTGAATGTGGCAAGGATTGATTTGGGAGTGTTTGAAAATAACGAAAGCGCAAGACGCTGTTATGAATCAGTTGGATTTAAGGCATATGCCGTCAGGGAATGCAAAATGCCGATAGGTATCTGGAACTGTACGGATATGGAAATGTTTATAGAAAAAGCCTGAATACTGAGGGCTTTGGTCCGGAGGAAAGGAGAAACTGCGAGTGCGTATATCTGAAAGCTGTGCCAAGTGTCTGTATGACAGACAGAGGAATAAAACCGATAATGAGGAGTATCTCGCAAAGATAAAGGAACTGCTTGATAATAGGAGTGAGGATGATACCAGTCCTTATATGGTATTCCGGTTTAATAAAGTACACGAGGAGCTCTTCGGCAAGACCGCTGACTATAAGGATATAAAGAAAAAATATAATGATCTGGTGCTTGGTATGGAAAATGATCTTCGCTGCGAGATAGAGGCGTCGGCTGATCCGCTGGCGAAGGCTCTTATCATGTCAAGGATCGGAAACTACATTGATTTCGGGGCCATGGACCGGGTGGATCAGAATGAGTTTATGACGCTTTTTAAAGATACCGGTATGCAGGAGAGGGATGTTCCGGTTTATGAAGCATTCTTAAGGGAGTGTGAAAAGGGCAGCTCATTTCTTCTCATATGTGACAATTGCGGAGAAATAGTATTGGATAAGCTGATGATAGAGCAGCTGCAGAAAAGGTTTCCCGATATTAATGTGAAGGTTCTTGTACGTGGCAGGGAAGTACTAAATGACGCTACTGAGGAAGATGCTCGTTACGTTGGGCTTGATAAAATAGCAGAGATCATTAGTAACGGAGAGGCCGTAGCAGGAACAATCTACGACATGATGCCGCAGGTTGCAAGGAATGCGCTCGATGGGGCAGACGTGATCCTTGCAAAAGGTCAGGGCAATTATGAGTCCCTGTCAGGACGTGGCAGGCACGTGTTCTATGCTTTCCTCTGTAAGTGCGATCTTTTTATGAGACGCTTTGATGTTCCGAAGCTAACGGGAATGTTTGTTGAAGAGGTATAAGGATAGTGTAGCCTGACTGTTTATCTGTACGCAGGCCTAATCAGTCATAGTCCAGCCGTCATCACGCCGGTTGTAGTAGAGCATGATTATACGCTCGCGGCTGATCACCGAAATTTTGCATTCATATATAAGCGTCTCGTCAGTAACGCACATCCCATCCGGCATCGTGCGTGATCCGTGGTGTGAATGATCCAGGTAACCCTTGATGTCAAATATCTGCGGCAGGCCGTCCTCATCTATCAGACGGATTCGCATGGGTTTGATTTTTCCCTCTTTGGTGTGAAGGCATATCACGTCCACTTTTCTCCGTATTGATTTGTTGTTTGCATAATAATTAGGCTCTTCCATAGCATTGTCCTCATTGATTTATTATATTATAGAACAAATGTTCTATAATGAAAAGAGTTTTTTCGGCATTGTTTTGTCGTTTGCTGTAATATGAACGATATACGGATTGTGATAAAATGAATAACGAGCTGATCGGATATGTGAATTGAAGATGCTGAGGTGATGGAAGTTGGATATAAAGACAATGCAGGAGAGGCGGGAGGTAAAAGTGCTGGCGGCGTGCGGAAATGATTGCGCATCCTGTCCCAGATATATAGCACATCCTTATGAGAAAACAGAGGAAGAGCTTCATCATACTGCAGAGCTGTGGTTTAAGATAGGATATCGTGACCATGTTGTGACTAATGAAGAGATATCATGCACAGGGTGCAAAACGGAGAACTGGTGCAGGTACCATGTTGTAAAATGCTGTGAAGAAAGAAGAATAAAGACCTGTGCGGAGTGTGATGAGTACCCCTGTGACAATATGAAGGAATGCTTTGAAGTTACGAAGTCTTTTGAACCCACGTGCAAAAAGATATGCACGGATGAGGAATATGAGCGGATAAAGAGAGCTTTCTTTGAAAAAGAGAAGAACCTTCGCTCTGTTCAGACAGTAAGTGATACATCGGATTGCATTTAATTTGCAGAAAGTCGAGGTGGAGCATGATACTTTATATCAATGCCTGTGTAAGAGAAAAATCTAGAACAAAGAGGATAGCAGATGCTTATCTTTCTAAAAAAAATGAACCGGTTACGGAAGTGAAGCTGGAAAATGCAGAATTGCCCGTGACGGATGAGGCATATTTGAGGAAAAGGGATGACCTGATTGCCAATGGCAGATTTTCGGATGGAATGTTTACGCTTGCAAGGCAGTTTGCTGAAGCGGACAGCATTGTTATAGCGGCGCCTTATTGGGATCTGTCTTTTCCTGCAGCGTTAAAGCAGTATTTTGAGCACATTAATGTTCGGGGGATTACATTTGAGTATACCCCGGAAGGCTATCCCAGAGGACTGTGTAAGGCGAAGGAGTTGTGTTATATTACGACTGCGGGGGGAAATTATTGCCCGGAGGAATTCGGATATGGATATATCAAAGCCCTGGCACAGAATTTTTATGGTATAGAACATATAAGGCAGATCAAGGCAACCGGTTTGGATATCGCGGGTGCAGATGCAGAAAAAATTCTTAAAGATGTGATGGATAAAGAACTGGACGATAGAATGGAATAATATTTCTGTGGTGGCAACAAATTTTACTTCCCGAACGCCCCTGAGTACATGTTTTTATTTATAGCATGGCCGTTGGACGGCTTATTGCTTTTAGCCGCAATGATTGTTCTTGGCATATTTCTTGTGAGAAAAATGAAAGAAGAACTGTAGATACTTCTTAGATATTTCAGGAAAAAAATAGGGCTTCAAACCCTGAAACCCTTGAAAATACTGAATCGGCGCAACAGGATTTGAACCTGCGACCTCTGCGTCCCGAACGCAGCGCTCTACCAAGCTGAGCCATGCGCCGTTAAATATTTGTTTAACGACAGTATTCAATTCGACCTCTGCGTCCCGAACGCAGCGCTCTACGTGGTCAGCTTCGCTGACCCTGCTGAGCCATGCGCCGTTAAACGAATGCTTAACGATAATATCTTAATATGTCTGCCACACACGAGTGAAGCGTTATGCAGTCTGCGAAGCTACGTGGTCAGCGAAGCTGACCCTGCTGCGCTACACGCCGTCTCGGACTCTTATCCGCAAACAAAATTATCCGCAAACAAAAGATATTTTATAGTAATTGACTGTAAGTGTCAAGGATTTAAGCGCAGCAGTCTAATCTGTCAAAACTGAAGTCTGAAACGATCTAAAGCATCTGCCCGGTATGTAAACACAAGCGCAATCTGTAAACGCAAGCTCAATCCGTAAAGACCTGTACCCAATAGTAACTGTAGGGGGCGCTTGCATCATAGTAGCAGGCGATGCCTATGTTGGTGAAGTTGGGGTTCATGATGTTCTTCTTATGACCGGGGGAGTTGATCCAGCTGTTCATTACCTCAGACGGTGATTTCTGGCCTGCTGCTATGTTTTCTCCGGCATAGCCGTAAGGTATGCCGAGACCGTCGAGTGCTGAAAAACATTCCTGGCCGTTTGGCCTTGTATGAGAGAATGACGAGAGGAGCTCTGTGGCACGTACCTCTGCGGCTTCACAAAGAGAAGGCGAGAGATTAAGGGGCGCAAGACCGGCTTCGGTCCTGTACTGATTGACTATATTTGTAACTTCTGTTGCATACTCGGATACTGAAGCCTGCTTTTCGGCCTGGGCAGCGGCTTTTTCAGCTTCCTCCTGAGCTTTGGCAGCTTCAGCGGCAGCCTTTTCAGCTTCCTCCTGTGCTTTGGCGGCTTCAGCGGCAGCCTTTTCAGCTTCTTCCTGTGCTCTGGCTTCTTCCTCGGCAGCAGCTTTTGCAGCTTCTTCATTGGCTGCATCTTCATCGGTTGCTACCGCAGTTTCATCCTCTGTGGGTTTATCTTCGCCTGCGGGATCTTCAGCATCTTCCGTATCTGTTTCTTCAGCATCCTCAAAATCTTCGGAATCTTCGGAGTCTTCTGCATCACGGTCACCCTCTTGCATTGCGTCTTCTTCCGCGGCGGCCTGGGCAGCAGCCTCAGCCTCTTCCTTTTCTTCCGCAAGGGCATCAGCGGCAGCACGGGTATTGACAGCCCTTGTTGCTATTTCTGACTTGCTGGCATCTATACGAGCCTGGGCAGCAGCTTCCATCTCCGCCCGTTCTTCTTCTGTCATTGTGCCGGCTGCCGTGCTTTCCGTATAGGCTCCGCCCAGATTGTTTTCCAGGTTTTCACTGTATTGGGCACGGGTTGATTTGGCGGGATCCTTATCCTCCCACTTAAGCTGCGTATATTCTAATCCTGCAAAAAGGATCAGGGTAAGGAGTGCAAGTATTACCGGGGCTTTTATGTTGTGTTTTTTCATTTGGATATGTTTCCTTTCCTGTGTCTTTGTTGGGAATATGTCCTTGTAATCCGCTATAGCAATTACCTTAACTTGCTGCCATGCTGTCTTTTTTATTGTAGTTTCTGGTAAAGTCTATAAAATCTTCCTTGGGCAGCGGCTTGGAAAAGTAGTACCCCTGCACCAGATTGGCACCGGCGTTGAGTACCAGGTCAAGCTGTTCGCTTGTTTCCACACCTTCCTGGATAACGTTCATACCGAGTCTCCGCATCATCCTGATGGAATCGACCAGCAGGTGTTTTGAGCTTTCATCTGCAGCCCAGAGCAGGCCTTTGTCTGATTTTATATTAAGAAAATCCATATTTACTATATTAGTAAGATTGGAATATCCCGTGCCGTAGTCGTCAAGCGAGAAGCTGAATCCGGCGGATTTCAGTGCACTGATGGAGGTGCTTATCCCGCTGTAGGATGTGAGTGAAGCGGATTCTGTAATCTCGAGATTGATCTGGTCGCTGGTCACGCCGTAGCTTTTCATTATTTCATCAAAGCGGACCAGGGTATCCGAAAATACCAGCTGATAAAGGCTTAAGTTAATTTCCACGTACTTAAGTCCCAGCTTTTTGAAGCGTTCGTCTGCTATGAAGGCACAGACTTTTTCGAATACGGTAATGCCTATCTTGTCTATCTGCCCGTTTCGCTCTGCAATGGGGATCATCTCATCAGGGGGGATGAAACCGAGATCGGGATCGTTTAATCTGAGCAGCGCTTCTGCTGAATATATTTTTTGGTTGCCGGCAAACCATATAGGCTGGTAATAGACTTCGAATCTGTCCTCTTCAAAGGCGCGTCTGAGTGCATTTTCCACAGCCACTCTTCTGGATAGATAGCGCAGATCCTTGCCGCGCTGGAGCTGTACGCCGTTTGACTTGACGGAATCCATGTCGTCGGCAAGCTCTAAGAGCATATCCGGTTCCGTTACTCCGTCATCGGGGATTACGGCAACACGTATCTGTATATTGAACTGCAGCACGGAGTCATTGTTTTTCCATTCGTGCTCAAAACGTTTTGCTATCTCTGCGGTGATGTCATCTATGTCCTCGTCGGATGTTTTGCGTGTAAGGAGCGTAAAATTGCTGTCGGAGAGCCTGTAGACCAGTGCATCCGGGGCAAGGTGCATCATCCAGGAAGCAATCTGGCGCAGGGCATGGCTTCTTTCATCATAGCCGAACATTCGGGCAAAAAACTTGTAGTTCGTGAAATTTACGCTGATAACGGAATATCTGTCTTCGGAGTTGATCCTGCGCCTGTTTTCTTCCATGAATGTGGAACGGTTGTAGGCACCGGATATGGGATCTATGCTGGTGTCCTCGTTTTCCAGAGTGAGCATGATGCCCAGCATGGAAAGAGCTTCCGCAAAGGACTCGATCGGGAGATTTACATTGACGGCCTGCACAACGATCCCTATCAGAGAGAAGGAGAAGAAAAACCAGAGCGTGGAATACATGCCGGAACTCATGGATTTACGGTGGCACAGGATGTAGTAGATTGCTACAAACAGGTAGGTGCATGAAATCACATAGAGCGCAGGCATACCGACACCCCTGTGATATATGCCGTTTGCGTCCACATGGAATATCACGCCGGTGAAAAGGTTTGCCACCGTCAGCAGCTCTGTTATTATTGCCGGTATGACATAGCCTATGCGGAATCCTTTTTTTCGCACTGCAGTACTGCCGTTTATCAGCATTATATACAGGGTGTATGCCGGCGAAAGGGTGTTGTGCATAAAGAAATATATATAATCCATGGAGGTCCGCAGCAATAAAATAGAAGAGTTACCTGCGCAGAGCGGCGTCAGAAGATTGCTTGTCAGGTCTGCGGCGGATACAACCGTTATATTTATCAATATGAAAAGAAAGACTTTACTGTGAGCCTTTTGAATAAGCTTCCTGTTCAGAACATAGAACATACAGGAGCATGACAGTATAATTGCGCATGTGTAAAAGAATACCTCGTACATCCGGACGTTAAAAATCCCCCATAAAGCATTACATTCAGCTGCCAGCCCCCTCGCCGGATCAGGGTACATACCCTCCACTCATTATATCATCACGTTGTCTTAAGGAAAAGGTTTTCTTGAAAAAAGGGGGGTATAATGGTAAAATTTAACTTGGATTTTTGTCGTTTGGCGAGGATTATGTAAACGAATGTTATCAATATGTTTTTCAATGTCGGCGCTTTTGATATCGCTGTTCATATTGTACAACCTCTTCCGGCTCAGCAGGGTAAAAAACAGACAGAATATGTTTTTTATTGCCTTTATCCTGAGCAATTGCTCAACGGCTTTTTCCGTGCTGTGCGGTGATATGGCGGAGATGTACCACATCCCTAATGCCGTGGCTGTCATGGATGTCATGAGTTTCCTTTATTATGTCCTGCACATTATAGCCGGCATATGTTTCTATCTTTATATACTCAGCCACATAAGGGCCTGGAGGTCCCTGAATAAACCGCAGAGAGCCGCGATACTGTTCCCGACTATTGTTGCCGAGGCTGTTATAATGCTGAACCCCTGGTTTCATTGGATATATTACTACGATGAAATGGGAGAGTACCACAGGGGAAAATATATTGCGATAGTATATGCGGTTACGGCGGTATATCTTGTGGGCGTGATATACCAGATAATACGTAACCGGACTGATATTTCCATCAGAAAGATCATCGTTGTGCTGTCGGGAATGTCTTTTTCGGTGGCGGCGGTTATCCTGCAGTTGTTTATACCGGATTCTGCCATTGAAACGGTCTCAATAGCGGTAGTCACACTGGTGTTTTTTCTTACGATACAGAATCCCAGAGAGAATCTGGATCCGGAGATGTCGGTTTTCAGCAGGCACGCCTTTGAGGATATGATACACTCATATTACCTGTCGGGAAGGGATTTTCGCTTTATCTGCATATACGTAGATGATTATTCGGAACATACCGGAATGGAAAATGATCCCGGACTTGTCACGGAATTTGTGGAGTTTTTAAATGATGTGGGCAATGGCACGAACATATACCATATCGACAGGGCGGAGTTTGCAATAGAGATCACGGATCCTGCTCCCGGACAGATCGATAAGATAATTGCCGATATCCGCATACGTTTTGAGAAGCCGTGGAAATTATTTGGAAGGGATGAGCTGTTCTCCGTAAGCATACTGAGTCTCAGACTTCCCGAGGATGTTAAAGCGGAGCCTGTATTCTATTCCGTGCTGAGACAGTTCCATGACGGTGAAAAGATAAAATCCGTTTATACAGCAAAGGACCTGGATATAGAGGATATAGAGAGAAAACACCAGATCACGGTGGCTCTTTCCAGAGCAATAGAAAAAAAGACTCTGGAAATGCGCTATACTCCCGTCTATTCGCTGTCCGGGAAAAAGATTACAGGCCTGATCGCAACCGTGCGTTTCTTTGATGACGCCACAGGTTATGTTTATGACGATGAGATCTTCCGCTTTGCGGAAAGCGGAGGATATATCATGCACGTGGCAAATATACTCTTTGAAAAGACTGCGGTCTTTATTAAGGAAAATAAACTGCAGGAGGCAGGCATGGATTTTGTCGGGATCAGGGTTTATCCTACCATGACCATGCATTACAATCTTTTGACCGGAATGTTTGAATATATGGACAGGAACGGAATAGACAAAAGCCGGGTCTATATAATGATGTCTGAATCCACTCTTGCCAATGCAACTGAAAGCTTTCGCAGGACAATAAAACATCTGGATGAAATGGGTGGGAGATTCTGTCTGGAGGAGTATGGCGGCGGATACACGGATATTTCAACCATATATGATATGCCTATAGATGTAATAAGCATAAACCGCAGGGTCGTGGCAGATGCGGTCAGCAATAAGAGTGCCAAACTGGCCATGGAATCTGCTATGGACCTGGCCCATTGTCTCGATATGCGGACTATGGTCAGCGGGATAAATGATGCGGAGTACTATTCCATGATAGAAAGCGTGGACTGTGATTACGCAACCGGCAGTTATTTCTTTGAACAGCTGGATGAGCAGGGATTTATAAGGGCGTTGGCAGCCAATGATGAAAGTATTGTGGAAACAATGGATGATAAGTCTGAAACGGACAGGGAAGGCGAAGCGACATGAATGTTAATATCTATTTTGATATAGTGGCGCTTGCCATGGAGATCGTGCTTCTTGTCTGTTTCAAAAATAAGAGGCGTATCGGGATAACGGCCTTTCGGGTATTCTATTATCTGATGATCACCCAGCTCGGGGTAACACTGCTCGGAATGACCACTGCGGTCATAGATGTGGAACTGAATGCGGAGCCGGGTGTGGTCGGATATACCCTTAATACCGTATATATGTTTTTGTGCATATTTATTCTGACGATGAGTGCGCTGTATTTTGTCAGTCTGATCAAGCTGGACAGGCAGGTTTCGCAAAGATGGCTTATCCTGATATATATGCCTTCATCTTTTACACTTATTGCAGCTACTGCAGTTAATGTGATAGCGGCTTATCAGGGCTTAAGTCTGTTTGAACTCCGTTCAACGCCTTTTGCGCATGGTTTCATCCTGGTGATGGTGGCCTATTATATGCTGACCATAATAGGCGTATCTATAAGATACCGGGAGCAGATCAACAGACAGGTGGCCGGGCATGTGGCGGTGGCAGCTCTTATCACAATGCTGGTAACGGCAGGGCAGTATTTCATAAATACGATCCGGTTCCAGGGCTTTGTGGTATCGCTGGTGCTGGTGGATCTGTTTTTTGAAGTGCTGAGACCCGAGGAACTCTTCGACATGTCGGATGCCATGCGCAAGAATTACCTTTATGATTTTACCAAAGAGGATTACCTGCTCAAGAAGAAATTTCACATTATCGTTATAAAGGTGCTGGATTATAAGGTGTTAGCAGAGGCGCTGGGCTTTGACAATGCGGAAGGTTTTATGAAGCTCATAACCAATTACCTGATGGGACTTGGGTATAAGGGGACTGTTTACCGTGCGGACAACAGTGTTCTTGTGTTTAAGACATCGGAGCTTACGAAGCAGGAAGCGGAAACACTCAGGCAGACTGTGGCGTCACGTTTTGAGAAGGTATGGTCACCGGCGATTTCCGAAGTGATCCTTACAGCTGAGGTCATAAGTTTGTCTGCCCCGGAACAGCTTAAGGATTTTGATGCCTTTTCCGATTTCCTTAAGGCATATATTTATGCTAAGGGAAGGCTTGATTCGGAAAACGGTGTGGAAAAGCTGCTTGTAGACAATGAAGGAAAACACATGCTGGAGGCCATAAAGAGGGCTCTGTCGGATAATACTTTTCAGGTATACTACCAGCCCATATATTCTACTGCTGAAAAAAAGATCGTGGCAGCAGAAGCGCTTATCAGGCTTTTTGATCCGGAATACGGCTTCATGCCTCCGGAAGATATGATAAGGATGGCAGAAAACGAGGGCTACATACTGCAGATCGGTGAGATAGTGTTCCGCAAAGTGTGCGAATTTTACAAGAACAATGAGCTGGACAGGAAAGGCATAGAATACATAGAAGTAAACCTTTCTCCCATACAGTGTGCACAGAGGAAGATGGCTGAGGAGTTTGAAGCCATTATGAAAGAGTATGGCATAAAGCCCAAGCAGATCAATTTCGAAATAACGGAGACTGCTACCACGAACGAGGTGGACAATTTCATAAGGAACATGAAGAATTTTTATCTGCGCGGTATAGACTTATCCCTGGATGACTACGGTACGGGATATTCCAATATTTCATATCTGTACCATGTGCCTTTTACGGTGATGAAGATAGACAAGTCCATATTGTGGTCGGCAGAGAAAAATGAAAAGGCCAGGGTTACCCTCGAAAATACCTATAAACTTGCGAAAAAGCTCAAGCTCAAAGTGGTGCAGGAAGGGGTAGAGAACGAGGAGCAGATAAAGAGGCTTTTGGAACTGGAGTGCGATTATTTCCAGGGGTATTATTTCTCGAAGCCTGTCAATGGTGATGAGTTTGTAAGATATCTTAAAGATTTTAAACTGCCGGAGGTGTGCAAGTAAACGGCTATGGTTAGCAGTATCAGAGCCCTGCTGAACGGAATGGGTTATAAAAATTTTATGCTTTCGCAGGATCTGCGGTATGCATCTTTTGTTATGGAAGAGAACTACTATCTTAATGTGCTCTGTTTCTTTGATGAAAGAACGGCTGTAAGCAGCGATGCACAGATGGACGGATTTGTCACATATCTAAAGGAAAAGCTGAGCTACGGCAGAGACAAGGATGTTCATTTCCTGCGTGTAATCTGCGCTGACTCTGCGTACATAGTACAGCGTTGCGATAGCAGGAAAGCAAATGAATGGTATATCGAAGCGGGAACATCAAAGCTTATAGTACCGGAGTGGGGTGTCGAAGACTTTTACGGTCTTCGAGGAAAGCTTGAGATACTTCTTGCGGAGTCCGGGTTCGATATGGGGATTGCTGAAGCTGTGCGGGCAGATGCTGAAGGGCGTCAGGGGGAGGCTGATCGCAGGTCCTCCGCTTTGCCGGTGGGAAAGAGCGTTGCCGCTAAAACGGTCTACGACAGTTCTGCGGTGACGTGGCTTACCTTCGGACTCATCATAGCCAACGTGGTAATGTACATAATGCAGACCGCAGGTATTGTGAATGAAGACGCCTATGTGCTTACAAATGATATAATTGGAAAACCTCTGGAATGGTACCGTTTCCTGACATACGGTTTTTTACATGGCTCGATCGCGCACATTGTCAATAATATGATCGTCCTTTATGCGGCAGGTTCGGCGCTGGAGAGGATGTCGGGGCGCATAGCCTATACGGTGGTTTATTTTGTGTCACTGGTAGCAGGCGGGGTTTTTTCTGTCTGGTATCATACAAATGCGGGAATATTGTATACCTCATTAGGTGCATCGGGAGCGATATACGGACTTACCGGCGGAGTCATAGCCGGCATACTGATGCTTGGATATATGAGGCGAAGGGAATCTGTGATAAGGGTGGTCATAGCAGTGGCACTGCTGTTTATCCCGGTAAATGCGTCAGACGGAGCAACTGTTGATTTTGCCGCACATCTGGGCGGCTTTGTTGCCGGGTTTGTGCTGGAAGGCACCATACTTATAATAATGAGTCTGCTGGATGGGAAAAAAGCGAAAAGATAAGACTATAATAACAGAATGATCAACAAATAAGAAGACGATACGGGGAGGAGAATCTGTGAAGATAAATATATATTATGGAGGAAGAGGACTGATCGGTGATCCGTCGCTTACTGTTATCAAGCAGATGGTGTCGGTTTTTCGCGAGCTTAATGTCAAGGTCGAGCGCTTTGACCTCTTTGATCATAAGAATGAGATGACAAAGCTTCCGCAGACGTTAAAGGAGGCTGACGGCATAATACTTGCATCCACTGTTGAATGGCATGGCTGCGGCGGATATATGGCAAGCTTTCTGGATGCCTGCTGGCTTTACGGTGACAAAGAAAAAATCGCATCCCTTTATATGGCACCGGTGGTGATGTCAACTACTTATGGTGAAAAGGAAGGTGAGCTGGATCTGATCAATGCGTGGATATCCTTGGGGGGGCTTACCTGCCAGGGACTTTCGGGCTATGCCCCTGAGGCGGCAGAGCTTGAGAACAACGAGGTTTATAAAAAGCTTATAGAGGATGCGGCGGGTGATATTTACCGTGCCGTGAGCCGCAGGGTAAAGAGCCTGCCGACCAGCAATGGCGTAGTGAGACAGGTGGTGTACAGAACGCTCAATACTACATATACTCAGGATGAGACGGATCGTCTTTCCGAGTATGCCTCTGATGAAAAGTATGTGGAAAAGCAGAAGGAGGATATCCGTCTCCTGGCCGATCTTTTCAAGAATAAGCTTGATGATGGCGGAAAGGACAGTGAGAGGATACCGGATCTGTTCCAGAAGCACTTCAGGGCAAAGAGCGGAACGGATCTGAAATACAAGATTTCGCTTAAGGATGCGTCCAAGGCTCTCACTATAAGAATAGAAGGTGCCGATCTGGTGATCGGCTACGGAGAGGCGGTAAATCCTGATATGGAACTTACAATGGAGACTGCCGTATTGAACGAAATAACAGATGGCCGCAAGACATTCCAGGGGGCGTTCATGGAAGGTAAGCTGATCTCCAGAGGAGATCTTGCAAACTTAAGGCTTCTGGATGAATTGTTTCCTTTTATGGATGATCTGCTGACCGGTGGCAGACAGTAGATAAATTTGTGGGTTTAATATATAATAAAAAGAGTGCGTAAAATCGGGCTTGTTTTGGACTGCATTAAATTGTTTTTATTAAATTTGTTTATATAAAAAGAAAAGGGGGCTTTTTATGAGCGAGAAATTTCCCATGGCGTTACCGGAAGGAACGGTGCTTGCGGGACAGTACATTGTAGAAAAAGTGCTGGGACAGGGCGGCTTTGGTATTACCTATGCCGCATCTGATCATAAATCAGGGAATAAAGTGGCCGTTAAGGAATTTTTCCCGGATACTATGGCTACCAGACAGGGAACCACGGTTCTGCCTTTTACCGGAGAGCGGGGCACCAGCTTTGACTATGGTAAGGATCGTTTCCTTGACGAGGCTCAGACCCTTGCACAGTTCATAGGAAATGAAAATATAGTCCGCATACATACATATTTTGAAGAAAACGGTACGGCATATTTTGTAATGGATTTTGTCGAAGGAACCAGCTTCGATGTTTATATCCGTGAGCATGGCGGAAAGCTTGACTGGGAAGAAACGGCTAAAATCCTTATCCCTATCATGGATGCCCTGGGTGCAGTACATTCTAAGGGTATAGTGCACCGTGACGTAACCCCCGACAATATTTATATAACTAAGGACGGCGGAGTAAAGCTGCTGGACTTCGGTGCGGCCAGATATTCACTGGGTGACAAGAGCCGCTCTCTTGACGTGGTGCTTAAGCACGGCTTCGCCCCTAAGGAACAGTATACAAGACACGGAAAGCAGGGACCTTTTACCGATATATATGCTCTGGGTGCTACATTCTACTATGCACTTACCGGTAAGCGTCCCCCTGACAGTATAGACCGTATGGAAGAAGATGAGCTGGTTCCGCCCAGCAGATTAGGGGCTGTTATAACCAAGGATGCGGAAGATGCTATCATGATGGCTATGAATGTGCAGCCTCAGGAACGTTTCCAGAGCATGCTTGCATTTAAGAACGCCATGCTGATCTCAAAGGAAGCTGCGGAGAAGGAAAGAACGGAAGAGCTTCAGGTGCGTCAGGTGACTGAGGCTCAGCCTATACCTGTGTCACAGAATATACCCGCATCCCAGGCGATACCTGTGTCACAAAATATACCCGCATCTCAGACGATACCTGCGTCACAGACAATACCGTCATCGCAGACGATACCATCGTCACAGACGATCCCGTCATCGCAGACAATACCATCGTCACAGACGATCCCGTCATCTCAGACGATACCTGCATCGCAGACAATACCGGCATCACAGATGGGTGCCGGAAATGTGGGTATTACTGTACAGAATCCTGCAGATGGTGTGGGCGTTACTATGCAGAATCCTGCGGATAGCATAGGTGCTACCGTTGCTGCCGGGAACGGCGGGGGTGGAAACGACGCATCCGCGCAGACTCCACCGGCTCAGCCCAAAAAGAAAAAGGGCGCATTTGCTCTGATTCTTATACCGGTTGCTATTATTGCGGTAGTACTTGTAATAGTTCTGGGGATTGTGGGGATCATTGTTGTAAAACCTCGCATACAGTACAGCAGTGCTGATAAAAAGCTTGCGGCAAAGGATTATGATGGCGCCATAGATGGTTTCACAGCTCTTGGAGATTTCAGCGATTCCGCGGAAAAGGTTAAAGAAGCAAAGTATCTGAAAGCCGGAGATCTGGCAAAGAATGGCTCTTATGACGAGGCCATCGAGATTTATGAGGAGCTTAAGAATTACAAGAAGTCCTCGGATAAGCTGGATGAGGCTACCTATGATAAGGCTAAAGAGCTGATGGCTGATAAGGATTATGATGCGGCTGAAAAGCTGTTCAAGTCATTAGGCAACTATGACGACTCAAAGAAGCAGCTTCAGGAAATATCTTTCTTAAAGGCGGAAAAACTTTATGAAGACGGAGATTTCGAAGCGGCTTACAATGCTTTTTACGACCTGTATTATGCCGGATATCGTGCAGACGAGGCGGCGAATTATATGAGCCAGATGACCTATGACCTGGGCTGCCAGTATCTTGATGAGGGTAATTATGCAGATGCCATAGAATGCTTTGAACAGTGTGGCGACTCTGATATGGTCAACAAAGCCAAGTGGGGATATGTCCAGGCAAACTATAATAATACCGATACTACTACCTACGAGTATCTGACGGATCTGTATTATGCCGGTTACAGTGGAGCGTCTACAGCTTATGATGAGCTGTATGCATGGGGTATCCAGGTTCTCGGCTGGAATGATTCGGAGTATGATACCTCAAATTATTACAGCTCGCTGAGCGTTACTGACGAGTGGTACTGCCATATTATGCTGACAGGAGGAGCTCCCGGGGAGACTACATCCGTTTCCTATTCCCTTACCATAAACGGTACGAATTACAACTATATGGGAGAAATAGATGGGCTTTGCAACAGTGGTGATTATGGCTGCGCAGACGCATGGTATACAGCCGGGACCGGACCATCGGGCACCCTTGAGTACGTGTTCTATGATGCAAACGGCTACGAGATAGCATCTTCATCAGTTGAGCTGTATTAGTGATTCACTTAGGATTCAGCCGTCTGAACTATGCGGGGAGTCTGCAAGCGTTGATAAAAGACAGGAAATGTTGTACTATTAGTTACTATAATAAATGAAAATATGAAGGGGGAGGAGAGTCTTATGAGCGATAAGTATCCTATGGCGTTAGCCTCGGGAACGGTTCTCGCAGGGCAGTATATCATAGACAGAGTGCTGGGCCAGGGCGGCTTCGGCATTACTTATGCTGCAACAGATCATAAGACAGGCAATAAAGTAGCTGTTAAGGAATTCTTCCCGGATACCATGGCTGCCAGACAGGGAACCACGGTCGTTTCTTTTACCGGCGAGAGGGGCGAGAGCTTTGCTTATGGTAAAGACCGCTTTCTCGATGAAGCCCAGACACTTGCGCAGTTTATCGGAAATGAGAATATAGTCCGTATACATACCTATTTTGAAGAGAATGGTACTGCATATTTTGTAATGGACTACGTGGAGGGCACCAGTTTTGATGTCTATATCCGCGAGCATGGCGGAAAGCTCGACTGGGAAGAAACGGCGAAGATACTTATACCTGTCATGGATGCGCTTGGCGCCGTTCACGCTAAGGGCATCGTTCATCGTGATGTTACCCCTGATAATATTTATATTACAAAGGATGGCGGCGTAAAGCTGCTGGATTTCGGCGCAGCCAGGTATTCACTTGGCGACAAGAGCCGTTCCCTTGATGTCGTGTTAAAGCATGGCTTTGCCCCCAAGGAGCAGTATACAAGGCGGGGAAAGCAGGGGCCTTTTACTGATATCTATGCTCTGGGTGCGACTTTTTATTTCGCTCTTACAGGCAAAAGACCGCCTGACAGCATAGACCGGATAGAGGAGGATGAGCTTATTCCTCCCAGCAGGCTGGGGGCCAGGATATCTCCGGCTGCTGAAGAAGCTATCCTGATGGCGATGAATGTTCAGCCACAGGATCGTTTTCAGAGCATGAAGGCATTTAAAAATGCCATGCTCATATCAAAGGAAGAGGCTGAAAAGGCACGGACCGAGATACCACAGGTACGTCAGAGTGTTCCGGCTGCCGGAGCTGCTGTTTCAATGACTGATTCTTCCGTTGTGACAAATTCACAGACGGCAGCAAATACGGCGTTTGTATCACCGTCGCAGACGATATCAAATTCACAGGTTATATCGCCGTCACAGGCAATGCCGAACTCACAGACAATGACACCGGCTCAGCCTGTACAGGATTCAAGGACTGTAATGCCGTCAGGGACAATGGCTGGTCAGCAGGCTTTTCCTGATGGCAGTTTAGGGCAGAATCAGGGTATGCCATCACAGCATCAGGGCAATACGCAGGCACAACAGTCTGGTAACATGCCCGGGCATGGACAGACCGGTTTGCCGGATCCCACGCAGGGAGGCGGATATCCTCCAAATGGAGGGGCACACTCCGGTCAAGGGGGCGTCGTTCCTCCTAAGAAGAAAAAGTCTGCACTCCCCATCGTGCTTGCGCTGGCGGCAGTGTTCTTTTTGCTGGCCATCGGTGGTATTATTGCGGTAGCGCTTGTAGCTATAGGACTTAGCGGAAGGTCAGGAGATGGTGACAATAACAATACCTATGCTGAGGGCAATATAGACGATGACGATGATGACAAGGACAATGACAATGACAACGATGATGACAATGAGCCGGATCACAGTTCGCTGACAGGGGATGATGACCGGGATTCTACAGGAGATAGTCCGGGTGGAAATGTTCCCGGGGGGAATATACAGTTTGATCCCGATATTGATATTCATCTCGGTGATAATGGTAACGGGAATGATGAACCGGAAGTTGCAAAACTGAAGTATACTGTTTACAGTGGGAATTACGGTACCGGTCTGGCAGGAGCTACAGTACTTCTGGAGGACGAGGACGGTTTCCTTATTGACAAGGAAGTTACGGACAGTGACGGCAGGGTGGAGTTTGAAGCTGAGCCGGGAGAGTATCTTCTGACCGTAACTGCTGACGGATATTTTGACAGGACTGAATCTTGGGAGCTTACATCATCCGGCCTGAATCTTATCGCAGCCATGGTTCCGGAGGTTTCCGGTGATGATTTTATAGTGATAGTTGAGTGGGAGGGCAACCGAGACCTTGACCTGTGCGGTTACAATGAAGAAACCGGTGTACCCACGAATTATTGGAATCCGACGGACAGCGGTGATAAGGGATCAGGTGTGCATCTTGGTGACCACGGCGGTGATATGCGTTATGAGATGATTTATTTTCATGACTACAGCTATGAAGTCCAGAGGGATATAATAGTCTTTGACCGCACGGCAATGGATAACGGCAGCATGACATCACCCATGGAATCTGAAGGCGTATGGGTGGCTATATACACTGCAGACGGAATGGTGGACAGTTTCTGGGCAGATAGTAATCATAATGAGCTTGGCTGGGTACCTATGCTTATAGACGGTGGTGTGATCTATGATGCGGATCCGCCTTATATTTCAGATCCGGGAGAATTTGACTGGCTGTATTGATTTAGAGCCGGATATCATTAAACTACATTTCAAGGAGGAGAGTTATGGCAGTTATCGAATGTGCAAACGGACATCTTTATGACACGGATCAGTATGGATCCTGCCCTTATTGCGGCGGAAATATAAACCGCGTCGAGTTTGGCGGAGGCGGTGCTGACAGCTATGGTGCGACAGTGGCACCCGGCTTTGGTTCAACGGTGGCGCCCGGCTATGGTGGAGGCGGATATGCTGCTCCGACAGGCGGCTTTAACGGAAGTGTTGATATAGGAAAAACGGTTGGTGCAGGTATGACTCCGGTCAGTTCCGCTCCTTCCGGTGGATATGGAATGGATGATGTGGGTGCAACGGTAGCACCTTCCAGCTACGCTAAGAAAAAGGAAGCTGAAGAAGATGAAAGCCAGAAAGATACCGGAAAGACAGTAGCGGTTATGAGCAGGAGCATGTCTTCAGCGCCTGTTGTAGGCTGGCTTGTCTGCATAGAGGGTGTGAATAAGGGGAAGGATTTCAGGCTTTTCGCAAAGAACAATACCATAGGTCGTTCTGATAAAATGGATGTCTGCATTAAGGGTGACAATACCATATCCCGCGACAATCATGCAAGGCTTGCCTATGATGAAAAGCACAATAAATATCATCTGATCCCGGCAGAGAGCACAAACAGCATATACGTAAATGAAGAACCGACATATGTACCGACTATAATTAAGACCGGTGACATTATAGAGCTTGGCGAGAGTAAATTCATATTTGTTGCATTATGCGGCGATATGTTTTCATGGCGTAACGGACTAGCTTCGAAGGGAGAAATTAATGGAGCGTCATTTGGGATATAGACTTGCTAATATGCAGGGCGTAGGCGCAAGGTCGAGACAGGAAGATTCCTTTACCACAGCCAATGCTTTCGATGTGATGAAGCTCAGGGAAGAAGGCCTGCTGTTTGCGGTTTTTGATGGTATGGGCGGAATGAAGGATGGAAAGCTTGCCAGCGAGACAGCTGTACAGAGTATGAGGGCGTCTTTTGCAGCCATGGACAGGCACGAGGATCTTGCGATACAGCTTAAGAATGCTGTTTTCGAAGCATCGGAGGCTGTGGAGAGAGTCATAGGCGGTGACGGTGGTTCCACGGCAATTGTGTGCATCATCTATGAGGAAAAGCTGTATTTTGCCAGTGTGGGAGACAGTTTCCTGTTCTTAAAGCGGGGGGACGGGCTTTACCGGCTCAACCAGGAGCACAACGTGTTTCATGATGAGTATCTGTCTGCGATACGCTGCGGTGACCTTGACGGCAAGGCCTGCCGTGAGGTGGATGAGGCTACTGCACTGACACAGTTCCTCGGCAAAGTGGGCATGGATGATGTGGATGCATGCGTTCGTCCGCTGCCTCTTAAGGAAGGCGATATACTGCTTGCCTGCTCGGATGGCGTGGGAGGTGTACTGGATGAGGATGAGCTCAAGATTGCCCTTTCGTTTAAATCAGAGCGTGCTATGTGCCAGCAGTTAGAGCAGAGGCTTGTGATACATGCAAGACAGTTTCAGGATAACTACACCGCGCTTGTAGTAAAGTGCGTGTATTAATAAAAAGCAAAAAGGAGCAGGAGGGAAGATTTTATGAAGAGAAGACAGCTATCCCGGTTTTTTGGTATGTTCGCAGCGCTTGTTGTAGTGCTGATGAGCATTTCAATCCCGAAGATCGAGGCAAGGGCAGATGTAAACGAAGTCAGGAACGGTGTAGTTCCGGTGGTATTCTATCTTAAGAATGCCGCTTTCTACATAACTGACGGATGGGATTACCAGTGGATAGAGGATCTGGGTGATATCCCTTATTCCAACGGAAGTGGTTTCTTTATAGGTGAGAACGGAGAGGATCCCTCCTATATCGTAACGAACTATCACGTTGTCCAGGAGTATGTAGAATATGCAGGCGAGGGCGGCGGATATTATCTCTGGACAGGTATGGAGTATCAGGGATACGATGTGGTTCTTTATTCAGAAAGCACTGAGCTGAGAGTTTATTACAGTGATAAGGATTATGATGTAGCGTATGTAGACTGCTACGGTTCAGTTGAAAAGGTTGACCTTGCAGTACTTCGTCTTCGTGATGCTACTGATAAGAGAGTGCCTCTTCCCATCATGGAGCCCGATGACTCAATGGTAGGTACTGATGTATGGAGTGCGGGTTTCCCCGGCAATTCCGATAATGATTTCACAAGCGCCAGCCACTTTGATATCCGTGACTGTACAGTACATAAGGGATCATTAAACAAGATAGTTGTTAATGAAGGCGTGGGTGTAGAGCGTCTCAATATCGATGCTACCATCCAGCATGGTAATTCCGGCGGACCCCTTGTTACAGAAGACGGTTATGTTATTGGTGTAAATACAAACGTTGAGTCCAATATGCCTTACGCTGATCAGATAGAAGTAGATTACTATGCTATCAGCGGTACTGAGCTGACACGTTTCCTTGACAAGAATAATATTCCTTATTCAACAACATACGGCGGCGGCAGCAATGATGACGGCCCGAGCTTAAGTGATGGTAACGGTGATGGTGATGAGGGCGGACTTATAACACCTCCTGACGATGGTGATGATGACAGAGATAAGGAAAAAGGCGGCGTACCTGTATGGGTTTGGATCGTTATAGGTGTAGTTGCAGTTCTGGCAGTTGTTCTTGTAATTATCATAATAATCGTGGCATTTGTAGCTAAGGGTAAGAAGGACAAGAAGGAAATGCAGCAGATGCAGCAGCAGAATCAGCAGCAGATGCAGCAGATGCAGGCACAGAACCAGGCACAGATGGCACAGATGCAGCAGCAGGTTGCACAGTCTCAGAAGAAGCAGGCAATGATCCGTCCTCTGGATACACAGCATGGCGGAAAGAGCTATCCTGTAGGTGCAGCTCCCATCATGATCGGTCGCGATCCTTCAAGCTGTGCTATCGTTTACAAGGAAGGAACCGTTGGTGTCAGCGGACGCCACTGCACAGTTTCATTTGATGCAGCAACAAATGATTTCATTATTACCGACCTTCGTTCCACATATGGAACAATCCTTATGAATGGAACAAAGCTTGCACCTAATGCACCTTACCGTCTGCATTCCGGTGACAGCTTCTGTGTTGGTGACAAGGCAAATGTAGTAAAGGTTGAGCTTGTATAATGCAGTACGACGTATATGAATTTACAAATCAGGGCGGACGCAGTTACAATGAGGATGCAGTCGGTCATGCTGTTAAGGATGATCATGGTATCTTCGTTGTTGCGGACGGACTGGGCGGGCATGCGCTTGGCGAAGTAGCCTCGGCATGTGTCGTTGATACCATGCTTGAGGGCTGGAGCGAGACGTGTGATGACCGTCCCGCCTGGCTTGAGGGTATAATAGAAGAGTCAAATAAAAAAATACTTGATATACAAAAAGAGCGGGACACAGTGCTGAAAAGCACTGTGGTCTCTCTTGCTGTTGACGGAGAAAATGCCTGCTGGGCACATGTGGGTGATTCCAGGCTGTATTTTTTCCATAAAGATGAGATTGCTTTTGTTACGGAAGACCATTCCGTGGCTTTTAAAAAGTACAAAGCAGGTGAGATCACAAGGGCGCAGATTGCGACAGATGATGACCAGTCATCACTGTTAAGGACTCTCGGTAATGAGGAGCGCCATTCACCTCAGTGTGAGAAGTCTGAAGATCCGATTGTACCCGGTGATGCCTTTTTGCTCTGTTCAGACGGAGCCTGGGAGCACTTCCAGGATGAGGAAGCTGCGATAGATCTTATAAAATCTGAAACAGCGAAGGAATGGGGTGAACGCCTTCTTATGCGTATGATGGATCGCTTCAGCGGTGATAATGACAATCTGACATTGCTGACAGTGATAATTAAATGATTTGAACGGATAATAATTGTCACCGTGCAGGCATGCCTGCAGATGGGGGCAATTATTTATTTATAAAGTGATACTGATGCCGCTGAGCGGCAGAAAGGAGAACTATGACAAAACGCAGATTATGCGGCTGGATAGCTGTTCTGGCCTTGTTTCTGAATTCATCAGTGAATTCGGTCCTGCCTGTAATGGCAGCGGATACGGTTCATGATGAAACCGACGCAACGTTCATAGATAATGAAGTAAAGCTTGCGGAGGTGGTTTCGGCATACGGACTGAGTGAGGATAATACGCTTTATGCACTTCTTTCACCCAGTGAAGATTATAAGGACTATGATTTCAGTAAGTCTACTGTGTCGCTTCAGTCCAACGCTGCCACGGCTGAAAAACTTGGCACCATGAAGCCTATATCGGAGTGTTTTTCGACAAACATTCATTATATGTTCCTGATAGACAATTCCGGTTCCATCAGCGAACAGCGTGACATCATAAAGTCATATGTTGATGCTATCGAAAGTGCTGAGTCTCATGAGGCTTATTACACTGTTTCAACCTTTGATCAGAAATTCAAAGTAGTAAAGGAAAGAATGACTGATGTAAAGGAAGTAAAAAAGACTGTAGATAATCTTAAGTATGATGGTGCCTGGACCGATCCTTACACAGGCGTAAATGAAGCAATAAAGTATCTTGGTGACTATGCCCGTACAAGCGGTGATGTCATAGTGCTGATACTTATAACCGATGGCAAGGTAGAGCTTAAAGGCGGCAAGGAAGCTGATCTGGCTGCGGAAACAGGTGAGAATATCAAGAATTCACCTGAGGTAATATTAAGTACTATCTGTACCGGGTCCTGGACAGGCAAGTCAAAGGATACCTTTACTGTAGGCCGCGGACCGCACAATAATGTCAGCAGCTCAAATGCAGCAAAGAATGCAGGCTCAGACATGGTTTCCTTCCTTGAGGGGCTTTACTGCACAGGTTTCAAACTGAAGCAGGCACCTGCAAACAAGTTCAGCGTAACATTAAACATAAGCAATGTATTTGATTCAGAAGGAAATGAGCAGACTTTCCTGCCCAAGGACTATCCGTCTATCGGAAATGTATCCATGCTGGATGCAAGAGTTGGTGACAGCGAGAAGTTTGCGGAAGAGGCTGAAGGGAAGGATCCCGAAGACAGGCCGGCTGATGATCCTGATGGAACAAGGCCTACCGAAGGAACACTTATACCGACTGATGGCGATACGCCTTCTGAGGGAGGAGAAACTCCTGCTGATGGTGGTGATGCTCCTGCTGAAACAGAACCTGCAGGAGATGAAGAGCCGGCGGATGAGCCGGATGGCGATGATCCTGATGCAAAAGAGCCCGACGGTCAGGGTTCCGGAGATGAGGGTGATACCACAGGTGATGAAGACGGCGATGAAGCAGCAGTCAGTGATAACGAAGCAGTAAGCGATAATGCTGCGGTCAGTGATAATAATGCTGATGATACTGAAGATGATGCAGATGGGGAAAAAGAACTGCCGGGCTGGGTACTTCCGGTTTCCATAGCCGGCGGGGTGCTTTTGCTCATTATACTTCTGCTCGCAATAGTGTTGCTTATAGTAGTCATTAATAAAAACAAAAAGAAAAAGAGACCGCGTCCAAATAGTGCTCCTGCACAGAATAGTGCTTCTGATCGCAGTGCAGAGCCGGTGGGCAGGACAGTTGCAGCATCACAGGATGCAATAGCGCGTACTGTAGCTGTAACATCCGATGAGATACCTCCTACAGTGGCTGCAACGCCGGATCCGATATCCAGAACAGTAGCAGCGACTCCGGATCCGATACCAAAGACCGCCGGAGCGCGTATTCCTGTATCTATAGATGTTTACTCCGGATCGTATGAAGGACCTGTGAGTTTTGAGCTTACGGATCTTACGACCATAGGAAGCGGATCGGGATGTGATATACGCTTTGCAGCTGAAGATATGACGGCGGTGGCAGCACAGCTGATCGTCCGTGAGGGACATGTTTACCTTGTTGATGAAGGAACTGATTCACTTGTTGCTGTGGGCGGTATTCGCATACAGGGACAGAATGTTCTCAGAAGCGGCGATGTCATTTCTGTAGGTGAAGCAGAATTTACCCTTCGTTTCTGATCCGTGTAATAAATAACATATCGGCAGCTGTCTGTAATTCTTAGGGGAATGAGGACAGCTGTATAAATTATTTCTATCCGCATAAGATGACCGGTTATCTTATTTGCGGCGCTGCATAAAATGCAACAGAAAGCGGAAAGCATGAAAAAAATAGTATTAACAGGTGGCGGCACTGCGGGGCATGTCACTCCAAATCTTGCACTTATCCCTCATCTTAAGGAACAGGGGTATGACATAACTTATATAGGATCACTGGACGGAATAGAGAAAAGACTGGTTTCCGATTTTGGCATACCATATTACGGCGTATCAACCGGAAAGCTTCGCCGTTACTTTGATCCCAAGAATTTTACGGACCCTTTCAGGGTAATAAAGGGGTATGGCGACGCGAGAAAGATCCTGAAGAAGATACGTCCTGACGTGGTTTTTTCAAAAGGAGGGTTTGTATCCGTTCCCGTAGTCAGGGCAGCGGCAGCCTTAAAGATTCCCTGTATCATACATGAGTCGGACCTTACTCCCGGGCTTGCAAATAAGCTCTGTATTCCGGTTGCGGAGAAGGTGTGCTGCAACTTCCCGGAGACATTAAAATACCTTCCGGATAAGAAGGCCGTGCTCACCGGCTCTCCCATAAGGGAAGAATTAAAGAAGGGTGACAAAGAAATCGCATACAAGTTCTGCGGTTTTGAGCCGGGGCTCCCCGTAATCCTGGTAATGGGCGGAAGCCAGGGAGCGGCGTCTATTAATGAAGCAATAAGGAGTGCGCTCCCGAAGCTTAAGGGAGATTTTAACATTGTGCATCTTACCGGAAAGGACAAGATGGACAATATGCTGCTTACGGAAAGCGGCTACAAGCAATTCGAGTATGTCAAGGCTGAGCTCAAGGATATATTCGCTATTACAGATATAGTGGTATCCCGGGCCGGGGCCAATGCTATAAGCGAGCTCCTGTCACTTCGCATTCCCAGCATACTGATCCCCCTTTCGGCTAAAAACTCCCGCGGGGACCAGATACTGAATGCAGCATCTTTCGAGAAGCAGGGATACAGTATTGTGATCGATGAGGAAAACCTGGATCAGGATTCATTGCTGGACGCAATACACAATCTGTATTTCAATAAGCAGACATATATCGACAATATGGAAAAGTCCACTCAGTACAGATCCATACCTGCTATCATGGAGCTTATTGAAGAAGCGGTAGAGAATAAGAGCCCCAATAAAATAAAAAATAAATAAATAAAGTGCTCGACATGGAGGATTATCATGAATAACGATTGTATTTTTTGTAAGATTGCCAACGGTGAGATACCATCCAAGACGGTATATGAGGATGAAAATTTCCGCGTGATCCTGGATTTGGGACCTGCCACAAAAGGGCATGCCCTGATACTTCCCAAGGAACATTATGCGAATCTCTTTGAACTGCCGGAGGACACTGCAGCAGCTGCAATGAAGGTAGCCAAGAAGCTGTCCGCTCAGATGGTGGAAAATCTCGGAGCTGACGGACTTAACCTCGTTCAGAATAATGGTGAAGTGGCAGGACAGACTGTAAAGCATTTCCATCTGCATCTGATTCCCAGATATAAGGATGACGGACAGAACATACTCTGGAAGCCGGGGAAAGTAAGCCAGGAAGAGCTGGAGGAAATCAGGAAGCAGATTGTAGGCTGATTATAAAATTTTTTCAGGAGGACTAAAGAAATGGATATCAAGAAGGAAGCGGAGAAACTCATCAAGAATGTAGACAAGGAAGATGTGAAGAAGGCTGTGAACCAGGCGCTGGATACAAAGGCTGCCGACACGGTTATCGACAAGGTAAATGATAAAGTAAAGGCTGTCAATGTCACCAAGGAAGATGTAAAGAAGGCTGTAGACAGCGTATTATAACCACATACAGTTTTGGGGAAGCAGAACGTCGTCTCGCACATGTTTCGGAATTGATGCAACGACTCGTGATTGTTCCGAAACATACTCGAGAGCCGTTCTGTTAAGCTCAATAAGTGGGAAGTAAAGACGGCACAGCTGTCAGACAAGCTGCCGGTGTGGGCGCTATTATTCAGGTGTAATGTCAGAAACTCCATCCAGTACAGCATTTATAAGTCTGTCATCCGTATCATAGACAAGCTTCAGTGAAAAGAACTCTTTTTTCTCGTCCAGCAGTTTAAGAAAGATCCTGTCGCCGGGCCACAGGTTAAGCGAGAGAACATCAGCCTTATCTACCCATACCAGGTCTCCCTCATCGCATGTTTTTTCGGTACCGCTTATGGCATCGGAAGTAAAAAGCATCATGTACTCAGTTATGTCTCTGCCGTATATAAAAGTAACGATCCCCCTGAAATCCAAACTTTCCAGTGTATAGCCGGTCTCTTCCATAGCTTCCCTGATAATGCAGTCTTCAGGGCTTTCTCCGTCTTCACAGTGGCCGCCTATGCCTATCCACTTATCGTGATTTATGTCGTTTTCTTTTTTTACACGGTGGAGCATCAGGTATTTTCCGTCAATCTCTATGTAGCAAAGTGTTGTACATTTTATCATTGTTTAAGTCTCCGTTCTGATCCTATTTTTCTTCTACCTTTAGTCCGCGGATACCAAGTTCATTAGCCATTAGTTCCATTTCCGACTCGTTCTTCATAGTCATTGTGATCATTTCATTGTAGGACATATATAAACGCAGTTTGTACCTGGTGATAGTGTTATGATCAAATTTCTGTACATCATAGAAGGTCTCTGCGTATGTAATCTCTTTTACATCCACTATGCTGCAGAACCTCATTGCGTAGATCACCAGATAATCCATTCCCAGCAGGGCTATTCCGTCAAAAAGTTTGTGAGTGGTGGACGCCATAAAATCAGTATTCAGCCGAAGGAGGTCAATGTTCTTTTCTGCTATGATTTTTCTCAGGTCAAGCTCAGTCTTAAATGTTACGTCTTTTTTCCAGGCAATGATACATGATATTGCGACGATCACGATAGCGATGACAATGGCTACCCACAGGCTTATGTTTTCCTCACTGAATCTGAGTATGATCAGCAGTAATGCAAGCAGGATTCCGATACTTATGCCCAGGATCCGGTTTCGCAGAAATTTCCGTCTGTATTTTCCCAATGCATCAAAGATATCCCTGCCGGGTAGTCTCTTATGTACCTCAGATCTGCGTTTTTGTTCAGCTGTGGAATATCTGATCTCCGGATGCTTTTCCGGCCGGATGTATTGGAGGTAGTAGGAAATGCAGGAGAGGAGTACTCCGGAAATGCAGATAAGAACAAGTCCGGCTGCTATGGATCCGTAGATTATTTTTTCAATGGCAGCAGATTCCGAAAAAACATCAAAAACCAGCAAGGAGCCGAGCGTGGCAAACATGAAAGTACCAAAGGCACAGAGTAAAACGCTCTTTATGGTATCCTTTTTATCTTTTTCTCTCTTTTTTTCCTTAGCTAACTGTTCGTTATCCATATCCGCTGAAAACTATCTAACTAAAACTTCCCACTTGTTGTATACCACTAACTTTCTCACACCGGTAGCTTGCCTGACGGTGGTGCCGTTCGCACTGCTCACCTAAAACACCGTCAGCACCGTCAGACAAGACTACACGGTGTGGGAAGTTTTACTATCCATGAAAAAAATGTATGCTCATAAATTGTATCATAATTTCCGTTTTCCATACATATGGACAAACCGTATACTTCTCAGCTGCCTATTTACTTTTTTAGCGATTTATCTTATTATTTTATAGGTAAAAATCCATTACAAATCAATAATCAAAGGAGAACGGATATGAGCATATCACCACTTCAGAAAGCAAGATATGAGTACAGTCCTAAGCTTCCCGGAATGCTTAGAAACGGTATCTCAGACATCTGCGTAAAGGTTGGCGATGCAACAAGCAGCGTTGCCGATCAGGACAAGATCAAAGAGCTTTTCCCTAACACCTATGGTAAGGAAGAAATCACATTCCAGAAGGGCTCCAACACATCTGCTGCAAAGAAGCAGGTTGTAGGTGTTATCCTTTCCGGCGGACAGGCACCCGGTGGACACAATGTTATCTCAGGTCTTTATGATGCACTTAAGGCTACAGATAAGAACAATGTTCTCTTGGGATTCAAGGGCGGTCCAGACGGACTTCTTAAGAATGATTATGTAGAGTTTGATGATGCTTTCATCGATGCATACAGGAATACCGGCGGTTTCGATATCATCGGTTCAGGCCGTACAAAGCTTGAAACAAAAGAGCAGTTCGCTATCGTTGCTGAAAATGCAAAGAAGAACGGACTTACTGCTATCGTTATCATCGGTGGTGACGATTCCAATACAAATGCTGCTACACTTGCAGAGTATATGGCAGCTAACAACACAGGCATTCAGGTTATCGGATGCCCCAAGACTATCGACGGTGACTTAAAGAATGAGGATATCGAGGCATCCTTCGGTTTCGATACAGCTACAAAGACATATTCAGAGCTTATCGGCAACATTGAAAGAGATGCTAACTCCGCTAAGAAGTACTGGCATTTCATCAAGGTTATGGGTCGTTCCGCTTCCCATGTTGCCCTTGAGTGTGCCCTTGAGACACAGCCTAACATCTGCCTTATCGGTGAGGAAGTAAAGGCTAAGAAGATGTCACTTTCACAGATCGCTGACCAGATCGCTGACTCAGTAGCTAAGAGAGCTGCTAATGGTAACAACTTCGGTGTGGCTATCATCCCTGAGGGTATCGTAGAATTCGTTCCCGAGTTCTCCGTACTTATCGCAGAGATCAACGAGCTTCTTGCAGGCAAGAAGACAGAAGAGTTCAATGCGCTTCCCGACTGGACTGCTAAGTATAACTTCATCAAGGAAGGCCTTACAGCTGAATCCTTTGCAGTATTTGATATCCTTCCTACACTTATCCAGCAGCAGCTTTTCCTCGAGAGAGATCCTCACGGAAATGTACAGGTTTCCCTCATCGAGTCTGAGAAGCTTATGTCCGGCCTTGTAGCAGCTAAGCTTGCAGAGAGAAAGAAAGCCGGCACATACAACGGAAAGTTCAGCCCTCTTCATCATTTCTTCGGATATGAAGGAAGATGTGCATTCCCTTCAAATTTCGATGCAGACTACTGCTATTCACTTGGTTACAATGCATTCATGCTCATCCAGTATGGTTACACAGGATACCTTTCAAAGGTTTCCAACCTGTCAAAGCCGGCTGAGGAGTGGGTTGCAGGCGGTATGCCTATCACCAAGATGATGAATATCGAGAGAAGAAACGGTGAGGACAAGCCCGTTATCAGAAAGGCTCTCGTAGAGCTTGATGGCAAGCCCTTCAAATACTTCGCAGAGCACAGAGATGAGTGGGCTGTTGAAACAGCATTCACATATCCCGGTGCGATCCAGTACTATGGACCTGCTGAGGTATGCGACCTTACTACCAGGACACTTGCACTGGAGAAGGGCTGAATCACACGGCAGGACTGATTGTCGTCAGCAGCTATCAGCATGTGACGCATTGTCTGAACCGGTATAACTGATGATCAAGGGGACTTCACACGGATGTATATCCTATGTGGGGTCCTTTTTTATTCCCTTTTCGGATTTGTGTGCCACTTAGATTTTTAGCCGGGATCCATAACACCTGCTTCGTGTTTAATTGAGAAATAACGTGATGTTTGATAAAATCTTATGTTGTAAAGGAAATCTGAGCATTGGTTGGACAATATGGATAATAATAATGATTTCTACGAATACTGTCCCCGCTGTGATGCTAATCTGACACTGCAGAAGGGCTTTGATCCGGCACTTCCGCATTGGGTCTGTAAAGGGTGCGGGGAAATGCTGATAAATCCAGCTTCTGAGGATGATTCAAATATAATCTGGATCTGCGACGGCTGCGGTGCAACGCTTAATGAGCAGGAGGACTTCACTGCTGATAATGGCAAGTGGAAGTGCAGTGAGTGCGGATATGTAAATAACTAAAACTTCCCACACCGAAAAGGTGTATAGAACCTTGAAAATTCAATAATGTAGGCAATTAAAAAGGCATAGAAGCTGTGCCTTTG
>OCVV011352765.1_pt1 | contig 42323 bp, 29 predicted proteins | sample 1539721 | NCBI WGS metagenome assembly OCVV01 (sample SAMN02144230, study PRJEB22623) | gut metagenome | biome: sheep rumen | host: Ovis aries | place: New Zealand | reverse complement strand
GATTCGAACCCACGACCTCCAGAGTCGGAGTCTGGCACTCTATCCAGCTGAGCTACGGCCGCATATTCTTTTTGCTCCAACTTTACAAGGCCAAAAGGATTTGGTATAATATCTAAAGTTCAAAGCAGAGGTATTATAGCAGATACGTTTTGGAATGTAAAGTCTTGATTTTCGTTTTCCGGGAGGAATGATACATGAAAAAGATCCCCCTGGGCAGCACCGGTCTGTTGGTCACAAAGACCGCAATGGGCTGTCTGCCTGTGCAGCGCTGCGACATGGATTACGCCGTAAAGCTCCTCCAGGCAGCTTATGACGGCGGCATCCGTTACTTCGACACCGCTAACGCCTATACCGACAGCGAGGAGAAGATCGGTCTCGCACTCTCCGACGTCCGCGACGAAATCGTGCTCTCGACCAAGAGCCAGTCGCGTACCAAGGACGGCGTGCTCGAGCATATTGCCCTGAGCCTCGAGCGGATGAAGACCGATCACATTGACCTGTTCCAGTTCCATCAGGTACCCGAAGTGCCCGATCCGAACGATCCCGAAGGCGCATACGCCGGCGCGCTGGAAGCCAAACGCCGCGGCTGGATCGATCACATCGGCGTGACGACGCATCGCGTGAAGGTCGCGGAGGAATGCATTGCCTCCGGCCTGTTTGAAACGCTGCAGTTCCCCTTCAGCTATATTTCATCCGATCGCGACCTCGCACTTGCCGAAAAATGCAAAGAGGCCGGCATGGGCTATATCGCCATGAAGGGCCTCGCCGGCGGTATGCTCACGAACGTGCGCGCCTGCCATGCGTTCATGAAGCAGTACGACAACGTGGTTCCCATCTGGGGCATCCAGAAGTTTGAGGAGCTTGAACAGTGGCTCGCAGTCGACAGAGAAGACCCGGACATGGACGAGGAGCTGGCCGCATTCATCAAGCGTGAGCGCCAGGAGCTCTCAGGCTCCTTCTGCCGCAGCTGCGGTTATTGTATGCCCTGTCCGGTGGGTATTGAGATCCGCAACTGCGCTCGCATGAACATGCTGCTGCGCCGCTCACCCTGGCAGCAGTACATGACCCCGGAGTGGCAGGCCAAGATGGAAAAGATCAACGATTGTCTGGAATGTCATCGCTGCTCCAGCCGCTGCCCCTATCAGCTCGATACGCCGAACCTGCTCAAATACATGCTGAAGGATTACAGAGAATTCTATGAAACGCACAAGGATCTGCTCTAACATTAAGCGTGCTGTCGCGCTCCTGCTCTGCCTTGTCTCCGCTCTCGGTCTTGCTGCCTGCGGCGATGCGAAGATGGAGCAAAAGCAGGTGATCGCGATGGACACGATCATGACGCTCACTGCCTACGGCAAGCAGGCAGAGGCCGGCCTCAATGCGGCCGAGGCAGTCATTCTCTCCATGGATGCGATGCTCGACCCCGAGCTGCCGACCAGCACCGTCTACGCCATCAATCATGCCGCTGGCGCGAACACTGTCGTTTCCGCGCAGATCGCCAAGATGCTAAGCACGGCTCAGACCGTGTATAAGCAGACCGGCGGGGCGCTCGACCTTACGCTGTATCCGCTCATCAAGCGCTGGGGTTTTGTGGACGGCAAGTATTACGTCCCAACCGAGGAGGAGATCCTGTCCGGGCTCTCCCGACTCTGCTTTGACAGGTTGGTTCTGACAAGCTTCCCCGCCTCGGGCTCCTACGCCGTCTCGCTTCCTGCGGCCGGTGAGATCAGCTTCGGCGCTATCGCCAAGGGCTGTGCCTCCGAAAACGCCATCGACGCGATGCGCCAGGCGGGTGTAACAAGCGGGATCGTCTCGCTTGGCGGCAACGTGCAGACCCTGGGGCTCAAGCCTGACGGAACGCAGTGGACAGTGGCGATCCAGGATCCGAACGACACGGAAAAATGGGTCGGCGTGATCAGCGTGGGAGAAACGGCGGTTGTGACCTCCGGCTCCTACCAGCGTTTCTTTACGCAGAAGAATGTGACCTACCATCATATTCTTAACCCCAAGACCGGGCGCCCCAGCGGCACCGGGCTGCTCTCGGCCACGATCATCTGTGAGGACGGAACGATGGCCGACGCCCTCTCCACGGCTATGTTCGTGCTGGGCGAGACCAAAGCGCTCAACTACTGGCGCACCTATGGCGGCTTCGAGATGATCCTCATCACAAACGACTACCGCATCATTTGCACCAAGGGTCTGATCGAGCGCTTCACCCAGACCAACGACAGCTATACGCTGCGTTTTTCCGAGTGACATGGCGGATCTGAATACTGACGTACGCTACATTAAGGGCATAGGAGAGAAAAAGGCACTGGCGCTGAACAAGCTCGGTGTCTTTACTCTCTATGACCTTCTTTCTTATTTTCCGAGAAAATATGAGGATCGGAGCAGGTTTCGGCCGATCGCGCTGGCCGCAGAGGGCGAAACACTTTGCGTCTGCGGCCTCGTTGCGGACACGCCGCGTCTCACCCGCATCCGGCGCGGACTGGATCTGGTAAAGTTCCGTGCCGTGGATGAGACTGGCGCGATGGACGTGACCTTCTTCAATCAGCCCTACGTGAAGGATCAGATTCAGAGAGGCGAAAGCTACATTTTCTTCGGCAAGATCGAAATCAAGGGTACACATCGCAGCATGGTCAATCCTGTCGTAGAAAAAGAGGGCACAGTCAATGGCGTGACAGGGCGTATTATCCCCGTCTACCGTCTGAACGCTGGCGTCAACCAGCGCAGCATACTGCAGGCAGTCAGCCAGGCGCTTTCGCTCTGCGCCGATCAAATCCCGGACATACTCCCGGAAGAGCTTCGCCTTCGCTGCGCTCTCGCCCCTGCGCCGTATGCCTATCAAAACATCCACTTTCCCGCCGATTTCGGCGCGCTTGAGATCGCCCGGAGACGGCTGATCTTTGAGGAGCTGTTTCTCCTCGCCTGTGCGCTCGGGCGTGTCCGCGGGGAGCGTGTGCGCGAGGGCGGCATCCGCTTTGAACGACATGACATCGAGGAATTCTATAGCACTCTCCCCTTCTCCCCGACCGGAGCGCAGCGCCGCGCTGTCAACGAAGCGCTGAATGATCTCTGCTCCGGCGGCGTCATGAACCGTCTCGTGCAGGGTGACGTGGGCAGCGGCAAAACGCTCATCGCCGCGGCGCTCATCTGGGAATGCTGGAAAAACGGCAGGCTCAGCGCCTTCATGGCGCCGACCGAGATTCTGACCGAACAGCATTATGAGACGCTTTCCGCTTTCCTCAAGCCCTTTGGCATTCGGATCGGAAAGCTCACCGGTTCCATGACGGCGAAGGCAAAGCGCGATGTAAAAGAGGCGCTGCAAAGCGGAGAGCTGGATCTTGTGATCGGCACCCACGCGCTCTTCAGCGAGGGCGTTGAGTACCCGCAGCTCGGCCTTGTTGTAACGGATGAGCAGCACCGCTTCGGCGTAGCACAGCGCTCCGCGTTGATCTCCAAGGGGGAAAAGCCGCATGTACTCGTCATGTCCGCTACGCCGATCCCCCGCACACTTGCGCTCATCATCTATGGCGATCTCGACGTTTCGATCCTTGACGAGATGCCGCCCGGTCGGCAGAAGGTCGATACCTTCGCTGTGACCGAGAGTTATCGCGAGCGTCTGAACGGCTTTATTCGCAAGCTCGTTGGCGAGGGACGGCAGGTATTTGTCGTCTGCCCGATGGTCGAGGAGAACGATGAGCTGAACATGCCTCTCAAGTCCGCTCAGGAGCACGCCGAGGCGCTCGCGGAAACCTTCCCGGAGCTGCGTGTCGGCTGTGTGCACGGTAAGCTCAAGCCGAAGCTCAAGGACGAGATCATGCACAGCTTTGTGGCCAGGGAGATCGATATTCTCGTCTCCACGACGGTCATAGAAGTCGGCGTGGACGTTCCGAATGCGGCGCTGATGATCGTAGAAAACGCGGAGCGCTTCGGCCTCAGTCAGCTTCATCAGCTGCGCGGACGCGTTGGACGCGGCAAGCACAAGAGCTACTGTATACTCATTTCCGACGCAGATGGTGAGGAAGTCAAGCAGCGGCTGCAAATCCTCTGCAAAACGAATGACGGCTTCAAGGTGTCCGAGGAAGACCTGCGCCTCCGTGGCCCGGGCGATTTCTTCGGCTCACGGCAGCATGGACTGCCGGAGATGCATGTTGCCGATCTCGGTGCAGACGCGCAGGTGCTGCAGCGGGCGCAGCAGGAAGCGCTCGCGCTTCTTCAGACTGACCCAATGCTGGATAAGCCGGAGCACAGGGCGCTGCGGGAACGCGTGGATCGGCTGCTCACCGCTAATGAGGACAGCTTCAACTGACTCCGCCTGCAGTCGTGTCTGTTTCCTTATATGATAGATAGCTTGCTTGAAGGATGATCGTATGATAACTTTGAGAAAACATACGCTGCGGGACGTCCCTGCGCTTATGAAGCTCTATCCCGACCTCGACGATGCAGCAGCACAGGCGTTGGTCGAGGAATGGACTGCGGAACAATACCGCGGCAATCCTTTCCTCATGCTTGCTGTTACAGAGGACAACGAGCTGATCGGCTATGTCAATCTTCTTGCCAAAACTGCGCAGGAGGTTCATATCGGTCTGGAGATCTACAGTCCCTATCGCGGCAAAGGCTTCGGCACACTGGCGCTGCAAAAGGCGCTTATGTTGGCGCATGAAATGGGCTATCACAAGGCTATCGATCTTGTCCGCAAGGAAAACGCAGCAAGCCTGCGTATACATGAAAAGCTCGGCTTTGCTATAGTCGGCGAACAACAGGGCAAAAACTCTTCGCTTCAGCTTGTTCTCTGCAGAATGCTGTAGTCAAGCGGATCTCGGATCATGAGTATCTGATTTGAATAGCAGAAATAGAAAAGGTTGCATGATCGCAGCATGTCGGTCATGCAACCTTTTTTGGACAAAAAATATCGGCACAGCGGAATCATTTCCTGCCATGCCGATATTCTGTTCGGATTAAAACCCACGAAACGCTCACCGAATCGGAGAACGCTCAACAAGCATCAATAAAAACGCTTATTCTTGTTCTTGCGGGCGGCCTCAGATTTCTTGCGGCGCTTGACGCTGGGGCTCTGATAGTACTCTTTCTTTCTCAGGTCAGCCAGGACGCCGGACTTGGCGCAGCTGCGCTTGAATCTTTTCAGAGCGTTATCCAGAGACTCGTTTTCCTTGACGTAGATTTCAGACATGTATTTCCCTCCCTCCAAATACGCCTTGCGGCGCTTCAAGGGCCAATATCGATTGGCTTTGTATCGGAATTATTATACAGGAAAGATGTCTGCTTGTCAATGACAACTTAACCGAAAGTGTATAAATCTTACTTTTCCGGCTTCAGAATCAGATTGACAAGCTTATTTTTGACTACGATTGTCTTCACAATCTTCATTCCCTGCATCTGCCGCTGTACCTTTTCCTCTGCGCAGGCGGCAGCGATCACGACGTCATCCGGAGAATCCACGGGAACAATGATGGTAGCGCGCAGTTTACCGTTGACTTGGACAGCCATTTCCTTCTCGGCATCGATCGTCTTGGCCTCGTCATATTCCGGCCAGGCCATCTGCATGGCCATCTTCCCGGTCTTCTCCGCGAAGCCGAGCTGCTCCCACATCTCCTCTGCGATATGCGGCGCAAAGGGGCTGAGCAGGCGCACAAGCACGCCCAGATCGCCCTTGGTGACGCCATTGGCATAGAAGTCGTTAACGAGGCTCATGAGCGCGGCAAGCGCGGTGTTCAGCTTAAGCTCATCGATATCGTCGCCGACCTTTTTGATCGTCTTGTGGATGGCGCTCTCGTTTTTCTTCGAAACAGCTTCGTCATCCTTTGCCTGCTCCATCAGATTCCAGCAGCGATCCAGGAAGCGCTTGGAGCCCTTCACGGCCTCGTCCGACCAGGTGGCAGTCTTCTCAAAGTCGCCGATGAACATGATGTAGACACGCATGGTGTCCGCCCCGTAGGCTTTCACCACATCGTCGGGATTGACGACATTTCCGAGGGACTTGGACATCTTGACAGACGGCCTCAGAGCCTGGCTGCCATACTTGGCGATCAGCGCCTGCTTTTCCTCCTCGGTCTCCACATTACCGACATAATGCGGGTTCTGACCCAGGATCATGCCGTGAGAGGTACGCTTGGCATAGGGCTCTTTGGTATGCACGACGCCGAGATCATAGAGAAACTTGTGCCAGAAGCGGCTGTAGAGCAGGTGAAGCGTGGTGTGCTCCATGCCGCCGTTGTACCAGTCGACGGGGCCCCAATATTCCTCGGCCTCCCTGGAGACGAGTTCCTTGTCGTTGTGGGGATCCATATAGCGCAGGAAATACCAGCTCGAGCCGGCCCACTGCGGCATCGTGTCGGTCTCGCGCTTGGCGGGGCCGCCGCAGTTGGGGCAGCTGGTGTTGACCCAGTCAGTCATCTTGGACAGTGGCGATTCGCCGTCGTCCGTGAGCTCATAGGAATCGACCTGCGGGAGCAGGACGGGAAGCTCGCTCTCGGGCACGGGTACCCAGCCGCACTTCGGGCAATTCACGAGGGGGATCGGCTCGCCCCAGTAGCGCTGACGGGAGAAGACCCAGTCACGCAGCTTGAAGTTCACCTTTTCCTCGCCGATGCCGTGCTCCGCGACCCACTTTTTCATCACGGGGATAGCCTGCGCTACGGTGAGTCCGTCCAGGAAGCCGGAGTTGACCATGATCCCGGTGTCGTCCTTGAGGGTGAATGCGCCCTGTGTAATGTCGCCGCCCTTGACAACTTCGATGATATCACAGCCGAATTTCTTGGCGAAGGCCCAGTCACGGTCATCATGCGCGGGAACGGCCATGATGGCGCCGGTGCCGTAGGTAACGAGCACGTAGTCAGAGATAAAAATGGGGATCTCCTTGCCGTTGACGGGGTTGATGGCTCGCACACCCTCAAGACGCACGCCGGTCTTCTCCTTGTTGAGCTCCGCACGCTCAAAATCAGACTTATGTGCTGCAGCGTCGACATAGGCGGCAACCTCATCCCAGTTGGAGAGCTTATCCTTCCACTCTTTGACGTAGTGGTGCTCCGGGGAGAGGACCATATAGGTTGCGCCAAAGAGGGTGTCGGGACGCGTGGTATAGACGATCACGTTGTCACCGGCAGTCGTGGGGAATGTGATCTCCGCGCCGGTGGAGCGGCCGATCCAGTTCTTCTGCTGCGTCTTGACACGCTCGATATAGTTCAGATCATCCAGATCGTCGACCAGGCGCTGGGCATACTTGGTGATTGCCAGCATCCACTGGCTCTTCTCCTTGCGCACGACCTCGCTGCCGCAGCGCTCGCACACGCCCTCGACGACTTCCTCATTGGCCAGGACGCATTTACAGCTGGTACACCAGTTGACAGGCATAGTGGTCTTGTAGGCAAGCCCCTTCTTGAACATCTGCAGGAAGATCCATTGCGTCCACTTGTAGTACTTCGGATCGGTCGTATCGACGACACGATCCCAATCGAAGCCATAGCCGAGCATCTTCAGCTGGCGGGTAAAGTTGGCGATATTCTGGCGGGTGACGGCCGCGGGGTGCACATGGTTCTTGATGGCAAAGTTCTCGGTAGGCAGGCCGAAAGCGTCATAACCGATCGGGAAAAGGACATTATAGCCCTCCATGCGCTTTTTGCGCGTGACGATATCCATGGCCGTGAAGGGACGCGGATGACCCACATGAAGGCCGGCGGCGCTCGGATACGGGAACTCGATCAGGCCGTAGAACTTGGGCTTGTCCGAGCCATTAATGGCGGCGTAGGGCTTGGTCTCTTCCCATCTCTGCTGCCATTTTTTCTCAATCGCTGTAAAATCGTATTTCATGGCGTGTGCTTCCTTACTTTATTCTTCCGTTTCTTCTTTAAGCGCAGGCAGAGGCAGCGTCGCGGGATCGACGAATTCCGCGTCGCTCCACAGACGCTCCAGATTGTAGAAGCGGCGTGCCTCATCGGTAAACACGTGGACGATCACGCTGCCGAAGTCCATCAGCACCCAGATGTCCGAGCGAAGACCTTCGCGGCGGATCGGCGGTTCGCCTGCCTCAGAGAGCTGCTTGTCGACCTCATCGACCAGCGCCTTGATGTGGGTGGAGGAGGTGCCGTTGCAGATCACGAAATAATCGGCCAGAACGGTCTGCTCCACGGTCTTGAGGACTTTGACGTCCTTTGCTTTCTTGTCGTCCAGCGCCTTGGCGGCGACGGCGGCGATTTCAGCGGGCGTTAACATAGTTTATTCCTCCTGTTCAGAAATTCGGCTGTACCAGCGGTACGCCTCCAGGGTATCCTTATATACATTCATCTCGCGACGGCGAAGACTCTTCACGCTGCTCTCCAGAGCCTTGGCCATTGCGGCATCAAGATCCTCGAAGGCTAACGCTCTCAGCTCGTCCACACCTGGGAAATCCCGGTTCGGCTCGAGCATGTCTGCGAGATAGATGATCTTCTCGAGGCGAGTCATATTGGGTCTGCCCGTCGTATGCCAGCGTATCGCGCTGCAGACGCACTCCGGCATGCCGAAACGCTCCTGCGCGATCACCGCGCCGGTTTTGGCGTGCAGCAGCTGCGGGCTTTTCAATTCCCCGCTGTCGACAGGGATCGCATAATCGCGGCAGAGCTTCAGCTGCTCGTCCTTATCCAAGCGTTTGGTGCAGTCATGAAGCATCGCCGCAGCAGCGGCCAGGTCTTCATCCTCGCCGTAGCGTCTGGCCAGGCGGACGGCAGCCTCCTCTACCCCGAGCACATGCGCAACGCGCTTGGGCTTGAGCAGCTTAAGAGCCTCGCGGCGCAGACTGTCCAGATTCCATTTGACGCGGTCGGCAGAGCTCATTTCTTTTTGTTTTTGACGAGTTCGATCTTCGGATCGGCATGATTGCGCTTGAAGATAACGAACTTCGTGCCGATGACCTGGACAGGCTCGGCCGCACAGCTCTCACAGAGGGCGTCGCAGGCCTCTCTGGCGCTCAGCATGGAGTTCTCCAGCACCCGGCCCTTGACGAGCTCGCGCGCCTTGAGCGCAGCGTTCACGGAGTCTATGAGGTTTTCGGTGATACCGCCTTTGCCGACCTGGACGATCGTATCCTCGTTCATCGCGAGGCCGCGCAGCTGGGCGCGCTGTTTACTGGTAAGTGGCATTGTGTTCTCCTCAGGCCTTGAACAGGGCCGTTACAAAGTTTTCTGCTTCAAATGGGATCAGATCGTCCATCCCCTCGCCGACGCCAACATACTTGACCGGAAGCTTGAGCTCGTTGGCAATGGCGAATACTATACCGCCCTTTGCGGTGCCGTCGAGCTTCGTGAGCACGATGCCGGTGAGCCCGGAGGTCTCCAGGAACTGCTTGGCCTGGATGAGACCGTTCTGACCGGTGGTTGCGTCAAGCACCATCAGAGTCTCCACGTCCGCTTCGGGAAGTTCACGGTCAATGATACGGCGAATTTTGGCAAGCTCGTTCATGAGATTCGCCTTGTTGTGCAGTCTGCCGGCGGTGTCGATGATGATAACGTCCGCTCCGCGGGCCTTGGCCGCACAGATGCCGTCGTATACGACGGAGGCGGGGTCGCTTCCCTCATCGTGGCGCACGAGCTCGCTGCCGGAACGCTGCGCCCAGATTTCAAGCTGTTCGGCAGCGGCGGCGCGGAAGGTATCTCCCGCCACGAGCAGAACCTTTTTGCCCTGCTGCCTGAGCTGATGCGCCAGCTTGCCGATGGTGGTGGTCTTGCCGACGCCGTTTACGCCAACCATAAGGATCACGGAGGGCTTGGTATCGAGCTTCAGCTCCGTGCTTCCTGCATCCAGCAGCTTCGTAAGCACCTTGATGAGACCCTGACGGGCCTCGCTGCCCTTGCGGTAGCGATCCTCCCAGGTTGCGCGGCGCATCCGGTAGTCGACCTCCTTGGCCGTAGCCGCGCCGACGTCGGCCATCACGAGCAGCTCCTCGAGCTCCTCGTAAAAGCCCTCATCGTCAGGCTGATAATCCTGGAACAGCTCCTCCAGCTCGACCATATTCTTTCTGGTCTTGGAAAGGCCGGAGAAGATTTTGTCAAAAAAGCCCATAGCTTGAACTCTCCTTATGATTCGATGGTTTTCTGCGCCGCATCAAGATCAAGCTCGATCACGGTGGAAACGCCTTTTTCCTGCATCGTCACACCGTAAAGCATATCGGCCTCTTCCATTGTACCGCGGCGGTGCGTAATGACAAGAAACTGCGTCTTATCGGACATGCGGCGCATGTAGTCGGCATAGCGAACAACATTCGCCTCATCCAGTGCGGCCTCGATCTCATCCATGACGCAAAACGGCGTCGGCCGCACGGTCAATATGGCAAAATACAGTGCGATAGCTACGAAGGCCATTTCGCCGCCGGAGAGAAGACTGATATTGGAAAGCGCCTTTCCGGGCGGCTGCACCTTGATCTCAATACCGCACTCGAGGACATTGTTCTCATCCTCCAGGCGAAGCGCAGCCTTACCGCCGCCAAAGAGTTCCAGGAAGGTGCGGCGGAAGCATTCGTCGATCTCCTTGAAGCGAGCGAGGAACACATCCCGCATCTGACCGGTGATCTCGCTGATGATATCGAGCAGATCCTTCTTGGCCTTTTCCACGTCGTCGCGCTGCTCGGTGAGAAATTCATAGCGACTGTTGACACGCTCGTATTCCTCGATCGCGCCGAGATTGGGCGTACCGAGCTGACTCATCTGGCGGCGCAGATCGGCGATCTCCTTATTGGCGCGCTGCAGGTTATCGACCGGCTGGCGGAGCGCCTGAGCTGCGCTGTGACTGAGCTCATAATTGTCCCAGAGCTTATCGACGATCTGCTTTTCCTCCATCTCGGCTGCGGTCTTGCGCTGCTCGATGCGGGAGGTCTGGCGTTCCAGATCGAGAATCTCGTTATTGTGCGCCTGCAGATCCTTATCTGTGCGGGTGCGTTTGCCCTCCAGCTCGAGCTTGGATCTGCTGATCGTGTCGATCTCGGCGAGAATAGCGTCTCTCGCAGCGCGCTGTTTGTCAAGCTGCTCCTCTTTCTCAGCAAGCTGCCTGGCAAAGCCGGCGATCTGCCTGTCCGCCGCTTCAACGGAGGCGCGGCGCTGAGCGCTGTCACCCGAGAGGCTCTCGAGTAGGGCGTTAAACTGCGAGATTGTATTCTCTGTTGTTTTCTTTTCGGCTTCAAGAGAAGACTGAGAGCTCAGCAGAGAGGCGTGATCCTCCATCGCCATGTCGAGCTGATAACGCACACCTGCCAGATCGGACTGCGCAGTTTGCAGGTCCTTTTTGCAGCGCTGTTCGTCGATTTCGAGCTTTTCACGCTGTTTTTTCAGCTTGTCGAGCTCGTTTGCGCGAGACAGGAAGCCGCTGTTATGCGCGGAGCTGCCGCCGGTAAGAGAGCCGCCGGCATTCACGACCTGTCCGTCAAGCGTCACGACCGAGTAACGAGCGCCGGTCGAGCGGGAGATTCGAATCGCATCCGTCAAGGTCTCGGCAACAAGCGTGCGCCCGAGGAAACGGGCAACGATCTCTTTATATTGCGGCTCATAGCTGACCAGATCAAAAGCAAGACCGACAAAGCCCGGATCGCGCTCCGGCAGATCACGGATTACGGTTCCGCGAATCGTGTCGATAGGCTGGAACGTCGCACGACCGGCGTCGAGACGTTTCAAAAGCTCGATCGCCGCCTTGGCGTCATTTTGCGTATCGACAACAATATGCTGGGAATTCCCGCCCAGCGCGGTTTCAATCGCAAGCGCGCACTCCTCATCGGCTCGAACAAGATTCGCGACCGGTGCATGGATACCGCGCAGCGTGCCGCGCGTCTTCTCGCGCATGACAGTCTTGACCGCGCGGGAATAGCCCTCGAAGTCGCGCTCCATATCCGAAAGCATGCGAATACGCGCGTCCATGCTGCGTTCGTCCACCTCAAGAGCGTTGGCCTTCTGCGTAAGCTGCGCCACCTTCTGTTCCCTGCTTTGCAGCTTGATGCGGCAGCCGGAGAGGACATTGTCATTCTTAGACTGTTCCTCGGCAAGCTCTCGCAGCGATTGGAGAATCTCATTAATCCGATCTTCAGCCTGTCGTATGCCGGAACGGATTTCCCGGGAGCGGCTTTCCTGCGCCGCGATATCGTCCAACAGGCGCTGCTTGTTTGCCATCGCGCTCTCTTCGTTGGCGCGCAGGACAGCGGCTTCCGCCTCGGTGGCGGCCGAAGCGGCCTCCGCAGCGCGTAAACGCTCGCGCGCCTCCTCGCTCTCCTCGTCCTTGCGGTGCATGCGCTCGGTGATGCTGTCAGAGGAGGCATAGAGCGCCTCGAGCTCGCTCTTGGCTCGCTCAAGCTCGGCGCTCGCCTGCTTGTATTCCAGACGAATGCTTTCAGCCTGTGCATGCAGCTTGTCAAGCGAAGCCATCCAGGCGGAAATCTCCCGCACGCGCAGATCCTCCCGCAGCGCGAGATATTTTTTGGCAACCTCAGCCTGCTTCTTCAACGGCCCGACCTGGAGCTCCAGCTCGTCGATCTTGTCATTGATGCGAACAAGATTCTCCTCTGTCTTTTCCAGCTTGCGCTCGGCCTCTTCCTTACGGTAGCGAAAACGGGAAATGCCGGCGGCCTCCTCGAAGACCTCTCGCCTGTCGGTAGACTTGCTGGATACGATCTCGGCGATGCGCCCCTGGCCGATGATGGAATACCCGTCCCGCCCGAGACCGGTGTCCATAAGAAGGGAGTTGATGTCCTTCAAACGCACCTGCTGGCGGTTGATGTAATACTCGCTCTCGCCGCTGCGATAGTAACGGCGGGTAAGCATGATTTCACTGCTGTCGGAATCAAAAATATGCGCGGAATTGTCGATCACGAGAGAGACCTGCGCAAAACCCATGGCATTGCGCTTCTCCGTTCCGCCGAAGATCACATCTTCCATCTTGCTGCCGCGCAGGGCTTTGCTGCGCTGCTCGCCCATGACCCAGAGGATGGCGTCGGAAATGTTCGACTTGCCAGAGCCGTTGGGGCCGACAATTGCGGTGATATCTTTTTCAAATGTCAGGCGCGTCTTGTCCGGAAAAGACTTGAAGCCCTGAATTTCCAATGCTTTTAAATACAAGCTCTAACCCTCAAACTCAAAAAAGTAATCGGTTTATTATAACGGATGCGCTTTTATTTTTCAACGGCAATCACGCGGATTTCTCTATTTTTTGTGTCCAGAGGCAAAATTTTCAGCACTGAAAGGCCATATCTGGTCTTCAGCCAGCTCAGATTTGCCCGATGCTGCCCGATCAGCTGAGAAATCAGCGGCCTGTCGATGCCGAGTGTGACTCTGCTCCCTGCGGGAACAGCGCGAAGGAGCTCCTCCGCGCGCTTGCGCAGGATGCGGCTTTTGACAAGCTCACCGAGCGCAGGATGATAGGCGCCGGCTACAGCGGCGCCGCCTGATAGCTCCTCCGTCGGGTTGAGGCCGATGCGGATGACAGGGATACCTGCTTCTTCAAAGAGAGGCAGGATACGCGCGCAGGTCTCAGTGGCATCCTCGACCGTATGCTCTCGGTATTCTCCGCGCTTCCAACGTTCATACAGCTCCGTATCGCGCACGATAACGGTGGGATAGATACGCGCGCCATCCGGCCGCAGCGCGGCGATGCGTTCAGCAGTCCGGTAATCACTGTCTGCATCCGAGCCGGGAAGGCCGGTCATCATCTGCAGGACGAGCGAAAAGCCCGAGCTTTGGATCAGGTGTGATGCTCGCTCCACATCCTCCGCAGTATGCCCGCGGCCAGAAAGACGCAGCACCTCGTCATCCATGGACTGCGCGCCGAGTTCTATTGTCTCAACGCCGCAAGACTTCAGCCGGGCGAGAATGATTTCATCAATCGCGTCGGGTCTCGTAGAGAGGCGGATGGAATCCAGTTCCCCCCTCTCAATGGCCTCTTTCGCGGCTGCGAGGAGCTCCTCCTGCTGCGCTGCAGGGATGGCTGTGAAGCTGCCCCCATAAAATGCCAATTGCCGCTTCGCCCCTTTCGGGAGTGAAGCGGCTTGCGAAAGCGCCGCGCGGACCGTCATGGCGTCTGCGGGCTTCGTCTGGCCGGCAATATGCCGCTGATTGCAGAATACACAGTTATGCGCGCAGCCGAGATGCGGCACGAACACCGGAATGATGCACGCACGCGCACTCATGGCTGGAGCCTCTCCAACGCTTCCCGGGCAGCAGCCTGCTCAGCTTCCTTTTTGCTTCTGCCGACGCCTTCGCCCGCCTGTGTTTCGTTGATTAACACGCGGAAAGCGAAAGTCTTGTTGTGATCCGGGCCGGATTCCCCGGTCATCTCATAACGAATAATCTGGTTCGGCTTTTGCTGAACAAGCTCCTGCAGGCGCGTCTTGTAATCGGCAGAACGATGCTCAACGCTGATCTCTGCGTGTGAGAGCAGTTCATCGGTTATGAAGCGGCGCGGCGCGTCAAGAGAACCGGAGTCCAGATACATCGCTGCGAGAATGGATTCCACCATATCGGCGAGAATGGATGCGCGCTCGCGTCCACCGCTGTGCTCCTCCCCTTTTCCGAGCCGCATCACCGCGCCGAGACCGAGCCGCAGCGCGATTTTATGCAGGCTCTGCTCACATACGAGCTCCGCGCGCAGCCGCGTCATCTGCCCCTCGGGCAGCTTCGGATCGTGGCGGTAGAGGAACTCCGCGGTAAGGTAGCCGAGGATCGAGTCGCCAAGGAATTCCAGGCGCTCATAGCTCTCGCTGTTCGCGCCGCGCTCGTTGGCGAAGGAGCTGTGCGTCAGGGCAGTGCGCAGCAGGGTTTTATTGTGAAAGCGATAACCGAGTTTCTGTTCGATAGTCTCCATTTTATTCTGTCTTCAGCTTCATATAGTCGATATTTTCCGTAATATCCTTGATGATACCGGAATTGACGAAGGCCACGGCCTGGCGGATCGCGGCGAAGAAGCTCGCTTCGTTGGAGGACCCGTGCGCCTTGACCACCGGCTTCGAGATGCCGACCATCGCCGTGCCGCCGACCTCATTGACGTCCATCGACTTTTTCATGGCGGCAAGGTCATTCTTCAGCACGGCAGCCGCGAGCTTGTTAAGCGTGCTCTTGTAGAACACGCCCTTGAGGGCGGTCATCATATACTTGATAACGCCTTCCGTTCCTTTGAGAAGGACATTGCCCGTAAAACCATCGGTCACAACGACGTCGGCCTCCCCGGAGAATACGCCTGTGCCTTCGACATTCCCGACAAAGTTGATGCGTCCGGCCTCGTGCGCCTCCTTGAGCAACGCAAAGGTCTGATGCTGCAGATCGCCGCCCTTGGTGTCCTCCGTGCCGACATTGAGCAGGCCGACGCGCGGGTTCTCGCAGCCCATGAGCTTTCTGGCGTAGAAGCTTCCCATGTACGCAAATTGCAGCAGATATTCCGCCGTGCACTCCACGTTCGCGCCGCAGTCGATCAGCATGACGCCGTGTTCGCCGGCAGGCAAAACAGGTGCGAGCGCCGCGCGGCGAATGCCGCGGATACGCTTGACCGTGAGCGTCGCGCCGGTGAGGAGCGCGCCGGTACTGCCGGCGGAAACGACCGCATCACCCTTGCCATCCTTGAGCAGCGTGAGCGCGACGGCCATGGAGGAATTCTTCTTGCGTCGTGTAGCGGTACTCGGGTCGTCCTCCATTGTGACAACCTCGCGCGCATCTACGATTTCAACGCGCTTCGTATCGCCCTGCAGGCAGGCCTCCACTTCTTCTTTTCTGCCGACGAGGATCAGATCCAAGTCCAGCTCGTCCCGCGCGCGCAGAGCGCCTTTGACAATTTCCCGTGGTGCGTTGTCGCCTCCCATAGCGTCAACGATGATCTTCATGGTGAAATACCTCCCTCTCCATCAGCTTGTCCACGATCTCCAGCGAGCGGTGGGAGATCTCGGCGTTCTTATTTCTCTTTCCTTTTACACGGTAGCCCAGCGGGCTGATGATGCCGAAATTGATGTTCATGGGCTGAAAATCACCCACGCTGCCGCCGGAGATGTACAATCCAAGTGCGCCGATGGCCGTCTCCTGCGGGAAATCCACATGCGGAAGACCCAGGACATCCGCTGCAGTCTCGATCCCGACCAGAAGTCCGGAGGCGGCTGACTCCACATAGCCCTCAACACCGGTCATCTGTCCGGCAAAGCGGATTCGTGTATCACTGCGCAGGCGGTAATAGCGGTCGAGCAGCTGGGGGCTGTTGAGATAGGTGTTGCGGTGCATCACACCGTAGCGGATAAATTCCGCATTTCTCAGCGCAGGGATCATGGAGAAGACCCGCTTTTGCTCGCCCCAGGTGAGATGCGTCTGAAAGCCGACGAGATTATAGAGCGTGCCGTCTGCATTGTCGCGCCGGAGCTGCACCACGGCGTAGTTTTCCTTTCCGGTACGCGGATCGACGAGACCGACCGGCTTGAGCGGACCGTAGCGCAGCGTATCGACGCCGCGGCGCGCCATGACCTCAACGGGCATGCAGCCCTCGAATACGCCGTCGTCGTCAAAACCGTGGACCGGCGCCTCCTTTGCGGAGACGAGCTCCGACACGAATGCCAGATACTCATCCTTCGTCATCGGACAGTTTACATAATCAGCCGTTCCCTTATCATAACGGGAGGCGAAAAAGGCGTTTTCCAGATCGACGCTCTCGAGCGTCACGATGGGAGCAACCGCATCGTAAAAATGCAGGTCGTCTCCGTGACAGAGCTCCGCAATCCGCACGGCAATGGCGTCGCTTGAGAGAGGCCCTGTCGCGATCACGACCGTCCCGGAAGGGATTTCCGTCGCTTCTTCCCGAACGATCTCGATATTGGCGCAGTTTTCCAACGCCTCCGTGATCGTGCGGGCAAAGCCGACACGGTCAACCGCAAGCGCGCCGCCTGCCGCGACGCGGTTTTGATCCGCGCTGCGCATGATGAGCGAGTCCATTTTGCGCATTTCAGCCTTCAGCAGACCGACTGCGTTGGAGAGTTCGTCGCTTCGGAGCGAGTTAGAGCAGACGAGCTCTGCAAAATATTCGGATGTATGAGCCGGCGTCATTTTCGTCGGCTTCATCTCGACAAGGCGAACGGGGATGCCGCGCTTTGCGAGCTGCCAGGCGCATTCGCTCCCCGCGAGGCCTGCGCCAAGGACTGTTACCTGTTCCATTCTTTATTCTTTCGCTTTGGAAGAAGCGCTCTTCCTCGCCGGACTTTTCCGCTTTCCGGAAGAAGCGGAGGAGGATTTGCTTGTCTTCTTCTCGTCAGTTTTCGCTGACGCTTTCTTATACCCGCGTTTATCTTCCGGAAGGAAGTTCTGACAGGCTTCGTTTACGCAGAAGGGCTTGTTATAGCCGCGGCCGGCACGCTTGAAGAGCGTTTTGCCGCAGGCGGGACAAAAATCCTTGGTCGGGACGTCCCAGGTAATGAAGCCGCATTCCTGGCCGCGTTCGCAGGCATAGAAGACATAGCCCTTTTTGGACTTGCGTTTGAGGATACGGCAGCCGCACTTGGGGCACTTGCCGGGCATTACCTCGACAATGGGCTTGGTGAAGGTACACTCCGGGAAGCCGGGACAAGCCAGGAAGGGGCCGAAGCGACCCTTCTTGACTACCATCTGACGGCCGCAGACCTCGCAGTATTCATCGCTGAGCACGTCGGGGACCTTGATATGAACGCCGTCCATCGCCTTCTCTGCCTGCTGCATCTCCTTGTCGAAGCCTTCGTAGAACTCGCCGAGCACTTCGCGCCAGTCCGCCTTGCCGCTCTCGATCTCGTCGAGGCGTTCCTCCATGTGGTTGGTGAACTTGAGATCGACGATATCGGAGAAATGCTCCTTCATGAGATTGGTCACGACTTCGCCGAGAGGCGTGGGCGCGAGATACTTCCCTTCCTTGATGACATAGTCATGCGCCGTGATCGTGGAGATGGTTGGGGCGTAGGTGGAGGGGCGGCCGATCCCCTTCTCCTCCATGGCGCGGATCAGCGTAGCCTCCGTATAACGGGCAGGCGGCTGTGTGAACTGCTGATTGGGCATGAGCTTTTCGAGCCAAAGCCGCTCTCCCTCGGTAAGCGAAGGGAGCGGATTGGCAATCTCGCTGCTCTCCTCGTCTTTGGCCTCCTCATAAACAGCAGAAAAGCCGGGGAAACGGAGCTCGGAATAATTGGCACGGAAGGTGTAGCCCGCGCTCAGGACGTCAACAGAGACGTTATCATATTCGGCGTTGGACATCTGACTGGCGGTAAAGCGGCCCCAGATCAGACGGTACAGGCGATACTGCTCCTGCGTCAGATCCTTGCGTACGGCCTCGGGCGTCAGGTTCACATTGGTCGGCCGGATCGCCTCGTGAGCATCCTGTGCGCCGGCCTTGGTTTTGAAGCGGCGCGGCTGTCCGGGATAGAATGCGCTTCCGTACTGGCGGACGATAAAATCCTTCGCCGCGGCAAGCGCCTCGTCAGAGAGACGAAGGGAGTCGGTACGCATATAGGTAATAAGACCGACAGAGCCATAGCCAGTGACATCAACGCCTTCATAAAGCTGCTGTGCGATCGACATGGTGCGGCGCGGCGTCATATTCAGACGGCGCGAAGCCTCCTGCTGCAGTGTAGACGTTATGAACGGAGGTGCCGGAGAGCGCTGCTTCCGGCCGCGCTTGACCGAACTGACGGAAAACTCGGCGTCCTGTACGGCCTCAATGACGCGATCTACATCCTCGCGGCTTTTCAGTTCCTGCTTTTTTTCTCCCCTGCCGTGGAAACGGGCGGTAAAGCTGCCGCCGTCCTCGCGAGTGAGCAGCGCGTCGAGCAGCCAATACTCTTCCTTGACAAAGGACTTGATCTCTTCCTCGCGATCCAGCACCATGCGTGTGGCGACGGACTGAACGCGGCCTGCGGAGAGCCCGGTTCTTACCTTGCGCCAGAGCAGCGGCGAGAGCTTGTAGCCCACAATGCGATCCAGGATGCGGCGAGCCTGCTGCGCGTCTACCAGGTCGAGGTCGATACTGCGAGGATGCTGGATGCTCTCGGTGACGACCTTCTTGGTGATTTCATTGAAGGTTACGCGGCGTGCCTTTTCATCGGACAGACCAAGCAGCTCCTTGAGGTGCCAGGAAATGGCTTCCCCTTCGCGGTCCGGGTCAGTCGCAAGATAGACGGTTCCGGCATTCTTGGCGTCCTTTTTCAGTTGGTTGATCAGCTCGGTCTTGTCCCGCACGGGAATATACTGCGGCTCAAAGCCGTTTTCGATATCGACGCCCATCTTGCTCTTGGGCAGGTCGCGCAGATGCCCCATGGACGCTTCCACTTTATAGCTGCCGCCGAGGTATTTTTCTATCGTCTTGGCCTTGGCAGGTGATTCAACAATGACAAGGTCTTTTGCTTTTGGCATTGAGTTTTCCTCACTTCTTCACGATATTGAGTGCTATATGCCTGCCGGGCTCTCTGCGAAGGATGCCCTTGATCTCCAGCACGGTGAGCTGGACGAGCACGCGAGCCGTCGGTAAGCCGGTTTTTTCAATGATATCGTCCACATGCTGGGAATCCTTCCCCAGCGCCGTAACGATCTGGAGCTGCTCCGCCGTGAGGCCGGAGAGCTGCTCCTTCCAGTCAATATAAACACTGTCTTCCTGCTTGTCAACCGCATTTTTCTCCTCAGGAGCATTGCTTTGACCCGCTTCCGATCCGGGTTTGCAGGAACCGGGAGGAGGCTGAACCGGCGGGTGAAGCTCGGGATAGAGAACGCGAAATTCGCTCATGACATCCCAGCCGCAGGTCGCGAGCTTTGCACCGTCACGCAGGAATTCCAGCGTGCCGACGCTGTTGACCGCATCAACATTGCCGGGGACGGCAAAAATCTCCTTACCCTGCTCGGCGGCTTCTGCTACAAAGAGTCTCGTTCCGCTTCTCTCCGGCGCTTCCACTGCAACGACGCCTACTGAAAATCCGGCGGATATGCGATTCCGATCCCGGAAAAAGCTCTTCTGCGAGGCGATCCCCGGCGCGATCTCGCTCACCAGGGCGCCGCGGGCGGCAACATCTTTCGCCAGTTCGCTGTGCTCCTGTTCATGCGCAGTGCCGAGAACGCCGATGCAAAGCCCGTACGCCATCAAGGCGCCGCGGGCAGCCTCCGCGTCGATCCCGGAGGTAAGGCCGGAGACGACCACGCCGCCGCAGCAGGCAATCTCATAAGCCAGGCGCCTGCCCATTTTCAGCCCGTAGACGCTGGCTTTTCGCGTACCGATAACAGCAATAACAGCCCGGGAATCGATATCCAGCAGCCGCCCTTTGACATACAGTACCACAGGCGGGGCGAAAATATTCTTGAGGCGGAAGGGATACGCTGCATCCTGCAGCGTAAGGATTGTGAGTCCCTGCTCCTCGCAGGCGTCAAGAATCGCGCCGACGCGGCTGTCGTCGCGCCTCTCGAGCACCTCCGCATCGTGTGCGGAGATGCCATCGATCCCGGAAAAGGAACCGGCGGGAGAGAGAAAAGCACGCTCGGCGTCTCCAAAATGCGCTGCGACTGCGTATTTACTGCGCACGCTGACCGCGGCAGTAGAGAGCCACACCCAGGATCCCAGCGACGCCATGTTCATCCCCTCCTCAGCAATTGTTTTTATTTTTCGGTCGACTTCAAGGAAACATTTCCCACATGATAAGCGAAGCGGCGATGGCAGCATTGAGTGATTCGCTCCGCGGGTCCATGGGTATAATGATCTTTTTCTCACAGCAGGCGAGCAACTGAGGGCTGAGACCCCGCCCCTCGCTGCCAACCGCCACGGCTGCCTCGCTCAGATTGACCGTGCGCATATCCACCGCCTCCGGATCAAGAACCGCTCCGAAGAGCGGGAGACGATATTCACACAGAAAATCTCTTAACTCCTCTACCGGGATTTCAAGAACCGTTTGACGAAAAATCGCCCCCATCGAGGCACGCACAGTCTTGGGTGAATAGAGATCTGCACAGTTCCCGGTCAGGATAACAGCGGGAACGCTGAAAGCGCTTGCGCTTCGGATCACCGTGCCGACGTTCCCGGGATCCTGAACGTTTTCAAGAACCATGGCGCAGGACAGTGTATCGGGCATCTCCGTGTCGCGGATCGAGACGGTAAAGAGCGGGCCGGGGCTGTTCTTCAGCGGCGAAGAGTAGTCAAACAAATCATCGGACAGAATGAACTGTTCCGTGCTCTCAGGCAAATCGATTGCCTCCGCTTTACCGCGCCAGTAAACCGCAGTTACGGCAGCATCGAATTGCAGCGCCTCGCGAAGCATTTTGATCCCGTCGCAAACAAACAGTCTCTGTTCGCGCCGAGCAGCGGAATCCGCCGACAGCGTACGCAGAGCCTGGATATGCCGGTTTTTCCTGGATGAGATTGTCTCCATGATATGTGTCCCTTCTCATAGAAATCGAACGATTGCAAGCAGTACCGGAAAGCCTGATAACAAACTGTATAGGCATTTATAAACGATGCGAAGAAATACCGTTATGTCGGAATAGAATGTCCCGGGAAAATGGTAATTTAGAACGCAAAGCTGCAAAAAATCAATCGATTTGAACTTGCCTGATTCAGTTGCAAAGTGGTTACATAACTTCGGCAAAAAAGAATAATTCAGTTTGTTATCAACATTGTCAACAGAGTTTACAACAGGGCTCAAACTTGGGAAATACCGGAAAACGCCGGTATTTTTGCGATAACCAATATTTCGTCCATATACAGTGGTTACAGAAGAGTGACGAAATCAGATTGACATAATCCGGGTTATTATCGCCGTCCATAGTAGCCGGAATTGGGTCGTGTCGGGTTCTGAAAGCGTATCAGCGAGAGCGTACCGCTGTCCTTGTAGGAAAAATGTCCGGTTGTTGTCAGGATCAAATGATCCTCGAGATTGAGCCCTACTGTCTGCAGGGCATGGTAGAGCGAACTCGTCAGCGAATCGTCCTCAACAGAAGGACGGAGATTTCCGCTCGGGTGGTTGTGCGCAAGAATAACATAGCTTGCCCGCTGCCGAAGCGCATTTTCCACCACACGGCGCACGTTGACGTCGACGGCGTTGACGACCCCTCGACTGAGCTCCTGACAGCTAATCAGATGATGCTGAATGTCAAGCATCAGCGCAACGGCTATTTCATCGCGTTCGAAGAGGAAATAGGGCTCCAGAACATCAACCGCATCCTGCGTTTTAAGGATCTGCTTGACACTGACAGTCCTCTCTATTTCGCTCTTTTTGATGAGCTGGGGTAGGAGCAGCAGCAGCGCTGCCGTGCTTTTCCCAACCCCGGGAACCTCGCAGAGCTCCTGCTCAGAGGCGCAGAAGACCTGATCGAGACTTCCAAAGCGCTTGAGAAGCGCATGGGCGAGATCATCCGTGTCCTTTCTGGGGATCGCGTATGTCAGCAGCAGCTCCAGCGCCTGCGTTTGGGAGAAGCCCTTGAGTCCATGCGATAGAAAGCGTTCTCTCAGGCGTTCCCGATGACCGTCATGTTCTCCCATATTTTTTCCTCCCCGCTGAACAACTTGCCGTTTGGCAGCGAAAACAATCGAAACCTCGATTGATTTCGCCTTCCGATGATCATTATAGCTCCATGGTTGCGTAGGCGTTGAGATCGCTCCCCGCGCGGCGGCCTGCGAGATATTCATAATAGCCCTGCGCGCCGATCATGGCACCGTTGTCTCCGCAGAGGCGCAGCGGAGGGATAAACAAGCGGAAGCCATTCTGCTCCGCAGCGCGCTGGAAATCTGCGCGGATACGGGAATTTGCCGCAACGCCGCCGGCGACCACGACCTTGTCATAGCCAAGCTCTTTTGCCGCCAGAACGGTTCGAGGCACAAGGCTGTCGCTCACAGCCTTCGTAAAGGAGGCCGCAAGCGAAGCGCGATCCAGCTCCTCGCCCTTCTGCTCCATGTTGTGTACAAGGTTGATAACGGCGGTCTTCAAGCCGGAAAAGCTCATGTCATAAGGATGCCCCTCGACGTTGGCGATCGGGAAAACATACCTGGAATCGTCTCCGGTCCTGGCCAGATCATCGATCGGCTTGCCGCCGGGATAGGGCAGGCCAAGCACGCGTGCAGTTTTATCGAAGCACTCCCCTGCCGCGTCATCCCGCGTCGCGCCGAGGATCTTCATATCTGTGTATCCGCGTACGTCTACAAGGATCGTGTTGCCGCCGGAGATCGCAAGGCACAGGAAAGGCGGCTCGAGCTCCGGGTACGCAAGGTAATTGGCAGCGATATGACCGCGAATATGGTGCACCGGGATGAGCGGAATGCCGAGAGAGAGCGCTGCCGCCTTGGCGAAGTTCACGCCTACGAGCACCGCGCCGATAAGGCCTGGCGCATAGGAGACGGCCACGGCGTCGATTTCCCTGCGTGTTATACCCGCAGCGTCAATGGCGCGCTGGGCAAGAATGGAGATAGACTCCACATGGCAGCGCGAAGCGATCTCAGGTACAACGCCTCCATATACGGCATGAAGCTGCGCCTGAGAGAAGATCTGATCGGTCAGTATTTTCCGTCCATCCTCGACGATGGCAACAGCGGTCTCGTCACAGGTGGATTCAAAAGCGAGTATTTTCAAGTTTCCTGCCTCTGTTTCTCTAAATATCTTGTCATAAGAACGGCGTTCTCACACGGCTTTTGATAATAATTCTTCCTTAAGCCGACACGGACAAAGCCGTTGTTTTCATATAAAGAAATCGCTGGGATATTATGCTCGCGCACTTCAAGTGTCACAAAGCTGAGAGAAAGAGCATCGGCGCGGCGCAGCAGCTCTGCTATCAGCGCATCCGCGATGCCGCGGCGACGAAACGCAGGCGCCACAGCGACATTGGAAATGTAGCCCTCATCCAGTACGAACATCATTCCCACATAGCCGAGCACGCGTCCTCCATCCGTTGCAGCAAGGAACACATGGTTATCATCCGGCAGCTGTCTGCGCAGCGCGTCCCGCGGCCACGGAACGGAAAAGCAAAGCTGCTCCAGCTGCTCGATCTGATCGAGCTGTTCCTCGCGAACATCCTGAATCGAAAAGGCCATTAGTGTGCCTCCGCCCAACTGTGCCCGATGCCGACTTCCACAAGCAGCGGCACGCTGAGGGACACAGCGTTTTCCATCTCCTCGCGGAGAATCCTCTTTACTTTCTCCGCCTCTGCTTCCGGACATTCGACGATCAGTTCGTCATGCACCTGCAGCAGCAGCTTTGCCTGCAGTTCTTCACGCCGCAGTCTCTCCCAAACGCGAACCATGGCAAGCTTGATGATATCAGCGGCTGCACCCTGGATCGGCATGTTGAGCGCGACACGCTCTCCGAAGGAGCGCAGATTGAAGTTGCTGCTCTTTAGTTCGGGAAGTTCCCTGCGCCGACCCATGGGCGTGGCGACATAGCCATTCTCCTTCGCCTCCTCCACAACGCGCTTCATATAATCGCGCACGCCGGAGAAGCGCTCAAGATAGGTCTCCATAAAAGCCTTGGCCTCGTTGGGGAATACGCCGATATCCTGCGCCAAAGAAAACGCGGAAATACCATAGACAATGCCGAAATTGACGGCCTTGGCGCGGCTGCGCAGCAGGGGCGTAACTTCCGAAAGCGGTACGTTGAAGACCTTGGAGGCAGTAACTGCGTGGAAATCCTCTCCGCTGAGGAATGCCTCCTGCATGGCCTTATCGTCAGAGATATGCGCGAGCAGCCGCAGCTCGATCTGACTGTAGTCCGCATCAACGAGCACATTGCCCGGACCGGCTACGAACATCTCGCGGATCTTCGCGCCGGATTTTTTGCGGATTGGGATATTTTGCAGATTCGGTTCTGCGGAGGACAGGCGTCCCGTCGCCGTAACAGTCATCTGGAAACGAGTTCTGATCCGGCCGTCCGGGTCGATGACCTTCAGGAGGCCCTCTGCATAGGTGGATTTGAGCTTGCTCAGCTCGCGGTATTCCAGCACTGCATCCACGACAGGCGCGCGGCCGCGGAGCTTGTCCAGAACGTCGGCATTGGTGCTCCAGCCGGTTTTCGTCTTTTTGCCGAAGGGCAGCATCATCTCGTCAAAGAGTACAGTGCCCAGCTGTTTTGGGCTGTTGATATTGAACTCATGTCCGGCCTCGCGCCAGACCTCCTGCTGAAGCAGCGTGATGGAGTCGTTCAGCCCTTCGCCGAACTCATACAGCGCCTTGCGGTCAACAAGAAATCCAATGCGTTCCATTTCGGCAAGCACGCGGCAGAGAGGCAGCTCAGCCGTCTCATAGAGCTTCATCATGCCAAGCTCATCGAGTTTCTGCCGCAGCGGCTCATACAGAGCAAAAATAGCTTCCGCACCGGATGCGTCGCGGCCGAGCATGCCGAGAGCCAGCTTCTCCGGCGTATAGTCGCTGGCCGTAGCATCGAGCAGATAGCCGGCAAGCGCCGTGTCAAACAGGAAGCCCTCTGTCGGCAGCCCCTCCTTGAGCAGCAGCACCATCAGATCCTTCACATCATGTCCAAGCTTGGGAACAGAAGGCGCAAAAACAGCGCGCAGCAGAGGCTGAAAGCTCTCCCCGCAGGATGTCCATTCCGCCTCGTATACCCTCTCCCCGTCACAGAGCTCGAGTCGGTCGAGCGTCTGAGGCGCGTAGACGGCAAGGAGCGGAAGCGAGGAAATGCCGGTGAGAAATGCAGCTGCCTGCTCATCATCGAGCACGATCCTTTCAAGCGCGGATTGCGCCGCAGCCTGCTCCGTCTCCCGAGAGGGGGTCAGCTGCCATTTTTCGATGAACTTCTGAAAGCCCAGGCGATGCATCAGATCATACAGTGCGGGCTTGAAATCTCGATCCCAGCGGTTGGCCTCGGGAGTAAATTTCAAGGGAATGTCGCGCAGGATCGTTGCAAGCCAAAAAGACTGCCTGGCACTCTCTTCCCCTTCGCGGAGCTTTTTCCGAACGCCCTCTTTCACATCCAGCGCGTCAAGATCGGCATAGATTGCATCGATCGTTTCATAGCGGCGGATCAGGTCAAGCGCCGTTTTCTCTCCAACGCCGGGCACGCCCGGGATGTTGTCGGAGCTGTCGCCCATGAGAGCCTTGAGGTCAACCATGCGCGGCGGCTCGAAGCCGTATTCCTCGCGGAAGACGGCGGGAGTATAGGCTATGGTCTCCGTCTGACCCATGCGGGTTCTGACGTTGCAAACCGTGGTGTGCTCGCTGACGAGCTGCAGGCTGTCCTTATCGCCGGTGACGATCACGCAATCCCAGCCTGCCTGCTCGCATTTTGCTGCGGCGGTACCGAGGATGTCATCCGCCTCGTAGCCCTCGAGCTCGTAGCGCCGAATGCCCATGTCGTCAAGAAGTTCCTTAAGGATCGGCATCTGCTGTGCAAGCTCCTCCGGCATGCCGGCACGCTTGGCTTTGTAGCCCTCATAGGCTTTATGCCGGAAGGTGGGCGCCTTGAGGTCAAAGCTCACACACACTGCCTCCGGCTTCTGCTCGTCCAGCATACGCTGGAGGATGGCAAGAAAACCGAACAGCGCGTTGGTGGGCGTGCCGTCGGGAGCGTTCAGCGCGCGCACGCCGAAAAAAGCGCGGTTGACGATGCTGTTGCCGTCCAGGATCATCAGTTTCATAGGAGACCTCATTTCTTGCCCTGCAGGCGGATGATCTCGTCACGCAGCTGCGCCGCGATCTCGTATTCGAGCATCTGTGCGGCCTTGCGCATCTGCGATTCGAGCTTCTCGATCAGTTCCTTCTTTTCGCGCTCGGTCATCTTCACGCCGTGCGCCTTGGGTGCGGCGGCAGTCGGCTCGCTGGAGATCTCGATGAGATCCCGCACGCTCTTGACGATGGTCTTCGGCGTGATGCCGTGCGCATCGTTATACGCAATCTGCTTGGCGCGGCGGCGGTTCGTCTCGTCGATGCAGGCCCGCATGGAAGGCGTAATGGTATCGGCGTACATGATGACATAGCTGTCGGCGTTGCGCGCTGCGCGGCCGACGGTCTGGATCATGCTGGTCTCGCTGCGCAGGAAGCCTTCTTTATCCGCGTCCAGAATGGCAACAAGCCCCACTTCGGGAATATCCAAGCCTTCACGAAGGAGGTTAATCCCCACCAGAACATCATATTCACGCAAACGAAGATCGCGGATGATTTCCATGCGTTCGATGGTGCCGATGTCGTGATGCAGATAGCGGCAGCGAATGCCGGCGTTGGCCAAATAAGAAGACAGATCCTCCGCCATCTTCTTGGTGAGCGTCGTGACGAGGACGCGCTGATTCTTACCGATCTTCTTATTGATCTCCCCGATCAGGTCATCAATCTGACCCTCAACGGGACGCACGAAGATCTCCGGATCCAATAGGCCGGTCGGGCGAATGATCTGCTCGACGATCTGGCCGGCACGTTCCTTCTCATATTCACCCGGCGTGGCGGAGACGTAAATGCGCTGGTGGATACGGTCGGTAAATTCGTCGAACTTGAGGGGGCGGTTATCAAAGGCGGAGGGCAGACGGAAGCCGTATTCCACGAGACTTTCCTTCCGCGCCCGGTCGCCCCGATACATGGCGCGAACCTGCGGAAGCGTAACATGGCTCTCGTCGACGAAAAGCAGGAAGTCCTTCGGGAAATAGTCCAGCAGCGTCATGGGTGGACTGCCCGGCGCACGGTCGGAAATCACGCGGGAATAGTTTTCGATGCCGCTGCAGTAGCCCAGCTCCTGCATCATTTCGATATCATAATCGGTGCGCTGACGGATGCGCTGCGCCTCGATGAGTTTATTGTTCTCCTCGAACCACTTCACCCGCGCGTCGCACTCCGTGCGGATACGCTCGATGGCGGCAGCAAGCTTCTCTTTGGTCGTGACGTAGTGGCTCGCCGGATAGATAGCGGCATGATTGAGAATACGCGTAACAGATCCCGTGACAACATTGACCTCACTGATGCGGTCAACCTCGTCGCCGAAAAACTCCACGCGGATCGCCTTATCATTGGAATAAGCAGGGAAAATTTCCACCGTATCGCCGCGGACACGGAACATATTGCGTTCAAAGGCGATGTCATTGCGCTCATAGCGGATCTCCACGAGCTTGCGCAGCAGTTCATCCAAGCTGCGCGTCTGGCCGGGGCGCAGCGAGATGACCATATTCGCATAGTCGATCGGGTCGCCCAGACCATAAATACAGGAGACGGATGCCACGACGATCACGTCCCGCCGCTCAAAGAGGCTGGAGGTGGCACTGTGGCGCAGACGTTCGATCTCGTCGTTAATGGAGCAGTCCTTTTCGATGAAAGTATCGGTATGCGGAATGTAGGCCTCGGGCTGGTAGTAATCGTAATAGCTCACGAAATACTCCACCGCATTTTCCGGAAAAAACTCCTTAAACTCGCTGCACAGCTGTGCGGCGAGCGTTTTGTTATGCGCCAGGACAAGTGTTGGCCGATTGACCCGCGCAATGACATTCGCCATGGTGAAGGTCTTGCCCGATCCGGTCACGCCGAGAAGCACCTGCTCGTCCAGTCCTGCCTCCAGACCCTGTACAAGGCTCTCGATCGCCTCCGGCTGATCGCCGGTAGGCTGAAAGGAGGAAGACAATTTGAATGCACCCATAAAATGACTCCCGTTTATTCTTTTTCATTTTATTATAGCACTTGAAAAAGCATTCTACAAGAATCTGATGTGAAGAATCGGTAGCTTTTGTGATGTGAAGAATCGGCAGCTTTTGGAGCAAACTGAAAATGTTGTCAATCTTATCAATACTGTGGTATAATAATCGTAAAGTGGTTATTATACTTTATTTCAGTCGTTTTTCTCGCCGCTGGCGCTGCAGCCGAAAAACATGACAGAAAAACATGACAGATTATACTATAGCCGCTTCGCGTCTATGGTATAATAAAAAAATAGAAAAATAAAACAAAGGGAGGTGTGGCCTTGGATCTGTTCGGTACCTACATGCTGAATCTGTCGCGCGTTGTGCTGATCGCGCTGGCGATAGCCATTCTCGTGCGCTGTCTGCGCTCCATGCTGCGGGAGCACTACGATCCTGAGGTCTGGGGCTACATCCGCGTCGGTAAAGAAAAGCTCCCCATCAAGCACTGGGAGAACATCATCGGCCGCTCGAAGGCCGCAGATATCCGCATTGACGATACGGGCGTCCGACGCGTACACGCCGTGCTCGTGCGGGACGACAAGGGCGCCTGGCGTATTCAGGACGTGTTCGGGCGCGGCAAGCTGTGGGTCAACCGCGGCTATGTCTGCAGCGCGAGCGCGGAGTTGCGCGACGGAGACGTTATCAACCTCAACGGAGTGTGCATGCGTCTGCAGGATCTCCCTCTCGAGAAGCGGGAGGACCTGGAGAAGAAGCGAATCGGCGTCGGGAAAAACCTCTCCCCCGCCCTCACGCTTTTTGAGCTCACGGTATTCCAGCTTTTCCTGCTGCTGCAGCACGCCCTTTCCGCAAAACCCAACGCTCTGCCCATGATCGCTCTCGGCTTCGGGACGCTGATCGTTCTCGAGTGGAGCTGCTACAACGCCATGCGCATCATCGGCCGCCTCGGCTACGAGGTCGAGACCCTGGCTTTTTTCCTCAGTACAATCGGCATGTCCGTCGCCGCGTCCTCTACGCCGAACGACCTCTATAAGCAGGTGCTGCTGCTCATCGCCAGCGTCGCGCTATTCCTGTTCCACGGCTGGTGGCTGCGGGATCTGCGCCGCAGCGCGAGAATGCGTATCCCCGTCGCCCTGTTTGCGCTGCTGCTGCTCGCCGTTAACGTCGGCTTCAGCGAAGCCGTTCTCGGCGCAAAGAACTGGCTGGAGATCGGAGGCTATTCCTTCCAGCCCTCTGAGCTTGTGAAGGTCGCTTTCGTGTATGTCGGCTCCTCTACGCTCGACCGGCTTTACCGCAGCCGAAACCTCATTTCCTTTATCGCTTTCAGCGCGATCTGCGTCGTCGCGCTTGCGCTGATCGGGGACTTCGGCACCGCGCTGGTCTTTTTCGTCACCTTCCTGACGATCTCCTATATGCGCTCCGGCTCGATCGGCACTGTACTGCTCGCCATCTCCGCAGCCGGTCTTGCCGGCTTCCTTGCCGTCTCGGTCAAGCCTTATATCGCGCAGCGTTTCTCCTCCTGGGGACACGTCTGGGAGGACGTATATGACAAGGGTTATCAGCAGACGCGCGCCATGTCGGCCGCCGCATCCGGCGGCCTCATCGGAAAAGGCGCGGGCTCCGGTTGGCTTAAAGGGATCTTTGCAGCGAATACGGACATGGTATTTGCGATGACCTGCGAGGAGTTGGGACTGATTCTTGCGCTGTGCATGGTCTTTGCGGTTCTGCTTCTTGCTTTCTTCGCCGTACGAAGCGCGCGGCAGGGGCGTTCGGCCTTCTACGCCATAGCCGCCTGCGCCACGATGAGCATGATGCTCGTCCAGATGGGGCTCAACATCTTCGGTTCGCTGGATATCCTGCCCTTTACCGGCGTCACTTTCCCCTTCGTTTCACGCGGCGGCTCTTCCCTGCTTGCGAGTTGGATGATGATGGCCTATCTCAAGGGAGCCGATAACCGCCGCGAGGCGAGCTTTGCGGTGCGGCCTGTCAACAAGCTCCGTTCCGCTCAGCCTCCCGCCAAGGTCAATCAACACAATGAGGGGGCGAAAAAAGCATGAGAAAGCTAACGAACCGCGCCGTCTCGGTGCTGATTATTGCCGCCCTCGTCATCATCGGCCTGAACCTGTACATCCTGCGTTATATTGATGAAGGGCGAGAGTGGGCAATGGCCTTCTCCAACCTGAATACAGACTCCACCGGCGACCTGATGGACCGCAACGGCGTCGTGCTTGCATCGCTCGATGAACGCGGCGTACATTTCAATTCCGACGAGACAATACGCGTCTCAAACTACCATGTGACGGGCGACGCCTGGGGGCGCACGAGCACCGGTCTCATGGTGAATTATTGGGGGCGTTTGCAGGATTTCAGCCTCATTACCGGCTCCACGAACTCCAGAACCGCCTCCCTGACGCTGAACATCGATTCGCGCATCAACCGCGCAGCCTACTATGCGCTCGCTGGGCGCAAGGGCGCCGTGCTGATGTGCAATTACAAGACCGGAGAGCTGCTCTGCATGGTCTCGACCCCTGCGATGGACCCCATCGACGTAAGCGCAATACCGGAGGACGGCGCTTTTATCAACCGCTGCCTCTCAGCGAGTTTTACGCCGGGCTCTGTATTCAAGCTCATCACCGCCGCGGCGGTCATCGAGAACATCCCCAACATCGACGAGCTCAGCTTCTACTGCGAGGGCGAGTACAAGGTTGCCGGGGTGCCGATCATCTGCTCGGGAGAGCACTATACGCAGACCTTCGAGCAGGCGCTCTCCAATTCCTGCAACGTCGCCTTCTCGCAGCTTGCGATCCGCCTCGGACAGGATAAGCTGCTGCGCTATGTGAAGAACCTCGGCTTTGTCGATCCGCAGAAGCTGGACGGGATCCCTACTGCTTCCGGCAGCTTCCCGACAGAGTTCATCGGCGATCCGGAGCTCGGCTGGGCGGGTATCGGCCAGTCGACCGATATGATCTGTCCCTATTCCCTGCTGCGCTTCGTCTGCGCGGTGGGCAACGGCGGCGTGCTCTGCGAGCCTAAGCTCGTCAGCGACGGCAAAGAACCGGTAAAATCCCGTTATCTGCAGGAATCCACTGCAGACAAGCTCAAGCAGATGATGGCCTACAACGCCGCAAATCACTACCAAGGCTCGCTCAATTTCCCCGGGCTTGCGCTCTGCGCCAAGACCGGCACCGCCGAGCTCGGCGACGGGACCTCCCACGCCTGGTTCACCGGTTTTCTCGACGACGAGGAACACCCCTACGCCTTCGTCGTTTTCATCGAACGCGGCGGCGGCGGACTGAGTCAGGCAGGGCCGGTCGCCAACTCCGTCCTGCAGACAGCCGTTCACGGCTGAAGAATGAATATCAAATCTACCGAGGAGACATATGGCAGAAATCACCGTATCAAAGCTGGTCAAATCCTTTGAACAGGGCAACAATATTCTGGACGGTCTCTCCTTCTCGATCTTGGCGGGAGAACGCGTCGGCATTCTGGGCCATAACGGCTGTGGGAAAACAACGCTCTTTCGCATCCTTGTCGGGGAGATCGGCTATGACGAAGGCGCGGTATCCGTCACAAACGGAAGGCGGATAGGTCTGATTTCGCAGATTCCCGTCTTTCCGCCGGAATGGACAACGGAGGACGTGCTCAAATCTGCTCACAGGCGTCTCTATGCGCTTTCTGAGCGCCTTGACGAGCTGGCCGAGCAGATGGAGCATAACGCCTCCCCCGCTCTCCTGCAGGAGTATGACCGTCTCAGCGAGCGCTTTGGCAGCGAAGGCGGCTACCAGATGGATGTAGATCGCAACCGGGTGGCCAACGGCCTGCAGATCCCTGCAGCGCAGCGGGAGCAGCTGTTCTCCACGCTCTCCGGCGGAGAACAGACCCGCGTGAATCTCGCGCGGCTCATTCTTGAGGACACGGACATTCTTCTGCTCGACGAACCCACCAACCACCTGGACCTGCGGGCCACCGAATGGCTCGAGGACTATCTGCTGCACTTCAAGGGCACCGTTCTCGCCATCAGCCATGACCGCTATTTTCTCGACCGCGTCGTACAGCGCTGCATCGAGATCCAGGACGGGAAAGCGGAATTCTACAGCGGCAATTACAGTTTTTACGTTCAGGAGCGCGAACGGCGCTTCCAGGAAAAGCTCAAGCAGTACGAGAAGGATCAGGCCAAGATCGAGCAGCTCACCAGAGCCGCCGAGCAGATGCATCTCTGGGCCTTCATGGGCAACGACAAGCTCCATAAGCGTGCCTTTTCCATGGAAAAACGCATCGAAAAGCTGCAGAAGACCGAAAGGCCCGTCGAGGCAAAAAAGCTTGGCGTGAAGTTCCGGCAGCGGGAATTCAATGGCGACGAGGCGCTCGTAATTGAAGGCGTGTCAAAAGCCTACGGAAACAAGCAGCTCTTCTCTGACCTCTCCATGGTCGTCACCGGCGGAGAGCGGATCGCCCTCATCGGCGACAACGGGACAGGGAAATCCACGCTTGTGAAGCTGATCATGAATCTCGAAACGCCGGACGAGGGATATCTGCAGCTCGGCCCGGCAATACGCAGTGCGTATCTTCCCCAGCTTGTGTGTTTTACCAATGACAGCCGCTCGGTGCTCGACACCATGCTGTATGACTGCCGCTGTCAGCCGCAGGAGGCTCGCGACAGGCTTGCCGCCTTCGGTTTTCGAGGCGAGGCGGTGCTCACCCCGGTCGGCGCGCTCTCCGGCGGTGAGAAGAGCCGCCTCAGGCTATGCATGCTGATGGGGAGCGACATCAATTTCCTTATCCTGGACGAGCCCACCAACCATCTCGATATCGCCAGCCGCGAGTGGATGGAGGACGCGCTCTCGGACTATGAGCAGACCCTTCTTTTTGTCTCGCATGACCGCTTTTTTATCGAAAAGTTCGCCACGCGCATCTGGGCGCTCGATGATGGACAGATCACTGATTTCCGCGGAGGGTATCGGGAATACTGCGCATGGAAGGAACGCCAGACTGTTTTTCAGCAAGTGCAGAAAAACGCGAAAAAGAAGGAAAAGAAGGAACGTCCGCACAGCCCCAACGCGGAACGCCAGCGCGCGAGGCTCGAAAAGGAAATCGCAAAGCTGGAGGAGCAGATCGCCGCGCTTGACCGCGAGGCGGATGACCACGCCTCGGATTACCAGAAACTGATGGAGATCGGCGCGCGGCGTGAGGAAATGGACGCAGCGCTGCTCACGCTCTATGAACAATGGGAGGTTCTGGATGAGTAAAAACAAATACCTTTGGGCTCTGCCGGCAGGCATTTTTCTCGCTGCCGGCCTGATCCTGCGTTTTCCCGTACACAGATTCGGCTACCTTCCCTACGCGCTGGCGGCCGTCGGTTTATTGATCGTCTTCTGGCATTTCCGAAAAAACTGGGCGGCGCTCTCCGGTATGCTGACTGCGGCAGCGTTGGTGCTGCGCTTTGCCGTACGGGGCTATGCCTATTGGGGATACGCCGCGCTGTTTCTTGCAGCTCTGATCGCCGCACACCGCTTTTTGAGCAAAACGCTATGGCGTATTCTTTTGGTGCTGGTTGGTATCGGCCTTGTTTACTTTTGTATCGTCGAAACGCCCATTATCAAAAATGCGCGAACCGACAGTCAGCCCGAGCGGAAATACCTTGTGGTACTCGGCGCCGCCGTACACGGTGATGAGCCATCCCTGACCCTTGTGCGGCGTTTGGAAGGCGCCCTGTCATATCTCGAACAGTACCCCGAAAGCATTGCGATCGTATCCGGCGGACAGGGTGTGGGCGAAAACATCAGCGAGGGACAGGCCATGCACGACTGGCTGATTGAACATGGGATCCCGGAGAGCCGGATTCTTGTGGAGGACAAGGCTACTTCTACAAAGGAAAACCTGGAGTTCTCCTTTGCCATGATCCGCGATCGTGGCGACACGCCTGAGGGCAATGTGGCCATTGTATCCTCCGCCTACCATCTATATCGTGCCAAGCTCATGTGCAGATCTCTTGGCGTAGAGGCTGCAGGGGTGGCTGCGCCCTGGGGTTACTTCTTCGTGATGTTGAATTACTTCATCCGCGAGGCCTTTGGCGTTACTCATTTCTGGGTTTTCGGCAGATAAAAAAACGCATGGATCATGATCCATGCGTTTTTTCTTTTTGTGCGACCGCTCGATCATGCCCGGAAGCCGATCGGATCGGTATTGTGCTCCTTCGGTATATCCGCAAGAGCGGCAGCCGCGTCAAAGTCTTCAGCAGTAAGCACAATATCGGATGTAGATTCATTCCCTATGTTGCGGATCGCATGCGCCCATGCGTTTTCATACAGATTGCGGGCAAAGCGCGCATTGCCGAAGCTGCGGGATGTAATGTATTTCTCCGGCAGAGAGGAAAAGAACTGCTCTGCGTGCTCGGTGTAATCTTCGCTGTTTTTGAAGTGTTTGCGGGAAATGCGCAGGAAGATTTCCAAAAGCTGCTCGCGTGTGTAGTTCGGGAACTCGACAACATAACGCACGCGGTCACGCATGCCTGCGTTCATTGCGAACAAGTCCTCCATCTCCTTGGGATATCCTGCGAGTATCACGATCATGTCATCGCGGTGATTCTCCATTTGGGCGATGAGCATATCAAGCGCTTCCCGTCCGAAATCCGCCTGGCCGGCAGTACCGCTCGCCAGAGAATAAGCCTCATCAATGAACAGAACAGAGCCATAAGCAGCCTCGCAGATCTGTCTCGTGATATCTGCGGTATGGCCGACAAATTGTCCGACAAGATCACGCCCGTGCTTCTCAAAGAACTTGCCAATACGCAGATAGCCGCGCTGCTTCATGACCGAACCGACAATGCGTGCAACCGTAGTTTTGCCGGTACCGGGATTTCCGACGAAAGCCATGTGCATTGCGGGCGCTTCCATGCCGGATGCATGGGCAAAGGCGATCTGATCCAAAATGCTGCGCACACGGTCGGCAACCGTCTCCATGCCGACCAATTCGTCCAGATCCGACAGCGTGGGCTCATCGTCGTTCTCGCTCAGGTCGAACGAAGTAATCGCCTCGGGCGGAATCTCCGAGCTTTCAACGCCGTTTTCAAGACACCATGCATGCATGTCGAAGATGATATCGCGCGCAATCTTCTTGACTGTAGAGACGCCGTAGAAATAGCCGTCAGCCTTTTCAAGACTGATAATCTTATCGAACACAGGCCAGGACGCTTCTGCCAGTTTATAATTGTACTTTTCGAGTGTACGACGTGCCACCTCGTGCAGCTGCTCGGTGTCGAAGGGCCTGAAAACGACAGGTTTCAAGGAAACGACGTCTCCCAGATCGCGGGAGATCGTCTCAATTGTTGCTGCGGAGCGATAGGGCATGCGGAAGACGACGACCTTGTTTTTATTATACTGTTCGATCAGGAGCAGGAGTTTTCTGAAATATGGATGGCCGGTACGGTCGAGCCAGTTGCTGATATCGAGAGCAATGATTTTCGAACTGCGTCTTCTCAACAAGTTGGAAAATGAATCCAAAAAGTTGTCAAAATCATCCGTCAATTTCTTATCGACAGGGATCATAATCTCTTCGATATTGTCCAAATCCGGCACCAGTCCGCTTTCGCGGAGCGTACGGGACAGCAGGTTCAACGAAGTGTGATATCCGCAGCCGGGGTCGACGGAGAACAGATATCTTCTTCTGCGGACGATCTCTGCGGCATTGTGCGCCAAAAGCGAAGGAGCGATCCGTTTGAGATCGCTGCAAGGCGCTTTCATCTCCTCTGCGCCGACAAGTTTATCAAGCTTTTCCTGAAGCGTTTCAGCCATTTCCGGATCTGCTCCGGACTCCGTGATTCTTCTTCTCTCCTGTCGCCGACGGAGGAGAACATCTCTGTCAATTTGCTTCTCAGGTTCCGTCTTCTTCTCCGAAGAAACAGGCGAATCATTGCCGGAAGCGGAGGACGCAGAAACTGCATATGTGTAATCCCGTCCGTCGATTACAATTGTGAAAACATTCTGCAGATCACCGTTCGTTTTGTCAACCGCATTCTCCCGATTATGCGCCGGGTCTCCGCTGCATAATCCTTGACAGCAAATGTAAAGGATACGGTCATTTGAAACGAAGCCGCACAAACAGCGGCAATCATAATGATCTGCAGATCCGCAAAGCGGAGCGGCGAAACGCTTTTCGGCGTTTCGCCATCATATAATTATGAAAAGGCGATCCGGCGGCAAAGGCCGCCGGATCGTTTGCTGATTGGTCAGATTTTTGCTAACGCACGAAGGATACTCAGGCAAAATAATCCTTCGCTGCCATGAAGTACAGATACATGGCTCTGCTGAGGTCCTTAAGTGCCTGGTTATCCGTATGAACAGCCAGGTATGCGTAGTTCATCGGGCTATAGGAATAGGAGGCGGAATTGCCGTTTTTGTCTGTAACGGTGATAATTCTCGCTTTGTCAAGGGACTTGGCTTCGAAGCCGCCAAACTCGATATAATACCTTGTGCCCTTCGCCGTGGGTTCGACCTCCGTGCCGTCAACAGTAAAGGTATAGTCTTCAATACTGCCTTCACTCAACGTGAAGTAGTGCCGAACCAAGGTCTTGGATTCGAGAACAAGGGTTCCGGAAGCGTAGGAGATTCCCATGTTTTCAAAGACAGGTTTCTCGAAAGCATAGGCGTCGAAATCGTCCTCGGTTACCGCGTCAAGATCATTATAATACGGTACAGCAGTATCGACCTTATAATTCAGGACATGCTGCGCGGAGCCAGCGAAGTCTGACAAAGCTTTTACCAGGACAGTAAGCTTATCCTCCGGACCATAGGCGTTGAGAACGAGGTTGATATAGTCGCGCGCGGAGAACAGGTAACCCGTTTCCGTCACATCTGTTCCATTCTTGTCCGCAAAGCCAACGAGCGCATCGTTGCCGTCATAGGCACGCAGGGTAACGGGGTCGTTGATGCACTTGAGCGGGCAGGTATAGGTGAAGGCCGACACATACACGCCGCTGCGCTTGACCCTTGCAGCCTCGCTGATCAGATACTTTTCACCATTGATCGTGATATAGGCGTTCTCGTCTGCGAGAAGCTCATCGGCAATCTTCAGATAGTAATTCATGCCGATGTCGCCATTTGCGATCAGGGCGCGGCTAAACACGGTCACAAGGATCGTATTCTCGCTGCTGCAGACAACGTCGGCACGGTCACGGACACGGATGCGCGGGTAGTAATTCGTATCGTGCCAGGTGTTGTCAAAGGAGCTGAGACCGGTAGCGCTGATCTTCGCACCGACAGCGAGATCCTTGACCTCATTTGCCGTGGTAATGTAGCCGTCGATGAAGACACGGGTCAGATCGCCGGCGGCATCCTTCACCAGGATGGAGATGACCAGGCCGTTTTCAACTTCGAAGCTGTCCACCGTACCCTTAACGGTCACGAGGGAGCCGAGATACGTGCGCTCGTTGACTTCCTTTGCGGTCACTTCCCTGGGCTCGACCGGATTGCTCTCGCCGATCTTGGCAATGGATTGCACCTGCAGCTCCATCTCGCCCTGATAGAAGTCGGTATAGCCGGTGATGCGAACGACGTCGCCGATCTTGAAGTTGCCCGCCACGGGGAAGCAGCAGACGCCGGCGGTCGCATCCTGGACATAGATGCAGTCGAAGAAAGCGGTGTCCTTATCAAAGCCGGAGGCGTTAGAAGTAACCGTGCCCTCGATGGTGTAAATGAGGCCGGACATGGTCTGCGCCTGAACGGTGGCGATCGGCGTGATCACGGGCTTGTTCAGACCCTTGACCAGGTTCTCACAGACCTTGTAGTTGGCATAGTTCTTCTGCTGATCCGAATCGGAGGATCCGCTGGAAATCTGCGCCTGAACCTCGAAGTTGGACATGAAGGCTGCGCCGGAGACAATGATCAGGCCCCTGCCATCAAGTTCCTCAGTGGCCATAATGACTACGCGGTCATCGCCTGCCGTGTAGGGATACTTGAGCGTATTGATGCTGCCGTCTTTATCGTTGTCAACCGTATAGGTGCTTGCATGACCAAAGACAACGGGCGTTACAGTAGCGGGTACGCCGGAGCCGGTAAAGTAGACACTGCTGCCGCCGTAGTTGGAGAAGACCTCGGTATAAAGGCGGTCATTCGGATGATCGGCATCCACCACAATGCCTTCCATAAGAGGGCTCTCGAAGTTGAAGGCATTGAAGTACAGACGCATGTTCTGGCCGCCGTTGAGCTCGTCGTCCACGGCCTCGTCGTCGCCGATGCGGATGGAGGAGCCGAGAGCCTCGAGCAGCTTGTTCTGCTGAGCAGCCATATGGTCGGCAGCCGGGAACTCGGCATAGCTCTCATAGTAGTCGCCCCAGCCGGTGAGGATCACCATACCGCCAGCCTCGTTGAAGGCCTTGATCGCCGCGATCTCCTCGTCGGAGTAGGTGGCATACGGATTGCGCAGCGCAGTACCGTCACGGCGGGAAGGGGCGGTGAGGATGAGGCCGGCATACTTCTCGTTGCCGCAGGCCTCGATCAGTTCCTCGCTGGTGTTGAGCTGAACGGTACGAACCGCGTACTCTGCAGCGAGCGCGCTGAAGTTGGTCATGCTGTCCTTATAGTTGCCGGCAACATACTCGTTGTAGTGAGACGCGTCAATGCCGATGTATACCAGTGAATCGGCGTCCTTAATATCGAGCGTGATGCTCTTGGTGAAGGTGAACTCTTCGCCATTGAGCTCCACAGTGGCAGTGACGTCGATGGTCACATGGCGCGCCTTGTCAGGCGTGAAGGAGAAGCTCACCGTGCTGTTGGAGCTTGCAGCGACCGTGTGCGGCTCGCTGTCGGTGCCGATGACCTCGCCGCCCTGCACGGAATAGACGATGGACTTGACCGTCGCAGCGCTGGACTCGCTGTTGAAGAACGTGGTCGTCAAGGTGAGCTCCTCGCCGGTGACGGGCGTGGCCTGGCTGGCCGTAACCTCGGAGATGCCGAGCTTGAGGCTCTCGCCGACCCAAACAGGTGCGGTCACAGCGAGATCGCCGTCCGCCTGGGTGACGCGGATGAAGTAATAGCTGTAGTTCGGGTCAAGCTCGACCTCGAGCGAACCGGAGGCGAAATCGGCGGCATCGGCCCAGGTGTAGGCGACCTTGCCGGAGTTGACAACGACTTCGACCTTGGAGATTGAGTCGCTGCTGTCGGGATCATACAGAGTAACAGCGATGTTCAGCTTCTCTGGAACCTCACTGAAGATGGTGCCAAGAGGCTCGCCGTTGACCGTGTAATTGATCTCGAGGTTCTTGTCCTCGGTGGCGTAGACACGGAGCTGCCGGATGGCGTCGTAGATGCCTTCTTCGGAGAAGTTATCCGTGTAGATAACATCGCGCGCGTCGTTGGCGTTGCCCCAGCGGCCCTTGTGGTTGTCCTGGTTGTTGGTCGGGGCAACGTGCCAGCCCTTGTCAAGAGCGAGGATATACTGCTCATAGCTCGGGTAATAGCCGCCCGCGCCGATCTGGCCCTCGCCGTTGCCGACTTCCACGAGGAAGATACGGCTGTCGGTCACGGCATCCCAGTAAGAGAAGTCCGTGAAGTTGCCGAAGGTCGTGCCGGGGTGGTTGAACTGGCTGAGGGAATTGGCGCCCTCCTCCTGAGCCAGCAGCGCATAGTAGGCCTTCATGCCGGCGTCGTTGGACTTGTTGTTGAGGGTAGTGTTGTTGCGGGAGACGATACCCGGGGTATTGAAGGTGTTGATGTGGCCGGGGCCGCCGGACCAGGTCATCTCAAAGCCCGCGATGGCGATCAGGTCGGAATGCGTGGCATTAAAGTCGGCCACAGTGTTCTTGTACTCCGCCCAGATCTTCTGCGAGGCCTCGGTCATGAGGCTGGTGTCGTACAGGCCCTGTTCGGGGTTGGCTGCGGAAGTGGTGTCAAAGTAGTTGGAGTGGTCGGTGAAGGCCACGAACTGGACATTGCTCGACGCCGGAAGCGCTTCGATGTACTCCAGTGCGGAGCTCAGGGTGCCGGAGCCGTCGGAGTAGGTGGTGTGAGAGTGGAGCTGGCCGAAGTAGAGCTGGAAGTCAGCCTTGCCAACCGTGAAGCTCCAGGTCTTCTCAGCGCTCTTGCCGTCCGCGCGCGTCACCGTGACCTTGACGGTGTAGCGGCCGTCCGCCATATCCTCGGCAGACTGATAGCTGAGCTTGCCGTCGGCAAATGTCGCCTCAACCGATTCGTCGTTGATCGTCATCGTGAAGACGGCATTCTCGCCGACATTACCGATTTCCGCGGAGATGACGGGCTTCTTGTCGTCGAGCGTCTGGGCGTTCGCTGCAGGCGTGAGCTTGCCGATGAAGGGCTCGTCCAGAACGGTAACCGTCTTGACGCCGCTGTAGCTAAGATTGTTGCTGTTCTTGACCTCCACGATCACCTTGAAGCTCGCAATGGGCTCCTCGGCCGCGTCGAGTACAGCAGCAGGGATGGTGATGGTGTAGGTGCGGCCTTCGACTTCATAGCCCTCAAGCGCGGTCTTGACGCCGTTGATCTCGAGCGAGACCGTGACCTCATTGATGGTCTCTGCCAGGTCGTCGAGAGAGAACTTCACGGCGTAATCCTGCTCGATGTAGCGGGAATCCTCGCAGTCAAAGCTGACCGTGGGAACCTGGGCGACGCCGTTGATTACAGTGGTGCCGTCGGCGACGGGATAGAAGTTAAAGCGGAAGATGTCCGCTTCGGCGGACTTGAAGGTCCAACCGGAGAACATGCTGGAGTAGTACTCGATGCAGACGGGGCTGCTGCCATATTTGGCGGCTTTATTGTAGAGGATGTAGCCGTCGCCATTTTTATTCAGGTACCACTTTGCATAGTTGTCAATCTCATCCTGGAAGAAGAGATCTTCCTTGGCGTTGGAAGCAAGGTACTTCCCGCCGATCTCAAACGTGTAGTACCGTCCGGTGCTGCCGACGGTAAAGACCAGAGCGCCGTTGGAGACAACTGCTTTGCCGCTTTCAATGGTCGTGGGAATGTTCGTAAGGGAGATTCCGGATTCGGTCGGGATACCAAACACACCCTGCGCAGAAGCATTGTAAACAACATACTGCGCACCGTCGGTGAGGACGCCGTCCCACTCGCCGTCGTCAGCGGGCACGCTGGCCTGACTCGGATCGACCAGATAGAACTGCAGACCGAAATCCATCTCATTCAGCTTCGTGGTCGAATAACCGGAGAAGACTTCATTGCTATTCCTGACGTAGGCCTCAATGTAGCAGTTGCCATACTGGCCCTGCAGCTCGCTGGAGTAGATATACCAGGTATGGTTAGTCTCGTTGCAGGGATCGATCTTCCATCCGCTCTTGGTATCGGGATTGTATTCGGGATTGATGGTCAGCTCGACATAATTGCCGCTGAGCCAAGCCGAAATCACACGGGTACCGTTAGAGAAGCTGTATACGCCGTCCTTGACCGAAACGGTAAAGACGTGATCCTTCGTGAAGGAATCAGTCAACTTATCAGCGGTCAGATACCAGTCGCCGCTGGAATCGGAATTGATGGCCGTCTTATGGCCGGGACTGTAGATGAGCACGGTCGCGCCATCGATAAGCTGATCAAGAGACGTGACAAGCGTGCCGACCTTCAGGCCTTCAACGCCCGGCTCGTCACCACCGCCCGGGGTATCACCGTTATCCGGTACGAGATAGAACTGCTGAATGAACAGGTCGCCGGTGGTATTCTTGTTGTACGCGCTCCAGTTGTTATTATTTGCGTACCACTCGATGCGGTAGCCGGTGCGGGCAACATTCTCGATGTAGAAGCCGTTCTCGCTGCCGTCGGCAGGCGTGAT
>OCVV012883944.1_pt1 | contig 42357 bp, 32 predicted proteins | sample 1539721 | NCBI WGS metagenome assembly OCVV01 (sample SAMN02144230, study PRJEB22623) | gut metagenome | biome: sheep rumen | host: Ovis aries | place: New Zealand | reverse complement strand
TTCCATTCTTATAGTGGACAGCCGACCTAAAACATACGAAGAAAGATGCCAAGCTCCGTTCCATCTTTCGGAACCAACGTATGATATCGCCCGAAAGCATACAGAGGGACGTTGCTAATAGGCAGAAGGCGAGAACAAGAAAGTTAATGTCAAGAACCCAATAATCGGTCGCACTGGCGCTGATATTAAAGGTTGTTTAATGTCAGTCGAATTGTCGATTATGGAATTGTTTAGCGAGTAGTAATAATTTTTTTCTTGTCCTCAGTCAAGCTTTCAATGGCTGCGAGGAAATGGTAAGCAAAGAGTTGTGCTGTTCTTTAAGGGCCGTTTGTATCAGCCTTGCGGCAACAATGGTATGGCCCGTAGAAAAAGGATTCAAATTCATGCTGTTGCCCTTGGACGGACGCAGAGGTTAAATTACATGTGGCAGCTATTTTTTTTTGTTAAAAAGATGGCTGTTTAATGAAAAGAGTGTATTTTTGCCACCGAAATATTATAATTTGGCAATGATAAATTATCTATTCAAGTCACTAATAGCCGCTGTGCTGTTATTTTTCTCCATTCCCGTAACTCTTCAAGCTCAGGAGTGGATGAATATTTATCATTCTGCTCAGTCGGCCCATTGGATGTTGCCCATACATGTAGACAGTATTGATCATGCAGATTTCTCCGCCGACGATTCTGACATGCTCATACATCTCAACGATGGATTTGCGGTGCCGATGACTGCTTCCGCTATGGATAGCATTGGATTTTTTGTTCCTGACGAAGCGGTTGTCAAAGACAAATATCAGGTCTTTCAGATGTTCGTATATACCGAGGACCAGCGTGCTATTGACACAAAAGACTATTATATCCCTTGCTATATAGGCGTCAATGGGCTCGGCCACTATGGAAACCGATGGGTGCATGGAGGCATTCGAGGTCGCGGCAACTCGTCTTGGCTTTACTATGACAAGAAACCCTATCGCATCAAGCTCGATACCAAACAGAAGATGCTTGGCATGGACAAAGCTAAATCATGGGTGTTGTTGTCGAACTATCGTGATATGACCGATATGATGAACACTTATGTGTTTGAACTTGGTCGCATGATGGGGCTGCCTTTCACCAACCATACGCGCTATGTTGAGCTTTTCGTTAATGGCAAATATATAGGCGTCTATCAGCTCACCGAGCAGGTTCAACAGAACAAGAGCCGGGTGGACGTAAGCGATGAACGTGGCATTCTTATCTCGCTCGACCGTGACGATGGACCCGAATATGAACCTTCGGCTACCGACAATTTCTGGTCGTCGGGCTACAATCTGCCTGTTGCCGTGAAATACCCGGACGACGATTTGCTGACAGCTGACCGGCGCGACAGCATACAGGAGGTGTTCGCAGAGCTGGAAACTGCAATCAAGACCAAGGACTATGCTACGGCTTCACAGCTCATGGACATGGGTTCTTTCGCCCGTTACCTGATTATTCAGGAATTTATTTACAACGTCGAACTTGATGCGCCCCGAAGCATCTTTATGCACAAAGATGGCGACGGTCCTTGGGTCATGGGGCCACTTTGGGACTTTGATGCTGCTTTCGATTTCAGCTGGGATAACTGGACCAAAAATCATTCCTACTTCAGCAGCTACCGAAAGACGGTTATGGGAACCAATCCTTACAAACGTAATGGCAACTATCCAAATATGTCCAAGTTCTTCACCGACCTCTTTGGTACCTACGAATTCGTTAAACTCTATAAGGACACCTGGCGGCACTATGCCGACAGCATCGTGTCACGACCATGGCAAGAGGTGGAGGCGTATGTAAACCATCTCCGTCAAGGAGCTATGAAACGCGACGCTGAGGCATGGCCATTGCGATGGTCTTTTGAGACGGAGTTAGGAAAGATGAAAGCATGGCTGGAGAACCGACGCACTTACATGGACAACCTCATTGAAAACATTCCCGAACCTGCCGAAGTGGTGCCTGTTACGGATGAACAAGTGTGCGGCACTATCGATGTCTTTACTACCATGCAATGGCATGACGGCTACAATCAGAGTGTGAAAGTAGAGGTCGATCGCAGCAAAGTCCTGCAGTTGTTAGGGGTTTCGGAAGCTTATTTTAAAGCTAACCTGATAGACATAGTTCCCTTGAACACCGATGGCACCGAAGGTGCTAACAACACCAAAGGGACCTATGGCGGTTGGTTCAATGGTGATAACAACCCGCGTGTATGGGATGGCGGCCATGTCTACATTGAAGTTTACAACGACCTTTTCAATTGGACATGTGGCATTCGCACCGACACCTGCTACGACGAAGAGCACACCGTGACAATGCAATACAGATGCCAAGCCGGCACTACGATTAAGAAAGTGAATGTGCGCGTTCACTTCACCATTGAATCCTATTGGTGGTAAGTGGTATGCAAATACACGGGAAGAAAGAAGAAAAAAGGTTCATCCTTGGTCACTTTTCTCGATGAAGCACATTAAAAGACAGGAATACAAACCATAAATATAATCAAAAACATCATTATGAAACTAAAGAACTTTCTCATGACGGCAGTCCTCGCCCTCAGCGCCTTCAGTGCTCAGGCCCAGGACATGAGCCAGATGATGCAGCCCCTTCCCGTTGACCCGAAGGTGCGCGTAGGCCATCTCGACAACGGACTGACCTACTACATCCGGCACAACGAAGAGCCAAAGAACCAGGCATTCTTCTACATTGCACAGAAGGTAGGCTCCATTCAGGAAGAAGAGAGCCAGCGCGGCCTCGCACACTTCCTTGAGCACATGTGCTTCAACGGCACAACCCACTTCCCCGACAGCTCGCTTATCGAGTATCTCGAAGGCATCGGCGTGAAGTTTGGCGCTCAGCTCAACGCTTACACCAGCGTCGAGGAAACAGTATATAATATAGATAATGTACCCGCACGCGAGGGTGCCATCGATTCCTGTCTGCTCATCCTACACGACTGGAGCCACGACCTGACGCTCGACGGCAAGGAGATTGACAAGGAGCGTGGCGTCATTCACGGTGAATGGCGTATGCGCAACACTGGCTTCACCCGCATCCTCGTCAAGCACCTCGAAGAGCTGATGTCCGACAGCCGCTACGGTCGACGCTTCCCCATCGGCCTGATGGAGGTCGTAGACGAATGCCCCTACGATACGCTTCGTGCCTACTACCATAAATGGTATCGCCCGGACCTACAAGGTATCATCGTTGTCGGTGATATTGATGTCGACCAGATTGAAGGTAAAATCAAGAACCTCTTCGGCCCCATCACCGTGCAGCAGCCCGTGGCCAAGCGCGTAGACTATAGCGTACCTGACAATGCCGAAGCTATCGTCGTTGCTGACAGCGACCCAGAGGTCACCTCGCAGGTTGTCATGATCTCGATGAAGCACGAGGCTATCCCCGACAGCATACGTAACACGATGCCCATCTATGTGGCTGAGAACATAATCGGCACTGCCACCAGCGTACTCAACCAGCGCCTGCATGAGCTTTCGCTCAAGGCAGACTGCCCCTTCCAGGGTGCCAGTGTAGATGATGGCGCTTTCCTGCTTTCGTCGAAGGTTACAGGTGCTTTCAACATTGAGATTGTCCCGAAGGAAGGACGTGTTGAGGAAGCCATCAAGGCTGTTATGGAAGAAGTTTATCGTGTCGACGAGTTTGGCTTCACCAAAGGTGAGATTGACCGCGCTGTGCTCAACAAACTCTCTGGCATGGAACAGCTCTTTAACAATCGCGACAAGCAGCGTAGCATCTCATACGCCCGCGAGTACTATCGTTCGTTCCTCAACAACGAACCTATTCCTGGCATCGAGACGGAATATCAGCTCGTGAAGCAGATATTCCCGCAAATACCGGCCGAGGCTTTCAGCCAGACCATACAGCAGTTCATCAGTCGTACCGACTCCAACCTCGTCGTTCTCTCGCTTAATCCCGAGAAGGAAGGTCTTGCAATCCCAACAAAGGAACAGCTCCTCGGAGCTATTCATGCCGCACAGCAGAGCAAGCTCACCGCTTGGGTCGATAATGTTAAGACTGGTCCCCTGATTGAGAACCTGCCCAAGCCCGGTAAGGTGAAGAAAGAGGCCGACGGACCTTGCGGCTCCAAGATTCTCACCCTTTCCAACGGTGTGAAGGTCATCATGAAACAGACAGACTTCAAGGACGACGAGATCCGCATGATGGCGTGGAGTGAAGGTGGCATAGGCCGCTATCCCGTCAGCGAGCGCATTAACCTCGAAGCATTCGACGGCGTCATGGGTCGCAGCAAGATCGGCGGCTTCACTTCTACTGAACTCACCAAAGCCCTCGCCGGTAAGAACGTCAGCAATTCAGCTAATGTAGGCCTGCGTGATGAAACCTTCTCAGGCTTCTCCTCAAAGAAAGATATTCAAACGCTCTTCGAACTCATCTACATGACTTTCCAACCCCGCGAGAAGGACGAGGAAGCCGTTGCATCCTATCTTGCCAGCCTGCGTGAAGAACTTCGCAACAAGGATCTCAACCCGATGTCGAGCCTAAGCGACAGCATCCAAGCCACGCTTTATGGTCACAACCCACGCTTGCAACCTCTGACAGAAGCTGAGGTCGACCAAGTCAACTACGACCGTATCCTTGAGATTTGGGCTGACCGCTTTGCTGATGCCAGCGACTTCACCTTCATGTTCCTTGGCAACATCGATGAGGCACAGATTCGTGAGCTTGCCACCAAGTACTTGGCCACCCTGCCCAAGGTTAAGCGCAACGATAAGGCTGTCGACCCAGGTCTCAACTTCGTCAAGGGCGATGTCACCAACCGTTATCAGAAGAAGATGGAGACACCTCAAAGCTTCATCGTCTGCGCTTGGACGGGCGACACTGAGATGACCGTTCGCAACAGCGCCCTCATGAGCATCCTCGGCAACTGCGTAGCAGAGCAGTATCTCAAGAAGATTCGCGAGGAACTCGGTGCTGCCTATTCGACCAGTGCTCAGGGCATGGTGACACGTGGCAGCGACGACCGTCCGCGTTACGTTCTTCAGGCCGCCTTCCCCTTGAAACCTGAGATGACCGACACGTGTCTGCAGATTGTGCAGGACGTCTTCGACAATGTCTGCGAGAAAGGTGTCAGCGAGGAGAGCGTCAACAAGGCCAAGGAATACATGCTGAAGACCTTCGCGCAGAACCAACGTGAGAACGGTTTCTGGATGAGCCGCATCGCCAGCATCGTACGCCGTGGCTACGATCCCGCCGAGAACTACGAGCAGGTAATTCAATCCATCACGCCAGACAATGTTCGCCAGATGGCCGTCACCATCAAAGCCGACGGCAACCGTGCACGTGTCGTTATGGAGCCTAAGGCTGAGTAATTAGTCTCATAGCTTAAAACGAGAGAGCAACACATTAATCGTTGTTGCCTCTCGTTTTTTATTTCCAACATCTTCCGCCCATGGCGGCCATCCCGTTTGTTGCGACTATGTCGCAACTATGTCGCAACTCCCACCCTATAAGAACTAACTAACCAATCAAGATGAATAATTACTTTATCAAGCGCTCCCTGCTGACCCTGTCTGTCCTTCTTGCAGTCTTGTCAGCTTCTGCCGTCAATACACGTCAACCGCTTCAGAAGATGGTAACTGCGGTCAGGGCCTCATACACCGAGAGTGGCCACACCCTCGCTGCTCTCAATGATGGTTCCTTAACCACTTCATCATCATATTGGAGCGGTTATCGCGACGCCGACAACCTGGGTCTATGGGAGTATGTTGAATATTCCTGGAGCACAACCTGCTCCATCAATCGTGCCGTTGTCAACTGGGTTGCCCTTGACGGTAAGCTCGATTATCCTGCTGAAGCATATCTTGCTACGTGGGATGGTCACCAATGGACAAAAGCTTACGACCTCGTGAGCCCCAATGGCAGTGGTGTAAGCACCAATACAGGCCTCACCTTAGAGACCAACCGTCTCCGCCTCTACATGCGTAGCGATGTTGCCTGTGGTATTGTTGAGTTCACCCTCCAAGGTTACCCGCTCGACAACTGTGGAGCCCCTGTCTTAACGTCCGACCTTCAAAACGTCACCATCAACAAAGGGGAGACGGTAGAGCTTTCGGCCCAGCTTACTCTTCCTCAAGGCGAAAGCGAGGAACCTAATTGGTACTGGCTTGATGAACAAGGTGAAGTGACCTCAACAGAAGCTTCTCTCACAGTGGCTGCCAGTGGACGCTACACACTCTGCTACGAACGACCTTGCGGAGCCATTGCCACAATCGTCTTCACCGTCGGCATTGATGGCGAGTACAACCCCTTAATCGGTTATCAGTGGCCAAAGTATTCGCCTACTCTCGACTACGACTTTCGGACAGAATATCCAGCCCTGCCCCCTCCATCCAAAGGACCTCTGCCCGAAAACGTAGGCGTGGCCAAGCGTGTCAACGGTGAATGGTGGAGTGTAGCAGTAGGACCTAAGGCCAATCCGCTTATCACCGAAGAGTCCATGCGCCTGCTTGCTAAGAAGATGGACGAGGACTTTGCCTATTTCCGCAACGAGATGGGATGGCCGCCCGACAAGCGAGCCCGTAACGGTTATTACAGCCAAGTCTATGGCTACGGCAGCGGACTCAGCTTCGATCCCAATACACCTAATACAGAGAAAGGCGGCTGGCAGAGCGCAACTTCCTATCAGGGTTCATCCTGGCCCATGGTCTTCCTCAGCTACTATCCCATCTACAGCTTCGACCCCGCCTGCACCTACGGCGACCGCATAGGCCAGCAGAACGCCTGCGTCCACGAGGGCATCCACGCCACTTTCGCCGACCTCGAAGGCTGTAAGAATTCCGCTTGGTTCCACGAAGCGGGCAACACATGGCTGCAAGCCGAGGCCGAGGTGCGCAAGAGCGGCCGCGAGCCGGAGTCGATGGGCTACCTCAGCGCCGGCAATATGATAGCACCCTTCATGCCCATCGAGTGCTACTCTGGCTGGCTTCAGGACAACTCCTTCGGAGGCCCGGCAGCCGAAGGTGTCAATATGTACGACGCAAATGGACAAGTTTGCACGTGGCGCAACCTCCTGGGAGGCGTTCAGTATGGCGAACTCTTCCCGCACGTTCTCAATGCCATCCTTGGCAAGGGAGCTGTGCCCTGGATATGGCGCTACTGCAAAAGCCGAGTTCTTGAAGGCATGGCTAAAGGCATCACGGAGAACGGTAAACGCATACCTGGGCTTGGCGATGCACAGATGCGACAACTTATCATAGAATATCGTGCACGCCAGGCCATGATCGACATCGGACACTGGTCCAAGGCATGCGAAGCACTCTTAGACAACAACTGGCTTGTCTCTGTCAAGGAAGAATGGGAGCCCTATTGGATTAAATGCGATCCTTGGCGTGCCACGCCATACGCCAAGATGACTGCTATTGCCAATCCCGACAGTGCCGGATGGTATCGCCCTGAATGGCGGACGACGCCAGGGTGGAGCGGAGCCAACCAAATACCTCTCCACACAAGTGGACGCGCCGGCGACCATATTAATATGACGTTTAAAGCTTTCGGTAGCAATATGGCATGTATCCTTTGCTTCCGCACCGCCGAGGGGAAAATCTACTATAGCCAACCTTTCAGCGGGCGTCGCAACCGCGACGTCGAAGTGTCTATGCTCATGCCCGAGGCGCCAGCCAATGGCGTTGTCATTGCCGTCATTGTCAATACCGACTACATCTACCAAGGCGATCAGACACGTAAGGCACATTTCAACTACCATATACGTATGGGGCAGAACGTGTGGCAGCCTGCATCCCAAAACTATAAATGGTACAAATATGCCCAGACCATTAAGGACAATACATTCGACTACACAGGCATTGAAGAGTCTGCCGGCAGCGAAGTGGCCGAATTTGCTATTAAGCTTGCCAGCAACGTTGTACGACCCGGCGAACGACTGCCCATAGTCATCACTGGAGCCGATAGGCTGCAAGTGCCTGTGCAGATATGCTCCACCGCAGGCGCTGTTGTCTATCAACAAAGCTTCATGCGCGACGGTGACCTCGAAGTGCCGGCCTCTCTGCCCACTGGCATATACCTCTTACGTGCCATCAGCGGCAGCAAACGAGCAGCTACTAAGCTCATCGTGAAGTAACTCCATAGAAAAAGGGCTATGCCTGAATAGTAGCATAGCCCTTTTTCTATGGCTAAAGACCGCAACACATACAGGTGCTTTGATTATTCCATGACCTTGGAACAATCATTCCATGACCACCGAATGATTGTTCCAAGGTCATGGAATAATCAAATCTGTCGGGCGCGTGTCCCTTTATCCTTTGAAGCGGACGGCAATAAGATGGATTGAGAGGGCTTGTCAGGTATAGTGGTCGGTTCCTGTTCGTCGCCCTACAGACCGCAGAAGGCGAACCGAGGGCTGGTCGGGTATCGGCGACAATCCTAAATGTGTATAGCAAAGACGAGGAATGATCACACTTGTGTTTAGCTGACGGTAATAGATTTCTCTTGCATGCCGGATATGAAAAAAGGGGCTGCGTCTGGAAAAACCAGGCGCAGCCCCTTTTTAATTATCGATTATCAGTTATTCAATTTTCGTTATTCAACCACCTGTCTCTTCTTACAGGTTATCCTTCTCGATGTCCTTGAAGTACTTGTAAGTGCCGTGCTTGATTTCCTCGGTGGCTGCTTCGTCACAGACAATGATGCCGTGAGGGTGCATCTGCAGGGCGCTGATCGTCCACCATTGAGTGACAGGACCTTCGATGGCAGCCTGAAGGGCACGCGCCTTGTTGTGACCATTACAAAGGATGAGCACTTCGCGGGCAGCCATCACGGTGCCTACGCCTACGGTCAGAGCCGTTGCCGGAACGTCCTCTGGGCGACCGCCGAAGAAGCGGCTGTTGGCCACGCGGGTGTCCGTTGTCAGAGTCTTCTGGCGTGTACGGCTGTTGAGGCTTGAACCTGGCTCGTTGAAGGCGATGTGGCCGTCGGGACCGATACCGCCGATGAACAGGTCGATGCCTCCTGCTTCTTCGATCATCTGCTCGTAGTGCGCACATTCGGCAGGAAGATCCTTGGCATTGCCGTTGAGGATGTGGATGTTCTCCTTAGGAATATCGATATGATTAAAGAAGTTGGTTGCCATAAAGCTGTGGTAGCTTTCGGGATGGCTCTCCGGCAGGTTGACATATTCGTCCATGTTGAATGTCAGCACATTCTTAAATGTTACGCGGCCTGCTTTATTGGCTTCGATGAGTGCCCTATACATGCCAATGGGGCTGCTGCCAGTAGGAAGACCTAATACAAAAGGCTTCTCAGCCGTTGGTTTTGCAGCATTAATCTTGCTTACGACATACTCTGCTGCCCACTTGGACATTTGGTCGTAGTTTGGTTCAATAATAACTCTCATAATTAATTAATCGTTGATGAAACATTAACTTTGCAAAAGTATGTAAAATCTAAGAGACGAATGTCAATTTTCAAACAATTTAACACATTATGTTCGTTCGTTACTTGTTCAGCGTCCATGTGGCTCCATCCTTACCGTCCTTGATTTCGAAGCCGAGGGCATTGAGCTCATTGCGTATCTTGTCGCTCGTAGCCCAATCTTTGTTGGCTTTGGCGATGGCGCGCTGTTCAAGGAGCATGTCCACGACTTGGCCAAAGGCTTCCTCGCGGGCAGCAGACATTCCGCCCGTGGCGGCTGCTTGGGGGAGTAGCCCGAGGATATCCTCGGTGAAGAGGTGCATGGTCGAAGACAGTTCCTCCAAATCTTCTTTAGAAATGCCCGTGGATACATTCGCTCCTCCACGTGGGGACTGGGAGGGGGCCGTCAGCAGTTTGTTCACCGTGCTGCAGGCTTCAAACAAATGACTGATGACAGTGGGCGAAGCCAGGTCGTCGTTCATGGCGTCGTAGCATTTCTGACGTAGTTCGGTGCTCACCTTGTGCGTCTCGCTGTCGCTCTCGGCGGATGGCGTGATGCGTTTGAGGTCAGCGATGGCAGTCATTAGGCGCTGCAGCCCCTTCTCGGCAGCCTGGAGGGCTTCGTTGGAGAAGTCGACGGTGGAGCGGTAGTGGGCCTGGAGGATGAAGAAGCGCACGGTCATGGGCGAATAAGCCTGCGAGAGCTTCTCGTGTGTGCCGGTGAAGAACTCGTTCAGCGTGATGAAGTTGCCCAGCGACTTGCCCATTTTCTGTCCGCCGATAGTGATCATGTTGCAGTGCATCCAGTATTTGACCATATCGTCGCCCTGCGAGGCTACGGCCTGCGCAATCTCACATTCGTGGTGGGGGAAGATGAGGTCCATGCCGCCGCCGTGTATGTCGAAATGGTTGCCCAGGTATTTGCGGCCCATGGCTGTGCACTCGCAGTGCCATCCAGGGAAGCCTGCGCTCCAAGGCGACGGCCAGCGCATGATGTGCTCGGGCTGTGCGCATTTCCAGAGTGCGAAGTCCACCTGATTGTGCTTATCGCTCTGCCCGTCGAGCTCGCGTGAGTTGTTGATCACGTCGGTCAGATTGCGGCCGCTGAGCTTGCCGTAGCGGTGGTGCTCGTTGTATTTCTCTACGTCGAAATAGACGGAACCTTGGCTTTCGTAGGCATAGCCGTTCTTGAGGATTTCCTTGACGAGCTCAATCTGCTCGATGATGTGTCCTGTAGCGTGCGGCTCTATCGAGGGTGGCAGGCAGTTGAGGGCACGCATGGCATCGTGAAAGCGGTTGGTGTAGTACTGCGCCACCTCCATGGGTTCCTGCTGTTCCAGCCGTGCCTTCTTGGCAATCTTGTCTTCACCCTCGTCGGCGTCGTGCTCAAGATGTCCCACGTCTGTGATGTTACGCACGTAGCGCACCTTGTAGCCGATGTGCTGAAGGTAGCGGAACAGAAGGTCGAAGGTGATGGCCGGCCGGGCGTGGCCCAGATGAGCATCGCCATAGACCGTAGGTCCACAGACATACATGCCTACGCGGTCTGGTACAAGAGGAGTAAACAGTTGCTTAGTCCTGCTTAAAGTATTGTAAATTAATAATGGTTGTTTGCCCATAATCAATAACTATTAATCAAAGAAACTTTTATTATTCACTTTTCATTTTTCATTGCTCACCTTCTTGCCATCTTCTTCGATGAGGGAAAGAAGATGGGCAGGAGCCTCCTCCTCGGGAATATTCTTCTCTACACATTCCTTGCCGCGATAGAGGCTCACTTTCCTGCGGGCAGCGCCTACGTAGCCGTAGTCGGCATCGGCCATCTCGCCAGGGCCGTTCACGATACAGCCCATGATGGCTATCTTCAGGCCTGCCAGTCGCTGGGCCAGTGCAGGATTCTCTTTGCCTGCTTGCTCGAAGGCACTCTTGACGCGGCGGATGGTGGCTGGGAGGTCGTAGAGGGTACGTCCGCAACCTGGGCATGAGATGAACTCCGTCTTGGTAGTGCGCAGGCGTGCAGCTTGCAGCAGCGAGTAGGCTACGGGTATTTCGTTTTCAGGCGGCTCGCTTAGGCTGACGCGAATAGTATCGCCAATGCCGTCGATGAGCAGGGCACCGATGCCTACGGCTGAGCGAAGCCGTCCGTCTTCGCCTTCGCCAGCCTCAGTGACGCCTAAGTGCAGTGGGAAGGTCATGTTCTCAGCTTCCATCGCCTTGCATAGCAGGCGCACGCTTTCCACCATCACGACAGTGTTAGAGGCTTTGATGCTGACCACGACATTCATAAAATGTTCGCGCATACACACGCGAAGAAACTCCATGCACGACTCCACGATGCCGGCAGGCGTGTCGCCGTAGCGCGACATGATGCGGTCGGAGAGCGAGCCGTGGTTTACGCCGATGCGGACGGCCGTGCCATGTTCGCGGCAAATGTTGAGGAAGGGAATGAGCCGGTCTTCAATCTTCTGTAGCTCGGCAGCATACTCCTCGTCGGTGTATTCCAGTTTCTTGAACTTGCGAGCCGCATCCACATAGTTGCCTGGGTTGATACGCACCTTCTCGCAATAGAGAGCGGCCACGTCTGCCACAGCGGGGTTGAAATGGACATCGGCCACAAGAGGTACATCACAGCCTGCTGCCCGTACACGCTCGCGAATCACTCGCATGTTCTCTGCCTCGCGCACACCTTGCGTGGTCAGTCGCACCAGCTCGCCGCCGGCTTTGGCAATGGCTAAAATCTGGCGCACGCAGCCGTCAGTGTCCATTGTCGAGGTCGTGCACATCGACTGTACGCGCACTGGGTTAGAGCCTCCGATGCCGATGTTGCCAACGCGCACTTCATGAGTCTTTCTTCGTATCATAAGCCTTAAGGGCTAATATCTATACTTTATACTTATAGGTTACTTCAGCTAATTCCTGATTGGCTTTTACAATCTTTTGCGCCAGTCCTTTCTTATACTCGTGCATACGGTTTGCCAAAGAGCTGTCTGACAGCGCCAGCATCTCGCAGGCCAGCACTGCCGCATTTTGTGCCCCGTTGACACCTACTGTAGCTACGGGTATTCCGGGAGGCATCTGAACGATTGAGAGCAGTGCGTCGAGTCCGTCAAGCATCCCCTTGATGGGTACGCCGATTACGGGCAATGTCGTTTGGGCAGCAATCACGCCGGGCAGAGCGGCAGCCATTCCGGCAGCTGCTATGATAACTTTCAAGCCACGGCTTTCAGCCTCTCGGGCAAACTTTTCCACTTCCGATGGCGTACGATGTGCTGAGAGGGCATTCATCTCAAACGGTACTTCAAGTTCGTCGAGGAACTTGGCAGCTTTCTCCATAACCGGCAGGTCGCTGGTGCTGCCCATGATGATAGAAACAAGGGGAGTCATAGACATTAATTGTTTTGCTTTTGGGAAGTTTGTCGGCGGCAAAGTTACGGAAAAAGACTGTAACGAAAGACGGATTTTGGAGAATTAACGCAGAAAGACCGTAAATAAAAAGCAAGACAGAGAAAAATAAGGAAGTTAAGTTTTAGGCAGAATGCAAATAGGAGGGTGATAAACCTACCTTCAATTTATTCGATACTCCAGCTCTAATAGGGGCATATTGTCTAAAAGCCATCAGATTTTTTGCATCGTGTTTCTAAAGAGATACGAAATAACCGTGACGGAGTATCCCTATCTTTCTATTTTTATTTCTGAATCAAACATCTTAGCGTAAGCATTCACTTTTTTGTCAAAAGCGAGGGGATAAGCCCGCGATGATGATGGTAAACGATAGAGTCGCAGATCGCGATTGTCTACGTGGATGGTAATAGTTGTGTTGACTTTAGGGATGCTTTGTATGCCGAAAGATGAACATAGGGTTGCTGTAGCTTTCTCTCCAGTAGTCACTATGGCCCTACATTCGGGCAAATCTTGCAATAATGTGCGGACGTCGGTAGGTTCAATAATCTCGAGAAAGGCATCAGACGCATTGTCTTTCATCCGTCGTATAGCCGTGGCCGTATCAAAGAAAGCAAGCCCTTGTTTTTTGCAAAAAACGACGATTTCATCGTATTTAAAGCATCTTGCGTCGACATCAACGAAGTGATTTTTGTCGCCGAAGAACACTTCTCCTTCGATGCGCCAATGGTCGTTGATAAAGTTAGGGTAGTAGAAATCCATACACCATCGTTTGCGCTGAGGCGGAAAGCTGCCTAAGAAGAGTACCCGCGCATGCTTGGGTAAGAAAGGCTTCAGCGGATGGTACTCTATACCATCAGAGCTGCGCATTATGTTTTCGGTGTTTAGGAAAGATGTCATGGCCACAGACAGGAAAGAATCTCACAAGCACTGCGGCGTAGCCCCGAGGGGAATCGAACCCCTATCTAAAGTTTAGGAAACTTCTATTCTATCCGTTGAACTACAGGGCCCCTGCTTTTGCAGCTGCAAAGTTACAAATAAATGCAGAATGCAACATGCAGAATGATAAATATTTTAAAAGAAAAGAATAAAATATGTCGGATTAGTGCGTTCTACTTCTTTGTATATAGTTAATAGAGATTGCAGCCGCAACATCATTTCCGTTTGGTCTGTCGCCATACTGCAAGCCCTATGAGAGCGAGGAACAGAACGACGAGAACGATGAGACTGGCATTGGCAATAGCTTCGGTCGTGTGCAGGCTTTGTGGGTCAAAGCGGAAGCTGATGGTGTGTTTGCCCGAAGGTATTACTACGGCCCTAAGGACGTAATTCGCTCTTATGATGTCGGCTGGCTTGCCGTCGATAGTGCATTGCCATCCTGGATAGTAGATGTCGGAGAATACAGCAAGACGCTCCTTGGCGGTTTCAGCTTCGAATGTTAAGGCGTTGGCCTCATAGGTGAGGAGTTTTACTTGCTGGCTTGCCTTGTCTGTGAGAGCCGTTTGCGTTTTGGTCTCTGGTCCTCCACCGCTGATCAGCTGGTCGGGGAGCAGATTGCGGAAATCGTTGTCGACGATGGCCGTTGTGCGAAGGTTGATGGCTCCGAGTGCCGAGAGCTCTTCATCGGCATTATCCACGAGAAGTACGTTGTCGACAAACCAAGCATTACCCATGGCCCAGGGGTTCTTGAGCGGTGCTGTTTGTCCGCCTTGCAAGGGCATGATGGCATATTTCATGTTGAGCATGTTCAACACGGGGAAGAGCGAGTCGCCATTGACTTGGGCAAGGTCGCCTCCGGCATCGGCAGCAGCCATGTGCAGTCCGATGAGTTGCGGTTGGATATATGCTTCTATGAGCTCTTGGTATCGGCGAAGCTTTGCGGCATGGTAACCGCCTATCGACTTGTGCCAATAGCTGGTGCTGTTGTCGTTGAAGGTCGATACGGAGAGGTTGGCAACACGATAGTACAGCTCTTTGTCCTGAAGGATGGCTTCGTCGGTAGGCGTCTTTTGGAAGAACTCCTGTGCCGGTTGGGGTGCTGAGAACATGGCGTCGTTGAGGTAACGTTTGTTCACGTCCCACATATCGGCTGTGCAGAGCACGATGAGGCAGGCAACAGCCATCCACGACTTTATTTTCTTGAAATAATAAGTCAGCAATATGGCACAGCCCACAAGAATGATAAGCAGCGAACGCCCGGCATCGGCACTGAGTACAGCGCTACGCATCTCGTTGAGATTGGCGAGGATGGGTGCCAGCATTTCCTGGGGTATGTAGCCTTGCTGAACGGCAGATGTCAGCATCTGCGATTCGGAAGAGCTGATGTAATTGCCGAAGAACACGTCGGGCATAAGCCAGAAAAGCAGGCAGGGGCCAGCCGTGAGTGCGAAGGCGATGAGGAAGGATTTCTTTAATGATGAAAGACGTGTACTCTCAGAATTAGGTGACTCTGATTCGTCATCCATAGCGGAGCCAGACTTGCCATTGGTCATTACGATGACTTCCTTCAAGGCCATCATAGCCAGTAGGGGGATGGTAAATTCGGCAATGACGAGTATTGATGCCACAGTGCGGAACTTGTCGTACATCGGTACGTAGTCGAGCCAGAGGTCGGTCCAAGGCATGAAGTTCTTGCCCCAAGCGAGGGTGATAGAAAGTAGCGTAGCAACAAAAAGTGCCCATTTCATCGGTCCTTTAACGATGAAAAGTCCTAAGATGAAGAGGAACAAAACAAACGCGCCCACATATACAGGTCCGCTCGTTCCGGGTTGCTCGCCCCAGTATTGTCCCAGACTTTGATAGACGGGCATGTAGGTAGGGTCGGCCTTCTGCATGGCCGTCTTACTTTGTGTGAGGGGTTGTGATGCACCGCCTTTGACGTTGGGGATAAGCAGCGACCATGTCTCGCCTATGCCATAGCTCCATGCCGTGATGTAATCACGTTCCAGACCACTGCTGGTCTGGTTGGCCGGGTCTTTTGTCTTCTGTGTCAGTTCGCTCTTGCCGCGCATGCTTTCTTTGGAGTATTCCCATGTATGGTAGAGGTTAGAGACGTTAATGGCAATACCGATGAGGCAGCCCAGAGCGAAAACGGCGGAGGCTTTTATCCAGCGGCCCAGCCCTGACCCTTCCCCGAGGGATGGGTATTCGTTTCCATTAGGTTCGCAGGCAGCATTGTTCGCCCCTCCCTTGGTGAGGGCGTGTGGGTGAGCTATGGCAGAGAACAGGAACGCCAATGCCATCAGTGCGATGACGAAGGCGAAGTAGTAAGTCATCTGTACGTGGTTCGACAGAATCTGCAGAGCCATGAACACCGACGTTACGATCAATCCCCAGCCGTAGCGTCCGCGATAGCATAGCACCATGCCTGCTATTGTAGGCGGGATGTAGGCCAGTGTGTAGAATTTCCAGATATGTCCGGCGCCAATGATAATGAAGTAATAGCTTGAGAACGCCCACAACACGGCGCCGAGAGTTGCCATCCAGGCTTTGAAGTCGAAAGCCCGGAGAAGGATATAGAAGCCCAGCAACATGACAAACACCAGCACGACATAGTCGGGCAGGAACAGCTTGTAGACCTTTTCCACCTTCTGCAGCTTCTCGGTCGACGGGTATGAGGGTGCCATCTGGTAAGTAGGCATTCCCGAGAACAAGGTGTTAGTCCAGCGTGTGCGTTCGCCGTTGTGTGCCTTTTTGTAGGCCTCCATTTCAGAGGCGGCTCCTGCGCCGCCGCTATGGTCGTGGCCCGTGAGCACGAGTCCTTCGCCGACAGGATGTATGAAGTAAGCAAATGAAAGCGCTACGAAGAAAAGGATAGCAGCCACATCTGGCAATAGTTGTTTCAATAGCTTCATAAACTCTTATGTTTCGAGGTTGGTGTGAGATACGTTCTGAAAGAAAAAGCTGCGCTTACTCTTGTGAGCAAAGCGCAGCTGTGGATTGTCGCGAAGAGGCTGCGCCTTACTTACGCAGACCAAGAGCCTTGACGATAGCACGGTAGCGGTTGATGTCGCGCTTCTTCAAGTAGTTGAGCAGGGCACGACGCTTACCTACGAGGCCTGTGAGGGCACGCTCGGTGCTGTGGTCCTTACGGTTCTGCTTCATGTGCTCGGTGAGGTGAGCGATACGGAAGCTGAACAATGCGATCTGACTCTCGGCGCTGCCAGTGTTGGTGGCGCCACCGCCGAACTGCTCGAAGAGTTCGGCCTTCTTAGCTGAATCTAAGTACATAATGATGTTTGATGAATTGAGGTTTAATGATTACATCCTTTAGGTGGCGAGCCGTCGTCATCAATCGTCGAGCACCCACCCTTGAATGCAGCTGTCTTTCTGAACAGCGGGCGCAAAGGTAAGCAGAAAAGTGTAAGCGGAAAAAGAAATGATGAAAAAAATGAGTTTACAATCTACTTTTTCTGTTTTTCTCAGCCTTTTTTCTGCTTCTTGCCCTTCTTTTTCTTGTTGAACCCTCCTTCGAAGTTCTTTTCGAAACGCTTCTGTGCCTTGGTCTTACGGCCCTTGGCTTTGGCTTTGTTGCGTTTCTCGTTGTTGGCGGCCGTCCATCCCTCGTCGGGCATCTCGGCGATGTCCACGCCAACGCGTCGTCCCTTGTACGTGAACCCTTTTAAGGCTTTCAGCACCCGTGCGGCCTCTTCCTCGGGCACCTCGAAGAACGAGAAGGTGGGTCTGAGGTCTATGCGTCCCATTTCTATCTTGGGTCCTTGGCATCTGTTGTTCACGAGTCCTATGATCTCGCGTGCGTAGAAGCCGTCGGCCTTACCCAGGGTGATGAAGATGCGGGTGTAGCCTTCTTCGGGCGTATGGTCGCCTTCGGCCCGTCGGTTGCTGCCTTGTCTGTTTTCCCCTTTCTTCCTTTTGCTTTTATCGTCGGGGTTCACTTCTTCTATCTCTGGCGCATTGGCATAGTAGCGCAGGAAACGGCTGAATTCGCGGCTGATTACCCGCTTGAGCAAGTCGTCCTTGTCGAGCCATTCAAGCTTGCGGCGCACTTCGGGCAGGAAGTCGGCTATCTCCTCTTCGTCGACCTCTACGCGTTCGATGTCGTCGACTACTTTCCATAGTTGTTTGGAGCAGATGTCCTTGGGCGAAGGCAATGTGCCGCGGACGAACTCCTTTTTGATGGCGCGCTCCACGTCGCGAATGCGTCCACGCTCGCGGCTGTGCACGATGCAGATGCTCGTTCCTTTCTTTCCGGCGCGGCCTGTGCGTCCGCTGCGATGGGTGTAGTTCTCGGTATCCTCGGGCATGCCGTAGTTGATGACGTGCGTGAGGTCGTCTACGTCGAGTCCGCGTGCGGCCACGTCGGTAGCCACGAGCAGTTGTATGCGGTGCTGCCTGAACCGTTGCATCGTGAGGTCGCGTTGCTGTTGCGAGAGGTCTCCGTGCAAGGCGTCGGCATTGTAGCCGTCCTGGATGAGCTTGTCGGCTATTTCCTGTGTTTCGAGACGTGTGCGGCAGAAGACGATGGCGTAGATTTTAGGATAGAAGTCGACGATGCGTTTCAGGGCGAGATATTTGTCGCGCGCGTGTACCATATAATATATATGGTTCACATTCTCGGCTCCTTCGTTGCGGCTTCCCACTACGATCTGTTGTGCATCGTGCAAGTAGTTAGCGGCAATTTTCTCGATTTCCCGACTCATTGTAGCCGAGAACAGGAGTGTGGTGTGTTCTTCGGGTACGCCTGCGAGTATGGCATCTATGCTTTCGGAGAAACCCATCGAGAGCATCTCGTCGGCCTCGTCGAGGATTACGGTGTGTACGTTGTCGAGCACGGCAGCTCCCCGTTGCATGAGGTCGATGAGTCGCCCGGGTGTTGCCACGATGATGTCTACGCCTTGTTTCAATGCGCGCATCTGAGGCATGAAATCCGTTCCACCGTATACGGGCAGAATACGCACTTGAGGCATATATTTGGCAAAGGCTTCGAGGTCGTCGGCTATCTGGAGGCACAGCTCGCGTGTGGGCGAGAGGATGATGGCTGCCGGCTGTGCTGTAGGCTCAAGCCTTTGCAGCAGGGGCAGTCCGTAGGCTGCTGTTTTTCCGGTGCCGGTTTGTGCCAGTGCTACGAGGTCTCTGCGGCTTTCTAACTGGATGGGGATGACGGCTTCTTGCACGGGCATGGGTGTCTCAAATCCCATTTCATTGATGGCCTGTAGCAGGGGCTCTGCGAGGCCGAGGTCGTGGAAAGTCATGAATGATGTAGGGTGTAGGATAAAAGAATGTAGAATGTGGGCATGTGCCCGGGTAAAAAGAAAAGTCCGCAACCTCCGAAGAGATTTGCGGACCAACGCCCTTGCGCTTCAGGATGGGCTTGAACCAACGACCCCCTGATTAACAGTCAGGTGCTCTAACCAACTGAGCTACTGAAGCAGGTGCTTCCGAGACTTTGGCGCTTCAGGATGGGCTTGAACCAACGACCCCCTGATTAACAGTCAGGTGCTCTAACCAACTGAGCTACTGAAGCTTTTTGCCTTATTATCACCTTACGGCCTGGGCGTTTCCGCGAGGCTGTTAGCGTTTTTTTACGCTTATTTCTCGGAATTGCGGGGCAAAAGTAGTGCTTTTCTCAAAAATAAACAATACTTTTGCAGAAAATTTTTAAGAATATGGCAAAAATAATAGGAATAGGCAATGCTTTGGTCGATGTTTTGGTGCATATCGACGATGAAAACTTGCTTCAAAACTTGTCGCTGCCCAAGGGCGGAATGACGCTTATCAATGAGGATGGTCTCAAGCAGATGCGCTCGCTCACGGCATCGCTCGATGCCAAATGTGCTACCGGCGGCAGTGCTTCCAATACGATACATGCGCTTGCTGCGCTTGGCAACGATACGGGTTTCGTAGGGGCTGTGGGCGACGACGACATGGGGCGGTTCTATGCTCGCTGCATGCATGAGCGTGGCACCAAGGCCGAATTGCAATGCCTGGCCTCTCTGCCTACGGGAATAGCCACAACGTTTATCACGCCCGACGGCGAGCGCACCTTCGCCACCTTCCTCGGAGCGGCCGCACAGGTAGGCGGTGATGCCCTGCGCACCCTGCTTGCGTCAAGTCCGGAGGCTGAGGTGCTGCACGTGGAGGGCTATCTGGTTCAAGACCACGACATGATTCTCGACGTGTTGCAGACTGCACGCGCCGCCGGTCTCACGGTGAGCTTCGACCTTGCTTCGTGGAACATCGTTGATGCCGACCATGCTTTCATCACTTCGCTCGTGCGCGATTATGTCGACATTGTGTTTGCCAACGAGGAGGAGGCTGCTGCCTTCAGCCGTCAGCGCGACCCCGAGATGGCGCTCAAGCAACTGGCCGAGGTGGCCGGCACGGCCGTAGTGAAGGTGGGTGCCCATGGTGCCATCGGCATGCGTGGCGCCGAGTATGCGTCCGTCCCGGGCCTGGGTCGCACGCCTGTCGACACTACTGCTGCCGGCGATTTCTTTGCGGCCGGTTTCCTGCATGGCATCGTAGGCGGTGCATCGCTCGAACGTTCGCTCGACTTCGGCAACCGTCTTGCGAGCGAGGTCATACAGGTCTATGGCACCGCTCTGTCGCCCGAACGTATCCGTCAGGCCGTGGGGCTGAATTAACACACTTAGGCGCATCGGCCAATTCTCTTAGGCGTGTTGGCCAATTCTCTTAGGCGTATCGGTCAATTCTCTTAGGTGCATCGGGCAACACGCTTAGGCACATTCCAGCAACAGGCTGTTGAGCCCGCCCTGCGATATAGTGAAACAATATCTACGAACATACATTAATAATATTATATGAACATTCGATTTTCAGGCAAGACACTGCTTGCCATGGGTTGCATCTTGGCGGCGAGCCTTGCCGCACGTGCCCAGCAGCGCCAGCAGACTGGGTTCGACATCTCGCGCAACCTGGACATCTTTGCCGACATCTACCGCCAGCTTGACATGTACTACGTTGATTCGCTCTCTGCCGACACGGCCGTGGGGTGGGCTATCAACGGCATGTTGTCAGAGATAGACCCATACACCAAGTACTATCCCGACGAGGATCAGGACGAATTGCGCATGATGGCCACCGGCCGCTATGCGGGCATTGGGGCACTCATTCGTATGCCTAAGAAGTCGAAACGCGCGATCATCGAGGAACCCTATGAGGGGCAACCTGCTCAGGAGGCTGGCGTAAAAGCCGGCGACGTCATCCTGACCATCGACGGCCGCGACGTCGAAGGCTGGGACATATCGCGCGTGAGCAAAAACCTGCGTGGCGAACCGGGGACAACCTTCGAGCTGCGTGTGCAACGTCCCTCAGAACGTAAACCTCGCGCCTTCAAGCTGACGCGCCGCCAGGTGCAGCTGCCCTGTCTGCCTTGGTATGGCATCATCGATTCCACGGCTCACGTCGGCTACCTCTATCTCACGGAGTTTACCGACAAGTGTGCGCGCGAAGTGCGCCACGCCATCCTCGACATGAAGCAACATGGCATGCAACGTCTGATTTTCGACCTGCGCGACAACACCGGCGGCTCGGTGAGCGAGGCCGTAGAGATTGTCGGGATGTTCGTGCCACGCGGGAGCCTCGTGGTCACCACCAAGGGCAAACGGCCCTCTACATGCCACGACTATCTCACACCTGACGAGCCTCTCGACACGGTGATGCCCGTCGCCGTGATGATCAACGGCAACACAGCATCGGCTTCAGAGATAGTGGCCGGCTCGCTCCAAGACCTCGACCGCGCCCTCATCGTTGGGCAACGCAGCTATGGCAAGGGATTCGTGCAAGGCATACGCGAGCTTCCTTACCGCGGGCAGCTCAAGATAACCACCGCACGCTACTACATTCCTTCGGGACGCTGCATTCAGGCTTACGACTATCGGCATCGTACGGCCGACGGCGCAGCCACGACCTTGCCCGACAGCCTCACACGAGTGTTCCACACACGGCTGGGACGTCCCGTGCGCGACGGAGGTGGCATCCAGCCCGATTCCGTGCTGGCCGTAGACTCGCTGCCGTCGATGGTCTACGACCTTACAGCCTCGGATGCTTTCTTCGACTATGTGACGGCCTACGTAGGGCAGCATCCGACGATAGCGCCGGCCAACTCATTTGCCATCACCGATGCCGACTGGCAGACCTTCTGCGATAGCATTCAAGCCAGCGGATTCACCTACAATGGCCGCACGGCCTCGGCTCTGAAGCAGCTCCGGCAGCTCGCCCGGTTCGAAGGTTACGACGAAGTGACCGCCAAGGAGTTCGACGCCCTCGAAGCCAAGCTTAAGACCAACGACCTGGCTGCCGACCTGAAACGCTTCAGACAGCACATACAACCTTATCTTGAGACGGAAATAGTAAGCCGGTACTACTATCAGCGAGGCTCGTTGCGCCATTCCATATCCTACGATAAGGGCATACTGAAAACATTGGAACTCATTAAAAACATACAACAATAAAATGAAACGACGTAAAGCTCAACGTACAAACCAAAACATTATGCGCGGAATCGTAGCCATGGCTCTCGTGGTGTTGCTCGTGGCCTACTTGTTCCTTTCGCTCGTGTCGTGCTCCGGCAAGGGTCCTACCTTCCAGGTCAGCGGCACAATAAGCGGCGCCGAAGATTCGACACTCGTCGTAGAAGCTATGACACTCAACGGCGTGGAAACCATCGACTCGGTGCGCCTCGGAGCCGACGGCACATTCGCCTTCGATATCCCCCTGCCGCCGCAGGACTCTACGGCATCGCCGGAATTCTATCGCTTGCGCATCGCACAGACCGTCATCAACTTTGCGCACGACAGCACGGAGGCTATCACCGTGACGGCACCCTTCGACCGCATGGCCACAGCCTACGAGGTGGAAGGCAACAAAGATTCGCGGACGATGAAGACCATCTCACTGCTCAACATACAGCTCCAGCAACAAATACGCCGCCTCATGGCCGACGGATCGCTCTCGGCCCTCGAGAAATCGGAGCGCATCGAGCAGCTCGTGGACGGGTATAAGCAAACCCTCAAGCGCGACTACATCTTGCCTGATCCTGCTGCCGCTTCGTCCTATTTCGCTTTGTTCCAGACCGTAGGGAAACAAATGCTCTTCGACCCCGAGCGCGATAAGAGCGATGTGCAGTTCTTCGCCGCTGTGGCCACACAGTGGGACGAAAAGTACCATGCCTCGCCACGCACCGAGAACCTGCGCAACATTGCCATCCGCGGGCTGCGCAACACACGGCCCCATCGTGCCATGGAACTTGAAATCGAGGGCGACAAAGTCAGCGAAGTGGGCGTCATCGACTTCGGCTTCCCCGACATCCACGGCAAGCAACGCCGGCTCACTGAACTGCGCGACAAGGTGGTACTGCTTGATTTCACAGCCTATGCACTTCCCCAAAGCCAGCAACGCAACATCCTCCTGCGCGAACTCTATGCAAAGTACCACGACCGTGGACTCGAGATTATGCAGGTGTCCCTCGATGCCGACGAGCACTACTGGAAGACCATGTGCGAGAAGCTCCCTTGGGTGTGCGTCTATTGTGCCGAAGGTATCAACAATGATATTGTACGTCTTTATGGCGTTGGAAGCTTGCCGGCCTACTTCCTCGTAGGGCGGGGAGCTGAGCTGAAAGCACGTGGCGAGCAGATTCCTGACATGGCCAAAGCCATAGAGGCTGAGCTGTAAACAGGGAATATATAGTAACGGAAGACGATAAACCAAGGGTTGGCCACTTCTCACCCAACCCCCTACGGACAGACCAAGGATTGGTCTGTCCGTTTTGTGCGCGTAACCTTTATAATTGCCTCGGGTGGTAAAACTGGCTGAAAAGCTCAAAAATGAGAACTTAGCCGTTATTTTTGAACTTTTTTTTTGGTAGAATAAATAAAAGAATCTATCTTTGCTCGCGTTAATGCTAAAAAGAGAAGGGTTCTGCGACCAAAGCAGAGCTCTTTTCCTTTTGTCGGCCTTACGGTAGCCAGCCGCTTGAAATGCGGCTCCGGCAGCACCGCTGGAACGACTGCGGTAAAGCATCAATTGCTAATAAATAAAAAACAATATATAAATGGCTTACATGACTCAGAAGGGCTACGACAAGCTCGTAGCTGAGCTTCAACAGTTGGAATCTGTTGAGCGCCCAAAGACTTCAGCTGCCATCGCCGAGGCTCGCGACAAAGGCGACCTTAGCGAAAACGCAGAATACGAAGCTGCCAAAGAGGCACAGAGCCTCTTGGAGATGAAGATTACACAGTTGAAAATGACTATTGCCGACGCAAAGATCATCGACACAAGCAAGCTCAATGCTGACACCGTGCAGATCTTGACCCGCGTGGAGCTGAAGAACGTGAAGAATGGAGCCAAGATGGCTTACACTATCGTCAGCGAGACCGAGGCCAATCTGCGTGAAGGTAAGATCAGCGTGAAAACGCCTATTGCACAAGGCTTGCTCGGGAAAAAGGTCGGCGACGTGGCTGAAATCCGCGTGCCACAAGGACTGATACATCTTGAGGTGCTCAACATCAGCTACGAGGAATAAGCGCTGTGGCACTTCAGGCTTGCCCCAAACAATGCCCTGCCATAAGTGCCGGACAGAAAGCGGGCAAGATAGAAACATCGAACGACAAAATCGTAAAGTAAAATGGCTACTATCTTCAGTAAGATTGCGGCTGGCGAGATACCGAGCTACTGCTGTGCCGCTAACGAGGAGTTCTACGCATTCCTCGACATCAATCCTATGGTGAAAGGTCACACGCTCGTGATTCCGCGTCGTGAGGTCGACTATATCTTCGATCTCGAGGATGATGAACTGGCACGTCTGCACGTGTTTGCTGCACGTGTGGCACGGGCAATCAAGCAGGTGATTCCGTGCGTGAAGGTCGGCGAGGCCGTGTTGGGCCTTGAAGTGCCGCATGCACACATCCACCTCATTCCTATGCAGAGCGAGCGTGATATGCTCTTCTCCAATCCTAAGCTCCAGCTTCCGGCCGAGGAGATGCAAGAGGTGGCTGATGCTATTCGCCGCCACTTCGAGGCCTGACGTGCCGGAGGGCAATAAAAAACGAGCGGGGCTGCACCGAATATTCCGGTGCAGCCCCGCTCGTTTTTATTATGTGAATAGTGCGTAAAGGATTGTAGGATGAAGACAGCCCTCGGGAAGAACTGAATCAGAAGAATACCCGGAACATGAAGCGCACGCCGTTCTTGTGGGTGCCAGGGTTGTCGTGGTAGGTCAGGCGACGTACGTATTCCACATGCAGAATCTTGAAGATATTGTGTATGCCCACGCGCAATTCTACGTAGGGCGTATTCTTGTCCATCACTACTGTGTTGTTCTCGTAGAACAACGAACCGTCGGGAGCCGTCTTGAAGTGTCCGGGGAAATAGAACAGGTCGCTATTGGTATATCCGCTGGCGGCCGGATTGTTCTTGTCGGTGAGCGTTCCCCAAAGGGCGTTGATGCCGATAAATTCGCGCAGATGAAGTTTCTTGAGCAAAGGAACACGGTTGAAGATCTTGCCGCACATGTCCCATCCCCACATGAGTTGGGCATAGCGGTCGTTGAGAAACTCAAGGCTGTTGATGAGCGAGAAGGTGTTGTCCTGCAGCACAAAGCTCTGGTTGACCGCCGGATGGATGAGCAGAGGGAAGGGCACGCTGTTCCACTGAATGCCTGCGCGCACGTCGAAATCAGTGTAGCCCCATCCGGCAGGGATGTAGAATCGCTTGTAGATTCCAGCTTCAGTGACATTGTAATTGTAGTCGCCGCCGAGGAATCCCTTGAGGCCGAGCGTATGGCTTACGGTGAAGATGGGCGCGTCCTTGTTGATCTTCACGCGTCGTTGCTTGGTGTTGATGTAAGTGGCTCCAGGTTCGAAGCTGACGTTGGCGTAGAACTCCGAAGTGTTGATGCCCTTAATGCGATGGCTGAGCGAGTTGTCGAGGTTGAGCAAATGTATGTCGCGGTTGGCCGTCACGACGTCGTCGGTGCCCAGGCGCTGATAGAAGAGTTGGTCGACAGGGCGCTGCTGGGTACGTGTGTACTTCAATTGCATCTTGGCGCCATTGTACCATTCTCGGTCCCACATGGCTTTCCACTCGCGGATGAGGTTGTATTGGTCTACCTTAGAGGTGTGGAAGGCCATGAACATGTTGTCCTTGTCCGTAGGCACGAACTTGTCGAAGGGCGTGGTCACATCGCGACGGTAAGAGAAGTGGATGTTGTTGCGGGGAAATTCTCGGGCAAGGTAGGCTTTCTTGTTGAACGAATACACTACTTCGCCCCAGCCGTAAAGGTTCTTTGAGCGGGTGCCATAGGCGATGTAGCCCGAGAAAAACCAATGGGGATTCAAGTGAGCGGTGGTAAAGCCTGAGAGGCGGAAGCGCCACCGATCGTAGTCGTTGTAGGAGATAGTCGTGTTGATGGGGCCGAAGTCGAATTTGTTGGTAGCTGTGGAATCGGACGTCTCAACGTAGTTCTCGATGAGGGCCTTCACGCCTATCATTACAGGCTTGAAGTACTTCAGCTCGGTGAGCTTCTTGAGCAATCCCCCTATCTGGCTTTCGCTTTGCGAGAGTTCTTCCTTACGGTATTGTGCCCAATACTGGTCGTCGGTGTGCATCGTGGCATCCGGTTCGGTGTAGGTGGTTCCCTTGATGTGCTTGAACACCGTGGGAGGAATGGGGTCGAAGGTATAGTCGAAATTCCTCACGGTTCGCTGCACGAGCAGTTTATGCAGCCAGTTGGTGACTTTCAGGCTGACAAGCATGTCGTTGTTGACGCATACACGTTCGCCTGTGGGAAGGTCTTCATAGTATTGATCGATGCGGATGTCTTCGATGAAGTTGACGTTGGTCTGCTTGGGGAAATGCATCTCGGCTGTCTTCACCTGATAGGTGGAGTCGAGCATGATATAGAGAAGGCCATTGAACGCTATGTCCTGTTGGTTGTTTGGCGTGAAGCCGAGCACCACCACGCTGTCGTGGACCTCACCACTGCGATGGGCCTCGTCGCGACTGACGTAGAAGTCGAGCGGGTCGTATTCTTTCACGGCCTTGTCTTCAGCCGAGGAACGGCGGAAGAAGAGTGTGTCCTGAATGTAGTAGCGATAGAAGTTGATCGACGAGTTGGCTATAGGGCTCTTGATGTGGAACTGGAGCAAACGGCACTCTTCATCATAGATGTTGACGTCGGTGAAGCAGTCCTTGAGCACGGTGTTGAGTATCTCTCCCGTGTTGATGAGCTCATTGATGCCGCGGCTCGACTTAGCTTTGATGAGCTCTTTCTCGCTCTTGGGGCTTCGACGATAGAAGGTGTGGGAGAGCTGTTCGTCTACTGTCAGTGGCAGGATGAGGTTGCCTGTTTTTGGGTGACGCTCAACGTGGTTTTTGAGAAAGGCCCAGGCTTTGGCCTCGTCCATCTCGAAAATCTTGTCGGTGACCTCATTTACCGAACCGGTCATCTTCTCGTAAGTGGTGAAGGTGAAGAAGTCCTTAGCGTGGAGATCGTTGTTCTTCTTGTGGGCGATGACCTTGCGCATCAGCTCTACGGCGGGGTTGTTCTTGCGGCTGTAGCGGGTGCGCTTCGTCGTCACTGTAACCTCCTTGAGGTTCGACCCTTCGGGTTTCAGACGTATCTTCAGGTCTTTGTTCTTGCCGAAAGCGCCCAATCGAACAATTTGGCGTTCATAGCCCATCGTGCTCACCGTGAGTTCGTGCCACGCGGAGTCTTCCTTGATGACGAAGCGGCCATCCTCATCGGTCATCTCGCCATAGTTCTTGCCATCGTAGTATACGTTGGCATACTCCAATGGCTTTCGCGTTTTGGAGTCGATGACAGTGCCCATGACCTGTGCTTGGGAGGTCATTGGAGTAATGAAGGCGGCCAGAAAAAAGATAAGCTTGTATAAGTATTTCTTAGTCTGCATCTTTTCAGATTTTCATAATCGGCCGCAAAGGTAGTACAAATTTACAATAAAAGCCGCACTTTTCAACCTTTTAGGCGAAAAAGTGCGGCTTTTAGATGATTTTAAGTCAGTCAAATTAATCGATTTCCTCGTCAGCCTCGTAACCACCCATTTCGCGGATGGCGTTCTTCAGCATGGTGTATTGCTGATAGAGGTGGTTGACGGCTTCCTCGCCCTGCGTGTAATCGTGCATCGGGCTCTTGAGGAAGAACGAGAGGAAGCGTTGTGTGCCATAACGGCCGGAACGGGCTGCGAGATCGCTGAGCAGACAGAGGTCGAGGCAGAGCGGTGCAGCGAGGATGGAGTCGCGGCAGAGGAAGTTAATCTTAACCTGCATGGGATAGCCCATCCAACCGAAGATGTCGATGTTGTCCCATCCCTCCTTGTTGTCGTTGCGAGGGGGATAGTAGTTGATACGTACCTTGTGATAGTACTGTGTGTCCTCGTCGTTGCCATGGCCATAGAGGTCGGGTTGTACTTCAGGCTTGAGGATTGTCTCCAACGTTGAAAGCTTTGAAACCTCCTTTGTCCTGAAGTTGGCGGGTTCGTCGAGAACAAGACCGTCGCGGTTGCCCAGGATGTTGGTTGAGAACCAGCCGCTGAGGCCGAGGCAACGTGTACCGATGATAGGAGCGAAACCACTCTTGACAAGCGTCTGACCTGTCTTGAAGTCCTTGCCGGCAATAGGCATCTTTGTCTTCTCTGCCAGTTCCCACATAGCGGGGATGTCAACTGTAGTGTTCGGAGCGCCCATGATGAAGGGTGCACCCTCGACGAGAGCTGCATAGGCGTAGCACATAGACGGAGCAATATGCTCACGGTCGTCAGCCTTCATTGCGGCCTCAAGATCGGCGAGGTGGTAGTGAACCTTTTCATCTACGGGAACATATATTTCGGTGGAAGCGGCCCAGAGCACGACAATGCGGCTGCAGCCCTTCTCGGCTTTGAATTTGCGGATGTCTTCGCGAAGAGCCTCAACCATCTCCCAGCGAGTCTTGCAGTCCTTGACATTGTCGCCATCGAGACGCTTGGCGTAGTTCTTGTCGAAAGCCGCTTTCATGGGTTTGATAGCCTCCAATTCGTCGCGAACGGGCTCTATGTCCTTCTCTTTCAGGACTTCGGCATACATGGCAGCCTGATAGGCATTGGCAGGATAAACATCCCAGCAGCCAAAGACGATATCGTCGAGCTTGGCCATAGGAACGATTTCATCATATTTCAGATACTTCTTGTCAGCACCGCGGCCGATGCGAATCTTATCGTACTGAGTCATTGAACCGATAGGCTTACCAAGACCTTTACGAGTCATGAGAACGCCAGTCATAAATGTCGTTGCAACGGCACCATTACCTACTACAAGAATACCCAGCTTGCCTTCAGCGGGTTTTACGTTTGTTTGATTCATGTGTAATAATTTATGTATATGTTTTAATTGCGGGCGCAAAGTTACACATTAATTATAAATTAGGAGCAAAAAATCAGACTATTTCGGGCTAAAAAACTTTTGTTTGTTGTCAAAAATACGTCAGTTTTGTCCGTTTTGGCTCAATTGTTATTTTGAAAGTTTAAGCCTAAAGATAAAAACGGGAATACCATGAGGCAAATCGTTGCCATCCATGGCTTTTTGTGATCAATCCCTCAAAGAGGCCCAAGCCTAATATTGTGGTGGCGATACCCAGCAGGACGTCGATAGTGTAGTGATGTCCGGAATAGACTGCAGTCCACCAGATGCCTACTGCAACGAAGGCTAAGATGGCCGACCATGCAGGCAGTTGGCGCGAACGCAATGCGTAGAAGCATGCGATAGGGCAGTAGGCTGCATGCAAGGACGGAACGGCGGCAAAGACGTTGGCGTTGTTGACGTAGATACTTCCGAAGACGGGGAAGCCCACGAGCGCATCGAAACGTCCAAGGCCAGCCGTGTCGCCACCCGTGTTGAAGATGGGGTCGAAGCCGAATTTGGCCACATACCATGGCGGTGCAGCAGGGTGGATGTAGTAGCCTATGAAGCCGATGAGATTGACAAAGAGGAAGGCTGCAGCGTAGCGGAAACACAGTTCCCGGCGTCCGCTGAAGAAAAGATAGAACCCAAAAGCTACGGGCAGGGGCACCCAACAAAGGTAAAAGGCTCCGGCCATAAGGTCGGCCGTCGTTGAGGCGTGAAGTGCAAACCATTCGTTAGGCGTTAGGCGTGCCGTTCCCTCATTTATGCCAAAGAGGCTTTTCTCGGTCTCGTAGATGTCGCGGATATCGATGTCGCCAAAAAGGTAATTGGGGTAGTAGCGCATGGAATCGTAGATGAGCCCAAAAAGGATAAAAGGCATCATCGCCGCGACGAGCTTGCACAGCGTCATCGCTGTATGTCTTATGTTCTTCATGCCTGGCTATTACTTGTCAAGCTCGCGTCCGTCCATTTGTTTGCGCACATGCAAGATGCGAGCGATGGCTGTGCCGTTGGCCAGGATGGCAATGAGTATCATAGGTGCTGCAGCAAACCAAATGGCATCGAAAGCCTCGATGCTGCTGCATAAGCCGCACAGCAGAAGTCCCAGACTGGTCACGACGACGCGCTCAGGCCGTTGCATCAGTCCGACTTTACATTCTTTCCCGAGCCCTTCGGCGCGTGCTCGTATGTAGCTCACCATGATGCTGCCTACGAGGGCGAGGAAAGTCCACAGCGCAAATGAAGGCTGGCTGGTGACCATGAAATAGTAGGCCAGGGCCGACAGGGTGGCCAGCTCGCAATAGCGGTCGAGCACCGAATCGTAGAAGGCACCGAACTCGCTCTCGAGGTGCCCTGTGCGGGCCATGTAGCCGTCGACCATGTCCATGATAGAGAAGGCGATAATGGAGAATCCTGCCCATCCCAGCAGTGTGAGCGACCCGTTGTCGGCAGCACGAATGATCAGGTACGCAGCCAGGAGGTTGCCCAGAAGGCCGAGGGTGGTAATCATGTTAGGGGTGACGCCCAATTTGATGAGGAGGCGCACGGCAGGGTCAATGATGCGATACACGCCGTGCTGGATGCCATCGCGGAAGTCTTTGAATGTCATAATATACTAATCTTTTCGTATTTCTTTTTTCATTTGTGGTTGCGTCTTGTCGGAGGCAAACGGTTGCAGGTCAGCGCTTATTTCTTATAGACCCATCGTTTTTGCATGTTGAAGTTCCAGGCTATTGCAACGGCTATAGCTATGATGAAGCGCACGACCAGAAAATCGCCCAACGGTGGCGTCAGGCTATGGTAAATCAGCGAGATTGCCAGCTTCATTCCCCATGCGTTGAGGAAGATGCTCGCTCCCCACACTACGATGTAGCGGATAGCTACGCCCCGACGTGTGCGGTCGGTGCCGCGGAACGTCCATTCGTAGTTGGCTATGCAGTTGATGATGCCTCCGCACATGGCTCCGGCTGCAGTGCTCCAGAACGGCGTGAAAGCAGCCAACCTAAACAGCAGGGCCGTGACGGTGAGGTCTATGGCCGTGGCTCCAAGCGATGAGAATTGAGCCTTGACGAACTGGTTAAGTGTGTTGTGCTGCATTAGTCGCATGGTGATGTCTTAAAAGATACCGACCGTAAGAGAGAGTTGAGCAATGAGCATCAGGAAAAGTCCGTAAAGACCCGCCAGGATGTCGTCGGCCATAACACCCCATCCGCCGGCAAACGCTTCCATCCGGCGTACGCCTAATGGCTTGAGGATGTCGAAGAACCTGAAGAGTACAAAAGCGGCTACCACCCATCCCCATGTCGTGGACAGGCTGAGAGGCGTGCCGCACTCGAAGGGTACGCCGAGCAGGCATATCCATACGCCAACGACCTCGTCGATGACGACGCGGCTGGGGTCGGGGCCCCATACGGTTTCGAGCCGGTTGATGCTGGGGACGGAGAGCAGGGTGATGAGGATGATGGCTGTCGCCGTAGTGGCCATGAGCCATTCGGCGGGTAGCAAGAGGCTGGTGAGCCACCATAGGAGTACGCCCACAGCTGCGCCCATAGTGCCAGGTCCGAACGGCCAGAATCCTGCCCCAAGGGCGGTGCAGAGTGTTATGTCGTAGAGCTGTTGTAGCTTTTTCATTATCAGAACTTTCTGAAGGTGAGAACCGTGTCGGCACATTCCAATACCAACCGCGACCCGTCGAGCCGGCGGACATGGTAGGTGATGTCGGTGGAATGTACTCCCCATCCATCGAGGATGCCCTCGTTCATCTCGCGTGGCGTCACCCATTCGTCGTTGTCGCCGGAGGAGGCTTGCTTGGAGGAGTGGGCAAAGTCGAAGAAGTGAATGTTGCCGCCGCTATGCTCGAAATGGGCATAGATGTTGCTCTTTCCGGGCTTGTACCATTGGGTGAGGTGCAGCTGGAAGCAGAGGAAGTTTTGCATGTCCTTGACATCCCGTGTGCCGTCGGGTGTGGCTATGCTCAGCAGCTGCCATTGTCCGTCGAGGGCTCCGTTCATGGGCACCTTGTCGCAGGCCGTAGGTGCTAAGGCCATGAGGTACACGCCCAGAAGCATGTTCCGTAGCTTCGGCCATAGAGGGGCGTGAGTATGTCGGGCTGCCATATCGTACATGTTGATTCTCATTTCATGCTTTTCAATCTGAAACTTTTACGTAGTGTGAGCTGTGCTCCAAAGCTGTTGCCTAAGAGCGATCCGTGGTCAAAGGCTATGGCTGCGGTGGCTTGCCATCCTGCGGCCCAGGCGGGTGCGTAAGAAGCTTCGGCCATGGAGTAGCTTTGGCGGAGACAATCGCTCAAGGGATATTCGTAGGAGCCCCAGTTGCGTGAGAATGTGGCCAGCAACCGCCAATGCCACTCTTCTGAGGGGTCGCCCGTAAGAGCGACGTGCCAAGCCTTGATGCGGTTGTTGTAGAATTTGAGCATTCCCTCACGGCCAAACGTTTTGTTGTAGAGGGGCGACGTGATGAGCGGGTTGCCCAGCGTGAGGCCATAGTGTTGCCACCCGGCATAGAGGAGATGGTTGTAGTAATTGTCGCGCCCGTTCATCTTGTCGTGGATGTTGGCCGAGCGATCGTGGTAGACGGCCCCGCTCTGGTTGGTTGTAGTGACAAACTCGAGCCCCGCCTTGCTTACCCATCTGTTCTTTGGCAGTGTGGCTTCGGCGCCGATGAGCATGTCGCGGATGCCATATTGCACCGTGAGCATCGATTGATCCTCGAAGAACCGCTCGAAGTAGGCGCGGCCTTGCCACTGCCGGCCGTGATACTGAAGTGCCATGACATAGCTGCCGAGCGTGTTGCCGGCGGTATTGGGCTGCAAGCCGTCGGTCTGGTCGCTGCCCTGACAGGTGAGGGCGTTCCAGAATGCGCGCAGGTCGGTAGGGTGGTGGAACGTCGTGTGCGATGCAAAGCCACGCCCGTCACCATTATAGGTGGTGCCGCCAAACTGGGTGGCCATCTGCAACCCTAATTCATAAGTCAGCGGAAAGACTTTCGTATTGCCGAAGCGCCAGTAGAGCGCTTTCTCGTGGTACAGCACATGACGGCTGTAGCGCCATGCCCCATTGTTCCATTTCTCTTGCCACAAGCCGTCGGTAGTGAGGCCGATGCTTCCGTGGAGCTTCCATTGCCACCACTCGCGGGTGCCGGGAAAGGCGAACCAGCTGATGTCGAGCCGTGCCTGGGGGATGGGCCGTGCGTTGGCGCCCAAGCTGAGGCCGCCACTGCTGAGCTCCATGTCCCTGGCCTCCACGGGTTGCCGCTTGGCCCCTAACGTCAGGCTGAGCTTGCGAAAGCGTCCTTCGAGATAGGCCTCGTTGACCATGGCGGTGCGTGTATGCCCGAAGGCAACAGCCACATCCAAGGCATAGCCAAAGCCCCAGCGACGCCCTTCGTCGAAGCCTATGTCGCGTCCGATGGCCGCCCGCTCATAGTTGGAATAAGGCTCCACGCTGCCCAGACCATAGCGGTTGGAAGTCAGCCACAGGGGAGCGAAGTCGCCCGACGAAGCCGTGACCGACGACTCGACGAACGCCGCCGAATGGCTTGCCACCTCGGCCACACGAGAGCTGTCGGCCTCTGTGGCAGCGGCATTGACGCAGGCCAGAAGCACGCTTACATGGAGTAAAAAACGTTTCATACCGCGGCAAAGATAGCATAAATTTAAGGAACTTTACACAATTTAGCATATTTCTTGCATCACATTCGACCTTTTAGCGTACATTTGCCGCGTGATTAACCAATAAAGTTATCTGTTTTATCACTTAAATTAAAGCAAAAAATGAAGAAACTATTGTTTATGGCTATGGCTGCCACAGCCATCAGCTTGACCTCATGCGGAGGCCGTACGGCAACAACTTGCGGGCCCGATTCACTCAGCTGTGAGAACGGAAAATGCGTAGAATGTAAGTGCGAGAACTGCGCTTGCCCCGAAGGAGCTTGCGCTGAAGGTAAGTGCGAGAACTGCGCTTGCCAGCAGAAATGCTGCGAGAAGGACTGCCCGAAGGGTGCCGCCGAAAACGTGGTAGCACTGCTGGGCGAGCAAATCAAGAGCGCCAATCCCGAGCAGATCAAGGCCATCGGCACTACCATTGCTGAGACCGTTTCTAAGTTCCTGGCCAATGGCGACACGGAAGCTGTGCAGAAGTACACCGCCATCATCTCCAACTTTGTCGCCGAGAATGCCGACAAGCTGAAGGCTATCGGTGCATCCGATATTGTCTCTAAGGCCCTTGCCAATGTCGACGGCATCCCCTCCGACATCGTAGAGACCGCCACACAGGCAGCCACAGGCGTAAAGAGCGCCGCTCTCACCAAGGCAATGGAAGCCATCGCCGCTGGCGGTAACGTACTCGACGCAGTGAAAAACGTTGCCGGCAATGCTGCTGCCGAAGGCGCAGACGCCGCCGCAGATGCTTCTGCTGCCGCCAATGCAGCCAAGGCTGCCGTCGAAGCTGCTCCCGAAGCCGCCAAGGCTAAGGCAGAAGAAGTGAAGGAAAACGTTAAGCAGCAGGCTACCGATGCCGCCAACAAGGCCATCGATGATGCTGCCGCTTCTGCAAAGAAAAAGCTGGGACTCTAAGCATAACAGTTATTTGACAAAACCACAAAAGGGACTGTGTCGGGATTTCCGACACAGTCCCTTTTGTTTGTTCATGCAGCGGCATAGTCCTTCGCGGGTGGATGAATCTCTCCACGTGCCATCGTCCGCGTTACGAAAAAGCCGTTGCTATTGCGCTCGCAACCCTGTTTTGTCCTTCTTGTCAGGCTTGCGTAAGCATGCTTTCACTCCTGCGGCTTCTTGCCCTATTCTACGGCCTCCGCATGATGCGCCTAAGAGAATTGCCCGACACGCCTAAGAGAATTGCCCGATGTACCTAAGAGAATTGGCCGATGCACCTAAGAGAATTGGCCGATGCGTCTTAGAGAGCTGCTGAACCCAAGCTTCAAGAGCTTCGCTCGTGCATGTCCACGCGTATATTATTTAAGGCATGAAAGTTTAAGAAATGAGCGACCTATTCCTATTGTTTATGTTCATGATGCTTGATACATCTGTGCTGGTAATGTCAGGTACAAGTTTTCTCTTTTTTTCTTTGTCTGCTCCGCAGAATGTGCTACCTTTGCAGTCGTTTACGAATAAACACTTGGTATGAAAAGATATAGGATTCTTGCTTCCGCATTTTTCACACTGCTTCTGCTGATGACGGCCCAGAGCGTATCGGCTCAGGGTAAGCGTATTAGTCGTATGGAGTATGATGGGTACTATGTGACTTTAAACTACGATGATCAGGATCGTGTGATGAGCGCCTACGACAGCGAGTTTGGCATGCAGCACTTCACGTATGAAAGCGATAATGCTTACACGGAGGGGCTGGCAACCAACCTTTTCACCTTTTATGAGGACGGCCGGCTCTCGGGCATGCAAGATGAAGGCAATCTGTTTGCCTTTGAGTGGACAGGAGATGTGATTACTCACTTTCAAGAGGCTGACGAGTATGGGCTTGAGACGGATTGTGTGTTGACCTATTATGAGAGAGAATGTAATGTGCCGGCGCTTTCGCATGCGATGAGTATCATGGCGGCTGTTTTCGCCGAGCCGGAGGAGCTGGGCCTTATCTATAGTTGCTATGCCTTGAAGGATTATCTCGGCACGCCAGTGCGCAAGCTCGTGAAGACTGCGCACATGATAGAGAACGATAGTGATGATGATGAACGTACGATCTATGACGTGACGTATAACTATGAATATGATGCCGAGGGCTATGTCACTGAGGTAAAGATGCATATAGAACAGGAGGATTGGAAAGACGGGAACTCAAGAACGTATGTCACGGAAATGCCTATACGCATCTATTGGGAGCCTACGACGGGTGTCAACGACATAGCAGAAAGCCAAAAGACAAACGCTGCGATTTATACCCTCAGCGGACAAAAGGTGGCCCGGACAGCTGGAGGTGCCTTGAAACGTGGTGCTTATATCTTGGGGGACCGTAAGGTAATTGTACGATAATTTATAGACCATTAACGATAAATCATAAACGAATATAGCAATGGCTAACAACAACGAACAACAGAAACAGGGACAGGTTCAGGTGAACATGACCCCTGAAGTGGAGAAAGGTGTGTACTCGAACCTCACCATCATGGGCTTCACGCCTACGGAATTTATCATGGACTTTGTGTTCCATCATCCTGGAATGCCGCGTGCCAACGTGCAGAGCCGCGTCGTGATGTCGCCTGTGCAGGCTAAGCGACTGATGCGCCTGTTGGAGCAGAACATGATGAACTACGAGAAGAACAATGGCGTTATCGCTCTGCCTGAGGACAACCAGCCCAAGGGGCCTATCTCTCCTTTTAAGATTAACTGACACAAACCGGCAGTGAGCATAATTGAAGGGGGTAAATGAACCGTGATGCCTCGTCGCGGCAGGTGAAAACGTTGCCAAATCCCATGTCTGGGAAGCCGCCGACGAGATGAACTTTTCCTGTCCCCTTTGATAGGCTTTGCTCCCTCGTACCTCAACTCCTCAAACAAAAGAACAATGAAAAAGAACTTAGCCACATTGTGCATCCATGGCGGTTGGCATCCAACAAAGGGAGAGCCCCAGCAGCTGCCTATTGTACAAAGCACGACATTCAAATATGATACCAGCGAGCAGATGGCTCGCCTCTTCGATCTTGAGGAGGAAGGTTATTTCTATACGCGTCTGCAGAATCCCACCAACGATGCTGTGGCGGCAAAGATCAATGCCCTCGAAGGTGGGGTGGGCTGTGTGCTCACTTCGTCGGGGCAGGCTGCATCGTTCTATGCCGTTTTCAATATCTGTGAAGCGGGCGACCATTTCGTGACCTCGAACAATATCTATGGGGGAACGTTCAACCTCTTTGGCGTTACGATGAAGAAGTTGGGCATAGAATGTACCTTCGTCGACCCCGACTGGGATGACGACCGTATCCGTGCTGCTTTCCGTCCGAACACGAAGTGCTTCTTCGGTGAGACAATCTCGAATCCCGGAGGTAATGTGTTCGATATCGAGCGTTTTGCACGCCTTGCACACGAGGCAGGTGTGCCCTTGATTGTAGACAATACCTTTGCCACACCTATCAACTGCAGGCCCTTTGAATGGGGCGCCGACATCGTGACGCACTCCACAACGAAATATATGGATGGCCATGCCACGCAGGTAGGCGGTGCCGTCGTTGACAGCGGCAACTTCGATTGGGAGGCCTACGGCGATAAATTCTCAGGACTGACCACTCCGGATGAAAGCTATCACGGGCTGACTTATACCAAGGCTTTCGGGAAGAAAGCTTATGTCACGAAGCTCGTTTCTCAACTCATGAGGGATCTCGGTTCGATACCGGCTCCTCAGAACTCTTTCCTGCTGAATCTCGGTCTCGAAACATTGCATCTGCGAATGGCTCGCCACTGCGAAAATGCCCAGCGTGTGGCCGAGTGGCTTGAGCAGAATCCGCGTGTGGCGTGGGTGAATTATTGTGGCCTGCCCTCCAACAAGTATCATGCCTTGGCACAAAAGTATCTGCCGAATGGATCGTGTGGCGTCATAGCATTCGGGCTGAAGGGTACCCGCGAAGATGCCATACGCTTCATGGATAATCTTGATTTCGTGAGTATTGTGACGCATGTGGCAGATGCCCGTACTTGCGTTTTGCATCCTGCGAGCCACACCCACCGTCAGCTCTCCGACGAGCAGTTGCGGCAGGCCGGCGTAGCACCCGACCTTATCCGGCTGAGTGTAGGTCTTGAGGATGTCGACGACATCATAGCCGATCTTGAACAAGCTATGGGCAAGATGTGATTCGCATAATCTCCTCGCGCGCGTACATTAAATAATATTATATAGAAGGATAGCTTGTTTTAGTATTATAATAGATTGTTGCTGTTTCAAATAATAGCCGTCTATATAGCAAGATATAGCTGCTTTCAGTGCATTGTATTGCTCGCTTGGAGAAAGCTGCCCGATTTTATGAGTTAATTGAGTGACAAGCTCATTGATTTGAACAGCTGAAGTTCCCGTTCATCATCAAAAGATCTTTTGATGTCTCTTTATCTTTTAGTGTAAAGCTCAAAAAGGGCGAGAAACGGGGTCTTATAAGTTAAACTTTCTTAAATATCGGCCTTTTGGGGCCTTTTTGATGCTCTTGGCACAAATTTAAAGTGCTAAGAGCATTGTTTTTTGGAGATTTATGTCTACCTTTGCAGCCCGAATGGGCATAGTATGCCCGTTTTACAACAACTTAGACTCAAAAATATATTATATAAATCAATAAAAATTAAACAAAATGCCTACAATTCAACAACTCGTGCGGAAAGGCCGCAAGGTGCTGGTAGACAAGAGCAAGAGCCCTGCGCTGGACAATTGTCCTCAGCGTCGCGGTGTGTGTGTGCGTGTCTATACCACTACGCCTAAAAAGCCTAATTCTGCAATGCGTAAGGTTGCACGTGTGCGCCTTACCAACACAAAGGAAGTCAACAGTTACATCCCTGGAGAAGGTCACAACCTGCAGGAGCACAGCATCGTTCTGGTGCGCGGCGGTCGTGTGAAGGATCTCCCCGGTGTGCGTTACCACATTGTCCGCGGTACGCTCGATACAGCCGGTGTGGCTAATCGTACTCAGCGCCGCTCAAAGTACGGTGCTAAGCGTCCGAAACAAAAGAAGTAAAAGATTATCTGAGTAATTAACAAGGTTTTGTGTTGTATAAACGCGGTTGAGTAAATGTCTGAGTCCTCGTGATGAGGCATAAGGCGTTGAAGAAAACAAACGAATACAGCCCAAACAAAAATCTCACAAGAAAATGAGAAAAGCAAAACCAAAGAAACGTCTGGTACTTCCCGATCCCGTTTATGGTGATGTGAAAGTATCAAAGTTCGTCAACCATCTGATGTATGACGGCAAAAAGAGCATCTCTTATCGTATCTTCTATGATGCTCTGGAGATAGTGAAGAACAAGATGCAGAGCGAAGAGAAGAGCTCTCTGGAAATTTGGAAGGAAGCTCTTCAGAAGGTTACTCCGCAGGTAGAGGTTAAGAGCCGTCGTATCGGTGGTGCTACATTCCAGGTGCCTACAGAAATCCGCCCCAGCCGTAAGGAGAGTGTCTCGATGAAGAACCTCATCCAGTTCGCTCGCAAGCGTGGCGGTAAGACTATGGCCGACAAGCTCGCAGCAGAAATCATGGATGCCTACAATGAGCAGGGAGGCGCCTTCAAGCGTAAGGAAGATATGCACCGCATGGCCGAGGCTAACCGTGCATTCGCACACTTCCGCTTCTAATAAATTCATAATGCACAATTCATAATTCACAATGAAGTAACAGTAGTTCATAGTTCGATTTCATAAGTAGAGAGGTGCGTGCCTCGCAGGTCGCCCACTCATTATGAATTATGAATTATGAATTATGAATTCAAACAAATATGGCAAAACAAGATTTGCATTTGACCCGCAACATCGGCATTATGGCTCATATTGATGCCGGTAAGACAACTACGTCTGAGCGTATTCTCTTCTATACGGGTCTTACTCATAAGATTGGTGAAGTGCACGACGGCGCTGCCACCATGGACTGGATGGCCCAGGAGCAGGAGCGTGGTATCACTATCACCTCTGCTGCTACCACGACGTTCTGGAACTGGAACAACAATAAGTATAAAATCAACTTGATTGACACTCCGGGACACGTTGACTTTACCGCTGAGGTTGAGCGTTCGTTGCGTGTGCTCGACGGTGCTGTTGCTGCTTACTGTGCAGTCGGTGGCGTAGAGCCCCAGTCTGAGACTGTTTGGCGCCAGGCTGATAAGTATAATGTTCCCCGTATCGGTTATGTTAACAAGATGGACCGTAGCGGCGCTGACTTCTTTGAGGTCGTTCGTCAGATGAAGGACGTGCTGGGTGCAAAGGCTGTGCCTGTTGTTATCCCCATCGGTGCTGAAGAGAACTTTAAGGGCGTTGTGGACCTCATCAAGATGAAGGCTATCCTCTGGCACGATGAAACCATGGGTGCAGAGTACAGCGTCGAGGAAATCCCTGCAGACTTGGTCGACGAGGCACAGGAGTGGCGCGACAAGATGCTTGAGACTGTTGCTGAGTATGACGAGGCTCTGATGGAGAAATTCTTCGATGATCCCGAAAGCATCACCGAAGAGGAAATCCTCGCAGGCTTGCGTGCTGCAACTGTCAGCATGGAGATTACTCCGATGCTCTGCGGTTCTTCGTTCAAGAATAAGGGCGTTCAGACACTGCTCGACTATGTTTGTGCTTTCCTGCCCAGCCCGCTGGATACTCCGAATGTCGTTGGAACTAATCCTGAGACTGGTGCCGAGGAGGATCGTAAGCCCAGCGAGGATGAGAAGACTTCAGCTCTCGCATTCAAAATCGCTACTGATCCGTATGTCGGCCGTCTGACCTTCATCCGTGTTTACTCTGGTAAAGTTGAGGCTGGTTCTTACATCTACAACACGCGTTCAGGTAAAAAAGAGCGCGTAAGCCGCCTCTTCCAGATGCACTCCAATCATCAGAACCCCGTAGAGGTTATTGGTGCTGGTGATATCGGCGCCGGTGTTGGTTTCAAGGATATCCGTACAGGTGACACGCTCTGCGATGAGGACGCTCCCATCGTGCTTGAGAGCATGGAGTTCCCCGATCCTGTTATCGGTATCGCTGTTGAACCCAAGACTCAGAAAGATTTGGATAAGCTCAGCAATGGCCTCGCTAAATTGGCTGAAGAAGATCCCACATTTACCGTCCGTACCGACGAGCAGAGCGGTCAGACTATCATCAGTGGTATGGGTGAGTTGCACCTTGATATTATCATTGATCGTCTGAAGCGCGAGTTCAAGGTAGAGTGTAACCAAGGTAAGCCCCAGGTTAACTATAAGGAGGCTATCACAAAGACTGTTAATCTCCGTGAGGTTTATAAGAAGCAGTCTGGTGGTCGTGGTAAGTTTGCTGATATCATCGTCAATGTAGGTCCTGTGGATGACGACTTCGAAGGAAATGGCCTTCAGTTCGTCAACAGTGTTACCGGCGGTAACATTCCTAAGGAGTTCATTCCGGCCGTTCAGAAAGGCTTCGAGAGTGCCATGAAGAATGGCGTGCTCGGTGGCTTCCCCATGGATAGCTTGAAGGTAGAACTCGTTGATGGTTCGTTCCACCCCGTGGATTCAGACCAGCTTTCATTCGAAATCTGCGCTATTCAGGCATACAAGAATGCTTGTGCTCAGGCCAAGCCTGTACTGATGGAGCCCATCATGAAGCTTGAGGTGGTGACACCTGAGGAGAATATGGGTGATGTCATCGGTGACTTGAATAAGCGTCGCGGACAAGTGGAAGGAATGGATACCAGCCGTAGCGGTGCCCGTATCGTCAAGGCTATGGTTCCCCTGGGCGAGATGTTTGGTTATGTGACGGCTCTCCGTACCATTACCTCTGGTCGTGCTACCAGCAGTATGACCTACGACCATCATGCACCTGTTTCCAGCAGCATCGCTAAGGCCGTGCTCGAGGAAGTTAAGGGTCGCGTAGACTTGGTATAACAAGCGTGAAGAATGATAAGTGGAAATTGATGATTTCATTCGTCATTCGTCATCTGAATTAAATAAAGGCAGGGGGCTGCCGAGCATATGACTCTTCGGCAGTCGCCCACCTTAAATAGTAAATATTAAATATTATAATTGTAAATCGACATCATGAGTCAGAAAATCAGAATCAAACTGAAATCCTACGACCACAACCTCGTAGACAAGTCTGCTGAGAAGATCGTAAAGACAGTGAAGGCAACAGGTGCCATCGTGAGCGGTCCTATACCTCTCCCCACCCACAAGCGTATCTTCACTGTTAACCGTTCAACCTTCGTCAACAAAAAAGCTCGCGAGCAGTTCCAGCTCAGCAGCTATAAGCGTCTCATCGACATCTATAGCAGCACAGCTCAGACTGTTGATGCACTGATGAAATTGGAGCTCCCCAGCGGCGTTGAGGTCGAAATCAAAGTCTAGGAATAAAGTAACTGAAAAAGATCTTTAATTAGATAAATTGTTAATTAATTAATTACTGAAATGCCAGGATTATTAGGAAAGAAAATCGGAATGACATCCGTTTTCAGTGCCGACGGTAAGAACGTACCGTGCACTGTTATCGAA